>Ga0073934_10000192_pt1 | contig 182677 bp, 178 predicted proteins | sample LarsenN4metaG_FD_76834 | JGI IMG/M metagenome (GOLD analysis project Ga0073934, IMG submission 76834) | Hot spring sediment bacterial and archeal communities from British Columbia, Canada, to study Microbial Dark Matter (Phase II) - Larsen... ... | reverse complement strand
TCCGTCTCCCGCAACCCCGTCCTCGGCTTCAAGATCAAGGGCGCCAAAGCCGGCGACAAAATCTCCGTCTCCTGGAAAGACAACAAAGGCGACTCCCGCTCCGACGAAACCACCGTCGCGTGAACATTCGAGTGGTCCGCATCCCAAAGGAGGAAGACATGAAAACCCTGCGTATCCTGGGTGCGCTTTGCACCTTCGCCGTTACGGGCGGTCTTTACGCGCAAACGGCAGACAACATCGACCACGCCAAGGCCGCCCAGGAATTCGAGAAATTCCGCGCCGAAATGGAGGACAGCAACCCGGCCGAGCTCAACGAGCTCAAAGGCGAGGAGCTGTGGAAGGCGAAACGCGGCCCGAAGAACGTCTCGCTCGCCGAAAGCTGCGATCTGGGGCTGGGCATCGGCAAGATCGAAGGCGCCTACGTGCAAATGCCCCGCTATTTCAAGGACGCCGACGCGGTGATGGACGCCGAGCGACGCATCGTCTGGTGCATGGTCGAGAAACAGGGCTTCAAGTTCGAAGACATCGCGAAGAAACCGTTCCAGAGCCCCAACGACAGCGGCGCGCCGGACATCACCAACCTGGTGATGTACATCGCCGGCCATTCGCGCGGCAAGCCTTTCGCAGTCGATCTGAAAGACCCGAAAGTGCGCGAGGTGTATGAAATCGGCAAGGAGATCGCGCATTACCGCGCCGGTCCTTACGACTTCGCGTGCAGCACCTGTCACGGCACGGATGGCAAGCGCATCCGCATGCAGGATCTGCCGAACATCAACACCAAGGAAGGCGCCACCAAGGCGGTGATGGGCTGGCCGGCCTGGCGCATGACCGGCGGTGTCGCCCTGACGATGCAATGGCGCATGAACGACTGTTTCCGCCAGCAGCGCTTCCCGGAACCGAAATACGCTTCGGACACCATCACCGCCCTGCTGACCTACCTGACCGCCAATGCCAACGGCGTGGTCTATAAAGGCCCGGGCATCAAGCGCTGACCAGACCGAGGAGACAAGACATGAACCGGAAAATCGTCTTTGCCACCCTGGTGGCCCTTCCCTGCCTTACCACCCTCCTGCCCGCACAGGCCGACGAGAACTACCGCGCCAAGGCGATCGCGATGATCCAGAAGGACTTCAAGCCGCGCGGACAGGCCGATCTCGACCGCCTCGCCGAGGACGGCGTGCAGGCGATCTGCAACCGCACCGGCAATCATCCGCCCGAAGCGCTCGCCAAGACTCTCGAAGCGGATCAGATGGCGAGCGTGAAATGGCCGGCCGACGGCAAGCTGATGGGTGACTGGAAGAAAGGCGAAAGCCTGGCGCAAAGCGGCCGCGGCTTCACCTGGAGCGACAAGCCCGGCCTGCCGGTCGGCGGCAATTGCTACAACTGCCATCAGATCAGCCCGAAGGAAGTGGCCTATGGCACGATCGGTCCCAGCCTGCTGCACTTCGGCAAGCTGCGCGGCAACACGCCGGAAATGCAGAAATACGTCTATACGAAGATCTACAACGCGAAGATCTACAATCTGTGCTCCGAAATGCCGCGTTTCGGACGCGTCGAGGCATTGAAGCCCGAGCAGATCAAGGATCTCGTCGCTCTGCTGCTCGATCCCGAGTCGCCAGTCAATAAATGAGACTCGCCAAGCCCGTCCCGTCGGGCTTGGCTCCCTTCCCGAGGAGAGATTCATGTCCATGAACCGCCGTGAGTTCATGCAGATTCTCGCGGCCGCTTCCGCCGCCGGTTTCATGCTGGATTCCCGCGCCTTGCTCGCCGCCCAGGGTGGCGAGAAGTTCTACGATCTGCCGCGATTCGGCAATGTGCATTTGCTGCACTTCACCGACTGCCACGCACAACTGCTGCCGATCTGGTTCCGCGAGCCGAGCGTCAATCTCGGCGTCGCCGACATGCGCGGCAAACCGCCGCATCTCGTGGGCGAGAAGCTGCTCAAGGCCTACGGCATCCGCCCCGGCACGCGCGAGGCGCATGCCTTCACCTATCTCGATTTCGTCCAGGCCGCGAAGACCTATGGCAAGGTCGGCGGCTTCGCGCATCTGGCAACGCTCGTCAAGCAGTTGCGCGCCAGCCGCCCCGGCGCGTTGCTGCTCGACGGCGGCGACACCTGGCAGGGCTCGGCCACGGCCTTGTGGAGCAACGGCCAGGACATGGTCGATGCCTGCAAGCTGCTCGGCGTCGATGTGATGACCGGCCACTGGGAATTCACCTATGGCGACAAGCGCGTCAAGGAAATCGTCGAGAAGGATTTCGCCGGCAAGATCGATTTCGTCGCGCAGAACGTCAAGACCACCGACTTCGGCGATCCGGTGTTCAAGCCCTTCAGCTTGCGCGAGATGAACGGCGTCAAGGTCGCCGTGATCGGCCAGTCCTTCCCCTATACGCCGATTGCCAACCCGCGCTACCTGGTGCCGGACTGGACCTTCGGCATCCAGGACGAGGAAATGCAGAAAGTCGTCGATGAGGCGCGCGGTGCCGGCGCGCAGGTCGTCGTCGTGCTCTCGCACAATGGCATGGACGTCGATCTGAAGCTCGCCAGCCGTGTCACCGGCATCGACGCGATCCTCGGCGGCCACACGCACGACGGCGTGCCCCAGCCGGTAAAGGTGAAGAACGCGCAAGGCGTCACGCTGGTCACCAACGCCGGCTCGAACGGCAAGTTCCTCGGCGTGCTCGACTTCGACGTCAAGAATGGCAAGGTCGCCGATTTCCGTTACAAGCTGCTGCCGGTCTTCTCGAACCTGCTGCCCGCCGATCCGGAGATGACCGCATTGATCGACAAAGTGCGTGCGCCCCATCTGGGCAAGCTGGAAGAGAAGCTCGCCGTCACCGAAGGGCTGCTCTACCGGCGCGGCAACTTCAACGGCTCGTGGGACCAGCTGATCCTCGACGCGATGATGGAGGTCAAAGGCGCGGACCTCGCCTTCTCGCCGGGTTTCCGCTGGGGCACGACGCTCCTGCCGAATGAAACCATCACCTTCGAGCACCTGATGGACCAGACGGCGATCACCTACCCGTATTCGACGCTCACCGAGATGACCGGCGCGCAGATCAAGGACATCCTCGAAGACGTCTGCGACAACCTCTTCAACCCCGACCCCTACAAGCAGCAGGGCGGCGACATGGTCAGAGTCGGCGGGCTCAGTTACGCCTGCGCGCCGAACGAGAAGATGGGCCGCCGCATCCAGGACATGCGACTCAAAGGCCAGCCGCTCGACGCCAACAAAAAATACAAGGTCGCCGGCTGGGCGCCGGTGGCCGAAGGCGCCACCGGCGAGCCGATCTGGGAAGTCGTCGCCCGCTGGCTGCGAGAGAAGAAGACCGTCACGCCGCGGCGGCTCAATTCGCCGCGCCTGATCGGCATGGACGGCAACCCGGGGCTGGCCTGAGCCAGCGCTCCCATCCTCGCAAACGGCGCTGACAGGCAGTATCATGCCGCTCCGTCAGCGCCGATTTTTCTTGCCATGGAATTCAAGCTCATCGACTACCGAAACGGCATCTACGCCTTCGACGCCGGCTATGTCCGCCACCAGCTCGCCGCCGTGCATCTCGTCGTCGACCACGGACGCGCCGCCTTCATCGACAACGGTTCCAACGCCTCGCTGCCGCGCGCGCAGCGTGCGCTCGCGGAACTGGGCCTGACGCCGGAAGCCGTCGACTACGTCATCGTCACGCACATTCACCTCGATCACGCCGGCGGCTCGGGCGCCTACATGCAGGCCTTCCCGAATGCAAAATTCGTCGTCCATCCGCGCGGCGCGCGCCACATGATCGACCCGACGAAACTGATGGCCGCGACCGAGGAGGTCTATGGCAAGGAAAACGCGCAGCGCCTCTATGGCACGCTGATCCCCGTGCCGGCGGAGCGCGTGATCGAGACTGCGGACGGCATGGTGCTGCCGCTCGGCGGCCGCGAGCTGGCGTTCTATGACAGTCCCGGCCACGCCAAGCACCACATCTTCATCCACGACCGCGCCGCGAACGGCATCTTCACCGGCGATACGTTCGGAATTGCCTACCGCGAGATGGATGCCCCGGATGGCCGCCATTTCGTTTTCCCTTGCCCGACGCCCTCGCAGTTCGATCCGGTCGACTGGCGGGACTCGGTCGAGCACATGATGGCGCTGGAGCCGGAAGCGGTGTATCTCACCCACTTCTCGCGCATCGCGCCGCCCCTGCCCTTGGCCAAGGATCTGTTGCGCCGCATCGACGACTGCGTGCGCCTGACGAAGGAAACGCTGCGCGCAGGCGAGGAGGATGCCCATCCCCGCCTGATGGCGAAGCTCTCCGACTACCTCGTCGCCGAGGCGCGCGCCCACGGCACGGCCCTCGACGACGATGCGATCCGCGCGCTCTGGAAAATGGATCTCGACCTCGACGCGCAGGGGCTGCTCATTTGGGCGCGGGCGTAAAATCGGGTCGATGCCCGCCCCGCGTTTCGTTCACCTCCGCCTCCACAGCGAATACTCAATCACCGATGGCCTGATCCGCCTCGACGACGCGGTCAAACGCGCCGTCGCGGATGGCATGCCGGCCCTGGCGCTCACCGACCTCGCCAACCTGTTCGGCATGGTCAAGTTCTACACCGCGGCGCGCGGCGCGGGGCTCAAACCGATCATCGGCTGCGACGTCTGGATCGCCGAGGACGATGGGACAGCCGCCGACCCGACGCGCGCGTCGGGTTCGCGCCTCCTGCTGCTGGCGAAGAACCGCGAGGGCTATCTGCGCCTGTGCGAGCTGCTCACGGCTGCCTATCTGCGGCCGCGCCGTCACGGCCGCGCCGAGATCCCGCGTGCGCTGCTCGATGGCGACAACGCCGGACTGATCGCCCTCTCCGGCGCGCAGAGCGGCGAGATCGGCCAGTGGCTCGCCGCCGGCAAGCCCGAGCGCGCGGCGGAGAGTGCGCGGCAGTGGGCGGCGCGGTTTCCCGAAGCCTTCTACCTCGAAATCCAGCGCCCCGACGGCAGCCGCGACAACCCCGCACAGGAGCGCCTGATCGCCGCGACCCTGCAGCTCGGCGCGCAGTTCGGCCTGCCGGTGGTCGCCACGCATCCGGTGCAGTTCCTCGATCCCGACGACTTCCGCGCCCACGAGGCGCGCGTATGCATCGCCGAAGGCTATGTGATGGCCGACCGCCGCCGTCCGCGGCTTTACCACCCGGCGCAGTATTTCAAGACGCAGGACGAGATGGCCGCGCTGTTTTCCGACCTGCCGGAAGCATTGCAAAACAGCGTCGCGATCGCGCAGCGCTGCAACCTCACGGTGCCGCTGGGCAAGAGCTTTCTGCCGAAGTTCCCGACGCCGCACGGCGAATCCATCGACGAATATCTCGCCGCGCAGGCGCGCGCCGGCCTGGAGCGACGGCTCGAACAGCTCTACCCCGATCCGGCGGATCGCGAAACTCGGCGCTCGCAATACGGCACCCGGCTCGAATTCGAGATCCAGACCATCATCCAGATGGGTTTTCCCGGCTACTTCCTAATCGTCGCCGACTTCATCAACTGGGGCAAGAACCACGGCGTGCCGGTCGGTCCCGGACGCGGCTCCGGCGCGGGCTCGCTGGTCGCCTACAGCTTAGGCATCACCGATCTCGACCCGCTGCGCTACGAGCTGCTGTTCGAGCGCTTCTTGAACCCCGAGCGCGTCTCGATGCCGGACTTCGACATCGACTTCTGCCAGGAAGGCCGCGACCGGGTGATCGACTATGTGCGGAGTAAATACGGCCAGCATGCGGTCTCGCAAATCGCCACCTTCGGCACGATGGCGGCGAAGGCGGTGATCCGCGACGTCGGCCGCGTGCTCGATCTCTCTTTCAACTTCGTCGACCAGTTCGCCAAGCTGATCCCCAACGAGCTGGGCATCACGCTCAAGGAGGCGCGCGAGAAGGAGCCGCAGATCGACGAGCGGCTCAAGCAGGAAGAGGAGCTCGCCGAGCTGTGGCAGCTGGCCGAGAAGCTCGAAGGTCTGACGCGCAACGTCGGCATGCACGCCGGCGGCGTGCTGATCGCGCCGGGCAAGCTCACCGACTTCTGCCCGCTCTATTCGGCCGACGGTGGCGCCGAGCACGTCGTCACGGTGAGCCAGTTCGACAAGGACGACGTCGAGAAGGCAGGCCTGGTCAAGTTCGACTTCCTGGGCTTACGCACGCTGACGATCATCAATGAGGCGGTGCGCTTCGTGAAGGAGGTCGAAGGCGTCGAACTGCGGCTGGAAGCCCTGCCGCTCGACGACAAGGACACCTACGACAAGATCTTCAAGACCGCCAACACCACCGCGGTGTTCCAGTTCGAATCGCGCGGCATGAAAGAGACGCTGGTGCAGGCGCGCCCCGACTGCCTCGAAGACCTGATCGCCCTGAATGCGCTCTACCGTCCCGGGCCGATGGACTTCATCCCCAGCTTCATCGCCCGCAAGCACGGCCGCGAGAAGGTCGTCTATCCGCATCCCTGCCTGGAAAAGGTCCTCAAGCCCACCTACGGCATCATGATCTACCAGGAACAGGTGATGCAGACCGCGCAGGTGGCCGCCAACTACACGCTCGGCGGCGCGGACCTGCTGCGCCGCGCGATGGGCAAGAAGAAGCCCGAGGAGATGGCCAAGCAGCGCGCGATCTTCGTCGCCGGCGCGGCCCAGAACGGCATCGACGAGGCGAAGGCCAACGAAATCTTCGACACGATGGAGAAGTTCGCCGGCTATGGCTTCAACAAGTCGCATGCCGCCGCCTACTCGCTGGTCGCCTACCAGACCGCCTGGTTGAAATGCCATCATCCGGCGGCCTTCATGGCCGCGACGCTGTCCTCGGAAATGGCCGACACCGACAAGGTGCAGTTCTTCTGCAACGATGCGCGCGAGAACGGCATCCGCTTTTTGCCGCCGGACATCAACTCGGGCCTGGTGCGCTTCACGCCGGTCGATGCCAGGACCATCCGCTACGGTCTCGGCGCGATCAAGGGCACCGGCGAGTCGGCGCTTGCGGCGATCCTCAAGGCGCGCGAGGCGGGGCCCTTTGTCGATCTGTTCGATTTCTGCCGCCGCATCGACCGGCGCATCGTCAACCGCCGCGTCATCGAAGCGCTGATCAAGGCTGGCGCTTTCGACAGCCTCGACGATCACCGCGCCAAGCTGCTCGCCTCGGTGGGGCGCGCGCTCGAAGCCGCCGACCAGGCCGAGAAGAACGCCCACCAGGGCGGCCTGTTCGACCTGCCCGGCGGGGAGGCGCCAGTCGAAACCCATTACCTCGAAGTGCCGCGCTGGACGGAGCGCGAACGGCTCCTGAACGAGAAGCAGGCGCTCGGCTATTTCTTTTCCGGCCATCCGTTCAATGCCCATGCCGGCGAGGTCGCCGCCTTCGCGCCGCGGCGCCTCGCGGAACTGCAGCCGGCGCGCGAGCCGCAACTGATCGCCGGCATCGTCGTCGGCGTGCGCACGCAGATGTCGCGGCGCGGCAAAATGGCGATCGTCCTGCTCGACGACGCCAGCGCGCAGGTCGAAGTCTCGGTGTTCAACGAGCTGTGGGAAGCCTCCCGCGCCAAGATCAAGGAAGACGAGCTGCTGGTCGTCGATGGCAAGGTGAGCCGGGACGACTTCAGCGGCGGCCTGCGCGTGGTCGCCGACAGCCTGCTCACGCTCGCCGAGGCGCGCGGACGCTATGCGCGCCTGCTCAGGCTCTCGCTCAACGGTCAGACGGATCGCGACACCGCCGGCCGCCTGCGCACCCTGCTCGCCCCCTACCGCGCCCAGGAGGCCGCCTGCCCGGTGCGTCTCCGTTACCGCAATCGTGAGGCCGAGGCCGAACTGGCGTTGCCGGCCGACTGGCGCGTGCGGCTCGACGACCGTCTGCTCGCCGAACTCTGTGACTGGCTAAAGCCCGACAACGTCCGGGTGGTTTACGGAAACGCTGAATAAATCGCTGCGCGGGCGGTCTGCGGCGTTTCCCTCTCAGCCATTACCAGCGACCGACGTGCCGTATCGCCAGCGCCGACTTTCAAAGCGAGGCGCGCTGCTCGAAAGTGTCGTAATGCCCGCTGCCGAGCTCGACCGCGACGTGCTCGACCTGCGCCTGGGGCGGCCCGCGCCGCGCCCAGTTCATGATCGCCGCCACCTGTTCGGCATCGCCGGCCACCATCGCCTCGACGCTGCCATCGGCGCGGTTCCTCACCCAGCCGGTGACGCCGAGACGTCGCGCTTCCTGCGCCATGCTGGCGCGGAAGCACACCCCCTGCACGCGCCCGGTGATGATGAGGTGACGGACCTCCATCACTTCACCTGCATGCCGGGCTGGGCGCCGCTGTCGGGAGAGAGCAGGAACAGGCCGGGATGCTGGCCGGTCGGGTCGGAAGCGGCGAGCACCATGCCCTCGCTGATGCCGAATTTCATCTTGCGCGGCGCGAGGTTGGCGACCATCACGGTGAGCCGGCCGACGAGCGTGGCCGGATCGTAGGCCGACTTGATGCCGGCGAAGACCTGCCGGGTGCCCAGAGGGCCGAGATCGAGCGTGAGCCGGATCAGCTTTTCCGCCCCTTCGACATGGGCGGCTTCCGCGATGCGCGCGATGCGCAGATCGACCTTGGCGAACTCCTCGATGCCGATCCGGGCCGCCTCGGCCGCCTTTTCCCCCGCCTGATGCTGGGCATGGCGCTGTGGCGAATGCGCCTCGGACGAGGGCGCGAGCGATTCCCGGTTCGCCGCCAGCAGGGCCTCGACCTGCTTCATCTCGATGCGCGTCATCAGGTGCTCGTAGGGGTTGATCGCATGCGCCGGCGGCAGCAGATGCAATGCATCGCGCCAGGCAAGCGGCGCGATGTTCAGGAACTCCTCGGCCTGCTTTGCAAGCTTCGGCAGCACGGGTTTCAGATACAGCGTCAGCAGCCGGAAGGCGTTGATCAGCATCGTGCATACCACGTGCAGCTCGCGCTCGTGGCCGCCCTGCTTCGCGAGCTTCCAGGGCTGGTGATGATCGACGTACTGATTGACCTGATCAGCCAGCGCCATGACGCGCCGCAGGGCGCGGGCGAAATCGCGCTGCTCGTAATGGCTGGCGATCTCCTCGGCCGCGAGCATCAGCTCGGGCAGGCTGCCCATGAAGCGTTCCTCAAAGGGCCCGTCGAGCAGCTTGCCCCCGAACTGTTTGGTGATGAAGCCGGCAGCGCGGCTGGCGATGTTGACGTATTTGCCGATCAGGTCGCTATTGACGCGGGAGACGAAGTCTTCGAGGTTGAGGTCGATGTCCTCCATCGTGCCATTGAGCTTGGCGGCGAAGTAGTAGCGCAGCCACTCGGGATTGAGCCCCTGGGCGAGATACGATTCGGCGGTGATGAAGGTGCCGCGGGACTTCGACATCTTCGCGCCGTCGACGGTCAAAAAGCCGTGGGCGAAGACGTTGGTCGGCGTGCGGTAGCCGGCGAATTGCAGCTCGGCCGGCCAGAACAGCGCGTGGAAATAGAGGATGTCCTTGCCGATGAAGTGATAGAGCTCGGCTTTCGAATCGGGCTTCCAGTATGCGTCGAAATCGATGCCCTTCTTGGCGCACAGGTTCCTGAACGAGCCCATGTAGCCGATCGGCGCGTCGAGCCAGACATAGAAGTATTTGCCCGGCGCATCCGGAATCTCGAAGCCGAAGTAGGGGGCATCGCGCGAGATGTCCCAGTCGGTGAGCTTGTTTTCGCCCTCCGCGCCCAGCCACTCGGCGAGCTTGTTGGCGGCTTCCTGCTGCAGACTCCCCTTGCGCGTCCATTCGCGCAGGAAGGCCTGGCAGCGCGGATCGGAGAGCTTGAAGAAATAGTGGTCGGAGGATTTGAGCTCGGGCTTCGCGCCGGAAACGGCGGAATAGGGATTGATCAGGTCGGTCGGCGCATAGGCGGCGCCGCAGACCTCGCAGCTGTCGCCATACTGATCCTTCGCACCGCATTTCGGACACTCGCCCTTGATGAAGCGGTCGGGCAGGAACATCTTTTTCACCGGATCGTAATACTGCTCGATCGCGCGTACATCGATCAGCCCGGCTGCTTTCAGCTTCCTGTAGATGTCTTCGGAATAGAAACGCGTCTCGTCGGAATGCGTCGTGTAATAGTTGTCGAAGGCGATGTGAAAGCCGGTGAAATCGCGCAGATGTTCGCCATGCACTCGGGCGATGAGCGCTTCCGGCGCGATGCCCTCCTTCTCGGCGCGCAGCATGATCGGCGTGCCATGCGTATCATCGGCGCAGACATACCAGCATTCGTGGCCGCGCATCTTCTGGAAGCGCACCCAGATGTCGGTCTGGATGTATTCGACCAGGTGGCCGAGATGAATCGCGCCGTTGGCGTAAGGCAGCGCGGAAGTGACGAGAATCTGGCGGGAGGGCATGATGTGGATTCCACTGGTAGAGACAGGGGGAAACGCTGAAGAAATCGTCGCGAGCGGGCGAAGGGCAAGGCGCCCGGAGCGCAGGAACCGAGACATAACAAAAAGTTAGGCGAGGTTCCGGGCACCGCGCAACGCAAGCCTCGCTCGCGCAGCAGATTTATTCAGCGTTTCCCTGGAAATTCTAGCAAACGCCCTCATCTGCCCGCTGCCTGCGGTAATATTAGACTAAACTGATCAATCATTCGGAGCCCCCATGTCCCTCAACGAACAAACCATCCAGGAAGCCCTCAAGTCGGTCATCGACCCCAACACCGGCAAGGACCTCGTCAGCACCCGAAGCGTCAAGAACATCAAGCTCGACGGCAACGACGTCTCGCTCGACGTCGAGCTTGGCTACCCGGCGAAGAGCCAGATCGACCCGATCCGCAAAATGGTCATCGACGCGATCAAGGCCGTGCCGAGTGTTGGCAACGTCTCGGCCAACGTCTATCAGAAGATCGTCTCGCATGCGGTGCAAAAGGGCGTGAAACTGATCCCGGGCGTGAAGAACATCATCGCCGTCGCCTCCGGCAAGGGCGGCGTCGGCAAGTCCACCACCGCCGTCAACCTCGCGCTGGCGCTCGCCGCCGAAGGCGCCAATGTCGGCCTGCTCGACGCCGACATCTACGGCCCGTCGCAGCCGCAAATGCTGGGCATCCCCGACAGCCAGCCGGAATCGACCGACGGCCGCAAGCTCGAGCCGATGATGGCCCACGGCATCCAGGCGATGTCGATCGGCTTCCTGATCGATCCGGAAACGCCGATGGTCTGGCGCGGCCCGATGGTCACCCAGGCGCTCAACCAGCTGCTCGGCGACACCAACTGGCGCGATCTCGACTATCTGGTCGTCGATCTGCCGCCCGGCACCGGCGACATCCAGCTCACGCTCGCCCAGCAGGTGCCGGTCACCGGCGCGGTGATCGTCACCACGCCGCAGGACATCGCCCTGCTCGACGCCCGGAAGGGCCTCAAGATGTTCGAGAAGGTCGGCATCCCTATTCTGGGCATCGTCGAGAACATGAGCATCCACATCTGCTCGAAGTGCGGCCATGAAGAGCACATCTTCGGCGAGGGTGGCGGCAAGAAGATGTGCGAGGACTACGAGGTGGAATTCTTGGGCGCCCTGCCGCTCGACAAGAACATCCGCGAGCAGGTCGACTCCGGGCACCCGAGCGTCGTCGCCGATCCGAACGGCCGCGTCGCCGAAATCTACCGGACCATCGCCCGGCGCATCGGCGTCAAGATCGCCGAGCAGGCCAAGGATCACAGCAGCAAGTTCCCGACCATCGTCGTGCAGAACACCTGATTCCCCGGCATTTTATGGTGTAATTGGCAGCGCCCCGTCCAGACGGGGCGCTGTCTTTTCAGGCACATTCTGGGCACATTCTTCGAGAGAGCCGGATGAGCATCAAATCGGACAAGTGGATTCGCCGCATGGCGCGGGAGTACGGCATGATCGAGCCGTTCTCGCCCGAGCTGGTGCGCGAGGTCGATGGCCAGAAGATCGTCTCCTACGGCACTTCGAGCTACGGCTACGACATCCGCTGCGCGGACGAATTCCGCGTGTTCACCAACATCAACCATACCATCGTCGACCCGAAGGCCTTCGATCCCGATTCCTTCGTCGAGGTCTCCGGCAAGGGCCATTGCGTGATCCCGCCGAACTCCTTCGCGCTGGCCCGCACCGTCGAATATTTCCGCATCCCGCGCTCGGTGCTCACCATCTGCCTCGGCAAGAGCACCTATGCGCGCTGCGGCATCATCGTCAATGTCACGCCCTTCGAACCCGAATGGGAAGGCTACGTGACGCTCGAATTCTCGAACACCACGCCGCTGCCGGCGAAGATCTATGCCGGCGAGGGCTGCGCGCAGGTGATCTTCTTCGAATCCGACGAGATCTGCGAAACCTCCTACCGCGACCGCGGCGGGAAATACCAGGGGCAGGTCGGCGTCACGCTTCCCAAGATCTGACGCCTAGCGCACACCCGCATTCTCATCTCGACGACCCGCTCCCGGCTGCCCGGGGCGGGTCTTTGCTTTTCAGGAGCGAATCCAGATGCGTTTCCATTTTCCGGTCATCATCATCGACGAAGATTTCCGTTCGGAGAATGCCTCGGGGCTGGGCATCCGCGTGCTCGCGGAAGCGATCGAAAAAGAAGGCCTCGACGTGCTCGGCGTCACCAGCTACGGCGATCTGGCCTCCTTCGCCCAGCAGCAGAGCCGCGCTTCGGCCTTCATCCTCTCGATCGACGACGAGGAGCTCGCCAACGAAGCGGAAAAGACCATCGCCGAGCTGCGCACCTTCGTCAGCGAGATTCGCTTTCGCAATGCCGAGATTCCGATCTTCCTGCACGGCGAGACGCGCACCAGCCGCCACATCCCGAACGACGTGCTCAGGGAGCTGCACGGCTTCATCCACATGTACGAGGACACACCCGAATTCATCGCCCGCTATGTGGTGCGCGAGGCGCGGGCCTACCTCGACTCGCTGCCGCCGCCGTTCTTCCGCGCGCTGACGCACTACGCGGCCGACGGTTCCTACTCCTGGCACTGCCCGGGCCACTCGGGTGGTGTCGCCTTCCTGAAGTCGCCGGTCGGCCAGATGTTCCACCAGTTCTTCGGCGAGAACATGCTGCGCGCCGACGTCTGCAACGCGGTGGAGGAGCTCGGCCAGCTGCTCGACCACACCGGTCCGGTGGCGGCCTCGGAACGCAACGCCGCGCGCATCTTCAACGCCGACCATCTCTACTTCGTCACCAACGGCACCTCGACCTCGAACAAGATCGTCTGGCATTCGACCGTCGCGCCAGGCGACGTCGTGATCGTCGACCGCAACTGCCACAAGTCGGTCCTCCATGCGATCATCATGACGGGGGCGATTCCTGTGTTCCTGATGCCGACGCGCAACAACTACGGCATCATCGGGCCGATCCCGAAGAGCGAGTTCGAATGGAAGAACATCCAGAAGAAAATCGCCGCCCACCCGTTCGCCTCGCAGGTGAAAGGCAAGCCGCGCGTGCTGACGATCACCCAGAGCACCTACGACGGCATCCTCTACAACGTCGAGGAAATCAAGGAAATGCTCGACGGCCACATCGACACGCTGCACTTCGACGAAGCCTGGCTGCCGCACGCCGCGTTCCACGAGTTCTACGGCGACTATCACGCCATCGGCGCCGGACGGCCGCGTTGCAAGGAGTCGATGGTGTTCTCGACGCAATCGACGCACAAGCTGCTCGCCGGCCTCTCGCAGGCCTCGCAGATCCTGGTCCAGGACGCCGAGAACCAGAAGCTCGACCGCGACGTGTTCAACGAAGCCTATCTGATGCACACCTCGACCTCGCCGCAATACGCGATCATCGCCTCCTGCGACGTCGCCGCGGCGATGATGGAGGAACCCGGCGGCACCGCGCTGGTCGAGGAATCGATCAAGGAGGCGCTCGACTTCCGCCGTGCGATGCGCAAGGTGGACAAGGAGTTCGGCAGCGACTGGTGGTTCCAGGTGTGGGGGCCGAAGGATCTGTCCGAGGAGGGCATCGAGGAGCGCGAGGCCTGGATGCTCAAGCCCGGCGAGCGCTGGCACGGCTTCGGCAAGCTGGCCCGCGGCTTCAACCTGCTCGACCCGATCAAGGCCACGGTCATTACCCCGGGGCTCGACGTGGATGGCGATTTCGCCGACTGGGGCATCCCCGCGGCGATCGTCACCAAATATCTCGCCGAGCATGGCGTGATCGTCGAAAAATGCGGCCTGTATTCGTTCTTCATCATGTTTACGATCGGCATCACCAAGGGGCGCTGGAACACCATGGTGACCGAACTGCAGCAGTTCAAGGACGACTACGACAAGAACCAGCCGCTGTGGAAGGTGCTGCCCGAGTTCGTCGCCAAATATCCGCGCTACGAGCGCATCGGCCTCAAGGAGCTGTGCGCGCAGATCCACGGCGTCTACAAGGCCAACGACATCGCCCGCCTGACCACCGAGATGTATCTGTCCGACATGGTGCCGGCGATGCGGCCTGCCGACGCCTTCGCGAAGATGGCGCATCGGAAAATCGAGCGCGTGCCGATCGACGCGCTCGAAGGGCGCGTCACCGCCGTGCTGCTCACCCCGTATCCGCCCGGCATTCCGCTGTTGATCCCGGGCGAGCGCTTCAACGCGACGATCGTGCGCTATCTGCAATTCGCGCGCGAGTTCAATGCCCGCTTCCCGGGCTTCGAGACCGACATCCACGGCCTGGTCAAGGCCAACGGCGACGGTTATTACGTCGACTGCGTGATGGCGGACTGAAACTCGGCGCTGGCGGGACGGCACGTCCCCTTCAGGCGAGCGGCGCGAGAAACTCGGCGATCCGCTCGAGCACCTGCGCTGGGCGCTCGCGGTGCGGGAGATGGCGCGTGTCGGGCAGCACGATCACGCGTGCCGGACCGCCCGCCAGGGCGCCGATCCGCTGCGCATGGCGCGGTGAGCCATATTCGTCGTCGGCGCCGTGGATGGCGAGCACGGGGCAGCGAATCTGCGGCAGCACCGCATCGAGCGTCCAGACGGCGAATGACGGATCGAGCCATGTCTGGATCCAGGCTTCCAGCACCCAGCGCGCCTTGTCGCCGTGGTACTTCGCCAGCCGCGTACGCTGTGCCGCATCCGCGAACTGCGCCTGCGCCGCGCGGATGCCCTGCAGCGTGCGGTCCTCGACGAAGGCCTGCGCGGCGATCGTGACGAGCGCGCTGCAGTCCGTGGGGTAAGCCGCCGCCGCATGCGCCGCCATGCCGCCGCCGACGCTATGCCCGAGGGCGGCGAAACGCTCTAAGCCGAGCCGCGCGCGCAGCTCGGGGAGTACCGCCTCGGCTTCGGCGGCGATGAAGTCGTTGCCGAGCCGGTCGGCACGCGCGGCGGAACGGCCGAAACCCGGCCGGTCGTAGGCGATCACCGTCCGGCCCGTGGCTTGGGCCAGCGCCGCGGGAAAATCACGCCACAGCTCGACACAGCCGAGCGAATCATGAAACAGGATGATCGGGGCGGCCTGCGTCGCAGCGGGCCGCCAGCAGCGCGCGAACACCCTGCCCGCGGGCAGATCGATCCAGTGGTCCTCCTCGCGCATCAGGCCCGTTCGTAGGTGACGAAGGCGTAGGCGAGGCCGTTGGCGGAGACCCCGGGAACGCGCCGCACTTCGCGCCATGCGTCACGGTCGAAGCCGGGGAAGTGCGCATCACCCTCGGCATCGAGATCGATTTCGGTCAGCTCCAGGCGGTCGGCAAAGGGTAACGAATGAGCATAGAGCTCGGCGCCGCCGATGACGAACAGTGCCGTCTCGCCAGCGCCGAGTTTCATCGCTTCCTCCAGCGAATGCAGCACGGTCGCGCCCGGCGCGACGTAGTACGGATCGCGCGTCAGCACGTAGTTCCGGCGGTTCGGCAACGGACGGAACTTCGCCGGCAGCGACTCCCAGGTCTTGCGCCCCATGAGCACGGCATGGCCGGTGGTGAGCGCCTTGAAATGCGCCAGGTCTTCCGGCAGATGCCAGGGCAACGCGTTCTCTCTGCCGATCACGCCGTTTCTCGCCACGGCCGCGACGATGACGATCATGTCGGCCGCAGAAGACGATAGAGTTCGAAATAGCGTCGCGCCGGCTGCGCCCAGCCGAAATCGCACGCCATGCCGTTTTCCTGCAGCGCGCGCCAGAGCGGCTTGTCCTGCCAGCAGGTGGCGGCGCGGCGCACCGTATCGAGCAGCGCCCCGGCCGTCGCCGGTCCGCAGACGAAGCCATTCGCTCTACCGTTCGCGAGCGTCTCGGGCGTGCAATCGGTCACCGTGTCGGCGAGTCCCCCGGTGGCCCGCACCATGGGCGGTGTGCCATAAGCGAGACTGTACATCTGGTTCAGGCCGCAGGGCTCGAAACGCGACGGCATCAGGAAGCAGTCCGCACCCGCCTCGATGCGATGGGCGAGCGCCTCGCTGAAGCCGATCTGCACCGCGACCTGGCCGGGATGACGCGCAGCGAGCGCGGCGAAGGCTTCCTCCAGCGTCTTGTCGCCGCTGCCGAGCACGGCGAGCTGTGCCGGCAGAGCGGCGAGCGCGTCGCCGATCGCGGCGACCAGATCGAGGCCCTTCTGCTGCGTGAGCCGGCTCACCACACCGAACAATGGGACGTCGTCGCGCTCCATGAGGCCGAGCTCGCCTTGCAGCGCGCGCTTGCACTGCGTCTTGCCTTCGAGGTGCTCACGATCGTAATGCGCGGGCAGATACGCGTCGGTCGCCGGATTCCAGACTTCCTTATCGATGCCGTTGAGGATGCCGGTCAGCTGCGCGGCGCGGCTTTGCAAGAGGCCGGCGAGCCCCATGCCCTCCGCTTCGCTCTGGATCTCGCGCGCGTAGGTGGGACTCACGGTGGTGATCCAGTCGGCATGACGCAGCCCGGCCTTGAGGAAGGAGAGCTGGCCGTAATATTCGACGCCGTCGATGTGCCAGTCCCTGCCGGTCAGCCCCAGCTCGTCGAGCAGCTGCGGCGCGAACACGCCCTGGAAGGCGAGGTTGTGGATCGTCATCACCGAAGCGGCGCCGCCCGGCTCGTAAAAGCGCAGATAGTAGGGGCCCAAGGCCGTCTGCCAGTCGTTGCAGTGGAGGATGTCCGGGCGCCAGTCGAGGGGCGAGGCGTGGCTTGCCAGCCGCGCCGCGACCCGGGAAAGCAATCCAAAGCGCAGATGATTGTCGAGCCAGTCGCGGCCCTCGGGCCCCAGATAGGGATTGCCCGGCCGGTCGAACAGCATCGGACAGTCGAGCAGCAAGAGCGGCGGGGCACCGGCCGGCTGGGCAAGAAAAAGCTCTGCCGCCGGCAATCGACCACCGAATTCCGGGAGAGAAACGATGGCCCGCGCATCCGGAAACGCTTCGCGCAGCGCGGGATAACGCGGCAGCAGCACGCGCACGTCGCAGCCGGTGCGCGCCAGCGCCGGGGGCAGGGCCGCGGCGACATCGCCCAAGCCGCCGGTCTTCACCCACGGCGCGATCTCCGAGGTGGCGAACAGGACCTTCATTTGCAGGCTGCGATCAGGCCGGCCGTCGAGCTGTCGACGCCTTCGATCGGGGCTTTGCCCTCGATCATCGGCAGCAGGGAGTTGGCGATCTGCTTGCCGTATTCGACGCCCCACTGGTCGAAGGCGTCGAGATGCCAGAGCACGCCGAGCGTGAACACCTTGTGCTCGTACATCGCGATCAGCGCGCCCAGCGTGAAGGGATCGAGGCGCGGCAGCAGGAGCGTCGTCGATGGCTGATTGCCGGGAAAGATCTTGTAAGGCGCGAGGAAATCGGGCGCGGGCGCATGTGCCGCTTCCAGCTCGGCGCGCGCCTCGGCTTCGGTCTTGCCTTTCATCAGCGCGGCGCTCTGCGCGAAGCAGTTGGCGAGCAGCTTTTCGTGATGGCCGGGCAGCGGGAAGTCGGGCACGCGGCAGGCGATGAACTCGCATGACAGCGCGCGGCCACCCTGGTGCAGCAACTGATAGAACGCATGCTGGCCGTTGGTGCCCGGCTCACCCCAGACGATCGGCAGCGTCGGGCAGCCGACCGGCTTGCCGTCGCGGTCGATCTGCTTGCCGAGGCTCTCCATCTCGAGCTGTTGCAGATAGCGCGGCAGCAGGGCCAGCGACTGGCTGTAGGGCAACAACGCACGCGTCTGCAAGCCGATGAAATCGGCATTCCACAGCTCGATCAGCGCCAAGAGTGCCGGCAGATTTTCGAGCGGCGGCGCGGAGAAGAAGTGTTCGTCCATCGCGCGGGCACCGGCGAGCAGCTGCTCGAACCTGGGAAAGCCGATCGCCAGCGCCAGCGGCAGGCCGATCGCCGACCACAGCGAGAAACGGCCGCCGACCCAGTCCCAGAACGCGAAGGCGTTGTCCGGATCGATACCGAAGGCGGCGACCCTGTCGAGCGCGGTCGACACCGCGACGAAGTGGCGCTCCACGGCCGCATTGCCCAGCGCGCCGACCAGCCAGTTGCGCGCGGAAGACGCGTTTTGCATCGTCTCCTGCGTCGTGAATGTCTTGCTGGCGACGATGAACAGCGTGGTGCGGGGATCGAGTCCGGCCAAGGTCGTGGCCAGATCGGCGCCATCGAGGTTGGCGACGTAATGGACGGAGAGATGCGGCATGCGAAACGCCGAGAGCGCCTGGGTGGCCATGCGCGGGCCGAGATCGGAGCCGCCGATGCCGATATTCACCACGTCGGTGATCGGCTCGCCAGTGGCGCCGCGCCATTTGCCGGCGTGGATGGCTTCGCAAAAGCCGCGCATCTTGGCCAGCACGGCCAGCACGTCCGGCATCACGTCCTGACCGGCGACACGGATCGGCGCGGCATCGGGGCCGAGGTTGCGCAGCGCGATGTGCAGCACCGCGCGATTCTCGGTGTGGTTGATCGGCAGGCCCTCGCGCATCCTGCCGATCCAGCCCGGTACGTCGGCGGCGTGCCACAGATCCGCGAGCAGCGGCAGGGTTTCTGGGATGATGCGCTGCTTGGACAGATCGAGCAGCCAGTCATTCCAGCGCACCGACAGACGCGAAAAGCGCGTCGGGTCGTGCGCGAACATCTCGCGCAGATGCACGTCGCGCAGACCATGCGCATGGCGCTCGACATGCTTCCAGGCAGGGCTGTTCAACAGTGGTGTCATGATGCGATCAAAGCCACAGCATCATGCCCATCTCGAACGGGTGCGTCAGCAGTTCGTGATGGGGATAGACACGCAGACGGTAATCGAGCTTGCCGCAGACGTCGGGCGTGAAATCGAGCGCGAAGAGGCTGTCGCCACCTTCGCCCGGTCCGCGATATTCGAGGAACAGCCGGCGCGGCGGACGTGCCCGGCTGTCCGTGCCGGGGCGCGTCAGCAGCAATTCGACCGCCACGTCCTCCGGTGCCAGACCATCCAGATGCACCGCCAGCTCGAAGTGCAGGCTGGCACCGTAGGGAATGCGCTTCACCGGCGTGTCGATGCGCCGCAGCCGCACCTTGGGCCAGGCACGACGTACCTTCTGCTTCCAGGCCGCCAGGGTGCGTGCGGGGGCATAGCCGTCGACGCTCTTTCTGCGCCACTGCTGGTCCGCGGGCGCATAGAACTTGTGCAGATACTCGCCGACCATGCGCTGCGAATTGAAGCGCGGCGTGATCGTTGCGATCGAGCGCTTGGCCATCGCCACCCAGCCCGGGGAATAGCCCATCGGCCCGCGCGCGTAATACAGCGGGATCACCTTGTCCTGGAGGGTTTCGTAGAGCGAGCGGCCCTCTTCCTGGTCGCGCCGTTCCTCGTCGAGGTGGCTGCCGGCCGGCTTGATCGCCCAGCCGTTGGCGCCACCGTCGTCCTGATGGAAACCTTCGCCCCACCAGCCGTCGAGCACCGAAAGGTTGATGACGCCATTCATCGCTGCCTTCATGCCGGACGTGCCGGAAGCTTCGAGCGGATACACGGGGTTGTTCAGCCAGACATCGACCCCCGAGACGAGCCGGCGCGCCAGGCGCAGGTCATAGCCCTCGACGAGCAGGAAGTGGCCTTCGAACTCCGGCAGCTGCGCCACGTCGTGAACACGCCGGATCAGCGCCTGGCCGGGCTGGTCCGCCGGATGCGCCTTGCCGGCGAAGATGAACAACACCGGGCGCTCGGGATTGCAGATCAGACGCCGCAACATGTCGAGGTCGCGGAACAGCAGGGTCGCACGCTTGTAGGTGGCGAAGCGCCGCGCGAAGCCGATCGTCAGGACGTTGGGATTCTCCGCGTCGGCCAGTTGCAGCAGCCGATCGATGTGTGCCTGCGAACACTGGTTGCGCGTGTATTGCTCGGTGATACGGTGTCGCACCAGATAGAGCATCTCCGCCTTGATCGACTGGCGGATGCTCCAGAAGGTGTGATCGGGAATCGCATGCACCTGCGCCCAGGTCTGCGCGTCGGTGAGCCGCTGCCGCCAGGCCGGACTGAGCACGCGGTCGAAAGTGTCGTGCCAGTGGTCGGACAGGAACGTCGGCACATGCACACCGTTGGTGACATAGTCCATCGGATTCTCGTCCGGCTCGATCTGCGGCCACAGATTGCGGCAAATCTCGGCAGAAACGTCGCCATGGATGCGCGAGACACCGTTTTGGAAGCGCGAGCCGCGGATCGCCAGGGCGGTCATGTTGAATTCGGGTGTATCGTCGATGCGCCCGAGCGCCAACAGGCTGCTAACCTCGCAGCCCATGTCGTGGCAGCATTCCTCGAAATACTTGCGGATCATTTCGTCGGCGAAATGATCGTGGCCCGCCGGCACCGGCGTGTGGGTCGTGAAGACCGTGTTGCTGGCCACGACTTCGAGCGCCGCATCGAAATCGAGCCCGCCCCGGATCAGGTCGCGCATGCGCTCGAGGACCAGGAAGGCGGCATGGCCCTCGTTGATATGCCAGACGGTCGGTTTCAGGCCAAGTGCGGCAAGGGCGCGCACCCCTCCCATGCCGAGCACGATCTCCTGCTCGATGCGCATCGTCCGGTCGCCCCCGTAGAGCTGGTGAGTGATGTCGCGGTCATGAGGCGAGTTTTCTTCCAGGTCGGTGTCGAGCAGATAGATCGAGACGTGGCCGACGCGCGCTTTCCAGACCTTGACCCAGACATCGCGGCCCGGCAGGCGCACGCTGACCTTCAGGTCGCCGCCAGCAGGTCCGGCCACGGGCGTCACCGGCAGGTCGTCGAAGTCGGCATCGTTGTAGAGCGCATGCTGGCGGCCCTCGCCGTCGATGCTCTGCAGGAAATAGCCCTGGCGATAGAGCAGCCCGATGCCGACGAAGGGCAGGTTCATGTCGCTGGCCGTCTTGCAGTGGTCGCCGGCGAGAATCCCCAGGCCGCCGGAATAGATCGGCAGACTCTCGTGGAAACCGAATTCGGCGCAGAAATAGGCGATCAGCGCCCCTTCGGGCAGTTGCGGCCCCGGCTCACGGCGCAGGTTGTCGTGGTAGGTGTCATAGGCCGAGAGAACATGCGCCAGTGCGCCGAGGAATACCGGGTCTTCGGCCGCCTCCTCGAGGCGCCGCTGATCGACGCGCTTGAGAAAGGCCTTCGGACTGTGACCGACCGCCCCCCACAGCTTGCTGCCGAGGCGCGCGAATAGCGTGCGCGTCGGACGATCCCAGCTGTACCAGAGGTTGTTGGCGAGCTCTTCGAGACGCGCCAGGCGCGGCGGAAGCTTCGGATTGATTTCGAGTTGGAAGAGGGTACCAGCCATGTCTTCGTCCGTTATGTTCGAATGGCGATTTTACGGTTCCCTGCCGCGGATTCACCATGGCAAGATAAAGTATGCGTTTTTCGGTGGGATATGCTCAAAGCTTGTGAAAAATTTTGTTGCGAGCGGGCCGAGGGCAAGGCGCACGGAGCGCAGGATGCGAGACATACCCTAATAGGTAGGCGAGCATCCGAGCACCGCGCAACACCGCCATCGGCATGCACAGCAAAAATTTGCACAAGCTCAGCGGATGTAGTGGATCTGCTGTCCGAGCATCTCCGGCGTGACCAGACAGATGCCTTTTTCGGTGACGTGGAAGCGCTTGCGATCCTCGGCCGGGTCATAGCCGATCACCATGCCTTCCGGCACCTTGCAGTTCTTGTCGATCACCGCGCGGCGAATCTTGCAGCGCCGGCCGATCTCGGCATTGGGCAGGATCACCGAATCCTCGACCTCGGCGTAGCTATGCACGAAGACACGCGAGAACAGCAATGAGCGACGCACGACCGCGCCGCTGATGATGTCGCCGCCCGAGACCAGCGAATCGATCGCCATGCCGCGGCGATCGTCCTCGTCGAAGACGAATTTCGCCGGCGGCAGTTGCTCCTGATGCGTCCAGATCGGCCAGTCTTCGTCGTACATATTGAGCTCGGGCGAAACCTTGGTCAGCTCGATGTTCGCTTCCCAATAGGCATCCACGGTGCCGACATCGCGCCAGTAGGGCACGCCGTTCTCCGGGATGCCGACGCAGCTTTCGACGAAGTCATGGGCATAGGCCCGGTAACGGCCGATGATGTGAGGGATGACGTTCTTGCCGAAATCGTGGTCGGAATGCGGATCGTCGGCGTCGCGGATCAGCTGCTCGTAGAGAAAGGCGGCGTTGAAGACATACACGCCCATGTTGACCAGCGCGCGGTCGGGCCGACCCGGGATACAGGCCGGCGTCTTGGGCTTTTCGACGAAGCTGGTGATGCGCCGTTCTTCATTCACGCCCATCACGCCGAAGGCGCTCGCTTCCCCGATCGGCACGTCCATGCAGGCGATGGTCAGATCGGCCTCGCTCTGCACATGCTGGGCGAGCATGCGGCCATAGTCCATCTTGTAGATGTGATCGCCCGAGAGGATCAGCACGTATTTCGGCTCATTGCGACGCAACAGGTCGATATTCTGGAACACCGCGTCGGCGGTGCCCTGATACCAGTCCTCGCTGATCTGCTGCTGGGCGGGCAGCAAGTCGATGAATTCGTCGAAGCGGCCATCGAGGAAGCTCCAGCCGCGCTGCAGGTGACGAATCAGGCTTTGCGCCTTGTATTGCGTCGCCACCCCGATACGCCGGATGCCGGAATTGACGCAGTTCGACAGCGTGAAATCGATGATGCGGAATTTGCCTCCGAAGGGCACGGCCGGCTTCGAGCGCCAATCGGTCAATTGCATGAGCCGGCTGCCGCGGCCGCCGGCGAGGATGATCGCGTAGGTCGAACGTGTCAGATGGCTGACGAAACGACCCTGTGGGGCGTGCGGATCGTTGAGCGGCAGATCGTGTTGCATGATGACTCCCTTTGTCGTTTCCCCGGCAAACCCGCCGCTTGGTTGATGTTGTCGGCGCCGACCGGCGCTCTCCCTCTGGCGGGCGGGAGCGGTTGCCTGGGTATGATGGATATTATGGCTTGAGAATGCCCTCGCGCAGCAGGCGATCGATTTCGGCCTCGGCCTGCACCCAGTCGTCCATCTCGCTGCCGCCCTGGAAGCCACGGCGTTCGGCGATGTAATAGGCCGCCACCTCGACATACAGGCGGCGCTGCTCGGGCGTCAGCACGGTCATCGCCGGGGCTTGCTCGGCTTCCGGTGGTGCAACCGTCCGGGATGCGCCTTTTTCCGCGGCAGGTGCCTTGGCTTTCGCGGGCTTCTTCGCGCTTGGGGTCTGCGGCGCCGCGGGCTTCTTCGCCGCCGGCGCCTTGACTTCGCCTTCCTGCTGCGTGGTGGCTTTGCCCTTGCCGCGCGTGACGCCGGCCGCCTTCTTCACCGGTTCGCTGGTCTTCCTGGTGGTCGTTGCCATCTTGCTATCCTCCTCGTTCGTTTCCCTGCGCAAAAAGTTACATATACACCCTGCATGTTACGGAATGTTGACATCGGTCAACTGAACGCGCTGTGTGTCAGCGCGGCGGCCGCGCCCCGCAGGCCGATCTCCGGATCGATCACTGCCGACACGGGCATCCGGCGCACCAGTTCGGCATGCTCGGCCTTGGCATTGAAGGCGGAGAGAAATCCGCTCGCTGGCAATTCGGACAGCAGATGCACCGTCACGCCACCGGCGAGGAATACGCCGCCGCGCGCGAGCGTCGCCAATGCCATGTCGCCAGCGAAAGCGCCGTAAGCGGAGAAGAATACCTCGAGCGTGCGCCGCGCCACCGCGTCATTCTGCCGCGACCGCGCGACGATGTCGGCCGGATCGAGCGACTCGTCGGCAAGAATGCGATGGATGTTCGCGAGCCCCGGTCCCGAGATCACGCGCTCCGCCGTGACGCGGCCGTATTCCGCGTGCAATGCCTGCCAAATACGCCATTGCAGTTCGTCCTGCGGCGCGAAGCCGACATGGCCGCCCTCACTGGCCAGCACCCGTTGGCCATCGATGATCGCCATGCCCAGCCCCGTGCCCGCACCGAGCACCAGCCTGACGCCCTGGGCACCAGGTTCGCCCGGCTGCAGCCGGATCGTCTGCTCAGGCATGAGTTGAGTAATGCCGTGGGCGACCGCGGCGAAGTCGTTGATCAGCCACAGCCGGCCGAGCCTGAAACGCGCTTCCAGCGCGGTGCAGTCGATCCGCCACGGCAGGTTGGTGATTTTCGCCGAACGTCCGTCGTCGGCCACCGGCCCGGCCACCGCGAGGCAGCCGCCCTCGATCGTCACCTCGACATCGTGCAGATAGGCTGCCAACAGCGCATCGAAATTCGCAAACTCGGCGCTGGCGAGACGGCACCGCTGGCGGAATGCGCCACTGGCATCGACGAGCGCCAGCAGGACCTTGGTGCCGCCAATGTCGCCGATCAGCTTCATCGCGTCCTCACCAGCGGGTGAGCACGGGATACTGCGCGATCAGCGGGTCCGGGGTGAGGATCGCCATCTGGCCGGCGATCGCCTGGCAGACCAGCATGCGGTCGAATGGATCGCGATGCACGTCGGGCAGTTTACCCAGCAGCGCGCTGGTTTCCGCCGCCAGCGGCAGGAGCTCGATGCGATGACGGCGACAGGCCTCGCTGACGTAGGCAAAGGGCGCCAGGTTGCCGGGTAAGCGCAGCTTGCCGGCCTTGTGCTTGATGGCGATTTCCCAGGCGGAAAGCGCCGAGAGCCAGACCCCTTCGTCACAGTTCGCAAAGAGCGTGCGCGCTGAAGCCGGCACGCGCGCCGGGTTGCTCGCCAGCCAGATGAAAGCACAGGTGTCGAGCAACAGCCTCATGCGCCGGCCTTGCCCGCATATCCCTTCGCCGTCGGCTCGGCGGCTTTCAGGGCGGGCGCCAGAGATTCATCGAGCAAGGGATCGGGCAGTTCGCCATTGAAGGCTTGCAGCAAATCCTCGGGCAAGGGCTCGAAGAAACTGTCCGGGATGTCGTAGCCTTCTTCGGTCGGCCCCAGCCCGATCGGCCGCGGCCCCGTCTCGGGCTTGGGCAGAGGCACGAGCTGGGCGATCGGCACGTTGCGGCGGCAGATCTGCACTACCTCGCCCGCTTCGACGGCGGCAAGGTATTCCGACAGCTTGGCTTTGACTTCATGGGTATTGACCGAAATCATGATTACTTTCCTGATCTCATACTTGACCAAGTATGAGCCTGATTTCCAGGAATGTCCAGATTGTGCGCCGGATCACACCGCCACGGGCGCCGCGATATGCGGATGCGGGTCGTAGCCTTCGAGCGTGAAGTCCTCGAAACGGAAGGCGAAGATGTCCTTCACCTCGGGATTGAGCCGCATCGTCGGCAGCGGTCGGGGTTCGCGAGAGAGCTGCAGCCGCGCCTGATCGAGATGGTTGCTGTAAAGGTGCGCGTCGCCGAGCGTATGGATGAATTCGCCGGGCTGCAAACCCACCACCTGCGCGACCATCATCGTCAAGAGCGCATAGGAGGCGATATTGAACGGCACGCCGAGGAAGATGTCGGCGCTTCTCTGGTAGAGCTGGCAGGAGAGCTTGCCGTCGGCGACGTAGAACTGGAACAGGGTGTGGCAGGGCGGCAAGGCCATCTTGTCGACGTCGGCGGGATTCCAGGCCGTGACGATATGACGGCGCGAGTCCGGGTTCTTCTTCAAACCTTCGATCAGCTGCGCGATCTGGTCGATCTCCCCGCCATCGCGCGCCGGCCAGTGGCGCCACTGATGACCATAGACCGGGCCGAGATCGCCGCTGGCATCCGCCCATTCGTCCCAGATCGTCACCTTGTGCTCGTGCAGCCAGCGGATGTTGGTGTCGCCGCGCAGGAACCACAAGAGCTCGATGATGATCGAGCGCAAGTGCAGCTTCTTGGTGGTCAGCACCGGGAAGCCCTGCGCGAGATCGAAACGCATCTGCCAGCCGAACACCGAGCGCGTGCCGGTGCCGGTGCGGTCGGCCTTGACGTGCCCGTGCTCCAGCACATGGCGCATGAGATCGAGATATTGACGCATAATCCGCTCGATTATAAGGGCCGACCATGAACGCACTGCCGAAACTCACCCTCACCGCCAACCCCAAGTCCCGCCACCGGCTGATGCTCCTGCCGGCCGGTAAAAAACTGCCTGCCGATCTGCCGGCGCGCGATTTCTGGCTGAAGCTGATCGAGCGCAAGGAAATGAAAGTCGAAGAGCTCGCGAAGTCGCCGCTCGCCGCGGACCTGCCCGACGGCACCCGCGTGACGCTGGCGATGGTCGATTCTGAGAAGCCGCGCTTCGAACGGCTCACGACGCTGCGCAAGGCGGTGATGCTGCTGCTGGAAGAGTCGCCAAAGATGCTCGACCTCGTGCCGCAGGGCGTCGACGACGATACGCTCGCCGATGCGCTCTTCGTCGCGCTCGTCAATGGCGTACCGCTGCCGCAGCAGAAGAAGAAGATGCCGACGGCACTCGCGGAGATCGTCCTGCCGTGCCGTCCCGCCAGCGCCGACTTTTGCATCGCGGCGGCACGCGCCAACCTGCTCGCGCGCCAGCTCACCGCGCTGCCGCCCAACCGGCTCGACCCGCCGCATTACCGCGAACGCCTGCGCGCGCTGGCGAAGGAGAAAAAATTCTCCATCGAGGAATACGATTTCAAAAAGCTCAGGAAGATGGGCGCCGGCGCCTTCTGCGCGGTGGCCCAAGGCAGCGATGGCGAGGGCGGCGGCGCGGCGATCGTCAGGCTCTCCTGGCGGCCGAAGCAGGCCGCGAAACGCATCGCGCTGGTCGGCAAGGGCATCTGCTTTGATACCGGCGGCCACAACCTCAAGCCGGCGAAATACATGGCCGGCATGCACGAGGACATGGCCGGCTCGGCCGTCGCGCTCGCCCTCCTGTGCGCCGCCGCGGAACTGAAGCTGCCGATCGCGATCGACTGCTGGCTCGCGATCGCCCGCAACCACATCTCGCCGACTGCCTATGCGCAGGGCGACATCGTCACGGCGCTCAATGGCACGACGATCGAGGTCGTGCATACCGATGCGGAAGGGCGCATGGTGCTCGCCGACACGCTGGCGCTGGCGACGAAGGCGCAACCCGACCTGACGATCGACTTCGCGACACTGACCGGCAGCATGATCACTGCGCTGGGCACGCGTTACTCCGGCGTCTTCGCCACGAACGACGCACTCGCGGCGTTGGCCGTCGCGGCGGGCAAGGAAAGCGGCGAGCGTGTCTGCGTCTTTCCGCAGGACGAGGATTACGAAGCGGCGCTGGAATCGAAGGTCGCCGACGTCAAGCAATGCACATTGGAAAATGATGCCGACCACATCCTCGCCGCGCGCTTCCTCGGTCGCTTCGTCGGCAAGACGCCGTGGATCCACGTCGATCTCTCGGCGGCGAGCTGCAACGGGGGCTTGGGCGCGGTGGCGAGCGACACCACCGGCTTTGGCGTCAGTTGGGGGCTGGCCTTGCTGCGCTCTTGGGCCGGAACGCCTTGACGACGGCCTCGTGCGTCTCGATGTACGGCCCGCCGATCAGGTCGATGCAGTAGGGCACGGCGGCGAAGATGCCGTCGAGCGTTTCCTTGATCGCCTTCGGCTGGCCGGGCAAGTTGAGGATCAGCGTTTTCCCGCGGATCACGCCGACCTGACGCGAGAGGATCGCGGTGGGCACGTATTTCAGGCTCACCGCGCGCATCGCCTCGCCGAATCCCGGCATCACCTTGTGCGCGACGGCGAGCGTCGCCTCGGGCGTCACATCGCGCGGCGCGGGCCCGGTGCCGCCGGTGGTCAGCACCAGATGGCAGCCGACGCTGTCGGCGAGCTCGATCAGCGTGGCTTCGATCACCGGCTGCTCGTCGGGAATCAGCCGCGCCTCCATGCGCCAGGGCGATTTGATCGCGGCGCCAAACCACTCCTTGAGCGCCGGAATGCCCTTGTCCTCATAGACGCCGGATGATGCCCGGTCGGAGATCGACACCAGGCCGATCAGCAGTTCATGGCTCATGGATTTCTCTCAATACGCGGAAGAGTTCGCGGAAGGCGCGCGGCGGCTTGCCGAGCTCCTGCTCCTTGAGCGCGTTGCGGCGCAACTGGCGCAAGTGCTGGAGATCGGCCTCGGGATGCTCGGCGGCGATCTCGGTAATGACCGTTTCGTCTTCGAGAAAACGCGCGCGCAGACGCTCCACGGCATGCTGGCGGGCGATGGCGGCGGCCGAGACGCCCTTGATTTCGTCGAGCGCCGCGCGGATCGGCTCGGCATCGAGGCTGCGCATCAGCCGGCCGATGTATTGCAGCTGACGGCGGTGCGCCTCGTGCTGTGTGAAGCGCTGCGCGTCGCGCACCGCATCGCGCAGCTCGTCGGGCAGATCGATCTTCTTCAGCTGATCGGCAGAGAGCGCGACCAGCTCCTCGCCCAGCGCCTGTAGCGCAGTCATCGCGCGCTTCTTCGCGCTCTTGCTGGGTTTTTCGAAGGCATCCACGGGTAAGATTATAACTTTGCAGCTTTGCAACCCTGTCCCGCTTCCATGTCCGAGTTCTCATTCAGCCAGGATCGATTGCGCGAACTTGCCACCGACGTGCTGCGCCATGCCGAGCGGCTCGGCGCCAGCGCCTGCGAAACCGACGTCTCCGAAAGTGTCGGCCATTCCGTCACCGTCCGAAAAGGCGAAGTCGAGACGATCGAGTTCAACCGCGACAAGGGCATCGGTGTCACCGTCTATCTCGGCCAGCGGCGGGGTCACGCCTCGACCTCGGATTTTTCTCCTGAATCGCTCCGTGCGACGGTCGAGGCCGCGCTCTCGATCGCCCGCTTCACGGCCGAAGACGAGGCGGCGGGCCTGCCCGACGCCGAACTGTTGGCGCGCGAGGGGATGGACCTCGATCTCTACCATCCCTGGAACCTCACGATGGAAGAAGCGATCGAGCTGGCGCGCCGCTGTGAGCAGGCCGCTTTCGCCGTCAGTCCGCTGGTAAAAAATTCCGAAGGCGCATCGGTCTCGGCGCACGCCGCGCATTTCGTCTCGGCCAACAGCCTCGGCTTCATGGGCGGCTACCCGTCTACGCGCCATTTCATTTCCTGCGTGCCGATCGCGCAACGCGGCGCCGACATGCAGCGCGACGACTGGTATTCCGGTCACCGCGACCCAGCGGATCTTTCCTCGCCCGAAGCGATCGGCGCCTATGCCGCCCGCCGCGCGCTCTCCCGGCTTGGCGCGCGCAAGATCAAGACACGCCAGTGTCCGGTGATGTTCGAGGCGCCGCTCGCGACTGGCTTGATCGGCAGTTTCGTCCATGCGGCTTCCGGCGGCAGCCTCTACCGCAAGGCGAGCTTCCTCGTCGATGCGCTCGGCAAGCGCATCTTTCCCGACTGGATGCGCATCGAGGAGCGCCCGCATCTGCCGAAAGGACTGGCCTCCAGCCCCTTCGACGACGACGGCGTGGCAACCCGCGACCGCACGGTCGTCGCAGACGGCGTGCTGCAGGGCTATTTCCTCTCCACCTACACCGCCCGCAAGCTCGGCCTGCCGACCACCGGCAACGCCGGCGGCAGCCATAACCTGATCGTCGCGCCGAGCCCCGATGCGCCCGCCGATTTCGCCGGCCTGCTCAGACAATTCGGCACCGGTCTTCTGGTCACCGAACTGCTGGGGCATGGCATCAATTACGTCACCGGCGATTACTCGCGCGGCGCGGCGGGCTTCTGGGTCGAAAACGGTGAAATCGCTTACCCCGTGCATGAAATCACCATCGCCGGCAACCTCAAGGAGATGTTCGCCGGCATCGAGGCGATCGGCCGGGATGCGGTCACCCGCGGCGCGCGCACGGTCGGCTCCATTGTGGTTAACCGCATGACGATCGCGGGCCGATAGCGTTACCGCCCTCTGTCTTTGGGTGTAGTATCGCGCGACCGGTCCGCACTGACGGACCGCCCTGATAATCACAAAGGAGAAGATGTATGGAACGTCGCAAGTTTCTACAGAACGCCGGCATGGCCGGCATCCTGGCCGCAGGCGCCGCGCCGGCGGTGGTCGGTGCCCAGCAGGCTGTCAAGTGGCGCCTGACCTCCAGTTTCCCGAAGAGCCTCGATACCATCTACGGTGGCGCCGAAGTGCTGTCCAAGCGGGTCGCCGAGATCACTGGCGGCAAGTTCCAGGTGCAGGTCTTCGCCGCGGGCGAGATCGCCCCGGGCCTGCAAGCGCTGGACGTCACGCAAAACGGCACCGTCGAGTGCTGCCACACCTGCTCCTATTACTATGTCGGCAAGGACAAGACCTTCGGCTTCGGCACCGCGGTGCCCTTCGGCATGAACTGCCGCCAGATGAATGCCTGGATCTACTACGGCGGCGGGCAGAAGCTGCTCGACGAGTTTTACAGCGCCTACAACATCCTGTCCTTCGCCGGCGGCAATACCGGTGTGCAGATGGGCGGCTGGTTCAAGAAAGAGATCAACACGGTGGCCGACTGCAAGGGCACCAAGATGCGCATCGCCGGTCTGGGGGGCACGGTGTTCTCGGCGCTCGGCATGGTCACGCAGCAGATCGCCGGTAGCGACATCTATCCAGCGCTCGAAAAAGGCACCATCGACGGTGCCGAGTGGGTCGGCCCCTATGACGACGAGAAGCTCGGCTTCTACAAGGTGGCCAAGAACTACTACTTCCCGGGCTGGTGGGAGCCGGGGCCGGTGATCCACTTCTTCGTGAACAAGGATGCCTGGGCCAAGCTGCCGAAGGAATACCAGGCCGCCTTCGAGGCCGCCGCGTACGAAGCCAACGTGACGATGATGGCCGAATACGACCACAAGAACCCGGCCGCGCTGGTGCGCCTGGTGCAAAACGGCGTCAAGCTCAAGAAGTACTCGAACGAAATCCTCGACGAAGCCTTCAAGGCCGCCATGCAGCTCTACAGCGACGAATCCGCCAAGAACCCGGCCTTCAAGAAGATCTACGACGCCTACCTCAAATATCAAAAGATGCTCAACCAATGGTTCAGCGTCGCAGAGCTGCGCATGGACGAATACCTGCAGCAGCACATCAAATAATTCCCCCAAGCAAAAAGCCCCGCAGTGTTCGCGGGGCTTTTTTTCACCTGCTGTCGGCGCTCATTTCGTGCCGCTCTCGCGCAATGCCCGCGTGATCGCGTCACCGTCGTCAGCCGCTCCGCCAGCGCCGGCTTTCCCGGCCTCGCGCGCGGCATCCTTGGCGGCATCCTCCTGCAGCATCTGCTGAATGTCGATGGTCGGCGTATCGCCTTCGACGAAGCCGGGTTTGTCGTGACCGACCAGCTGCGGGAACGCGATCACCAGACCGACCATGACGATCTGGATGATCACGAAGGGAATCGCACCCCAGTAGATTTGTCCGGTCGTCACCGGCTCGATCTCCTTGCCGGTCACGTGGTCCTTGTAGGTCGCCGTCGGCGCCACCGAGCGCAGATAGAACAGCGCGAAGCCGAATGGCGGATGCATGAACGAAGTCTGCATGTTCACCGCCATCAGCACGCCGAACCAGATCAGATCGATGCCCAGCTTGTCGGCGGCGGGCGCCAAGAGCGGAAGCACGATGAAGGCCAGCTCGAAGAAGTCGAGGAAGAAGGCGAGCAGGAAGACCAGGATGTTGACGACGATCAGGAAGCCGATTTCCCCGCCCGGCAGGTTGGCGAGCAGGTGCTCGACCCACTTGTGGCCATCGACGCCATAGAAGGTCAGCGAGAACACGCGCGCGCCGACCAGGATGAAGACGACGAAGGTGGTGAGCTTGGCGGTCGAATCCATCGCCTGCTTGAGCAGGCTCCAGTCGAGACGCTTCCTGGCCAGCGCCATGACGAGCGCGCCGGTGGCGCCCATCGCGCCGCCTTCGGTCGGCGTCGCCACCCCGATGAAGATGGTTCCGAGCACCAGGAAGATCAGCGCCAGCGGCGGGATCAGCACGAAGGTCACCTTTTCCGCCATCTTGGACAGCAAGCCGAGCTTGAACAGGCGATTGAGCAGGGCGGCGACGAAGGCCACGCCCAAGCCCAGCATCATGGCGACGACGATCAGCTCGTCGAGCGGCTTTTCGTTCGGCTGACGGCGGACCCAATACAACGCCGCCGCGGTGGCGATCGCCGTCAGCACGAGCAGCGAAAGCGCGCCGGAACGGCCGTTCGGTTCGCGGAAGCTGCGCGCCTCGGCGGGCAGTGCCGGTGCCGACTTGGGGAAGATCAGCGTCATGCCGAGCACATAGAGCACATACAGGCCGGTGAGCACGAAACCCGGCACGAAGGCGCCCTTGTACATGTCGCCGACCGACTTGCCGAGCTGGTCGGCGATGATGATCAATACCAGCGAGGGCGGAATGATCTGCGCCAGCGTGCCCGAGGCGGCGATGACACCCGAGGCGAGGCGCCGGTCGTAACCATAGCGCAGCATGATCGGCAGCGAGATGAGGCCCATCGAGATCACCGAGGCGGCGACGACACCGGTGGTCGCGGCGAGCATCGCGCCGACGAAGATCACCGCGTAGGCGAGTCCGCCGCGGATCGGGCCGAAGAGTTGGCCGATCGTCTCGAGCAGATCCTCGGCCATGCCCGAGCGTTCGAGGATCAGGCCCATGAAGGTGAAGAACGGGATCGCCAGCAGCGTGTCATTGTTCATGATGCCGCCGAAGATGCGTTCCGGCAGCGCCTGGAAAAAGGCGGGATGGAAAAGCCCCAACTCGATGCCAATCCAGCCGAAGATGATGCCGTTGGCGGCGAGCGCGAAGGCGACCGGGAAGCCGAGCAGCAGGAAGACGACCAAAGAGGCGAAGATGATCGGCGCCATGTTGGCAATGAGGAATTCCGTCACTTCTTCTCTCCTTGCGGTTCTTCGATCATCTCGTGGTTCATGTGCACGATGCCGGCAACCTCGGGCGCGACCTGATGCTTTCTGATTTCCGCCGCGAGTTCCTCCTCGGCGGAGGGCGCCTCGGCCTTCTTCAGCGGGTTGGGGGCGGCACCGGAGAGGAAGGCGACGCGCTTGATGAGTTCGGAAACGGCCTGCAGAATCAGCAGCGCGAAGCCCGCCGGCAACATCAGGCGCACCGGCCAGCGCACGAGTCCGCCGGCATTCGACGAGACCTCGCCGGAATTCCAGGCATTCAGGAACACCGACCATGAAAGGTAGGCGATCATGATCGCCATCGGCAAGAGGAAGGCGAGAATGCCGAAGACGTCGATCCAGTTCTGCGCGCGCTCGGAGAGCCGGCCGGCGATGATGTCGATGCGGATGTGTTCGTTTTTCTTCAACACATAGGCCGCGCAGGCGAGGAAGATCGCCGAGAACAGATACCACTGGATCTCGAGCCAGGCGTTCGTGCTCATGTTGAAAGCGAAACGTGAAACGGCATTGCCGGCGCTGATCAGCACTACGATCAGCACCAGCCAGATGGCGGCACGGCCGACGGCCTCGCTGAGGCTGTCGATCAGCCGCGAAAGTTGCAGCAGGAATTTCATCGTCTTGCTCCTCCAGGGCAGGGCCATGGGCGATAATGGCGCCGACGGCTGTCTCCCCGCCCGTGCGTCCCATCCTCGTTGGCCCCGAATGTTAACGGCTCGGGGTCCGCTTGACCACCGGATTGTGGAAAGCCGCAAGCGACGATCCGACGACCTCCGCAAACGACGTACCCCGCCAAGATGGACCAGCGCACGCGTTCCAAAGGCGCCGACAGGCGCGCCGCAGCCCTCAGGACGATGACCCAGTCATGACCCGCCTTTGCCTGATCCGCCACGGCGAAACCGACTGGAACGCCGGCAAGCGCATCCAGGGCCAGATCGACATTCCCCTCTCGGCGCTCGGCCACGCGCAGGCGCGCGCCGTCGGCAACGCGCTCAAGGACGAGGATTTCGCGGCGATCTACGCCAGCGACCTGACGCGCACGCGCCAGACCGCGGAAGCGACCGCGCATCTCGCCCGTCTGCCGCTGCTGCTCGATGCCGGCTTTCGTGAGCGCCATTACGGCATCTTCCAGGGGCTCACCTACGCCGAATGCGAAGCGCGTCACCCGGCCGCTTACGCCCGCCACAAATCGCGCGATCCGCATTTCGCGCCGGAAGGCGGGGAAAGCCTGCTCACCTTCGCCGGCCGGCTGGCGCAAGCCTTCGATGCGATCGTGCGGCGCCACCCTGGCCAGAGCGTGGCGATCTTCACCCATGGCGGTGTGCTCGACATCGCCTACCGCCAGGCGACCGGCATGGCGCTCTCCGCGCCGCGCGATTTCGCGATCCCGAATTGCGCCATCAACTGGATCGAAGTCGAGGCCGGCTGCTGGACCTTGCTGTCCTGGGCAGAGCGCGGCCACCTGGACAAAGGAACCTCTGAATAACCTGCTGCGCGCTCCGTTCGCTGTGTCGCGTGCTCGCTCGCTCCTCGCCTATCTGCTGGATATGTCTCGTCGCTCGCTGCGCGGCTCCTTGCGCCCGGAGCTGCTCGCGACGGTTCTTCAGAGATTCCCAAGGCGCTCGACGAGCTCTGAACGGGTAGAATCCGCGTTTTGTGACCACCCTGCCCGACAGGACACGCGCCATGTTCTCGAAACAAGACTCCCTCGCCAAGACCGACCCGGAAATCTTTGCCGCCATCCAGAAGGAAAACCGGCGCCAGGAAGACCACATCGAGCTGATCGCCTCGGAAAACTACGTCTCCTGGGCGGTGATGGAAGCCCAGGGCTCGCAGCTCACCAACAAGTATGCGGAAGGGTATCCGGGCAAGCGCTATTACGGTGGCTGTGAATACGTCGACATCGTCGAGCAGCTCGCGATCGATCGCGCCAAGGCGCTGTTCGGCGCCGAGGCGGCCAACGTGCAGCCGAATTCCGGCTCGCAGGCCAATCAGGCGGTGTTCATGGCCTTCCTCAAGCCCGGCGACACCGTGATGGGTATGAGCCTCGCCGAAGGCGGTCATCTGACCCACGGCATGGCGCTGAACATGTCCGGCAAATGGTTCAACGTCGTGCCCTATGGCCTGACCAAGGACGAGGCCATCGACTACGAGCAGGTCGAGCGGCTCGCGCAGGAGCACAAGCCGAAGCTGATCATCGCCGGCGCCTCGGCCTATGCGCTGAGGATCGACTTCGAGCGCTTCGCGAAGATCGCCAAGGCGGTCGGCGCGATCTTCATGGTCGACATGGCCCACTACGCCGGCCTGGTCGCCGCCGGCTTCTACCCGAATCCGGTGCCGCACGCCGACGTCGTCACCTCGACCACGCACAAGACGCTGCGCGGCCCGCGTGGCGGCCTGATCCTGATGAAGGCGGAGCACGAAAAGGCGATCAACTCGGCGATCTTCCCCGGCCTGCAGGGCGGCCCCTTGATGCACGTGATCGCTGCCAAGGCGGTCGCCTTCAAGGAAGCGATGAGCAAGGAGTTCAAGGACTATCAGGAGCAGGTGATCGAAAACGCCCAGGTGATGTGCAAGGTGCTCAAGCAGCGTGGCCTGCGCATCGTTTCCGGCCACACGGAATCGCATGTCTTCCTCGTCGATCTGCAGGCGAAGAACATCACCGGCAAGGAGGCCGAAGCTGCCCTGGGCCGCGCGCACATCACCGTCAACAAGAACGCGATCCCGAACGATCCGCAGAAACCTTTCGTCACCAGCGGCATCCGCATCGGCACGCCGGCGATGACCACCCGCGGCTTCACGGAGATCGAAGCCGAGCAGGTCGCCAACCTGATCGCCGACGTGCTCGACGCCCCCAACGACGAGGCGGTGCTCGCCCGCGTGCGTGGCGAGGTCGCGGCGCTGTGCAGGCAATTTCCGGTCTACGGGGCGTAAGGCATGAAATGTCCTTACTGTGGTGAGGACAATACCCAGGTCGTCGACACGCGCGAGAACGAGGATGGCGACACCGTGCGGCGCCGCCGGCGCTGCCTTGCCTGCGACAAGCGCTTCACCACCTACGAGCGCGTCGAACTGCAACTGCCGCTGGTCGTCAAGAAGAACGGCAGCCGCGTCGACTACGATCGGGAAAAGCTCAAATCGAGCATGATGCTGGCGCTGAGGAAGCGCCCGGTGACCGCCGAAAGCGTCGAGCACGCGCTCGACCGCATCGAGGAAAAGCTCGTCCAGCTCGGCGAGCGCGAAGTCGCCTCGGAGCGCATCGGCGAGCTGGTGATGCGCGAGCTCAAAAAGCTCGACAAGGTGGCCTACATCCGCTTCGCCTCGGTGTATCGCAACTTCGAGGACGTCGACGAATTCTCCGAGGCGATCCGCGAAGTGAAAGCCCCCAGAAGACGCTCGTCGGGCAAGTGAACTTCTCGGCCGCAGACCACGCCTTCATGGCCCGCGCGCTGCAGCTGGCGGAACGCGGCCTTTACACCACCACGCCCAACCCCCGCGTCGGCTGCGTGTTAGTCCGGGACGGCGCCATCATCGGCGAAGGCTGGCATGAGAAAGCCGGCGAACCCCACGCCGAAATCAATGCACTGCGAAAAATCGGCGCTGGCGGAACGGCACGAGGTGCCACCGCCTACGTCACGCTCGAGCCCTGCTCGCACCACGGCCGCACCCCGCCCTGCGCCGATGCGCTGATCGCGGCGGGCGTCAGTCGCGTCGTCGTCGCGATGCAGGATCCGAACCCGCTCGTCGCCGGTCAAGGCATTGCCCGCTTGCGCGCCGCCGGCATCGAGGTCGACTGCGGCCTTTTGGAAAACGAAGCGCGCGAGCTCAACATCGGCTTCGTCAGCCGCATGACGCGTGGCCGGCCGTGGCTGCGGCTCAAGGTGGCGATCAGCCTCGACGGCAAGACCGCGCTCGCCAATGGCGTCTCGCAGTGGATCACCGGGCCGGACGCGCGCCGCCACGCGCATGGCTGGCGCGCGCGCTCCTGCGCGCTGCTCACCGGCATCGGCACCGTGCGCGACGACGACCCACGCCTGACCGTGCGCGACATCGACACGCCGCGTCAGCCGCTGCGCGTCGTCGTCGACAGCCGACTGGAGCTCCCGCCCGGGGCGGCGATCCTGCAAGGCGGCCATTGCCTGATCGCCTGCGCCGTCGAGAACCCAGAAAAAGCCGCGCGGCTGCGCGCATTGGGCGCCGAAATTCTCGTGTTGCCGAACCCGCGCGGCAAGGTCGATCTGCCGGCGCTGATGGAGGAATTGGGCCGGCGCGGCATCAACGAAGTGATGACCGAAGCCGGCCTGAAGCTGAACGGCTCGCTCATGCGCGAGGGCCTCATCGACGAGCTGCTGATCTATCAGGCGCCGCTGCTGCTCGGCGACGGCGCGCGCGGCATGGCCGATTTCGGCATGCTCACCGAGCTTTCCGCGGCGAAACGTTTGCAGATCGTCGAGTGCCGTGCCGTCAGCGCCGACTTTTTCATCCGGGCGCGCTGCGGTTAGCACAGACGGGGCAGCCCGGATCACGCGGCACGCCGATGCTGCGCCACTCCATCGTCAGACCATCGAGCAGCAGAAGCCGGCCGGCGAGCGTCTCGCCGCAGCCGATCAGGAGCTTGAGCGCCTCGGCAGCCTGGGTCGCGCCGATGATGCCGGTGATCGGCGCGAACACGCCCATCACCGCGCAGCGCACTTCCTCGACGTCCTCGGACTCCGGGAACAGGCAGTGATAACAGGGCGCGTCGTCGCGCCGCGCGTCGAACACCGCGACCTGTCCATCGAAACGGATCGCCGCGCCGGAAACCAAGGGCTTGCGGTATTTCACGCAGGCGCGGTTGACCGCGTGCCGCGTGGCGAAATTGTCGGAACAGTCGAGCACCACGTCGGCGGCCGCGACCTCCTCTTCGAGCCGGTCGCCCTGCAGGCGCTCCTGCAGCGGCAGGACCGTGCAGCCGGGATTGATCTCGGCCAGCGTCGCCGCGCCCGAGCGTACTTTCGGCTGACCGATCGATGCGGTGCGATGCAGAATCTGGCGCTGCAGATTAGTGAGGTCCACCGTGTCGCCATCGGCCAGCGCCAGCGTGCCGATGCCGGCGGAGGCGAGATACAGCGCTGCCGGCGAGCCCAGCCCCCCCGCGCCGAGCACCAGCGCGCGGCTGCTCAGCAGCCGCTCCTGTCCTTCGATGCCGACCTGTGGCAGCAGGATGTGGCGCGAATAGCGCAACAGCGCTTCGTCATTCACTTGTAATCCCTGAGTTCCGGCGGCGTATCGTCGTGATCGCCGTGGGGATGATGCTCCCAGGCCTGTGAATAGACTTCGTGCGATTTCTTGATCAGGCGTTCTGGCTGGCCGAGATTGCGCCGCTGGGTCTCCTCGGAGAAATACACCAGCGCGCGGATCAGCTTGCAATACAGCGAATTGTCGAGATGGAAGCCACGGTCGATGAGCAGTTTTTCGAGGGCTTCCATGCAATGGTCGGTAATTTCATACCAGACCGAGATGCCGTTGGGCTGGCTGCCCGGCGCCACTTCCAGACCGGGCAGGCTTTTGAGCAGCGCGAAGGCTTCCGGAATCTGCCAGTGCTTGACCTTGTTGAAGCGGATCTCGCGGTGCTTCCTCGTGCCCGTTTGCGGCGCCAGCGGGTGCGGACGGCGGATGCCGCGCTCCTGGTCACGCAGCTGGCGGGCACGCTCGGGGTTCATAATCTCACTCGGTAAGCGGATCTCATTTCTTGATCACGTTCAAGGCCTTCAGCAGGTTGATCGCCTGTGTGAGCTGATAGTCGTCCTTCGAGGCCAGCTCGAAGGGCTTGGCATGCGCTTCCTCCTTGTCGGCATCCCCCTTGCCGTTCTTGCCTGTCTTCTCGTCCTTCTTCGGCGCGGCGGGCTTCTCGGCCTCCTTGCCTTCCTTGTCGTTGGCGAGGTGGCGTTCGAGATCGGCTTCGCGCAGCCGCTCGCGCGAACCGCCATTCGGGCTTTCCTCGACGACGATGTCCGGCTCGATGCCCTTGGCCTGGATCGAGCGGCCGTTCGGGGTGTAATAGCGTGCCGTCGTCAGCTTGATCGCCGTCTTGCCGGAGAGCGGCAGCACCGTTTGCACCGAGCCCTTGCCGAAGGTCTGCGTGCCCATCACCACCGCCCGCTTGTGATCCTGCAGCGCGCCGGCGACGATCTCGGATGCGGATGCCGAACCGCCATTGACGAGCACGATCAGCGGCACGCTCTTCACGCCCGCGGGCAGTTTCTTGAGGGGATCCTCGCGGTTGCCGCGCAGATAGTCCTCGGCCACGGCGTTGTATTTGCGCTTGGCATCCTCGATACGGCCATCGGTGCTGACGACCGCGCTGCCCGGCGGCAGGAAGGCGGCGGCGACGCCGATCGCGCTGTGTAGCAGCCCACCCGGGTCGTTGCGCAAGTCGAGCACCAGCCCCTTCAGACCCGTGCCTTTCGCGTCGGCATCGGCCTTGTAGAGCCGCTCGAGATGCTTCACCAGATCGGCGACCGTTTCCTCCTGGAACTGGGTGATGCGCAGATAGCCATAGCCCGGCTCGATCAGCTTCGACTTGACGCTCTGCACCTTGATGACGTCGCGTACGAGAGTGATCTCGATCGGTTTGGTCTCGCCCTGACGCAGGATCGAGAGGCGGATCGAGGTCTTCGGCTTGCCGCGCATCTTCTTCACTGCTTCGGACAGCGTCATGCCTTTCACCGGCGTGTCGTCGAGCTTGAAGATCAGGTCACCGGCCTTCACGCCGGCGCGCCAGGCCGGGGTATCCTCGATCGGCGCGATCACCTTGACGAGACCGTCTTCCATGCCGACCTCGATGCCGAGGCCGCCGAACTCGCCCTGGGTGGAGACTTGCAGGTCCTTGAACGCTTCCTCGTCGAGATAGGCGGAATGCGGATCGAGGTTCGCTAGCATGCCGGAGATCGCGTGCCGGATCAGCGCCTTGTCCTCGACCGGCTCGACATAGCCCTGCTTGATGGCATTGAAGACGTCGGCGAAGCTCTTCAGCTCCTCGACCGGCAGCGGCGCATCGCCGCCCTTTTGCGCGATCGCGGACAGATTGAGACTCAAGGCGACGCCGGCGATCAGACCGACGAGCACGAGGCCGAATTGTTGCAGCTTGCTACGCATGTGGAATAACCTCGCAGAAAGGACGGAAGCCGCCGTGAAAATCTCACGGCGCGGCAAGCCATTTGCCGGGATCGAACGCCTGCCCCCTGTGCCTGAGCTCAAAGTATAAACCCGATTCCGGCAAGCCCCCACTCGAGCCGACGGTGGCCACCGGCCTGCCGGCAGTCACTTTTTGACCGGTTTTGGCCAGCAAGGTCTGGTTGTTGCCATAGATCGACAGAAAACCGTCGTCATGGTCGATGATCAGCAGATTGCCATAGCCGCGCAACCAGTCGGCGAAGACAACCACGCCGTCGGCCACGGCGCGCACGTCGGCGCCTTCGGGAGCGCGGATGAACAACCCTTTCCAGAGCAGCTGGCCTTCGTCGCGGCGCGTGCCGAAGCGCGCGGCGACGCTGCCTTTGACCGGCCAGGGCAGGTGGCCGCGCAGCCGGGCGAAGGCGCCACCTGCTCCGTCCGGCTCGGCTCGCAGCGGCGGCGGGGATGCGGCAGGGGTGTCGGATCGGGCCTTCGGCGACGCCGGGCCCGGCCGCGCCGGCGCGCTCTTCTTTTTCGCCAGCGCCGCGATCACGCTGGCGAGCCGCTTCTCGTCCTGCCTCAGGGTCTCGAGCGTGCGTCGCTGCGCCTGGATCTGGCTGGACAGCTTTGCCAGCACGGCCTGCCGTTCCTGCTGGCGCTGGCGCAAGGTGGCGCGTTCCGCCTCTTCGTGCCGCGCCAGCTCGGCGAGCTTCGCGCTGCGCTGGCGGACGATCCCGGCCACACGGCGGGTCTCATCCGCATCCTCGCGCAACTGACCGATCAGCTCGGCCTTGGCGCGGGCGAGCTGAGCCAGGTAATAGCGATCGCGGGCCGCCTCGTTCGGATCGCCCCCTGCCAGCAGCATCGCCAGGGCATCGGCTTCATGGGGACGGAACTGGTGGCGCAGCAGCGCCGCGAGCTGGGCCTGGCGCGCCGCGGTCTGGGCCTCGAGCCGCTTTAGCTCGCGCTCGTGAGCGGCGAGCTCGGCGCGCACGGCTGCGCGCTCCTCGCCCAGGGCGCGGAGCTTGCGGGCGCTGGCGGCGATCGCCTGTTCGGTTTCGCGCAGCTCGCCGACGGCGGCCGCGCGTGCGGCTTCTTTTTCCCGCATCTGACGCTCGAGCGCGGCGCGCTGCTCGCGTAGCGCATCGAGTTTCGCTTTTTCACGCTCGCCCGCTGCCGACGCCAGCGCCGGCAGGAAGCCCAGAACAAGGATGGCAAAAGCGGGCGCGGGACCGATCAAGCCTTGGCTTTACCCTGGTTCGCCACGGCCGCCTGGGCGGCGGCGATCGCTTCCGGATCGCCCAGATAATAACTGCGCAGCGGATTCAGCTCGGCGTCGAACTCATAGACCAGCGGCTGGCCGGTGGGCACGTTGAGGCCGACGATGTCCTGGTCGGAAATCTTGTCGAGATACTTGATCAACGCGCGCAGGCTGTTGCCATGCGCGGTGACGAGCACGCGCTTGCCGGACTTGACCGCCGGCGCGATGCTGTCGAACCAGATCGGCAGGAAGCGCTCCACCGTATCCTTCAGGCATTCCGCGGCCGGATAGAGTCCGGGGGCGAGGCTTGCGTAACGCGGATCATGCACGTCGTAGCGCGGATCGTCCTTGTCGAGCGCCGGCGGACGGACATCATAGGAGCGCCGCCACAGCTTCACCTGCTCCTCGCCGAACTTGGCGGCCGTCTCCGCCTTGTTGAGCCCTTGCAGGGCGCCGTAGTGGCGCTCGTTGAGCCGCCAGGAATTCACCACCGGCAGCCACATGCGGTCCATTTCCTCGAGCACGAGCCAGAGGGTCTTGATCGCCCGCTTGAGCATCGAGGTGTAGGCGATGTCGAAATCGAACCCTTGCGCCTTCAGGAGCTGGCCGGCGGCTTTCGCCTCGGCGATGCCTTTCTCGGTCAGACCGACGTCGGTCCAGCCGGTGAAGCGGTTTTCCTGGTTCCAGGTGGATTCGCCGTGGCGCAGCAATACGAGTTTGTACATGATCGGGAGGAAAAATGTGGATGGAAGAGAATCGACAGGACATTTTAATCGAAGTATGATCGCGCCCTGTCCGCTTCTGGCACAGTTTCAGGCATAAAAACCGCGCCCGCTCCCGAAAACACCGACGCTCCATGAACCGCAACGCCATCGAAGACCTGGCCGAACACAACGATCAGATCATGATCGCCGCGCGCGCGCTGAAATCGATCTCACATCCGCTGCGGCTGAAGATCCTCTGCGTCGTCGGCGACCGGGAGGTCTGCGTGCAGGAGATCGTCGATGCCGTCGGCACCTCGCAGAGCAATATCTCGCAGCATCTCGCCATTTTGCGCGACAAAGGCATCCTCGCCACGCGCAAGGACGCCAATCGCGTCTATTATCGCGTCGCCGACCAACGCACCCTGCAGCTGATCGGCATGATGCGCGAGGTGTTCTGCGGCGTCGGCCCCGCCTGAACGGCCGTCATTCAATTTCAGGAAATTCAGGAACCGATGGAGTTCATCCAGCAGAATCTGATGTGGGTGGCGCTGGCCGCGATAAGCGGCGGCATGCTGCTCTGGCAGACCTTCAATGGCAGCGGTGGCAAGAACATCTCGGTCGGCGAAGCGACGCTCTTGATCAACCGCCAGGACGCCCTCGTCGTCGATGTGCGCGAAACGGCCGAATGGTCGGCCGGCCACATCCCCGCCGCCCGCCACCTGCCGTTGAGCCAGTTCGCCAAGCATCTCGTCGAGATCGAGAAATTCAAGGACAAGCCCGTCATTCTCGTCTGCGCCAGCGGCAACCGCTCGGGTTCCGCCTGCAACCTGCTCAAAAAAGCCGGTTTCGCCCAAGTCTTCAACCTCGCCGGCGGCATGCGCGCCTGGATCGATGCCGGCCTGCCGGTCACCAAAAAATAGAGAGCGACATGGCCAAAGTCGAAATGTATTGCACCGCCGTCTGTCCCTACTGCGTGCGCGCCGAGGCGCTCTTGCGGCGCAAGGGCGTGACCGAGATCGAGAAGATCATGGTCGATCGAGACCCGGCCAAGCGTCAGGAAATGGAAGCGCGCGTGCCCGGCGCGCGCACGGTCCCGCAAATCTTCATCAATGGCCTCCATGTCGGCGGCTGCGACGACATCCACGAACTCGACCGGCAGGGTAAGCTCGATCCCCTGCTGGCGAACTGAGAGCTTGTGAAAATTTCTGCTGCGCGTCCCTGGGCTCGCGTTGCGCGGTGCTCGGAACCTCGCCTAACTTTCTGTTATGTCTCGGTTCCTGTGCTCCGTGCGCCTTGCCCTCGGCCCGCTCGCGACGAAATTTTTTACAAGCCCTGCCCCCTCCCTCCACTTTTTTCAGGTCCATCATGAGCGCACAAGCCCCCGACAACGACGCCCCGGTTTTCAGCATCGAGAAGATCTACGTCAAGGATCTCTCGGTGGAAGTGCCGAACGCGCCGCATTGCTTTCTCGAACGCGAACAGGCGCAGGTCAGCCTGCAGATGCAGACCGGCGGCGAAGCCGTCGGCGACGGCGTCTTCAATGTCGTCCTGACGCTGACCGTCACCGCCCAGATCGGTGAAAAGACGCAATTCCTCGTCGAGGCCGCCCAGGCAGGCATCTTCCAGATCCGCAACGTGCCGGAAGAGGAACTCGAGCCGATCGTCGCCGTCGCCTGCCCGAACATCCTGTTCCCCTACGCGCGCGAGACGATCTCCGACGCGATCACGCGCGCCGGCTTCCCGCCCGTCCTGCTCGCCCCGGTGAATTTCGAATCGATCTATCGCCAGCGCCTCGAACAGCAGCAGGCGCAACAGGCCCGCGGCCCGCACGAGGTGCCGATCCAGTAATGGATCTGCGTTCGGCCACCGTCTTGCTGCTGCTCGCCAGCGTGGCCTTGCCGGCTGGCGCGCTCGATTACCGCTCGGTGAATGAGGCCGCGGTGCTGTTCGATGCGCCCTCGCAAAAAGCCAAACCGCTCTACGTGATCGCCCCGGGCACGCCGGTGGAGGTCGTCGTCAGCCTCGATGCCTGGGCGAAGGTGCGCGACATGGCGGGTGACTTGGCATGGATCGAGCGCCGCCAGCTCTCCGACCGCCGCATGCTGCAGGTGCGCGCGGGAGGCGCCCAGGTACGGCTCGAGGCCAGCGAGAGCGCCCGGCTGGTGTTCGAAGCCGAAGCCGACGTGCTGCTCGAGTATCTCGATCCCGGACCGGCCGGCTGGGTGAAAGTGCGCCATCGCGATGGCCAGGAGGGCTTCGTGAAGCTCGGCCAGGTGTGGGGCTTCTGAGCGGGCGCTTTCGATGCGTATCGCCATTCTCGGCGCCGGCGCCTGGGGAACCGCGCTGGCCCTCGCCTTAGCGCAACGCCATACTGTCAGTCTGTGGACCTGGCAGGCCGAGCATGCCGCCGCGATGCACGCGGCGCGGGAAAACACCCGTTACCTGCCCGGCTACCCGTTTCCCGACACGCTCACGGTCAGCGCGGATTTCGCGGCGCTCGTCGGTGATGCCGAACTGGCGTTGATCGCCACACCGATGGCCGGGCTGCGCGACACCGCCGCGCGGCTGGCGCAGCTTCGTCCCGACCTCCCTTTCCTTTGGGTCTGCAAGGGGTTGGAAACGGGCAGCGGCCTGTTGCCGCACCAGGTGGTCGCGGCCGTCCATCCCCATGCCAGATGCGGCGCGTTGAGTGGCCCGAGCTTCGCCGCTGAAGTCGCGCGCGGGCTGCCCACCGCGGTGACGCTGGCATCGGGCGACATCGCCTTCGCCGAGCGCACCGCCCTGGCACTGCACGGTGCCCGGCTGCGCATTTACGCCAACGACGATCTGATCGGCGTCGAGGTGGGCGGCGCGGTGAAGAACGTGATCGCCATCGCCACCGGCATCTGCGATGGCCTCGGCCTGGGCCTCAATGCGCGCGCCGCGCTGATGACGCGCGGCCTGGCCGAGATCACCCGCTTCGGCGTCGCGCTCGGCGCCCGGGCGGAAACCTTCATGGGGCTCTCCGGCCTGGGCGATCTGATCCTCACCTGCACCGGCGATCTGTCACGCAACCGGCGTCTCGGCCTGGCACTCGCCACCGGTCAGTCGCTGGAAAGAATCCAGCACGAGCTCGGCCATGTCGCGGAAGGCGTGCACACCGCCCATGAAGTCGCCCGGCGCGCCACAGCGCTCGGCGTGGACATGCCGATCACCGCGACCGTCTGCGAAGTGCTCGACGGCCGGATCACGGCGAACGCGGCGGTCGAGCGGCTGATGAACCGCGAGTTGCGTCACGAGTAGCAAAGTCGGTGCTGAAGGCGCGAGCAGCGGAGGGGGACCCGCCGAAGGCGGGGGCGTAGCGTCCGCGAGCGCCGCCGGGACGGCACCGATCATCCGCCACCCGCGAAGCCCTGCTGCCGCCATGCCTCATAGACGGCGATCGCCACGGTATTGGAAAGATTGAGGCTGCGATTGCCCGGCATCAACGGCAGCCGCAGGCGCCGCTCTGGCACGAACGATTCGAGCAGTTCGGCCGGCAGGCCGCGGGTTTCCGGCCCGAAGACGAGCGCATCGCCCGGCTGGTAGGCCACCGTGTCGTAACGCACGTTTCCCTTCGTGCTGAAGGCGAAGCAGCGCGCGCTGCGCAGCGCCGCCCGACAGGCATCCCAGTCTGCATGCACGCGCACCTCGGCGAACTCGGCGTAGTCGAGCCCCGCGCGCCGCAGCGCGGCATCGGAAACGTCGAAGCCGAGCGGTTCGACCAGATGCAGGACGCAGCCCGTATTGGCCGCCAGACGAATCACATTGCCGGTATTGGGCGGAATTTCCGGCTGATATAGAACGATCTGGAACATCGCGGCTGTGGCATGGTAGGGGCCCCGCAGTTTATCCAACGAGCCACTCCTCATGGCCAGACCCGAAAAGATCCGCCTCGGCGACCTGCTGATCAAGCAGGGTCTGCTGACTCCCGACCAACTCGATCAGGCATTGAAGGAACAGCAGCTCACCGGCCGCAAGCTGGGGCGGGTGATCGTCGATTCGGGTCTGGTGGCCGAAGACGCCATCGCCCGCGCCCTGGCGCGCCAGCTCGGCGCCGACTTCGTGGATTTGCGGGATTTCCATCCCAAACCGGAGCTCGTCAAGCTGCTGCCCGAAGCGCAGGCGCGCCGCTTCCGCGCGCTGGTGCTGGACGAAAAGAACGGTCTGCTGCGCGTCGGCATGTCCGATCCGACGGACCTCAACGCCTTCGACGAAATCGCGCGCATCTTGCGCCGCGACATCGATCTGGCCGTGGTCGCCGAAGGACAGTTGCTGCCGCTGTTGGACCGCATCTACCGCCGCACCGAGGAAATCGCCGGCCTGGCCAAGGACCTGACCCAGGAGCTGGGCGACATCCCGGTCGAGTTCGGCGGACTGTTCGGCGTCGCCCCGGGCGCCGAGGATGCGCCGGTGGTACGCCTGCTGCTGACCGTGTTCGAGGAAGCACGCAAGCTCAAGGCTTCCGACATCCACGTCGAACCGCAGGAGAAAGCGCTCGTCATCCGCTTCCGCATCGACGGCGTGCTGCACGTGCAGACCGAGGCCGACGTCAAGATCGCGCCGGCGGTGGTGCTGCGCCTGAAACTGATGTCGGGGCTGGACATTTCGGAAAAGCGCCTGCCGCAGGATGGCCGCTTCAACATCAAGGTGCACGGCGCCAGCGTCGACGTGCGTATCGCGACGATGCCGACCCAGTATGGCGAAGCGGTGGTGATGCGCCTGCTCGCCCAGGATGCCGGCCTGCTGCATCTGGACCGGCTCATGATGCCGCCGCGCGTGCTCTCGCGCTTCCGCCACGCGATCCACCGCCCCTCCGGCATCGTGCTGGTGACCGGTCCCACCGGCTCGGGCAAGACGACGACGCTCTACGCGGCGCTGAACGAGCTCAATCGCCCGGAGAAAAAGATCATCACCGTCGAGGACCCGGTCGAATACCGGTTGCCGGGGCTGAACCAGGTGCAGGTGCATGAAAAGATCGACCTCACCTTCTCGCGCGTGCTGCGCACCGCGCTGCGCCAGGATCCGGACATCATCCTCGTCGGCGAGATGCGCGACCAGGAAACCGCCGAGATCGGCATGCGCGCCGCGATGACCGGCCACCTTGTGCTCTCCACCCTGCACACCAACGACGCCCTTTCCACGCCGATCCGTCTGCTCGACATGGGGGTGCCGAACTTCATGGTTGCGCTGTCGATCCAGCTGGTGCTGGCGCAGCGGCTGGTGCGCTCGATCTGCCCTTACTGCCGCGAACCCCATGTGCCCGAGCCGCACGAGCGCGAATGGCTGCGCTACGAGCTGGGCGAGCGCGTCGATGCCTACCGTTACTCCCGCGGTCGCGGCTGCGTCCATTGCGGCAACAGCGGCTACCAGGGCCGCCAGGCCGTCTATGAATTCCTCGAAATGACCAACGCGCTGGTCGAGGCCGCGAACCATGGCGACCCGGCCGAGTTCATGCGTCTCGGCCGCGAGCAGATGGCCGGCGAGACGCTGCGCCGCGACGCGGTGCGCCTGGTCACCGAGGGCCGCACCACGATCGAGGAAGCGATGCGCGTGAGCACCCAGCTCGATGACTGAGGCGGTCTGAGATGCCTGCCTTCACCTACCGCGGCCGGAACGGCGCCGGAGACATCGTCAGCGGCACGATCGAGGGCGCGAACGCCGGCGCCGTCGCCGACCTGCTGTTCGGCAGCGGCATCACGCCTACCGAAATCCGCCCGGTGCCCGCTCAGCCCAACATCCTCGCGGCAAGCGGCCGCGGCCTGCTCGCGCCGAAGATCCGTCATGTCGACATCCTGCTCTTCACCCGCCAGCTCTACACGCTGCTCAAGGCCGGCGTGCCGATCATGCGCGCGCTCTCCGGGCTGCAGGAATCGAGCGCCAACCCGGCGATGAAGTCGCTGCTCAAGGAGGTGCGCGAGAGCCTCGACTCGGGTCGCGAGCTGTCGCAGGCGCTGGCGCGCCATCCGACGGTGTTCACCCCTTTCTATCTGGCGATGGTGCGCGTCGGCGAGATGACCGGCCGGCTCGAAGAGATTTTCCTGCGCCTGTTCGATCACCTGGCGTTCGAGCGTTTCATGCGCGAGCAGGTCCGATCGGCATTGCGCTATCCGAGTTTCGTGGTGATCGCGATGGCCGTCGCGATGGCCGTCGTCAATATCTGGGTGATCCCCGCCTTCGCCAAGGTCTTCGAGGGCTTCGGCGCCGAGCTGCCGTTCCTGACAAGGCTCCTGATCGGCGTCTCGAACTTCGTCGTCGGCTGGTGGCCGGCCTTGTTGGTCGGCACAGCCGCTCTCGCAGGGGGTTTGCGGGCCTGGATCGGCACGCGGCGCGGCCGTTACCGTTGGGACCGGATCAAGCTCGAGCTGCCGATCGCCGGCAAGATCGTGCAGAAGGCCACGCTCGCCCGCTTCGCGCGCAGCTTCGCACTGGCGATGCGCTCCGGCGTGCCGGTGATCCAGGCGCTCAGCAATGTCGCCCAGACCGTCGACAACGACTACATCGCCGAGAAGATCGAGAAGATGCGTATCTCGATCGAGCGTGGCGATTCCGTGTTGCGCGCCGCGATCGCCGCCGGCGTGTTCACGCCGGTCGTGCTGCAGATGATCGCGGTCGGCGAGGAATCCGGCGCGCTCGACGAGATGATGGACGAAATCTCCGGCATGTATCAGAACGAAGTCGAATACGAACTGAAGACGCTGGCGCAGCAGATCGAGCCGATCCTGATCGTGCTGCTGGGCATCATGGTGCTGATCCTCGCCCTCGGCGTATTCCTGCCGCTGTGGGATCTGGGCAAGGTGGCGATCAAGAAGTGAGCGTTATCGCCCATCGCCAGCGCGGCCTCGGCAAGCTCGAATTCGCCGTGGTGGTCGCGCTGCTTGGCATCCTCGCCGCCGTGCTGCTCGACCGGCTGAATGATCTCGAACGGCAGGCCGAGCGGCTGGAAGTCGAGGTGGCGCTGCGCAACCTGCGCATGGGACTGCGGCTGGCGATCAGCGAGAAGGTGATCCGCGGCGAGGAAGCGCAAATCGGCGAGCTGCTCGACGCCAACCCGCTCGCGTGGCTGGGCGCCGCGCCAGCCAAACTCGGCGCTGACGGGACGGCACCCCTCTGGCGTTACGATCCGGCCACGCGCACTCTTCGCTACCTCCCACGCCAGAAAGACGCCTTCGCTGGGCGCGAGGAGCTCGCCTGGCGGCTCGCGCCGATCCTCGATCCGGCCGGCCACACGATCGGCATCACGGTCGAAGCCCTCAAGTGAAGCGATAACTTGCCGTAACTCGAACGAAATCTGTCACGGCAGTTGCGCTACCATTGCCGCAGCAACGTATATCGAAAGGAAGAGGGCATGAAAAAAACCCACGCCGGTTTCACCCTGATCGAGCTGGTGATCGTCATCACGATCATCGGCGTCCTCGCGGCGATCGCGCTGCCGAAATTCGTTTCATTGCAGCGCGATGCGCGCATCGCCAAGCTGCAAGCCGCGCGCGGCGCGGTCAACGCGGCGGCGGCGATCGTCCACGCCGCCTATCTCTCGCGCGGCGGCATCGCCGATACGGCCGCCTGCCCCGGGGGCGGCGGCACGGCCGACAACGCATTGAACGGCACGCTATGTACCGAAAACGGCCTCGTCCGGCTGGCCAACGGCTATCCTTCCGGCGCGGTGGCGCTGGGCGCAGCGGTTCCCGGCATCATCGGTGCTGCGGGGCTGGTTTCGACCTTCTCGCCCACACTGGCACAGTTGAACAACGAAGGCTTCGGCGCCTCGGTCGCCGGCACGACGACCACGATCTCGGTCATCGGCGGGCCGGGGACCACCGGTGGCGTCGGTGCCCAGGTCAATGCCACCTGCTCCTTCACTTACACTTCGGCGGCTGCGGCAGGCGCGGCGCCGGCAGTGAGCATCGTCACCACCACCGGCTGCTGAGCACGAATTCAAACTCATGGAGAACTCCCAATGAAGAAATCCCACGCTGGCTTTACCCTGATCGAACTGATCGTCGTCATCGTCATCCTCGGTATTCTCGCGGCGGTCGCCCTTCCCCGATTCATCGACTTTACCGGGGATGCGTCCAATGCTGCCGCTGCAGGGGTCGCCGGAGGACTCGCTTCGGCCTCATCGCTCAACTACGCCGCAAAGACCGCAGGAAAAACCGTGACGCCACCGACCATCATCGGTAAGAAATGCACGGACACGGGTGCCGGGTCTTTCTGGGACATGCTTCAAGGCGGAAAGCCTGCAAACATGACGTTGTCCGGCGCGGGAGACTGCACTGGTGCGACCCCGGGAACCACGGTTGATTGCACGGTAACCGAATCCAAAGGCGGTACAGCGACTGCAACGATCGTTTGTTATTGATCGAGCGACGACATTTCCTTCATCGCGGCCCGGCCCTGTCCGGGCCGTTTCGTTTTTTCGTCCCGCTTTCTGCTATTCTTTGCGCATGGCATCCATCACCTTCGACACCCATAAGTTCGTCCGCAAGCTCCAGGAAGGCGGCTTCAATGAAAAACAAGCCGAGTCGCTGACCGAAGCCTTGCGTGCCGCGATCGACGATTCGGAGCTGGTCACGAAAAAGGACCTGCAAATCGAGTTGGCGCCGGTCAAGGCTGATTTGCTGCTGCTCAAGTGGATGATCGGCTTCAACCTCGCCTTCACGATGGCGGTGCTCTGGAAGGTCTTCGGCTAGCCCGGATATTTCACGAGTCCCAAGTAATCAGGGACAGACCCCGATTTTGCGATTTTGGAAGTCCTAGGCCAGCTACCCTGAAATGGCGGCCCGGAAACATCCGGGCCGTTTCGTTTTTTCGTCCCGCTTTCTGCTATTCTTTGCGCATGGCGACGACTACCTTCGACACCCTCAAATTCGCCGAACGGCTCAAGGCCGGCGGCGTCCCCGAAGCGCAGGCCAAGGCCGAAGCCGAAGCCCTGGCCGCCGCGCTCGCCGAGGCGATGGACCAACAGTTGGCGACGAAAGGAGATCTCTACCGGATTGAGAAAGAAATCGCCGCCCTGCATACCGAAATCGTCGTCGTCAAATGGATGCTTGGCGTGGTCGTGGCCGCGACGGTCATCCCTTTGCTCAAACCTCTGCTCGGGGGATAAAGAGCAGGTAGTCGGGGGCAGACCCCGATTTCGTGAGCCCCAAGGCGGCTCCTCTGATATGGCAGCCCGGAGCGATCCGGGCCGTCATGTTTCCGCGCACCGAATTCTGACATTCTTTGCTCATGGCATCCATTACGTTCGACACCCTCAAGTTCGCCGATCGCCTGAAAGAGGCCGGGGTTCCGGTGGCTCAGGCGGAAGCCGAGGTGCGCGCGTTGGCCGAGGCGTTGTCCGCTTCCGATATTGCCACGAAGGCCGACCTGAGTGAACTGAAGATGGACATCGTCATGTGGATGGTGGGTTTGGCCCTTGCCCAGTTGGGCTTGCTCATTGGTATCCTCGTCAGGCTGCTCTGAGAGCAAAGTGGGTGTCGACAGGGCGGCGCCTTAATAAAAGAATGACTGGGGACAGACCCCGATGATCCGATCGTCGCCAGTTATCGCGGCCCGGCCGGCCCTGCCCGGGCCGTTTCGTTTTCTGTCGTAACAATCTGTAAAACTCGGCGCTGGCGGAACGGCACCCCAACGGCCATCGGCTAGAATCGGCCGCATGAAAGTGCGCCGTCTGCTCGTCTTCGTCCTCCTCGTCGCCGTGCTGGGCGGCGGATTCACCGCCTGGCGCGTCTTCTTCGCCGCAGGCGCCAAGCCGGCCTACAAGTTCGCCAGCATCGAAAGCGGTCCGCTCACGGCCTCGGTCGCGGCCACCGGCACGCTCAACCCCGTGGTGTCGGTGCAGGTGAGCTCGCAGATCTCCGGTCAGATCCGCGAGATCCTCGTCGATTTCAACAGCCCGGTGAAGGTCGGCGACCTGCTCGCCCGCATCGCCCCGGAAACCTACGAGCACCGCGTGCACCAGGCCGAAGCCGATCTCGAAGCGGCGCGCGCCACCGTGGCCGTGCAGCAGGCCGAGCTGTTCCGCGCCCGGGTGAATCTCACCGATGCCGAACGCGACTTCGCCCGCAAGCAGACCCTCGTCGCCAAGAACTACATCTCCCCGGCCGATCTCGACAAGGCGCAAACGACGCTCGACGCGGCGCGCGCGCAGTTGAAGGTGGTCGAAGCTCAGGCCGCCAACAGCGCCGCGCTGGTCCGCCAGCGCGAGGCAGCCCTCGGCCAGGCGCGGGTCGATCTGTCGCGCACCGAGATCCGCGCCCCCATCGATGGCATCGTCATCAAGAAGAGCGTCGAGCCGGGCCAGACCGTGGCGGCGAGCCTGCAGGCGCCGGAAATGTTCGTGATCGCCAAGAACCTCACCGACATGCAGGTCGAGGCTTCGATCGACGAGGCCGACATCGGCCGTGTCGCGCTCGGGCAGGAGGTGAGCTTCACCGTCGATGCCTTCCCCGGCCGGCGCTTCAAGGGCCGGGTGATGCAGGTCAGGAAGGCCGCGCAGGTGGTCTCGAACGTCGTCAGCTACACGGTCGTCATCTCCGCCGCCAACCCCGACCTTGCCTTGCTGCCCGGCATGACCGCCAACGTGCGCATCATCACCGCGCAGAAGGACGCGGTGCTGAAGGTCGCCAATGCCGCGCTGCGCTTTCACCCGCCGGAAAGCGGCGAAAAGCCGACACGCGGCCCTGCCAGCGAGGGGCGGCCGCCCGGCAGCGGCACGGGGCGCGGACGTGGCGCAGAGGGCAGCAGCGGCAAGCTCTGGGTGCTTGGCGAGGATGGCAAGCCCAAGGCGATCGAGGTGAAGACCGGCATCACCGACGGCAATCAGACCGAAATCGTCTCCGGCGACGTCGCCGCGGGCCAACAGGTCATCGTCGGCATGAGCGTTCAGGGCGAGAAGACCAAGCCGGCACAACCGCGGATGTTCTGACGTGAGCCTGATCCGCGTCGAGAACCTCGCCAAGAATTACCGGCTGGGCGATACCGAGGTGCCGGCCTTGCGTGGCGTGACGCTGACGATCGAGCGTGGCAGCTTCGTCGCGGTGATGGGGCCGTCGGGTTCGGGCAAGTCGACCTTCATGAACCTGCTCGGCTGTCTCGATACCCCAAGCGCCGGCCGCTACTGGCTGGATGGCGACTTGGTCTCGCAGCTCGACGACGACGCCCTCTCGCGCGTGCGCAACCGCAAGATCGGCTTCGTGTTCCAGCATTTCAATCTGCTGCCGCGCACCTCGGCGCTGGACAACGTCGCCCTGCCGCTGCTCTATCGCGGCGTCAAGGCCGCCGAACGCCAGGCACGCGCGGCGCGGCGCCTGGCGCAAGTCGGCCTGGCCGAGCGCAGCGGGCACCATCCGGCGCAACTGTCCGGCGGCCAGCAGCAGCGCGTCGCGATCGCCCGCGCACTGGTCGGCGACCCGGCCCTGATCCTCGCCGACGAGCCGACTGGCGCGCTCGACTCGCGCACCGGCATCGAGATCATGACGCTGCTCCAGGAACTCAACCGCGAGGGCATTACGATCGTGGTCGTCACCCACGAGCATGATATCGCCGCCTATGCCGGACGCATCATCCATTTCCGGGACGGTGTGGTGGTCGACGACGCACTCAATGCGAGCCGTGACGCCAGCGCCGATCTGGCAGCCCTGACGGCCGTCTCATGAACTTCTACGCCACCTTGCTGGTCGCCCTCAAGGCGCTCGCCACCAACAAGCTACGCTCGGCACTGACCATGCTCGGCATCATCATCGGCGTCGCCGCGGTGATCGTGATGATCGCCGTCGGCGGCGGCGCGCGCGCCCAGGTCGAGGCGCAGATCAAGAGTCTCGGCTCCAATCTGATGATGATCTTCTCGGCCTCCGCCTCCTTCACCGGCGCGCGCGCTGCAGTCGGCGCCGCCTTCACCATCAGCGAAGACGATGCCTACGCGATCGCGCGCGAGCTGCCGGAATACGTGGTCGCTGCGGCGCCGGTGTTGCGCGGTAGCGGCCAGATCGTCGCCGGCGGAGCCAACTGGTCGACCTCCTTTTACGGCGTGACGCCGGAATACTTCGAGGTGCGCGAGTGGGGTCTGGCGGAAGGCCGCGCCTTCGAGGCCGCCGAACTCAATGGTGCGGCGAAGGTGGCGATCATCGGCAAGACGGTGGCCACCAACCTGTTCGGCGAGGAAAGCCCGCTCGACCGCACGATCCGCATCCGCACCGTGCCGCTCACCGTGGTCGGCGTGCTCGACGCCAAGGGCCAGAGCCCCGGCGGCTCGGATCTCGACGACATCGTCCTGCTGCCGATCACAACGGCGAGAAACCGCGTGCTCGGCACGACGGCTGTCGCCAAGAGCCGTTCGGTCGGCTCGATTCAGATCAAGCTCATCGACGGCGTCGATGGCAAGGCGGCAGAGGAAGCCGTGCGCGAACTGCTGCGCCAGCGCCACCGCCTGCAGCCCGATCAGGAGGACGATTTCACGCTGCGCAACATGACCGAGATCCTGCAGACGCGCGAGGAATCCTCGCGCGTGATGGCGCTCCTGCTCGCCGCAGTCGCTTCCGTCTCGCTGCTGGTCGGCGGCATCGGCATCATGAACATCATGCTCGTCTCGGTCACCGAGCGCACCCGCGAGATCGGCCTGCGGCGCGCGGTCGGCGCCCGGGCGCGCGACATCCTGTTGCAGTTCCTGGTCGAATCGATCACGCTGTCGCTGATCGGCGGTCTCGTCGGCGTGGCACTCGGCATCGGGGGCGCGGAGCTGATCGCCGAATGGGCCGGCTGGCCGATCCGGCTCGTGCCGACGACGATCCTGCTGGCGGTGGGCACCGCCTCGGCGATCGGCATCTTCTTCGGCTGGTATCCGGCGCGCCAGGCAGCACATCTGTCGCCGATCGAGGCGCTGCGACACGAATAGAAGCCCGCCCCCCTTCGCCCCCCTCACGGGGGGTTCTTGCCCGCTCGCGCCGCGTTGCGGCGCTCGAATATGAGGGTCTCACGCGATTTTCGCGTCGCGGGTTGCGCCTTCGGCGCATGCCGCCTGCGGGCAGGGAAACCCTGCCCGCTGGCTGTCGTGCCTTACGCGCCGAAGGCCCGCCCCCTTCGCCCCTCTCGCGGGAGGTCTTGAAACTGTAACAATCGCTGCGGTTCGCCCGCCTAGAATGCAGCGATCATGGCCGAAGAGATCGAACTGAAGCTCGCGCTGCCAGAAAGCGCGCAACGCGCCTTCCTGCGCCAGCCGCTGCTGCGGCAGGCCGTGCGCAAAGAGACGCATCGCCTGACCAACCTCTATTACGACACGCCCGGGCTCGATTTGCGCCAACACGGCATCGCGCTGCGCCTGCGCGCGCAGGGCAAGTTCTGGCTGCAAACGGTCAAGTGCGCCGGCGACCGCGCGGGCGGCCTGTCGGCGCGGCCCGAATGGGAAACGCCCTACGGCGGCCATTTCGACTTCTCGCCGATCGACGATCCCGAGGTGCGCGCCTGGCTGGAACGACCGAAGATCGCCACGCGCCTTTCGCCGGTGTTCGAAACCAATTTCCAGCGCATGGCATGGACTTTCGAGCTGCCGCGTGCCACGCGCGTCGAGCTTGCTCTCGACCGCGGCTGGATTTCCGCTGCCGGCCAGCGCGAGCCGGTCTCCGAAGTCGAGCTCGAACTGATCGAAGGCGATGCGGGCGAACTGTTCGCCCTCGCCCTGGCCTTGGCCGCACGCGTGCCTCTCGTTCCCGCGCCGCTGTCGAAGGCGGATCGGGGTTATGCGCTGTTCCTGCAGACGCCGCCAGCGCCCGTGCGCGCCGCCTCGCCCGACTTGTCGGCCGAAATGATGCCGCTGGCCGCTTTCCGCGCCATCGCGCTGGCCTGTCTCGACCAGCTGCAGCGCAATCACAGGACCGCCCTGACGAGCGAGGATCCGGAATACATCCATCAGATGCGTGTCGCGTTGCGCCGTCTGCGCGCCGCGCTGCGGCTGTTCCGGCCGCTCTTGCCCGCGGACTTCGAGGAACGGTCGTTGCCGCTGGTGCGCGAGCTGATGGCCCCGTTGGGCAAGGCGCGCGATGTCGATGTGCTGCTCGCCGAAATCGCCAACCCGGTGCTCGCCGCGCTGCCCGACGAACCGCGGCTCGCCGCGCTGATCGGCGTCATCACCGAGCGCCGTCATGAAGCCCGCCAGCAAGCGCTGCACCTCTTGACCACGCCGCGCTATGGCGTGATCGTCCTGCAGCTGCTCGCCCTGACGCACGGCCTTTCCGCCGTCGAAGCAAAGCGAGCCGCGGTGGGAACCCCGGATGCGACTGGCCAGGCGAGTCTGCCCGATTTCGCGCGCAAACGCCTGCGGCGACTGCGCAAGAAGGCGCTCGCCCTGGCCCGCGAGGTCGATGCCGCACGTCCCGAGACGCTGCATGCGCTGCGCATCGCCATCAAGCGGCTGCGGTATGCGCTGGAATTTTTCTCGCCGCTCGCCGAGAGGAAGCCGACCCGCCGTCTGCTCGGACACCTCGCCGAATTGCAGGAAGTGCTGGGCCAGATCAACGACCTTGCCAACGCCGGCGCGCTGCTGATGGAATCCGCCGGCAACGATCAGCCGCTGCGCGAGGCCGTCAGCCTGATCGCCGGCTGGCATGGCCCGCGTTACCAGCGACTGCTCTCGGCAGTGCCGCGTGCCATCACGCGACTCGGCACGATGCGTCTGCCGCACTGGCGCGGCCGTCACCCTCGTGTCACATCGGCGTCGTATGCTGGGCCGCAGACAAACGAGACGGAGTGAGGATGGATCTGATCCTGTGGCGTCATGCCGAAGCCGAAGAAGCCCGCGAAGGTCAGCCGGATGCCAGGCGCCGGCTCACCGCGCGCGGCGACAAGCAGGCCCATGAAGTCGCGAAGTGGCTGCGGGCCCAGCTGCCGAAGAAAACCCGCATCCTCGTCAGCCCGACGATGCGCACCCAGCAAACCGCGCATGCGCTGGCGCTGCCTTTCGAGGTCGAGCCGAAGATCGGCGTCGGCGCCGATGCCGCCGACCTGCTCGCCGCCGCGCACTGGCCGGAACATTCGGGCGCCGTGCTGCTGGTGGGGCACCAGCCGACGCTGGGGCGTCTGGCGTCCTTGCTGCTCTCCGGCGCCGAAGCCGACTGGAGCTTCAAGAAAGGCGCCGTCTGGTGGTTTTCCAAGCGCAGCCGCGAAGGGCGCGACCAGACCGTGCTGCGCGCGGTGATCAATCCCGAGATGCTGCGCTGATCAACGCGCGCAGGTGTCGTCTTCGCACTTGCCGGCACAGCAGCCGCAGCCGCCGTCGTTCTTGCGGAACGGGCCGAGCTGCGGGTGGCGTGCCGCAAAGCGGCGATAGAGCCGATCCACCGCGATGCCGGCGAGCATCAGCGCCAAGATCAGCGCGACGGTAATGACGTAGGTCATCATCCGCCCAGCCCGGCGAAGCCCATGAAGGCCAGCGACAGGATGCCGGCGAGCATCAAGGACAGCGCCGTGCCCTGCGCCACGGAGGGCACGTCGGAAAGCCGCAGGCGCTCGCGCACGCTGGCCATCAGCGTGAGCGCCAGCGTGAAGCCCGCGCCGGCGCCGACGGCGAACGTGACCGACTGCACGAAATCGTATTCGCGCGCGGTCTGGAACAGCGCGACACCGAGCACCGCGCAGTTGGTGGTGATCAGCGGCAGATAGATGCCGAGCGCGCGGAACAGCGCCGGGCTGTATTTCTTCAGCACCATCTCGACCAATTGCACCGCCGAGGCGATGATGACGATGTAGGCGATCAGCCGCAGGAATTCGAGGTTGAAGTAGGCGAGCAGCAGGTTGAGGCCAAAGGCGCACAAGGAGGCGACGAGCATCACGAAAGTCGTCGCCGCGCCCATCGGCAGGGCTGTCTCGAGCTTGCCCGAGACGCCGATGAACGGGCACAGGCCGAGGAACATCGCCAGCACGAAGTTGTTGGCGAGGAAGGCGTTGATGAAGATCTGCGCGGCGGATTCATGCATGTTGTGTCACTCCCTTGGCGGCGCCCTGACGGCGCTGGCGCCAACGCCCCCAGGCTGCGAAGAGCAGCAGCCACAGACCGAGCACGAAGAAGCCGCCGGGCGGCAGCACCATCACCACCCAAGGCTGGAAATGCTCGCCGAACAGGGAAAAGCCGAACAGCTTGCCCGCGCCGAGAATCTCGCGCACGCTGCCGAGCGCGAACAGGCCGATCGAGAATCCGACCCCCATGCCGAGCGCATTGACGACGGCGGTCAGCGGCGGATGTTTGGAGGCATGCGCCTCGGCGCGGCCGAGGATGATGCAGTTGACCACGATCAGCTGGATGAAGGCGCCGAGCGCATCGTAGAGCGCGAGGCTGATCGCCTGGATCAGGTAGTCGACGACGGTGACGAAGGTGGCGATGATGACGATATAGGTGGCGATGCGCACCTCCTTCGGGATCAGCTTGCGCAAGAGCGACACCAGGAGGCAGGAGCAGGTCAGCACGAAGGTGGTGGCCAGCCCCATCGACAGCGCATTCACCGCCGAAACGGTGACGGCGAGCGTCGGGCACAGGCCCAGCACCATCACGAATACCGGGTTCTGGCGCCAGACGCCCTCCATGAATTCTTCCCAGGTCGTGGTCGCAGCCTGACTCATGGCTTTTCCTTCAGTGTGTCCAGATGCATTGCGATGCGCGGCAGAAGCTTTTGCGCCGTGTCGTTGATCGCCCGGCCGACGGCGCGCGAAGTGATCGTCGCGCCGGCGATCGCGTCGATTTCCCAGGCGTGTGCCTTGCTGCCGTGCTTGACGGTGCGGATCTCGTGCGCGAGCGCCCGGCCATCCGCCGCCGGCTCCGCTTCGAGCGGGAAGTTGGCGAGGAAATCGCGATCTTTCGTGACCTTGTCGCCGATGCCGGGCGTCTCGCGCGCCGCGACGACGCTGAAGCCGGCGATCTTCCGCGTCGCCGGATCCCAGGCGAACAGGATGCGTACGGTGTCGGCATAGCCCTTGGCGGCGCCCTCGGCAGCGATGCCGGCGAGCCGGCCGGCCGTATCGTAGCCGGCGTAGAACTTGATCGCGTCGGCCGGTGCCGTCTCGCCAGCGCCGACTTTCGCGATTTCGCCGTTGGGCAGCGCCCAATACTCGGCGATCGCCTGCGCTCCCGGCACCACCTTGAACACGGCGCGCTCGAGCGCGATGCGCTTGTTTTCCTGCACCGCGCGGTAAGTGCCCTGATAGGCGGCGACGATGATCGTGCCGCAGATCGCGGCGATCAGGCCGAGCGTGCGGATCATCGCCGCCGGCGGCGTCATCTCTGGCAGGGTCTGGGTGGCGTGGTTCATGATGATTTTTCCGGCTTGCGGCGTCCCTCGGGCTTCGGCTTGTTGCGGAGGAAACGCTTCTTCGGCGTCACCGCGTGCGCCTCCTCGCGGGAGATGTAGCCCGGATGCAGCGGGTAGCTTGCCCCGCGCTTGGCCTGGCCGAGGCGAGCGAGCGCGCTCTTGCCAAAGGGGGTCGGCTGGGTCACTTTCTCGATCAGCGGGGTGGCGGCATTGGCGAGCAGGATCGCATACATCACGCCTTCCGGCAGGCCGCTGTAGTAGCGGATGATGACCGTGAGCAGGCCGATCAGCGCGCCGTAGAGCCACATGCCCTTCGGCGTGACCGGCGAGGTCGCCATGTCGGTGGCCATATACACCGCGCCGAGGATCAGGCCGCCGGAGAACAGCATGAAGAAGGGATTGGGGAAACGCTCGGGCGAGAGCGCGAACAAGAGCCAGGCGGTGAGCCCCGCGCTGCCGAGGATCGCCGCCGGGATGCGCCAGTCGAGGAAGCGGCGGAAGGCCAGATAGCTGCCGCACAGCAGGATCAGCAGCGGCGACGGGCCGACGGCCATGTGGCCGGACAGCGAGGTCAAGAGCTCCTCGGCGCCGGCGAGCACGCCTTCGAATTTCCATTTGGCGAGCGGCGTCGCCGCGGCGAGCGCGTCGAGCTGCCGCTCTTTGAGCCAGGGCATCAGGTCCGCGGGCTGCATCAGCGGCCAGGCCAGCGAGGAGGGCACGAACTCGGTGAAGCGGCCGGGCAGGAAGGACGGCGAGTAGGTGGCGATCGCCTGCGGAAACGCCGCCTGCGCGAAGGCGCGGCCGACCAGCGCCGGGTTGAAGACGTTGAAGCCGATGCCGCCCGTCAGCGCCTTGCCGAGCGCGATCGCGACAAAGCCGGCGACGGCGCCCATCCACAGCGGGAAGGCGGGTGGCAGCGATAGCGCGAGCAGCAGCCCGGTGATCACGGCGGAAAAATCGCCGATGTCGCCAGCCTGCGTGCCGGTCCTGACGAACAGCCGTTCGGTGGCCAGGCAGCTAGCCGTGACGACGAGGAGCGAGGCCAGGGCGGAGAGGCCGTATTGATAGACGAAGAAGGCGCACACCGGCACGAGCGACCAGACGACATGGCGCATGATCGTTGGAACGCTCCTGGGCGCCTTGATGTGGGGGGCGGAACGGATTTCGATGGTCATGACGATTTCGCGGCGGCGGCCTTTTCACGCAGAATCTGCTTGGCGACGCGGAACTGCTGCACCAGCGGAATGTTCGACGGACAGACATAGGAGCAGCAGCCGCACTCGAAGCATTCGCCGAGGTGATACTGCTCGCCCATCAGGTCGTATTCGCGTTTCGCGGCGAGCATGCCGAGCATCGAGGGATTGAGTCCCATCGGGCAGGATTCGACGCATTCGGCGCACTTGATGCACGGGTAGATCTTGCGGTCTGCGCCGAGCGCGATGTCCTCGCCGCGCAGCACCACGACGCCGGAGATGCCCTTGGTGACCGGCACGTCGAGGCTTGCCGCCGCCTGGCCCATCATCGGCCCGCCGAGGATCACTTCCTTGGCCTGCGCCTCGGGCGCGCCGGCGTAATCGAGGATGAAGCGTAACGGCGTGCCGAGCGGCACGATGTAGTCGCCCGGTCGCGCCACCCCCGGCCCGGTGATCGTCACGACGCGCTCGGTGAGTCCCCGGCCGCGCGGCAGCAGTTGGCCCAGCGCCGCCAGCGTGCCGACATTGTTGACCACCATCCCCAAGCTGACCGGCAGGCCGCCGGCCGGAATCTCGACGCCGAACAGCGCCATGATCAGCATCTTCTCGGAACCCTGCGGATACTTGGTCGGCACCAGCTCGGCGTGGATCTCGCCTTCCGGCAGCGGCCCGCGGCGCGCGAGCGCCGCCCTGATCGCATCGGCGGCATCCGGCTTGTTGTCCTCGATGCCGACGATCGCGCGCTGCGCGCCGGTGGCGCGCATCGCATAGCGGATGCCCTCGACCAGGTCGTCGGCCTGTTCGACCATCACGCGGTGATCGCAGGTCAGATACGGCTCGCATTCGCAGCCGTTGACGACGAGCGTGTGCACCTTCGCCTGGCTTGGCACGGTGAGCTTGGCATGGGTCGGGAAGGCCGCGCCGCCCAGGCCCACCATGCCGGTGTCCCAGATCGCCTGGAGAAGGTCCTGGGCGCTGGCGTTGGAGAGATCGCGCGGCTGGCCCCAGAGGTCTTCCTGCGTCGCGCCGGGGTGGGCGCGGATCACGATCGACTCGACCCACGGCCCGCGCATGCCGGGTCGCAGGCCGATGAACTCGACCACGCCGGTCACCGGCGCGTGATGCGGCACGGAGAGCCAGTCGTCCGCCTTCGCGATCGGCTGGCCGCGCACCACCTCCTCGCCGACCCGGACGATCGGCCGCGGCGGCTTGCCGATGTGCTGCGAGAGCGGCACGATCACACGCGGCGGAAACGGCAGCCGGCGGATCTTCGTCCGTGCGGTGAGTTTGCATTGCGGCGGATGCACGCCACGCTGGAAGGCCTCGCCGCGAAAGTAGGAGAGAAGACGCATCGCTCAGTTGAACTTCGCCGCCCGCGCCATCAGCTTCTCGATGCCCGGCTCGCTCATGTTCCACGGCGTGCCCGGATGGATGCAGCCCGCCGTGCATTTCTCCGCCGCCTTGACGATGTCGGCGAATTTCGCGCCTTTCGGGTTGATGACGATCGCCAGCTTCTGCTCGTTGTAGGCGAACACCTGCGGCGCGAGGTTGATGCACTCGTCGCAGGCCGTGCACTCCGGCGTCTCGATCCAGACCGGTTCGTAATCGCCACCCGCCGCGGCGCCGCTTTCGGCCGCCTGCTGCAAAGTCGGCGCTGGCGAGACGGCACCCGGAGCGAAATCGCTGCCGGCGAGCCCCAGCGTGTTGCTGATCTTGGCCAGCAGATCGGCGCGCACGCGCTCGGCGATCGCCGCGGTATCCACGGGCTGTGCATCGAGTCCGGCGATGTTGCGCAACTGGCGCCAGAACGCGAGGCGCTCCTCGGTCGAGCGCACCATGTCCTCGGTGACCAACAGGCGCATCAGACGGTTCTTCGCATCGACGGCCCAGATGAACGGGAACTTGCCCTCGCGCTCGTCCTCGTCGAGGGCGATGAAGTCGGCCAGGAGCACCATGTTCTCGTTCCAGGTCTCCGGCGGCGCCTTCTTGAAATGCTTGAGGAAGCGCGCCTCGGTGGCGGCGAAGTCGGCGAAGGTCATCGGCAGGGTCATGCTCTGCTCGTGTCCTGCCTCGTCGCGGTATTTGAGCGTGTAGGTCGGCCAGTCGGCCTCCAGCGCCGGGTTGCCTTCCAGGCTCACCGTCTCGTGGAAGGTGGTGCCCAGATCGGGGTTGAAGCGGAACAGCGGATAGGCACGGCTTTCCACCGCGAGCTTGCTCTGATCGACGCTCCTGTCGTCGCCGACGCCATGCTCGGGCGGGCAGACCGCGTAGATGTTGAACAGCGCCGGGCGGCGGCTGTTCAAGCCGTCGATGTAGCTCTCCAAGAGGTGATTGACGTGGGCGATCGTGCCTTGCATCACATACGCGGTGCGATGCGCCATGCCGATCAGCGAAATCTCCTTGCGCGTCTCCTGCTTGCCGCGTTGCGCCGGGCCGAAGGCGGCCATGTCGGAGACTTGGGAAATGAAGCCCGAGGTGCAGGCTTGCCCGCCGGTGTTCGAATACACCTGCGTATCGACCACCAGCACCTTGATCGGCATGCCCGACATCAAGGCGCGCGAGAGGTTCTGGAAGCCGATGTCGTACATCGCGCCATCGCCGCCCAGCGCGACGACCGGCGGGCAGAGCAGCCACTCCTCCTCGGAAAAGTCATGCCAGGTGAAGCGGCGGAAGAAGTCGTCGTCGCGGTCCGGCAGATAGTCGCCGGCCAGCTCCTTCTCGGCCATGCGCACGGCCTTGAAGCCTTCGGCCATCTTCGCCATGTGCCCCTCGAACAGGCCCATCGCCACGGACGGCGAATCCTGGAAGAGATGCGAGGTCCACGGGAAGGGATAGGGGTGGAACGGATACGTCGAGCCCCACACCGAGGTGCAGCCGGTCGAGTTGACGATGCCCATTTCGGCGCGGCCGCGGCCGGTCGGGCCGGCGACATAGCGCCAACGCAGATCCTTGAGCTTCTCGATCAGCTGGGCGGTGTTCTTGACCCAGACCGGATCGAGCAGCTGCGAGGGCTTGTTCTCGGTGAGCTTGGCGGCCAGATTCGAGAGTGTCAGATCGTGCTGGCCGGTCGCCTCCACCGCGCGCACCACCGCGCTGGTGTCGGTGAGATCGACGGCGGAGGCGAGCTTGATGCGCATGTGCTGTTCGAGCCGCGCGATCAGGTCGTCGAGCTTGGCGACGAAGGCCGCCACGCGCGGCTGCATCAGTGCCGTCACCGTCGAGGTGAACAGGTGGATCGCGGTCTTCTCGCCGCAGCCCAGACACGCCCCGTCGCCGCAGTTCATCGAGTTGTAGTTGTGCTTGTCGAGCAGCAGGGTCTCCAGCGCGCCGATCTTTTCGTCCAGACTCTCGATGCGGCTGTACTCCTTCGGCGTGGTCGGCAGGTCGAGCCAGAAGTTCCAGTCGCGGCGCAGCCGGTCGACCGTTTCATCGGTCTGCGTCACCATCTTCAGCGCGTCGTCCTCGCAGACCGTCACGCACAAGGCGCAGGCCTTGCAGGTGTAGGGGTTGATGGTGATCGAGAACAGCCCGCCGCTGCCCTTGGCCTTTTTCTCCTTCAGGCTCCAGTAGGGCTTGGTGGTGGCGAACTGGAAGTCGCCGAGCTCCTGGGTGAACAGCTTGAACTCGGCGCCCATCTTTTCCCAGTCGTCCTCGTCCGCCTCGGCGATGGTTTCCTCGATCGCCTTGTCGATCAGCGGCCGCACCGCGACGCCGTCGCTGGTGCCGATCAGCGCGCGCAGCTTCTTCTCCAGCGTGCGCACGCCGCGACGCAGGAAGCGGGTCGGCGTGCCGGCGGTCTCGATGCGGTTGACGACGGTGGTGAAGACATCGCCGATCGTGCTCACCAGGCCGGGGATCGCCGAATCGGGGCACTCGGTATAGCAGTTGCCGCAGGCGGTGCAGTTCTCGGCGATCCACACCGGATGCTCGAAGCGGATGCCGGTCATGTCGCGGAACACGCCGGTCGCCGCCGGCATCAACGACGTGCCGATGAACGGGTCGACGAGGTTGTCCGAGCCTTTGCCGGTCAGATAGAAGTGGCCGGTCTGCTCCCAGAAGCGGTGGATGTCGGCGACGCGGCCGTCGGCGGCGGGCAGTTCCTTGAGCATCACCGGCAGGCCGACGTCCTTCTTGAGAAGCTGCCTGCGCGTCTTGCCGACTTCCTTGTCGGTGATTTCCTTGAGCTCGGTGTAGCCGCGCTTGACGACACGCAGGTTGTCCTGCACGACGCGCGCGCCCTTGGATCCGAACTTGGCATCGAGCTGCGCCTCGATCGCGGCGAATAGGGTTTCCTCGCTCAGGCCGGCATTCGCCATCGTCGGACTGGCGGCGAAGAACGCGCCCTGGAAGGCGATGCCCTGCATGCGCAACTGCAGCTCGGGCGAGCCCGCCTCCTCGCGCGCGATCTGGAAGGCATCGAGGTAGAAGACGCGGATCTCGTTGTCGACGATGAACTTCTGCGCCCAGACCGGGAAGCTCGCCCAAGTCTCGTCGCCGAGGTTCGACTGGATGATGAACACGCCGCCCTTCTTCAGACCCGAGAGCGGGTTACTGTGGCCGAAGACGTTCGGGTCGGGCGAGAGCACGACATCGACATAGGTGTATTCGCAGTTGATGCGGATCGGCTCCGGCGCGGCGGAAAGGTAATAGGTGGTCGGCTGGCCCTTCTTCTCCGAGCCGTATTTCGGGTTGGCCTTGATGTCCCAGCCCAGGAGCTCGAACAGCGTCATCGCCAGGTTCTTGCCGGTGGTGATCGCGCCCCAGCCGCCCACCGAGTGCATGCGCACGGTGATCGCGCCCTTGGGCAGCAGGTTCGGATTTTCCGAGCCGCGGATCGCCAGCGCGCGGATCTGCGGATATTTCTCCTGCAGCTCCTGCTGATGCACCTCGTCCTTCGGATTGAGCGGGTCGCGCACGAAGTCGACCGACAGATAGTAGAACTTGCGCTGCGCGCCGCCGGGCAGCATGTTCTCGACCGCGGCGATCAGCCCCTCGGGTTGCAGGTCGCGCGAGCCCAGGCCATAGCAGCCGGAGTAGAGGCGCGGCATTTCGCTGGCGGCGAAGCTCGCGTAGCCGGGATAGGGCTTGTCGTCCCCCGAGGCCAAACCGTTCTCGAGGCACTTGGTGACCGTCGCGCGCACTTCGCGCATCAGCGGCAGATCCTCGGCGAGCGGCTGGTCGGTGCGCTCGAGCACCGCCACGCCCTTCTTGCCGCGCAATACCTTGCCGAGCAGGTCGCCCGGGAAAGGCCGATACATCGTCACATTCACCACGCCGACCTTGAGGCCGCGCGTCTCGCGCAGATAGTCGGCCACACACTCGGCCTGCACCACCATGCTGCCCATGCCGACGATCAGCCAGTCGGCATCTTCGGTCCTGTAAGTGGAAATGCGGCCGTAGTGCCGTCCCGTCAGCGCCGAGTATTCGGCCATGCAGGCGTCGGTGATCTGCTCGATGTGGTCGAAGAAATAGGGGCGCTGGCCGGCGGTGGCCTGCATGTAGGCATCCTGGTTCTGCACCACGCCGGAGACGAGCGGCACATCGACATCCCAGATCGCCGGCACGCGGCGGCGCTTCGGCCCGTAGAGCATCGCCTGCGCGGGTGTCGGCGTGTCGATGATGTCGTCGGGCCGGCCGACGAACTCCTCGATCAGCTCGCGTTCCGGAAGCAGCGCCGATTCGATCAGATGCGTGGTGAGAAAGCCATCCTGGCCGACGATCGCGGGGGTGAGCGAGAGCTCGGCGATTTTGCGCGCGATCAGGTTGAGGTCGGCGCACTCGGTGGCGTTCTTCGCCATCACCTGGATGAAGCCGGTGTCATCGACGCAGTGGTAGTCGTCGTGGCTGCAATGCACGTTCAAGGACGCCTTGGTGATCGCGCGGCAGCCCATGTTGAGCACATAAGGCAGGCGTTTTCCCACCGCGCCATAGAGCGATTCGTGCATGAACGCGACCCCCTGCGCCGAGGAGAAGTTCGTCGCCCGCAGGCCCGCCATCGCCATGCCGGCCGTTACCCCCGCCGCGGCGTGCTCGGATTCGGGCTCGATGAATACCAGCGGGCGCCGGGAAATGTTCAGATGTCCCTTGGCGACCTCATCGGCCCAGTATTCGCCCATCTGCGTCGAAGGCGTGATCGGATAGGCGCCGGCGGCATCCGAGGCCTCGCGCTCGACGTGGATGATCGCGGTGTTGCCATCGACGGCGTCGCGGATGCCCGGATACTTCACCTGCGGGGTGGCCTGGCCGCTCTCGCTCTTGTCGGACTTGAACAGTTTCATCAACATTTCTCCACTCCCTCTGGTTGAGGATTGTCATATTGAAATCGAAACCTTTGCCCAGCGCCGCGAGCGGGATGAGATGCAAGGCGCACGGAGCGCAGGATGCGAGACATACCTGCCAGGTAGGCGAGCATCCGAGCACCGGGCAACAACGCAGATCGCCCGCGCAGCAAGTTGGGCAAAGGTTTCCTATTCATTGCAGAAGCGGCAGAGCATCCTGCCGCAGTATCTTCTTCGCGGCCGCGCCCTTGACCGCCTTGTTCGGCGTTTCGAACCAGACGATCGCACCGGTCGGACAGCGCTCGATCGGCCCGCGCGTGGCCCAGGCATTCAGCTCGTAGCGGATCGTCGCCAGATTGTTGTCGAGGCGGATCAGGCCGGGCGCGGCATCGGCGACACACCTGCCGCAGGCGGTGCAGGCGACTTCGCAGGCCCTTTCGGCGGTGTCGCCATCGGCGTGGTTCTTGCAGGCCACCCACAGCTTGCGGCTGACAGGCTCCAGAGAAAACAGACCCTTGGGACAGACCTCGACGCAATCGTTGCAGGCGGTGCACTTGTCGGCATCGACCACCGGTAACCCATGCTCGTCGAGATGCAGCGCGTCGAAATCGCACACCGCCTCACAGTCGCCCAAGCCCAGACAGCCCCAGGCGCATTCCTTGCCACCGCCGCCGACCACCGCCGCGGCGCGGCAGGTCTTGAGGCCGGCATAGCGCGCGCGCAGGAACGCCACATGGCGGCCGCCAGCGCAGGCGAGCCGCGCAACCTTCTTTTCGATGTTGCCGGGATCGACGCCGAGCAGGTTCGCGATGTCCTTGCGCTGTTGCGGCGAACTCACCGTGCATTGCGCGGGCACCACCTCGCCCGCCACCACCTTTTCGGCAAAGCCGCGGCAGCCCGGCTGGCCACAGGCGCCGCAATTCGATTTGGGCAGGAGTTCCTCCACCTGCTCGATGCGCGGATCTTCATGGACGAAGAGCTTGCGATTGGCGAACGCGAGCAAGGCGGCCAGGGTAACCCCCAGCACGGCCATGAACCCGCCCGCCACAGCCAGACTCGACACCGATTCCATGAAACTCGCACCACCCCGATAAAATTGGCGCGCCGCAACATCCGCGCCGTGATCAAAAAAACCCTGCGCACCCGCTCACCCCTCGGCGAAGGGTGAGCATCTCGCGCACAGCGAATTCCGGCTGCCCGAAACACACGCCTTGCGGGCATGTGCCTCGGCAGCCATCACGGCGCGGCCGGTGGTTTTCCGGCCGACGGGGCGAAAAGGCGGCGTATCACCTTTTCAGACTGTCACACGCAGGGTTGCGCCCGGCGCGTGTTCGTGACGACGAAAGTATAGGTAATTTTGTCGCAGCGCAGCAAACAATGGTTTTTATGCAGAGAATAGAAACCACTTTTGGAGCAGGGGCGACTGTGGGATGCCGTCCCGTCAGCGCCGAATTTCTACAGGGCGCCTCGAAAAACCGTCGCGAGCGGGTGGAGGGCAAGGCGCACGGAGCGCAGCGACCGAGACATATCAAGGTGATAGGCGAGGAAGCGAGCACCGCGCAACGCGAGCCTAGGGCCGCGCAGCAGGTTATTCGAGGTGCCCAACAAGTTGATGCCCGTTAAGTCTTTTCCTGCGCATTCAGGCAAAATGCGCCTCCCATGCTGACAGCCACCGCCCTCTCCTGCGTTCGCGGCGAACGCCTCCTGTTTGCCGGGCTCGATCTCGCGCTCAAGCCCGGCGAGTGGCTGCATGTGCAGGGCGAAAACGGCGCGGGCAAGACCAGCCTGCTGCGCATCCTCGCCGGCCTGTCGCCGCCGGCGGCGGGCGAAGTGCGCTGGCAGGGCGAGCCCATCAGGACATTGGCCGAGGAATACCGGCGCCATCTGCTGTTTCTCGGCCATCACGGCGCGGTCAAGGAAGAGCTCACTCCGCTGGAAAACCTCTCCTTCGCCGCCGAACTCGACGGCGCGGCGCTTTCCGAAGCCGAAGCGCTCGCCGCGCTCTCGCGCTTCGGCCTGCGCGGCCGGGAGGACCTGGCGGTACGCTTTCTCTCCGCCGGCCAGAAGCGGCGCGTGCTGCTCGCGCGCCTGGCGGTGAGGAAGGCGACACTGTGGATCCTCGACGAGCCATTCACCGCCCTCGACGTCAAGGCGGTCGAACTGCTCTCGAACCTGATCGTCGAGCACGTGCGCGGCGGCGGCATCTGCATCCTGACCAGCCACCAGAGCATCCCGCTGCCCAACGGGAAGGTGCTGAAAATATGAAGGCGGTGATCGCCATCATCCGCCGCGACCTGCTGCTGGCGATGCGCAGGAAGAGCGAGGTGCTCACCGCGCTGTTCTTCTTCATCATCGTCACGAGCCTGTTTCCACTCGGCATAGGCCCGGAGCCGGCGCTGCTCAAGAAGATCGCGCCGGGCATCCTCTGGGTGGCGGCGCTCTTGGCGACGATGCTGGGCCTCTCGCGCCTGTTCGCGCCCGATCACGCCGACGGCACGCTCGAACAGATGGCCCTTTCCCCAACCCCGCTGGGCCTGCTGATCGCGGGTAAAATCACTGCCCACTGGCTCACCACGGGACTGCCGCTGGTATTGCTGGCGCCGGTGCTGGGCATCCAGTTCGATCTCGATACGGAGGCCTTGGGCATTCTGGTGCTGGCCCTGCTGCTGGGTACGCCCCTCCTCTCGCTGATCGGTGCGATCGGCGCGGCGCTGACGCTCGGCGTGCGCGGTGGTGGCGTGCTGCTGTCGCTGCTGGTCTTGCCGCTTTACGTGCCGACGCTGATCTTCGGCGCCGGCGCGGTGGAAATGGTCGTCTCGGGCCTCAGTGCCGCCGGCCACCTGTCGCTGCTCGCGGCCTTGCTGGCCGTGGCGGTTTTTTTCGCGCCGTGGGCGACCACGGCGGCCTTGAGGATCGCACTTGAGTAACCGGCTCATCAATTGGTTCAAATTTGCCTCGCCGCAGAGCTTCTACCCGCTCGCCGGCAAGATGATCCCGTGGTTCTGGGCCCTTGCGGCGATCTTCCTGATCGTCGGGCTCTACATCAGCTTCTTCGTCGCGCCGACCGACGCGACGCAGGGCGAGGGCTACCGTGTCATCTTCGTCCATGTGCCCGCCGCCTGGATGTCGATGTTCCTCTATTGCGTGATGGCCGGCTGGGCCGGCATCGGCCTTGCCCTCAACACGCGGCTGTCGGGCATGATGGCGCAGGCGATCGCCCCGACCGGCGCGCTGATGGCTTTCCTCAGCCTATGGACCGGCGCCTTCTGGGGCAAGCCGATGTGGGGCGCCTGGTGGGTCTGGGATGCGCGGCTCACCTCGGCGCTGATCCTGTTCTTCCTCTACATCGGCTTCATCGCGCTGCAGGCGGCGATCGACGACGCGCGCCGCGCCGACAAGGCCGGCGCGATCCTTGCGCTGGTCGGCGTCGTCAATGTGCCGATCATCTATTTCTCGGTGAAGTGGTGGAACACCCTGCACCAGGGCGCCTCGGTCTCGATCATGAAATCGCCGACGATGGCGACGACGATGCTCTGGGGCATGCTGATCATGGCGCTGGCCTTCTGGATGTATTCGATCGCGGTGATCCTCACGCGCGTGCGGGCGATCATCCTCGAACGCGAGGCGCACACCGAGTGGGTCAAGGCACTGCCGGAAGTGAGAGGAGAGAGCCGATGAACTGGGGTTCTGCGGCCGAATTCTTCGCCATGGGCGGCTATGGGCTCTACGTCTGGGGCAGCTTCGGCGCTTGCGCCCTGCTGATGATCTTGGAACCAATCCTGGTCCGCCGGCGTCACAAGAACATTTTGCGCATCCTGCGCCGCGAACGCCTGGCCGATACCTTCGACAATCAACCATGAAACCTCGTCAAAAACGCATCGCCCTGATCGTCGGCGGGCTTGCCGCCCTGGGACTGGCTGCCGCCTTCGTCCTCAACGCGCTCGACAGCAACATCGCCTTTTACATCACCCCGTCCGAGATCGCGGCCGGCAAGGCGCCGCAAAACAAGACATTCCGCGTCGGCGGCATGGTCAAGGAAGGTTCGCTGACACGCGACAACCTGACCGTCAGCTTCGTCATCACCGACACGGCCCGCGACGTGAAGGTGACTTACACCGGCATCCTTCCCGACCTGTTCAAGGAAGGCAAGGGCGCGGTGGCGCAAGGCCGCCTGAACCCGGATGGCAGCTTCACCGCCACCGAGGTGCTGGCGAAGCATGACGAAAATTACATGCCGCCCGAGGCGGGGCATGCGATCGAGCAGGCCCAAAAAGCCCAGCAGACGGTGGCCAAACCATGAGCACACGACGGCATGTAATTTCGGCGCAGGCTAACGTGAGCACAGCGAACGTTAAGCGAGCACCTGCGAGCGGCCGAAGCCAAAATTACATGCCGCCCGAGGCGGGGCATGCGATCGAGCAGGCCCAGAAGGCGCAGAAAACCCTCAAACAATAAGGCGTTGCGATGATTCCAGAACTCGGGCATTTCGCCCTGCTGCTGTCCCTGTTCGTTGCCCTGGTGATGGGCATCCTCCCTCTCGCCGGCGCGCAGCTTTGCCAGCACCGCTGGATGGCTCTCGCTCGACCGGCGACGACGGCCGCCTTCTTGCTGATCGCCTTTTCTTTCGGATGTCTGACGTGGGCCTTTTATGTCAGCGACTTCAGCGTCCTGTATGTCGCCAGCAACTCGAATACCCAGTTGCCGACGATGTACCGGCTCTCCGCCGTCTGGGGCGGCCATGAAGGCTCGTTGCTGCTGTGGGTGCTGATGCTCGCCGGCTGGTCGCTGGCGGTGGCCGTGTTCTCCCGCCAGTTGCCCGAGGCGATGGTCGCGCGCGTGCTGGGCGTGCTCGGACTGGTATTGGCCGGTCTGCTCGCCTTCGTCGTGTTCACTTCGAACCCGTTCGACAGGATCCTGCCGCCGCCCGCGGAAGGGCGCTCGCTCAACCCGCTGCTGCAGGATCCGGGCCTCGTCTATCACCCGCCGATGCTCTACATGGGTTATGTCGGCTTCTCGGTCGCATTCGCCTTCGCCATCGCCGCGCTGATCGCCGGTCAGCTCGACGCCGCCTGGGCGCGCTGGTCGCGTCCGTGGACCACTGCGGCATGGATCTTCCTGACGCTCGGCATCACGCTGGGCTCGTGGTGGTCGTACAACGAACTCGGCTGGGGCGGCTGGTGGTTCTGGGACCCGGTCGAGAACGCCTCGTTCATGCCCTGGCTGGTCGGCACGGCGCTGATCCACTCGCTCGCCGTCACCGAAAAACGCGGCAGCTTCAAGAACTGGACGGTATTGCTGGCGATCGCCGCCTTCTCGCTCTCGCTCTTGGGCACTTTCCTGGTGCGTTCCGGCGTGCTCACCTCGGTGCATGCCTTCGCCACCGATCCGCGCCGCGGCATCTTCATCCTGATCCTGCTGGCGATCGTCGTCGGCAGCTCGCTGATGCTGTTCGCCGCGCGCGCGCCGAAGGTCAGCCTCGGTGGCGCGTTCGCGCTCGTCTCGCGCGAAACCTTCCTGCTCGTCAACAACGTGTTGCTGCTCGTCACTTGCGGAGCGGTGCTGCTCGGCACGCTCTATCCGCTGATCGTCGATGCCTTCGGCCTGGGCAAGATCTCCGTCGGTCCGCCCTACTTCAATGCCGTGTTCGTGCCGATCATGCTGCCCGTGCTGGCGCTGGTCGCCATCGGCCCGGTGGCGCGCTGGAAGCATGACGATCTGAAGACGATCCTCGGCCGGCTCTGGCCGGCGGCCATCGTCGCGGCGGCCGCGGGCATCGCCCTGCCCTGGCTTGCGGGGGGCTGGAACGGCGCCGTCGGTCTGGGGCTCGCGCTGGCCGGGTGGATCGGCGCCGCGCTGGTGTCGCAGACCGCCGACCGCCTCAAGAAACCCGGCGCTCCGACCGCTTCGTGGTGGGGAATGCAGCTCGCCCATTTCGGCCTGGCCGCTTTCGTCGTCGGCGTGACCCTGGTCTCCAACTACCAGGAAGAACGCGATGTGCGCATGGAGCCGGGCGACACGGTGATGGTCGGCGGTTACACCTTCAAGTTCCTGGGCGTGCGCGAGGCGGACGGCCCCAACTACCGCGCCTCGGTGGGCAGCGTCGAGTTGTCCAGGGACGGCAAGACGCTCGGCACGCTGTACCCGGAAAAGCGCGACTATGGTCTCGGCTCGATGCCGATGACCGAGGCCGCGATCGATGTCGGCTTCACGCGCGATCTGTATGTCTCGCTGGGCGAGCCGCTCACCGCCGACCGGGAAAACGGCGCATGGGCGGTGCGCGTTTATTTCAAACCTTTCGTCGTCTGGATCTGGGGTGGCTGTCTGTTGATGGCCCTGGGCGGGTTGCTCGCCGCCGCCGACCGGCGATATCGTCTGCGCGTCAAGCGCACTCTTCCCGCCCCTGCCGGAGCAACCGCATGAACAGATTCACTTGGCCCTTGATCATTTTCGTCGCCCTCGTCGGCCTGCTCGCCGTGGGCCTGAACCTCAATCCGCGCGAAGTTCCCTCGCCGTTGATCGGCAAGCCCGCGCCGGACTTCAAGGTGGCACAGCTGAAGAACCCCGAGGCGACGTTCTCGCCCCAGGAAATGCGCGGCAAGGTCTGGCTGCTCAACGTCTGGGCCTCGTGGTGCGTCTCCTGCCGCGAGGAACACCCGGTGATCGTCGAATACGCGAGAAAAGGGCTGCTGCCGCCGGTCGTCGGCCTCGATTACAAGGACAAGCGTGAGGACGGGCTCGCCTGGCTCTCTCGTTTCGGCGATCCCTATCTGCTGTCGGCCTTCGATGCCGACGGACGGGTCGGTATCGATTATGGCGTCTATGGTGTGCCGGAAACCTATCTGATCGACAAGGCCGGAGTGATCCGCTTCAAGCAGATCGGCCCGATCACGCCGGAAGTGATGGAGAAGAAGATCCTGCCGCTGGTCAAAGAGCTCGACAAATGAAAAAAAAGCTGAAGAAATTCCTGCGCGGGGGGGCGGCGGCGCTGGCCGCACTCATGCTCGCACATGCCGCCCTGGCGAAGGAGGCCGCGCCGCTCGCCGAAGATCCGGCCGTCGAGCAGCGAATGGTGAAGATCACCGAGGAGTTGCGCTGCCTCGTCTGCCAGAATGAATCACTCGCCGGTTCGCAGGCCGATCTCGCCAAAGACCTGCGCGAGGAAGTGCGCGGCCTGATCAAGGCCGGCAAGTCGGATGACGAGGTCAGGGAATTCCTCGTCAGCCGCTATGGCGATTTCGTGCTCTACCGACCGCAGGTCAAGCCGGTGACCTATCTGCTCTGGGGCGGTCCCTTTCTGTTGCTGATCGCCGGCATCGTTGCCCTCGTGCGTTATCTGCGCCGCCGCAACCGTCAACTGACGGAAACACCGCTGAGCGAAGAAGAGCGTCAACGCGCCGAAGCGCTCCTGAAGGACAATCGACCATGACCGTCTTCCTCCTCGGCGCCGCCGCGCTCATCCTCATCACCCTTGCCTTGCTGCTCTGGCCTTTGCGCGGGCGGGGCGCGGCGGACGAGCCCTCGCGCCGCGAACTCAACGCCGCCATCTATCGCGACGAACTCGCCGAACTCGACCGCGATCTGGCGACGGGCGATCTGTCGCAGGCCGATTACGATCAGGCGAAAGCCGAATTGCAGCGCCGTCTGCTCGAAGACAGTCAGGCCGAAGCCGTTGGCGTTCCCTCCCATGCGCCGGCGAGCCGCACCACGGCGCTCGCGCTCGCCATCGTCGTGCCGCTCGGCGCCGCGTTGCTCTACGTCATGCTCGGCAACCCTGCGGCACTCGACGCCGCGGCGAGCGCCGCTTCGCACCAGCAGCGCTTCACGCAGGCCGAGATCGAGCGGCTGGTCAGCGACTTCGCGGCCAAACTGGAAAAAGAACCCGAGAATTACAAGGGCTGGGCGATGCTCGGGCGCTCCTACAAGGCCTTGGGGCGCTTTCCCGAGGCCGTGCGCGCCTATGAGCGCACCGGGCCGCTGCTCGAATCCAGCGCCGACCTACTGGTCGAATATGCCGACACGCTGGCCGCGACGCAGGGATTCGATGCCAAGACGATGGACGTGCTCGAACGCGCGCTGAAGCTCGACCCCGCCCAGCCGCAGGGACTGTGGCTGCGCGGCACGGCGGCCTTCGAGGCCAAGCAGTACGACAAGGCCCTCAAGGATTGGGAAGCCTTGCTCGCCTTGCTCGAGCCGGGTTCCGAGGATGCCAAGGCGGTCGAGGCCAACATCGCCGAGGCGCGGCAACTGGGCGGCCTCAAGCCTGCGGTCCGGGAGCCACGCAAAGTCGGCGCTGGCGAGGCGGCACCCGCCGGTGCCCCGGCCATCAAGGGACGCGTCGAGATCGCCCCGGCCTTGGCCGGCAAGATTCCCGCCGACGCGGCGTTGATGGTCGTCGCCCGTCCGACCGACGGCTCGCGCATGCCGGTGGCCGTGCTGCGCGTGCCCGTCGGCAAAGCGCCGCTCGATTTCGTGCTCGACGACAGCCTGGCGATGAGCCCGGACCGCAAGCCTTCGCAATTCGCCGAGTTGCTGGTCGAGGCGCGCGTCTCGCAAACCGGCCAGGCGGTGCCGCAGCCCGGTGATCTGTTCGGGCCAGCCGTCAAGGTGAAGCAGGGCGCGAAAGACGTGCGCTTGCTGATCGACCAGGTGCGCCAGTAATCATTCGCTCCTCACCATGCAGCAGAATCTGCTCGAAGAAGTGCGTCGTATCCGGCTCGAGGCCGATTGCGTCGCCTCGCCCGCCGCGGTCGAGGCCGCATTCGACCGTCTGGCCGAGGAAATCACGCAGCGGTTGAAGAATGCGAATCCGCTGATCTACGCCGTGATGAACGGCGGGTTGATCGTCGCCGGCCGCCTGCTCGCAAAGCTCGACTTTCCGCTCGAGGTCGATTATCTGCATGCCACGCGCTATGGACATGCGCTGAGCGGTTGCGCGCTCGACTGGCGTGCGCGCCCGGCCCGCGAGCTAACGGGCCGCACGGTGCTGATCATCGACGACGTGCTCGACGAAGGCTACACCCTCGATGCGATCTGCGCCTGTGTGCGCGAGCTCGGCGCAGCCGAGGTGCTCACTGCCGTGCTGGTGCATAAGCTGCACGATCGCAAAGCGCGGCCAGGCATGCGGGCCGACTTCACCGGCCTCGAAGCCCCGGACCGTTTTCTGTTCGGCTGCGGCATGGACTACAAGGGTTACTGGCGCAACGCGCCGGGCATCTACGCCATCAAAGGGCGATGATTTCGCGCCGCCAGTTCCTGCGTGGCCGCTTTTCCGCTCCTGCGGAGCCCCGCCCCGCCCAGGAGCCAGCGGCCCCACAAGCCGCGCGGATCGGCCCCGCCTGCATCGCCTATGCGCAGAACGTGGTGTGCCGCAGTTGCGGCGATGCCTGCGAGGCGGCGGCGATCCGCTTCTCGCCGCGTCTCGGCGGCGCGGCGCTGCCCGTCGTGCTCGACGAGCGATGCACCGGCTGCGGCGCCTGCCTGCCGGTCTGCCCGGCCGGCGCGATCACGCTCGCGCCGGTGAGCAGGGCCTGAGATCACTCTTCTTCGTCGTCGGTGCCCGGCTTCTTGTAGCCCTTCGGCAGCTTGTGGGCGATGCCCTGGTGGCAATCGATGCAGCTCTTGCCCGCGGCCTTCGCCTCCATGTGCTTCTTGTACGGCGTCTTCTTCTGCAGCTCGGGACTCATCGCCTCGAAGCTGTGGCAGTTGCGGCACTCGATCGAATCGCGCGCCTTCATGCGCTCCCACTCGCGCTGGGCGAGTTCCAGCCGCTTCGCCTCGAACTTTTCCTTGGTGTCGATGCTGCCGGTGATCTTGCCCCACACCTCGCCGCTCGCCTTGATCTTGCGGATCAGCTTGTGCGTCCAGTCCTTCGGCACATGGCAATCCGAGCAGATGGCGCGCACGCCGGTGCGGTTGCTGTAATGGATCGTGTATTGGTATTCCTGATACACGGTATCGCGCATCTCATGGCAGCTGACGCAAAACTGCAGCGTATTGGTCGCTTCCATGCCAGTATTGAATGCGCCCCAGAAAACGATGCCGCCGACGAAGCCCACCGCGGCGAGCGCGAGCACCGAATGCTTCGCGCTCGGCCGCTTGAGCCGCGCCCACCAGCCCAGCCGGCCCGGGTCAGATTGCGTCATGATGCAGGGCCATCAAGGTTGGGTTGAGAGGATGTACTGGGCGAGATTCTTGATCTGCGCCATGTCATTGGGCGGCATGGTCTTGACGATCTTGTGATTCTCTTCGCTGCCGTCGGCGAGCTTGACTTTCTTGCCCGAGGTCAGGTGCTTGACGATCTCGTCTTCGGCATTCGCCTTGCCGCGATATTTCTCCGCCGTCTTCAGGAAGGAAGGACCGTCCTTGTCCTTCTTGATGCCATGGCACTGCTTGCAGTTGTTCTGCTCGGCGAGGTCCTTGGCGGCCTCGACGTCCAGCGCCAGGGCGGCGGGCGAAAATCCGGCGAGGGCGAATGCGGCCATGCTCGCCATCGCGATCATGCGGCTCTGGTATTTCATGGGGATACTCCGTTTGCTGGTTGAAAAATTCATTTCGTGACGCCGACGAACTTGTTGTCGACGAGCGGCTTGGCATCGACCTGCGGCACATGGCAGGTATCGCACTGGAAGCGGCTCATCTCGACCGCCGGGCTGCCATCCTTCTTCTTGAGCGTCTTCGAGAAGTGGCTCTGGCCGATCTTCGGCACTTTCTGGCCGCGCAGCTCGTCGGTGATGTGGCATTCGAGACAGGCGTTCTCCTCGACCGTGATCGGCAGATATTTCTCGACACTGTGCGGCACCAGCGGCGGCTGACCGATGAAGGTGCGATCGATCAGGTGGGGCTGACCGACGCCCGGCACCTTGTCGGCATACTTCTTGATTTCCGGTGCGCGGTCGGGTGCCGTGACGTCGGCGCCACGCATCGGGGTCGGCCCGCTGGTGGATGCGCAGCCGATGAGCGAGGCCAGGAGCGCCGCGAGCGCGAAACCGGCAGTCTTACCTACGGTGGCGTTTCTCATGATCGAATTCCTCCTAGAGGGACACAAAGCGTTTCATTTCGGTACGGGCGACACCTTGGCGACGGCCGTGGATTCCGCAGCGCCGAAGCGGGTGCCGAAGCGGAAGACGTCTTTCGAACAAACGTCGATGCAACGTCCGCAGTTGGTGCAGTTGGCTTCGAGAATGACCGGCGGCGCGCCGTCGATGCCCTTGAGCGCCGGCCGGATCACCTGCTGCTCCGGACAGACCGCGAAGCAGTCCATGCAGTCGTTGCAGGCCGCGCGCGCCGGCAGCTTGACGCGCAGCAGTCCGAACTTGCCGATCAGGCTGTAGAAGGCGCCGACCGGGCAGAGGTGGCCGCACCAGCCGTGACGCATCACGAACAGATCGAACAGGAAGACCACGAGGATCACCGCCCAGGCGAAACCCATGCCGAAGATCAGCCCGCGATGCAGCATCGAGACGGGATTGACCATCTCCCAGGCGATCGTCCCGGTCGCCGCCGAGACCAGCAGCGTCATGGCGAGGATCCAGTAACGCGTCTGCCTCGATATGTGCGCGCTGCCTTTCAGGCCGAGCCGGCTGCGCAGCCAGGCGGCGAAATCCGTGACCAAATTCACCGGGCAGACCCAGCTGCAATACGTCCGGCCGCCGACCAGCAGATAGAACAGCACGACGATCGTCACGCCGATCAGGCCGAGTCTTTCGGGCGTCTGCCCGCTCATCAGCGCCTGCAGCAGCAGATACGGATCGGTCAGCGGCAGGAAATCCAGCGTGTAGCTGGAATTGAGGTTGCCTTTCACGATCCACCAGCCGAACCACGGGCCGACGAGGAAGAGGAGCAGGATGCCGAGCTGCGAAGCGCGGCGCAGGATCAGCCACTTGTGCGCGGCGAGCCAACCCTTGGCCGCGACGGCTTCCGCCCCAGGACGCTGGGATGACGCGCTCATAGCTTGTCTCCCTGCATGGCCTTGAAAGTCGGCGCCGGCGGCACGGCACCTCCCTCGCCCCCGGGCGCTGCGGGCGCCGCGGCGGGGGCGCCAGGCTCGGCTTGCAGGCCCTTGCCGCCGTAGTCATAGCGCATCCCCTCGGGCAGGTTGTACTGGTGCTCGAGATCCGGCGCGACCAGACTGCCGCCGGCCTTCTCCTTCTCGACCCAGCCGAGCCGGTAGTGCGCGGACAGGTGCCCTTTGGCGATGTAGATCGGCAGCACCTTGATCGCGGCGATTTCCGTCGGGCAGGCTTTCTCGCATTTGCCGCAGCCGGTACAGGCTTCGGAATGCACCGTGGGAATGAACATCGCATGCTTGCCGGTGCGCGTGTTCGCCATCGGCTCGAGCGTGATCGCCTTGTCGATCACCGGGCAGACGCGATAGCAGATGTCGCAGCGCAGGCCGAGGAAGTTCAGGCAGGTCTCGTGGTCGATCAGCACGGCCAGCCCCATGCGCGCCTTGGTGATGTCGGTCAAGCGGTGATCGAGCGCCCCGGTCGGGCAGGCTTTCACGCATGGGATGTCCTCGCACATCTCGCAGGGCGCCTGACGGGCGACGAAATAGGGCGTGCCGGTCGACATGGGCTCTTCCGGCTTGGCCAGATGCAGGATGTCGTAAGGGCAGTCGCGCACGCACATGCCGCAGCGGATGCAGGCAGCGGAAAACTCCTTCTCCGGCAAGGCGCCAGGCGGGCGGATGGCGGCAGGGGGCAGCGCGGTCGCATGCCGCGCGTAAAGTCCCAGCCCGAGCCCCAGCAGACCGACACCGCAGACCATGCGGGCGGTATCGGCGAGGAACTGGCGGCGGGCCGAGCCTTTGGGTTTCGTATCTCGTTCCATGATCGCAGGGTGGGAAGCCTGCCCCCTGTCTTGCTTCCCGTCTCCATGTCGTTACCTTACCAATCGTTCCCGGCTCAGACCTTCACCACCTTGGCGGCGCACTTCTTGTAGTCGGTCTCTTTCGAGATCGGACAGGTGGCGTCCAGGGTGAGCTTGTTGACCAGCCGCATCTCGTCGAAGAACGGGATGAAGATCAAGCCCTCCGGCGGCTTGTTGCGACCCTTGGTCTCGACGCGCAACTGGATTTCGCCGCGGCGGGTGGCAACCTTGACGACGTCGTGGCGTTTCAGGCCGCGCTTCTCGGCGTCCTTCGGATTCATGAACACTACCGCGTCCGGGAAGGCCCGGTAGAGCTCGGGCACGCGGCGCGTCATCGAGCCGGTATGCCAATGCTCGAGCACGCGGCCGGTGCACAGCCACAGATCGTATTCGTTGTCGGGCATCTCGGCGGCCGGCTGGTAGGGCAGGGCGAAGATCTTCGCCTTGCCGTCCGGATAGCCGTAGAAGCGCACGCCTTCGCCTTTCTTGACGTAAGGGTCGTAGCCTTCGCGGAAGCGCCACAGGGTTTCCTTGCCATCCACCACCGGCCAGCGCAGGCCGCGCACCTTGTGATAGGTATCGAACAAGGCGAGATCGTGGGCATGGCCGCGGCCGAACCCGGCATATTCCTCGAAGAGGCCTTTCTGGACATAGAAGCCGAAATGCTCGGTCTCGTCGTTCGTATAGCCGGCCCAGGCGTGCGCGTTCACCTTCGCCGCCTCTTCTTTCGGGAACTTGTTGACCTGCCCGTTCAGATAGAGGATCTCATAGAGCGTCTTGCCTTTGTATTCGGGCATCTTGGCGATCAGGTCGGCCGGCCAGACGTCCTCGACCTTGAAGCGCTTCGAGAATTCCAGGTATTGCCACAGATCGGACCTCGCTTCGCCCGGGGCCTTGACCTGCTGACGCCAGAACTGGGTGCGCCGCTCGGCGTTGCCATAGGCGCCTTCCTTTTCCATCCACATCGCCGCCGGCAGGATCAGATCCGCCGACATCGCCGAGACGGTCGGATAGACGTCGGAAACGACCGTGAAGCATTTCGGATTGCGCCAGCCGGGATAGACCTCGCCATTGACGTTCGGGCCGGCCTGCATGTTGTTGGTGGTCGAGGTCCACAGGAAGCCGATCTTGCCATCCTTGGCCATGCGCGATTGCAGCACCGCATGGTAGCCGGGCACCGGATTGATCGTGCCCGCCGGCAGCTTCCAGATCTTCTCTGCGATCTCGCGGTGCTTCGGATTCATCACCACCATGTCGGCCGGCAAGCGATGCGAGAAGGTACCGACCTCGCGCGCCGTGCCGCAAGCCGAGGGCTGGCCGGTCAGTGAGAACGGCCCGTTGCCCGGCTCGGAAATCTTGCCGACCAAGAGATGCACGTTGTAGATCATGTTGTTGACCCAGGTGCCGCGCGTATGCTGGTTGAAGCCCATCGTCCAGTAGGAGGTAACCTTGGTCTTCGGATCGGCATAGGTCTTGGCGAGCTTCTCGAGCCGGTCTTTCGGCACCCCGGAAATCTCGTGCGCCTTGTCGAGCGTGTATTCGGAGACGAACTGGGCAAATTCCTCGAAAGTGATCGGCGAGTGGGCGTTCGGATCGCCCTTCGGCTTGCCGTCCGGACCGGGATAGCCGTTGTTGCCGGCCGCCTGCTCGAGCGGATGGTTCGGCCGCAGGCCATAGCCGATGTCGGTGACGCCCTTGAAGAAACCGACGTGCTTGGCGACGAAATCCTTGTTGACCGCGTTGTTCTGGATGATGTAGTTGCAGATGTAGTTGAGGATCGCCAGATCGGACTGCGGCTTGAAGATCAGCTCGTTGTCGGCGATCTCGCAGGAGCGGTGCGAGAAGGTAGACAGCACGTGGATGCGCACGTGGTCGGCGGTCAGCCGCCGGTTGGTGATGCGCGTCCACAGGATCGGATGCATCTCGGCCATGTTCGAGCCCCACAGCACGAAGGCATCGGCGTGCTCGGCGTCGTCATAGCAGCCCATCGGCTCGTCGATGCCGAAGGTGCGCATGAAGCCGGCCACCGCCGAGGCCATGCAGTGACGCGCGTTCGGATCGATGCTGTTGGAGCGGAAACCGGCCTTCATCAGCTTGACGGCCGCATAGCCTTCCCAGACCGTCCATTGCCCGGAGCCGAACATCGCCACGCCCTGCGGCCCCTGGTTCGGATCCTTGAGCGTCTGCTTGACCTTCTCGGCCATGATGTCGAAGGCCTGATCCCAGGAGATCGGCTGGAATTCGCCGTTCTTGTCGAACTTGCCGTCCTTCATGCGCAACAGCGGCTTGGTCAGACGGTCCTGGCCATACTGGATCTTGGCGAGGAAATAGCCCTTGATGCAGTTGAGGCCCTTGTTGACCGGCGCATCGGGATCGCCCTGGGTCGCGACGATGCGTCCGTCCTTAACGCCGACCAGCACGCTGCAGCCGGTGCCGCAATAACGGCAGGCGCCCTTGTCCCAGCGGAGGCCGTCGTCGGCCTTGGCCTGGGCGAGCGCCTGGGCGCCCGGAATGGACATGCCCGCCACGCCGGCCGCGGCGGCGATCGCATTTGCCTTGATGAATTCACGCCGTGTCAGTTCCATTGCCAATCTCCTTGTTTTCAAGCCAGTGCCGTGGCATCGCGCGGCGGCGACACCTCCACAGAAACGGGTGCTTCCGGATCATTCTCCTGCTGGTGATACACCATCGACGCCGACATCACGCCGTCGAGCAGATTGATGCTTTCGAAGAGTTCGATGGTCTCCCGGTCGCCCGCCGTTTCGATGGTGGCGATCATCTTGCCTTCGGCCGAGACGGCATGCACTTCGACACCGGGGAGGGTCTGCAATCGGGCGCGCACCGCGGCGACGCGCTCGGGATGCGGAATGACGATGATGCTCGAGATATTCATGAGATGCGCCCTAAAGCCACAGAAAATTTGTGGGATCGAGTTGAGCGCATCCTAGGATGCCGGACTGCGAATTTGCTTGACAGGTGTCAAGAAATTCGAATGTCGAGTCTGCCGCTCGGAAAAAAAGACACCCCCTCCGCTCCCTCACGGGGGGTCAAGCGGTTCGCTGCAATTGGAATGAAGGCGGCTACGCAGCGCGCAGGCCGCGGATCGCGCCTGCGGGCAAGGGAAGCCTGCAGGCCGCCGTATCTTTCCGCTAACGGCGCTTCGGCTTGGCCTTGCCAGCCGGCTTGAGCGGCTTTCTCGTCGGTTTGGGCTTTCCCGCCTTCATCAGGCCGGGTTTGTTCGCTACGGCAGGCGCTTGGGCTGCGGGCGGCGCAGGCGGAGGCGGCGGCAGGGCTGCCGTCGGCTGCAACACCACCGGCTTTGGGGGGACGACGGGCTGCGGCTTATCCTCCGCGCGTGCGATCAGTGCCGAGCCGGCCAAGGCCGCCAGCAGGCAGAAACCGGCACCGCGCCGTCGCAGCCGCCCGTTTCGCGTTGCCTCAATTGACGTCATAGTAGTAAGCCTTCTGCGGCTCGCGCATCGCGGCGCGGCGGGCCAGTTCCTCCGGGGTGAGATTGCCGCGATCCCACCACAGCGCGCGTCCCCGCTGTTGCTCGTCGATCTGCTCGGGGTGCTGCTGCAGCCATGCGCGCATGAATTTCGTGTATTCAGACTCGTAACCCTTGAGTTTCCCCATGGTGTGCTCTCCTTTCAGTGGTCTTCCTTGACGCGGCTGATGCGGGTGACGATCGGCAGCCGCCGCAGGCTGCGCAGGATACGCGCCAAATGGGTGCGATCGCTCACCTGCAGCATGAAATAGAGCGCCGTCGTGCTGCCGCCGTCGGCATCCATGCGCACGTTGTTGATGTTGGTGTCGTGCTCGGCGATCACCGCGGCGATGCGCGCCAGCACGCCGGGCGCATTCTGCGCCACGACCTTGATCAGCACTTCGAACGGCCCTTTCGCCTGCGGGTCCCATTCGACATCCACCCACTCCTTGATGCCGCCCGGACCGCGCCCCGCCTTGTGGCTGCGCAGCGTCGGGCAGTCATGCGTATGCACGACCAACCCCTGTCCCGCCCGGATCACGCCGACGATCGGATCGCCGGGGATCGGCCGGCAGCAGCGCGCGAGCTGCATCGCCATCCCCTGGCTGCCGGCGATGCGGATCGGGCTTCTGCCTTGCGCGGCGCCACCCCCTGCGTGGCCGTCGATCAGGCGGCGCGCGACGATCGCCGGCAGCCGCTTGCCCAGGCCGATGTCGGCGAGCACTTCCTTTTGCGACTTGCCGGCGAAGGTGCGCAGGAAACGCTGCCAGGCAGCACTGCCGAGTTCTTCGAGGCGGTGACCGAAATTGGCCAGCGCCTGGGCGAGCAGGTGTTCGCCGAGCGCGGCGGATTCCTCGTGCTGCCGGGTCTTGAGGAAGTGACGGATCTGCGCGCGCGCCTTGCCGGTCTTGACGAACGCCAGCCAGTTCGGGTTCGGCGCCGCGTTCGGCGCGGTGATGATCTCGACGCGGTCGCCATTCCTGAGCTCGGTGCGCAACGGCAGGTGCTCGTGGTTGATCTTGCAGGCGACGCAGCGATGGCCGATGTCGGTATGCACCGCATAGGCGAAATCGACCGCGGTGGCGCCGCGCGGCAGCGAGAGGATCTTGCCGGCCGGCGTGAACACATACACTTCGTCGGGGAACAGGTCGACCTTGACGTGCTCGAGGAACTCGGCGGAATCATTGGTCGCGGTCTGCAGTTCGAGCAGCGATTGCAGCCACTGATGCGTGGTGCGTTCGAGCTCGGAGAAGGATTCGACGTCCTTGTAAAGCCAGTGTGAAGCGACGCCCGACTCGGCGACGCGGTGCATGTCGCGTGTGCGGATCTGGATTTCGATCGGCGTGCCGAAGGGGCCGATCAGCGTCGTGTGCAGCGACTGGTAGCCGTTGGCCTTCGGGATCGCGATGTAGTCCTTGAACTTGCCCGGCACCGGCTTGTAGAGGCCATGCAGCGCACCGAGCACGAGGTAGCAGGTCGGCACGTCGGCGACGACGATGCGAAAACCGTAGATGTCATGGACCTGCGAGAAGGTCAGATGCTTTTCGCGCATCTTGCGGTAGATGCCATACAGATGCTTCTCGCGGCCCATCACTTCCGCTTCGATTCGGGCATCGACCAGGCGCTGCTTGATCGCGGCCATGATCTTCTCGACCACCTCGCGGCGGTTGCCGCGCGCCGCGCGCACCGCTTTCGCCAGCACGCGGTAGCGCAGTGGATGCAGGTGGCGGAAGGAAAGCTCCTGCAGCTCGCGGAACAGCATGTTGAGCCCGAGCCGGTTGGCGATCGGCGCGTAGATTTCCAGCGTCTCTTTCGCGATGCGGCGGCGCTTCTCGGGGCGCATCGCATCGAGCGTGCGCATGTTGTGCAGCCGGTCGGCGAGCTTGATCAGGATCACGCGCACGTCCTGCGCCATCGCCAGCAGCATCTTGCGGAAGTTCTCCGCCTGCGCCTCTTCGAAGGACTGGTGCTCGATGCGGTCGAGTTTCGAGACACCATCGACGAGTTCCGCAGTCACCTTGCCGAAATCCTGCGCGATCTGCGCCTTGGTGATCGCCGTGTCTTCCATCACGTCGTGCAGCAGCGCAGCCGCGAGGGCCTGGGGATCGAGATGCCAGTGCGCGAGCGTCTCGGCGACGGCGAGCGGATGGGAGATGTACGGATCGCCGCTGGAGCGGAACTGGCCGCGATGGGCGTTGGCCGAAAAGTGGTAAGCCGCCGCGACGTGGTCTACGTCCTCCGGCTTCAGATAGGCGTGGAGCTGACCGACGAAGCGCTCGAAATCCTCCGCCAGATCGATCGGCGGATGCATGTCGAGGGGGATGATCGGCGGCTCGTCGACGGTCTGCGGCGGCGCGCTCGCCGCAGGCATGGCTTTGGAAGGGGACGACACGGCCGCCGGCATGCTGTCCCCCGCTTACATGATCAGACCTGGCTGCGGTGCAGGATTTCCGCGCCGTACTTGCCCTCGGCGAGCTCGCGCAGTGCGATCACCGTGGGCTTGTCCTTTTCCGGGTCGACGAGCGGCGTGCTGCCGGTGGCGATCTGACGGGCGCGCCAGGTGGCGGCGAGCGCCATCTCGAAACGGTTGGGAATGTTTTTCAGGCAATCTTCGGCAGTGATACGGGCCATGCGCAATCCTTTGAATTCAAAGCGATGAAAGAAAACGGAACACCTCGGGATGACGAAGCCGCTGCTGGCGGAACCGCAGGCGGGATGCCCGCACCGCAGCGACCAGATCCGCCAAGGCTTCATTTAAGTCTTTGTTGATTATAACAAAATCAAACTCGTCGACATGGCGCATCTCGCCCAGCGCGGCGGCCACGCGACGCTGGATCACCTCCTCGCTGTCCTGGCCGCGCGCGCGCAGACGCCGCTCCAGTTCGGCGATCGACGGCGGCAGGATGAAAATGCCGACCGCCCCGGGGATCAGCGCGCGCACCTGCTGGGCTCCCTGCCAGTCGATCTCCAGCAACGTGTCGCGGCCGGCGGCCAGCTCGCCGATCAGCCAGCTTTTCGAGGTGCCGTAAAAGTTGCCGTGCACTTCGGCCCATTCGAGGAAATCGCCGCGCTCGCGCATCGCGAGGAAGGTCTGGATGTCGACGAAATGGTAGTCATGGCCCTCGCGCTCGGCGGGGCGCGGCGCGCGCGTGGTGTAGGACACCGAATGGCGGATCGCCGGATCGCGCTCCATCAGCATCCGCACGAGCGTGGTCTTGCCGGCGCCCGAAGGCGCGGAAACGACGAACAGGGTGCCGGCGGTGGCTTCGAGGGAAGGAGTCTGAGTGGTGATCAGTGTCATGGTCGGAGGTAAAAAAATCGGCGCTGGCGGAACGGCACTATTCGAGATTCTGCACCTGCTCGCGCATCTGTTCGATCAGCAGTTTCAATTCGAGGGCGACTTTGGTGACGGCGGCAGAGACGGATTTCGACGCCAAGGTGTTGGCCTCACGGTTCAACTCCTGCATCAGGAAGTCGAGACGCTTGCCGACCGCGCCGCCTTGCTCGAGCACGCGCTCGACTTCGTTCAAGTGCGTGACGAGGCGCGCGAGTTCCTCGGCGACGTCGATCTTGGCGGCGAACACGCCGATTTCCTGGCGGATGCGTTCTTCGTCGAGTGCGGCCACCGCCTCGCGCAGGCGGGTCGCGAGCCGCTCGGTGTAATCGGCGATCGCCGCCGGCACCAGCGGCTCGACCTTGGCCACTTCGGCACGCATGCGCGCGACATGGCCGCGCAGCACCTCGGCAAGGCGTCCGCCCTCGCGCGCGCGGCTTTCGAGGAACTCGGCCAGCACGGCTTCGAGCAAGGAAAAACATTCGGCCTGCAGACGTTCGGGGCCGATCGCCTCGCTGGCCAGCACGCCCGGCCAGCGCAGCACGTCGGCGACGGAGAGCGGTGCCGCGGCGGTGAGCACGCCGCGCACCTCGGCTTCGAGCGCGGCGAGCTGGCGCACCAGCGCGAGATTGGGGATGAGCTGCGGCGTCGCGACGCTGTTGGGCTGCAAGTAAAGGCGACAATCGACCTTGCCGCGGCCGATCGCGGCAGTCAGCCGCTCGCGCAACGGCATTTCGAGGAAGCGCAGCTCTTCGGCGCAACGGAAGTTGAGGTCGAGGAAACGGCCATTGACGCTCTTCAATTCGAGCGCGAGCCGCACCGGACCGAGATCGCGGTCGAGGGCGGCATAGCCGGTCATGCTGTGGATGGTCATGGTGTTCATTCCTTGGAGCAGGCGCATGATCTTACCGCGCTTTACAATGCGGCCATGGCACTTCAGCAAACCAGCATCCCCCTGCCGGTCGGTCATGTGATCGACGGCTACCGCTTCGAGCGCCAGATATCGATGGGCGGCTTCTCGATCGTCTATCTGGCCACCGATCCGCGCGGCCAGCCGGTGGCGATCAAGGAATACCTGCCGCAGTCGCTCGCCCGGCGCACGGTAGGGTTGGTGCCCCAGGTCCGGCCCGAGCACCGCGCCGCCTACAACAGCGGCATGATGGCCTTCTACGAGGAAGGCATCGCGCTCTCCAAGCTCAATCATCCGAACGTGGTGCGCGTGCTCAATTTCCTGCGCGCCAACGACACCGTCTATCTGGTGATGGCCTATGAGCGCGGCCGCACGCTGCACGAGCACATCCGCAAGCATCCCGGCGAGCTGAGCGAGAATTTCGTCCGCGGCGTGTTCACGCGCCTGCTCTCCGGACTGCGGGAAGTGCATGCCAGCAAGCTGCTGCATCTGGACATCAAGCCTTCGAACATCTTCCTGCGCCTCGATGCCACCCCCGTGCTGATCGACTTCGGCGCCGCGCGCCAGGCGTTGCAGCAGGCGACGGGCGATCTGCGCCCGGTCTACACGCCCGGCTATGCCGCACCGGAACAGTATGAAAAAGGCGGCGAGATCGGCCCGTGGACCGATGTCTATGCCGTCGGCGCCAGCATGTATGCCTGTCTCGCGGCCGCCGCGCCGCAGCCCGCCGACCTGCGTCTCGCCGAGGACAAGCTGGTGCCGGCGAGTCAGCGCTGGGCCGGCCGCTATTCGCCGCAGCTGCTCGACACCATCGACCAGTGCCTGCGCCTCGACCCGCTCGCCCGGCCGCAAAGCGCCTTCTCGTTGCAGCGCCTGCTGGTCGCTCCTTACGCCACCCCCCTGGAGTCATCCCCATGACGACGAGACCCGACGGCCGCGCGCCCGATGCGCTGCGCCCGCTTCGCATCACCCGCCATTACACGCGCCATGCCGAAGGTAGCGTGCTGATCGAATTCGGCCATACCAAGGTCATCTGCACCGCCAGCGTCGAGGAGAAGGTGCCGCCTTTCCTGAAAGGCAAGGGCCAAGGCTGGGTCACCGCCGAATACGGCATGCTGCCGCGCTCGACGCACACGCGCACCGAGCGCGAGGCCGCACGCGGCAAGCAGTCCGGCCGCACGCAGGAAATCCAGCGCCTGATCGGCCGCAGCTTGCGCGCCGTCACCGATCTCGTCGGCTTGGGCGAACGGCAGGTGACGCTCGATTGCGACGTGATCCAGGCCGACGGCGGCACGCGCTGCGCCTCGATCAGCGGCGCCTGCGTCGCGCTCTACGATGCGCTGGCCGGCCTCGTCGCCAAGGGCCTGCTCGCCACACACCCGATAAAGGATTTCGTCGCCGCCGTCTCGGTCGGCATCGTCGGCGGCGTGCCCGTCCTCGATCTCGACTACGCCGAGGATTCGAACTGCGACACCGACATGAACGTCGTGATGACCGGCACGGGCGGCATGATCGAATTGCAGGGCACCGCCGAGGGCGCGCCCTTCACGCGCGCCGAACTCGACACGCTGCTCGCGCTGGCCGGCAAAGGCATCCGTGAAATCATCGCGGCGCAGAAGGCCGCACTGGAGCTGCCATGAAACAGATCGTCCTCGCCTCGAACAACCCCGGCAAGCTGCGCGAATTCGGCCAGATGCTCGCCACCCTCGACATCGAGGTGCTGCCGCAGGCGCAGTTCGACATCCCGGAAGCCGAAGAGCCGCACATCACCTTCGTCGAGAACGCGCTCGCCAAGGCTCGCCACGCGGCGAAGCTCACGGGGCTACCGGCGCTCGCAGACGATTCGGGCATCTGCGTCAAGGCCCTGGGCGGCGCGCCGGGTGTCTATTCGGCGCGCTATGCCGGCGAGCCGAAATCCGACGAGCGCAACAACCAAAAACTCATTGCCGAACTCGCCGGCAAGACGGATCGCCGCGCGCACTACGTCGCCCTACTCGTCTTCGTCCATCACGCCGAGGATCCGCAGCCGATCATCTGCGAGGGCGAATGGCATGGCGAGATCATCGACACGCCAAGGGGCGAGAACGGCTTCGGCTACGACCCCTATTTCCTCGTGCCCGAGCTCGGGCGCACCGCCGCCGAGCTGTCGGCCGACGAAAAGAATGCCCGCTCCCATCGCGGCAAGGCGTTGCGGCAGCTGATCGAACGGCTCAAGCTCGACGCTTGAGAATTCTGCTGCGCTTGTTGATTCTGCGTTACTCGCTCGCTCAAGGCTGCGCCTATCTTCACGATATGTCTTGCCTTTCGCTCGCTCGCGCCTTGCCTCAACTACGCTCGCCACGAATTCTCGGCTGAATGACACGTCATTCGATTCCAGTTCTTGCCGTCCCGCCAGCGCCGACTCTCAATCCGCCGCCGCTCTCGCTCTACGTGCATTGGCCGTGGTGCGTGCGGAAGTGCCCTTACTGCGATTTCAATTCGCACGAAAGCAGCCCGCAGGAAGCGGCCTATCTCGATGCGCTGATCGCCGACCTCGAAGCCGCGTTGCCCCTGATCTGGGGCCGGCCGGTCGTCTCGGTGTTCATCGGCGGCGGCACACCGAGTCTGATGGCCGGCGAAACGGTCGAAGCGCTGCTCTCGGCGATCCGCGCACGGGTACGCCTGCTGCCCGGTGCGGAGATCACGCTCGAAGCGAATCCCGGCACGGTCGAGGCAGCGCGCTTTGCGGCCTACCGCGACGCCGGCGTCAATCGTCTCTCCCTGGGCATCCAGAGCTTCGACGACGCCAAGCTCGCGGCCCTCGGCCGCATCCACTCTGGGCTAGAGGCACGGCGCGCGATCGAGACCGCCCAGCGCCACTTCGAACGCGTCAACCTCGACCTGATGGTGGCGCTGCCGGAACAGTCGCTTGCCGATGCGCGCCGCGACATCGACACCGCGATCGCCAGCGGCGTCTCGCACATTTCCGCCTATCACCTGACGCTGGAGCCGAACACGCCGTTCCATCACGCGCCGCCGCCGCTGCCGGACGAGGACCTCGCCGCCGACATGCTGGAGATGGTCGAAGCGGAACTCGTTTCCGCCGGCTTCGAACATTATGAAACCTCAGCCTACGCCAAGCCCGGCGAAGCATGCCGCCACAACCTCAACTACTGGACCTTCGGAGACTATCTCGGTATCGGCGCCGGCGCTCATTCAAAGCTTTCCGACCACGCCGGTATTCAGCGCGAGGCGCGGCCGCGCCATCCGAAGGACTATCTGGCCGACCCCATCACGCGCCGCTGGCAGCCGGTGGCGCCGGAGGATCTGCCGGGCGAGTTCATGATGAACGCGCTGCGGCTGACCCAAGGCGTGCCGCTCGCGCTGTTTACCGAGCGCACCGGACTGCCGCTCGAAGCGATCGAAAAGTCGGCGCTGCCCGTGTTGAGGAATCCGGAGGCTTGGCCACCTACTTTCGTGAAGGCTAATGTGAGCAACGCGAACGTTATGCCGGAACAAAAGTCGGCGCTGGCGGGACGGCACCAGGGGCTGCTGGAGATCGTCGACGACCGCCTGAAACCGACACCCTTGGGCCGGCGCTTCCTCAACCGGCTGATCATGCTGTTTCTTTCCGCGTAAACAGCACGTCCCAGACGCCGTGGCCGAGCTTCAGGCCGCGCGTCTCGAACTTGGTCTGTGGCCGCCAGTCCGGGCGCGGCGCGAAGCCTTGCGCGGTGTTTTCGAGCAGCGGCTCGGCGCTCAAGACGTCGAGCATCTGAACCGCGTATTCTTCCCAGTCCGTCGCGCAATGGAGATACCCACCCGCCGTCAGACGCAGCGCGAGCGCGTGCACGAAAGGCGGCTGGATCAGGCGCCGCTTGTGGTGGCGCTTCTTCGGCCAGGGATCGGGAAAGTAGATGTGGATGCCGGCAAGCGACCCGGGCGGGATCATGTCGCGCACGACTTCCACGGCGTCGTGCTGGATCACCCGCAGGTTGGAGAGATTGCGCGTGGCGATTTCCTTCAAAAGGCTGCCGACGCCGGGGGTGTGCACCTCGATGCCGAGGTAATCATTCCCGGGATGCGCAGCGGCGATCGCCGCGGTCGTCTCGCCCATGCCGCAGCCGATTTCGAGGAAAACAGGGGCGCGACGCCCGAACACGGCGGCGAAATCGAGTGGCTCCGCGGCATAGGGGAGCCCCCAGCGCGGCATGCCTTCGTCGTAGTAACGCTGCTGCGCGTTCGAGACGCGGCCCTGACGCAGCACGAAGCTGCGGATGTGCGTCTGCCGCGGTGCGGTCTCATTGCTGTGAGGCGGCTGCATGGGTCATTCCGAGTTGCGTGGCGAAATCGTAGGCGGGGCGGGAGAGCGCCGCGGGCAGCGTCGCGCAGGCTTCTTCCAGGCTGACCGTGCCAAGCGCGGGGTAGATGGTTTCCTTGAGCCCCAGCACGCGCGCAATGTCCTGCCAGCCGGCGCGCGATGCCTGCACGCCGAAATGATGCTCGGCGAGCGCAACGCGGATGGCCTCGATCGCCGGTGCCTGCGCGGCATGCCACGCCTCATAGGCACGCTGCACCGCCGCGGCGTTCTCGTTCTTGTCCAGGCAGGCGGAGAGCAGCAGATGCACGCCATGGGCGAGGCCGAAGAGGCGCTGACGCAAAAGCACATCAGTATCCTCGACGGCGTAACCGAACCTGACCGGCGTCGGTGCGGCCTCCTGGGCCACAACCGGCAGTGCAACGAAGAGCCCCGCCCAGAGCCAGCGTTTCACTTGCTGCCGATCATCCCAGTCATCGGCGAGCTCGGGCTCGCGCTGTAGAACTTTTTCGGCATGCGCCCGGCCAGATAAGCCTCGCGGCCGGCCTCGACGGCCTTCTTCATCGCGCCGGCCATCAACACCGGGTCTTTCGCGCCGGCGATCGCCGTGTTCATCAGCACGCCGTCGCAGCCGAGCTCCATTGCGATCGCCGCGTCCGACGCGGTGCCGACGCCGGCGTCGACCAGCACCGGCACCGTCGCCTTCTCGATGATGAGCCGGAGGTTCCACGGATTCAAAATGCCCATGCCGGAACCGATCAGCGAGGCGAGCGGCATCACCGCGACGCAGCCGATGCCTTCGAGGAGCTTCGCCTGGATCGGGTCGTCCGAACAATAGACCATCACCTGGAAGCCTTCCTTGACGAGCACCTCGGCGGCTTTGAGCGTTTCCGGCATGTTGGGGAACAGCGTGTCCTTGTCGCCCAGCACTTCGAGCTTGACGAGACTGTGGCCGTCCAGCAGCTCGCGCGCCAGGCGCAGCGTGCGGATCGCCTCGTCGGCGGTGAAGCAGCCGGCGGTGTTGGGTAGATAGGTGTATTTCGAGGGCGGCAGCGCGTCGAGCAGCGAGGGCTGCTTCGGGTCCTGGCCGATGTTGGTGCGGCGGATCGCCACGGTGACGATCTCGGCGCCGGAAGCCTCGACCGCGCGGCGGGTTTCGTCGAAATCCTTGTATTTGCCAGTGCCGACCAGAAGGCGCGAACGGTAGGCTTGGCCGGCGATGATGAGGGCGTCTTCCATGGGGGTTCCTTTCACGTTCAGCCGCCGCCGACGGCGACGACGATCTCGAGCGTATCGCCCGACTCGATAGGCGTTTCGGCATGCCGGCTCTTCGGCACGATTTCACCGTTTCTTTCCACCGCGACGCGTTTGCCGAGCAGGCCTTCCAGTTCGAGCAGACGAGCGACGGTCAGCGGCGCCGGGAAGCGCCGCGCTTCGCCATTGAGCACGATCTCGATCATGGGACGCATTCTACTGGAAGGGCATGTACCGAGGCATGCGGGATCGCGCGGTTTGCGTCATACTATGCGCATGTCTTCGGTGCTGCCCCTTTCCTCCTCCGCCGGCTTCCTGGAGCGGCTGCGCAATGCCGGCGTCGAACCCGGCGACAGTCCGGAACTCGCGCTCAACAAGCAGCTGCTGTTCTTCGCCACCGGGCTGGTGAGCATCACCTCGATGCTCTGGCTGGCGATCTACTGGAGCCTCGGCCCGCAGTTTCCGGTGACGCTGCCCTATCTGTTCCAGCTCACCCTGGCCGGCAACCTGCTGCTCTACGTCCATTCCCGCAATTTCGATTTCTTCCGCTTCTCCCAGCTCACGCTGTTCCTCTTCGCGCCGTTCGCGATGCAGTGGAGTATCGGCAACTTCATCTCCGGCAGCGGCATCATCCTCTGGGGGCTTTTGGCGCCCTTCGGCGCGATCCTGTTCTACGGCGTGCGCGAGTCGATCGTCTGGTTTTTCGCCTGGGTGCTGTTCACCGCGCTGACCGGGCTGTTCGACTTCCTGCTCGTCGATGTTTACACGCCGCAGAGGCTGGCCATTCCGCTGCGCACCAGCATGGTGTTCTTCGCGCTCAACTTCATCGCCGTCGCCAGCATCATCTACGTTCTGCTGCGCTATTCGATCCAGGAAAAACGCAAGATCCAGGAACGCCTCGAAGAAGCCCACCGCCAGCTGCTCGAAGCGCAATACCGCTCCGAGAAACTCCTGCTCAACATCCTGCCCGCGCCGGTGGCCGAGCGCCTGAAACACGGCGAGGCAAACATCGCCGACGGCTTCCCCGACGCGACGGTGATGTTCGCGGATCTGGTCGATTTCACGCGCATCGCCTCGAACATGCCTCCCGAGCAGGTGTTCGGCATGCTCAACGGCATCTTCTCCGCATTCGACGACCTGTGCGAACGCTACGGCCTGGAAAAGATCAAGACGATCGGCGACGCCTACATGGCGGCGGGCGGTCTTACCCATACGGTGGACGACCCGGCCGGTGCCTGCGCCGATTTCGCCCTGGCGATGCAAACCCTCCTGCGCCATGACGGACGCATCAACTCTGCCCACATGGGGCTGCGCATCGGCATCAGCAGCGGCCCCGTCGTCGCCGGCGTGGTCGGCAAGCACAAGTTCATCTACGACGTCTGGGGCGACCGCGTCAACCTGGCCAGCCGCATCACCGACGAGGCTCCGCCCGGAACCATCTGCTGCGACACCGCCACCTTCGAGCACCTCGCCGACCGTTACGATTTCGAGGGTCCAATCCAGCTCAACCTGAAAGGCAAGGGCGAAGTGGCGGTCTATCGCCTGATCGGGCGCAAGACCTCATCCGCCTGAAACCGGCTCGAGCCGGAAACAGACGCAGCCCTCCCGGTTCGTCGCCAGGCGCAAGCGGTAGCCTGCCTGTTCCGCCTGACGCGCGCACTGGTAGAGACCGATACCCAAACCATCTTCCGACGCCACGCGCTCGTGCAGCAGCCGCTCTGCCAGGGCGGCCGGAATTGCCGTGCCGTCATCGCAGACTTCGAGGATCGCCCCCTCGGTCAGGCAGGTCAGACGTACCATCGCCCCGATCCCCGGCTGACGGCGCCGCTTCGCGGCGACGTTTTGCAGCAGGTTTTCGACGACGCTGGAAAACAGCGCCGGCGCCTCCAAACGGCATGCCGCGATGTCGCCTTCGCCGCTGATGTGGGTCGCGGCATCCGCGTAGCGTTTTTCCAGCGAGGCGAGCCATTCCGCGGCCGTCTGCGGCCGTTCGGCCGGCTGCAGCTGCTTCCCCGGTTCGACCAGCTTGTTCAGCGTCTGGCGCAGGCGGGCAGAGATTTCGGGCAGCTGACGCCGCAACAATTCGCCAAAGCGCGGCGAGGACGACGTTCCCGCCTCGTTGGCCGCGACGCAGAGGGTATCGAGCGATTGCAGCAGGTTCTTCACGTCGTGCGTCAGGCGCGCCCCGGTTTCATGGATCGCCTCGATGTAGGAGAGCCGCTGCAGCTCGCGGGCGCGCCACTTGCCCAAATAGAACTCGGCCAGCAGGCGCACGATCAGATCATGATGCCAGCGCAATGCGGGACTGGGTTCGCTGCGCGTGACCAGTTCGACCGTCAGGCCGCCATGCGCATAGCGGGTGCGATGCCCATGTGGTTCGCCGAACTCGCCACTGGCAGCCGCCAGCGCCCAGCGTCCGCCGCGCACGCCAGGCAGCCGCCGCGGCAACTCTTCGCAGGCGCGGGCGAGAAACCGCTCGGGGTCCTCTTCATGGCGGCTTTGCTCGGCCAGCGATTGCAACCACTCCTCGATGGGCAGGCCGAGCGAGGTCACATGCTGGGCGACTGCGGTGCCGAGCCCGACGAAGCCGGCGCGCGGATTCCAGATCAGGGCGAGCATCAGCAAAAGCCCGGCGACCACGCCGAGCGTGATCAGGATCGCTTCGAGGTAGCCGATCCGGTAGAGCAGCGAGAAGCTCAGGCTGCCCAGCACCAGCACGGCCAACAGCAGCACGATGAACATGCCGTAGATGAAATCGACGATCTCGGCGCGTTCGTCGAGCGCTTCCTGACGCACCGGCAGGAGCGCCATGAAAATCAGGATCAGCGGCGAGAGTAAGGAAATGGCGTTCGCCGGCAGGGCTTCGAGCACCGCGAGCGGCTGCACCGCGGCCGGCAACACCCACACGAGGACGATCATCACCAGATCGCCCAGCCCGGCCAAATGGAAGACGCGCTCCCAGCGGTCGGGAAACACGAACACCTTGCCGCCGACGACCCCCGCGAGCAGCACCGTCCAGACGAGCAGGATGCCCCAGTTCAGAAACCAGGCGAGCAGCGACGCGGCGCAGACGACGATCACCGCGCCTTCGAGGCCCAAACGCCGGCGCGGCTGGACGAAAGGCTGCCAAAGCAGGCCGAGTCCGATGTGGGAAAGGAACAGCCAGCGGGCGATCGCGTTTTCCGGACCGAGCGCGAGAACCAGATGCAAGGCCGCGAGGAACGTCAGGAAGATCCAGCGACGACGGGCAACGGTACGAACCAGCGACATGCGGCCTCGGTAAGCGGATGGAGGAAGCATTCTATGACCAGCCGAACCTGACCTGCTTTCGACGCAGTGTCCATTTTTCGACACAAAAAATCGCACCCAGCGGCCCCCCCTGGGGAAAACAAGGGGCGAAATCCCCCCTTTGATCCGTGACCGTCCGCGCTCTACCAAAGTGTATGCTTGATGTCATCGATAGTGGCACAAATAATGCTTTGAAAAACTTGCCTATAACTTTTGGTGGAGCAAGGACAATGAAAGAACGACAATCCGGTTTCACGCTGGTCGAGATCGCCATCGTCCTGGTCATCATCGGCCTGCTGCTGGGCGGCGTGTTGAAGGGACAGGAACTGATCAACAGTGCGAAGGTGAAGAATTTCGCCCAGGACTTCCGCAATATTCCGCTGTTCATCTACGGCTATCAGGACAAATATCGCGCCCTGCCCGGCGATGACGCCAATGTCGCCGCGCATCTGGGCGCCAGCGCCCAGCCCGGCGCAGGCGGCACGCTCGGCAATGGCGTCATCGAGGGCGACTGGTTTTCGACCGACCGAAGCGCGAACGCGCCCGAAAGCGTGGTGTTCTGGCAGCATGTCCGGCTCGCCAACCTCGCCTCAGGGCCGACCAATCTGGCCGATCCTTCTTACTTCCCGACCAACGCCGACGGCGGCCGCATCGGCATCGAGTCGGGCAGCGCAACGCCCGCCCAGCAATACATCAGCGGCCTGACCGGAACATTCATCGTCTGCTCCAGTGGCATCCTCGGCAAGTTCGCCCTGCAGCTCGATACCACGATGGATGACGGCAACCCCTTCACCGGCTCGATGCGTGCGATCCCAGGTGCTCCAACGACGCGCCAGAACACGGCGCACTGCGCGGTGGCCGGCACCCCGGCAGCGTGCACGACGGCCGTCGACCCCGCCGCCGCCTACACCGTCTGCATGAGCCTCTGATTCGAACCGCTTGCATACCCGCACACGGCCCGCTTTAGCGGGCCGTTTTCATTGCGGGCCACGCAACAGGATTTCCTCCCCCGCCGCCACGGCAGCGGCGCTTCCCCTGAGCACGACGACGTCGCCGGCGACGAGCATCGTCGCAGCCGTGACGATCACCCCCGGCTGGCCGCGGCGGCGCAGTGCCGTCACACCAGCGCCGACTTTTCCCAATTCCAGTTCCGCGATGCGCCGCCCCACTGCCCAGGCGCCGGCATCGAGGGTCACCGCATGCAGCCGCGGCAGCTCGGCATCCGCAATACCCTCCGCCGCATCCGTCGCGCCGTGGAAGAAGCCGCGCAGCAGCGCGTAATGCTGTTCGCGCAGCTCGCGCAGGCGGCGCACCACGCGGTGCATCGGCACGCCTGCGAGCGCCAGCGCATGGGTGGCGAGCATCACCGAGGATTCCAGCGCCTCGGGCACCACCTCGGCGACGCCGGCGGCGTAGAGCTTCTCGATGTCCTCCTCCTCGCGCGCCCGCGCGACGATGGCCAGATCCGGGCGCAACTCCCGCACCCGCTCGACGAGCCGTAGCGTCGTGTCGATGTCGGCGAAGGTGACGACCAGCACGCTCGCACGACTGATCCCCGCCGCCAGCAGATTTTCGCGCCGCGTGCAATCGCCCCAGGCCACCGGCTCGCCGGCCGCGGCGGCCTCGCGCACGCGCTCGGGATCGAGGTCGAGCGCCATGAAACCGATCTTCTCGGTCTCGAGAAAGCGCGCCAGATGCTGACCCGTCTTGCCATAGCCGCACAGGATCGCGTGCTTCTCGGTAGCCACGGTCTGCGCGGCGATTCTCGTCAGTTGCAACGAGCGGGTGAGCCATTCGGAAGCAACGAAGCGCAGCACGAGGCGATCCGAGAAATGCACGATCAGCGGCGCGACGATCATCGACAGCACCATCGCCGCGAGCACCGGCTGGATCAGCACCGCATCGACGAGCCCGGTGTCGGTGGCACGCACCACGAGCACGAAGCCGAATTCCCCCGCGGTGCACAGCCACAGACCGCTGCGCAAGGCGGTGCCCGGCAGGCTGCCCAAAAGGCGCGAGAGCCCGGCCGCGACGACCAGTTTCACCGCCAGCAGCAACACCAGCAGTGAAACCAGGCGCGAAGCATCGTTCCAGATCGCGGCCGGGTCGAGCAGCATGCCGGTCGAGACGAAGAACAGCCCGAGCAGCACGTCGCGGAAAGGCTTGATGTCCTCTTCGACCTGGTAGCGGTATTGCGTCTCGGAGATGAGCATGCCGGCGACGAACGCCCCCAGCGCGGGTGACAGTCCGGCCGCTTCGGTCAGCGTGGCGAAGCCGAGCGTCACCAACAACACGTTGAGCATGAACAACTCGCCGGATTTCCGTCGCGCCACCAGTCCGAACCAGGCACGCATCAACCGCTGGCCGACGAATAGCACCAGCGCCAGGAGCACGGCAGCCTTCGCGAGCGCCCAGCCGACTTCGCCGGCCAGCGCATCGAGCGGCTGTGACAGCGCTGGGATCAGCACCAGGAGCGGCACCACGGCGAGATCCTGGAACAGCAGCACGCCGATCACCTCGCGGCCGTGAGGCGCGTCGAGCTCGCGGCGGTCGGCTAGCAGCTTGGAGAGGATGGCCGTCGACGACATCGCCAGTGCACCGCCCAGCGCCAGGCTCGCCTGCCAGGACACACCCCAGAGCATCGCGCCGGCCGCCACGGCGGCCATCGTCACCAGCACCTGGAGGAGCCCCAGCCCGAAGACGATGCGCTGCATCGCAAACAGCCGTGGCAGGGAGAATTCCAGGCCGATCGTAAACATCAGGAACACGACGCCGAACTCGGCCAGGCGGCGCGCGCTGCCGGTGTCGGGCAGCATGCCGAACGCATGGGGGCCGGCGAGTGCGCCGACCAGCAGATAGCCGAGGATCGGCGGCAGATTGAGGCTGCGGCAGGCGACCACGGCGAACACGACGGCGGCCAGCAACAGCAAAATGAGGTGCAGGGTCATGCGCGATCTGTCGGGTAGGGGCGGCGGTTATAATTTCCAGCAATCATAACCGCCCGCCCCCATGACCACCATTCCCTCTGCCGAACACCTGATCGCCCTCGCACGCCGCGTGCTGACCATCGAAGCCGAAGCGGTGTGGAAGCTCGCCGACCGGCTCGACGACAGTTTCGTGCTCGCCGTCGACCTGATCCTCGGCAGTCATGGCCGGACGATCGTCAGTGGGCTAGGCAAATCCGGCCACATCGCGCGCAAGATCGCGGCGACGATGGCCAGCACCGGCACACCGGCCTACTTCGTCCACGCGGCGGAAGCGGTGCATGGCGATCTCGGCATGATCGCGCGCGACGACGTGCTGATCGCCATTTCGAATTCCGGTGAGAACGACGAGCTCTTGACCATCGTGCCGCTCATCAAGCGCCAGGGCGGCAAGCTGATCGCGATCACCGGCAATCCGGCCTCCTCCCTCGCCCGCGAGGCGGACGTGCATCTCGACGCGCGCGTCGAGGAAGAAGCCTGCCCGCTCAATCTCGCGCCCACCGCGAGCACCACGGCGGCGCTTGCATTGGGCGACGCGCTCGCCATAGCCCTCCTCGACGCCCGCGGCTTCACGCCCTCCGATTTCGCCCGTTCGCATCCCGGCGGAGCGCTGGGCAGGAAGCTCCTCACCCATGTACGCGACGTGATGCAGCCGCTCGAGCGGGTCGCCACGGTCGATGCCGACACGCCGATCCCGACGGTGCTCGCCGCGATGTCGCACGGCGGCATGGGCATGGCCGCCGTGCTGGACGCCGACGGCCGTCTGGCCGGCATCTTCACCGATGGCGACCTGCGCCGCGCGATGGAGAAGCTCGGCGACCTGCGCCAGGTGCAGGTGGGCGCGCTGATGAGCCGCAATCCTCGCACCATCGGCCCGGAGCGGCTGGCCGTCGAGGCAGTCGAGATCATGGAGCGCCACAAGGTGAATCAGCTGCTCGTCACCGACACGGCCGGCAAGCTGCTCGGCGCCCTCAACATGCATGACCTGTTCCGCGCCAAGGTGGTCTGATGAACGTCTTCGAACAAGCCGCGCAAATCCGCCTGATGGGCTTCGACATCGACGGCGTGATGACCGATGGCCGCCTCTACTTCGGCCCCGAGGGCGATTTCTGCAAGGCCTTCTTCAGCCGTGACGGCCTGGGGCTCAAGCTGCTCGCCCAATCCGGCGTCAAGCTCGCGATCATCACCGGCCGCGACTCGCCGATCGTCACGCGGCGCGCCGCCAACCTCGGCATCGGACTGGTATTGCAAGGCATCGAGGACAAGCGCGAGGCGATGGCCTCGCTGCTCGAGCGCGAGCGCCTGACGATGGCGCAATGCGGCTACATGGGCGACGACCTGATCGACCTGCCGCTCTTGAAAGTGTGCGGTTTTTCCGCCACCGTGCCGGACGGCCATCCGCTGGTGCGCGAACACGTCGCCTATGTCGCCCAGGCGCCGGCTGGCAAAGGCGCGGTACGCGAGGTCTGCGAACTCATCCTGCGCGCCCAGGGCACCTGGGAACGGGTCGTGGCGCCCTATCTCGCCTGACGCGCCCCATGTCCGCGCACCTGCGTGCCGCCACCAACCTGTTCCCACTGGTGCTGGCCGGCGTCCTCGCGGCATTGAGCTACTGGCTCGAACTCGCCAGCCGGACGCCGGATGTCGCCCATGGCGGCAAGCTGCGCCATGATCCGGACACCATCGTGGAAAACTTCGAGGTGCGCCGCTTCGATACGCAGGGTGCGCTACAACACACCTTGAGCGCAGAACGCATGGTGCATTACCCGGACGACGACAGCGCCGTCGTGACCGCGCCGCGTCTCGTCTGGCTTCGTCCGCCGCCCACCACCCTCGTTGCCCGCGAAGCGCATATCTCGAGCCGGGGCGAGCACATCGCGCTGATCGACGACGTGCGCATCACGCGCGCTGGCACCGCGGGCAAGCCGGACACCCTTCTCACCACCGCGCGCCTGGATGTCTGGCCCGACGAGGAGATCGCCAAGTCATCGGTTCCGGTCACGATCACCCAGGGTGAGTCGCGCATCCGCGGCGAGGGCGGCCTGAGCGCCAACCAGAAAAACCTGATCTATGTGCTCGAAGGGCCTGTGACGGGCGTATTCTTCCGCTCTTCCCCATCATCCGCAGCCAAACCGGCGCCGGCAGCCCGGCCTGCCGCGCCGGCAAAGCCGCGGCCAAAGCCCTCGGCGAAAAAACCCGCTGCCTCCAGAAGACATTGACATGAACTCCACCCTGTCCTCCTCGACCCTTGCCCTCATGGCTTTCCTCGCCGCCGGCAACGCGCTGGCGGAACGAGCCGACCGCGACAAGCCCGTGCATCTTGAAGCCGCGCGCGTCACCGTCGACGACGCCAAACACATCCATGTTTTCGAGGGCAATGTGATCCTGACCCAGGGAACCCTGACGATCCGCACCGCGAAGCTGGTCGTGACCCAGGATGCCGACGGTTTCCAGAAAGGCGTCGCGACCGGCGGCGAGAACGGTCTGGCGCGGTTGCGTCAGAAACGCGAAGGCAAGGACGAATGGGTCGAGGGCGAAGCCGAGCGCATCGAATACGACGCCAGGAGCGAGAAAGCCGAGTTCTTCAACCGGGCCTACGTGAAGAGCGGCAGCGACGAAGTGCGCGGCCATTACATCTCCTACGACGGGAAAACCGAGCAGTATCTGGTCACCGCCGCGCCCGGCGCCAGCCCGACGAGCAAGGAGGGCCGCGTCACCGCGATCATCCAGCCGAAGAACGCGAAATCGCCTACAGCGACGGCGCCGCGCTGACCCTCCGATTCCGCGCAGCAACATCGGCCGCCAGTAGCGGTGGCCGCGCCCTCGGCCCCATCGTGAAACGGCCGAGCAGACATATAACCCATTGGTAGAAATAAGTTTTCTCTCTGGGCAACAAATTTTTATTGCGTTGCACAAAAAATCTGTTGACATCCGGGAAACGCTTCATATAATGCAAACCATATTGCAGTGCAGCATACGTTTCCTCAACCCAGCCGCAGCCTCACCCGGTTTCAAAACTTTTCCAGGAGAACACCATGTACGCCTCCCCCGAACAATTCGCCGGTGCCACGAAGGCCAATGTCGAAACTCTGCTGACGATCGCCAACACCGCCTTCGCCAGCGCCGAGCGCCTCGCCGCCCTGAACCTCAACACTGCCCGCACCCTGCTGGAAGACAGCGTCAACACCGCGAAGACCCTGATGGGCGCCAAGGATGTGCAGGAGCTCATCAACCTGCAGACCTCGCTGGCCCAGCCGGCGATCGAGAAAGCGCTCGCCTATTCGAAGAGCGTCTATGAAATCGCCAGCCAGACCCAGGAAGAATTCGCGAAGATCTTCGACAGCCAGTACGCGGAGATCAACAAGAACGTCGCCAATGTCCTGGACAAGGCCGCCAAGAACGCCCCGGCAGGCTCCGATGTCGCCGTCGCCGCAGTGAAGTCCGCGCTGGCCGCCGCCAACTCGGCTTACGAAACGATGAACAAGGCTGCCCGTCAGGTCGCCGAGATGGCCGAAGCGAACGTCGCCGCCGCGACCTCCGCGACCGTCAAGGCCGTCGGCGCCGCCGCCCCGAAGGCGAAGAAGGCTGCTTGAGTTCCAGGCCGCGAGGCCGATAACAGTTTTGGTTGCAACGTCTCCTCCTCCGGTTCCGCAACGGAACCGTTTCAGCCCAGACCCCGTGGTCTGGGCTTTTTTTTTTTGGCTGCTCGGTGCCGTCCCGCCAGCGCCGACTTTTCGAGGTGAGTCGGCGCCCGGCGGGACGCTCCAATTTCCGCCAGCACCGACTTCAGGCTTTTTCGTCCCAGGAATAACCCAGCGCGGTGACACCGGCTTTCAGCACTTCGATCGCCCGGGCAACGGCTGCCGGCTCACCGCGCACGCCGAGCTCGACATGGCGGCGCACGGTCTCGTTGCCAAACGTGGGCAGGCTGAAGACCGTCACGCCCGGAAAATCCGCTTCGGTCTTTCGCATCAGCTCGAGCATGCGGCCTTCGAGACCATCCCAGACGAGGATCGCCGCCTCGGCCTCGGCGCCTTGCCGGAAATCGTCGGCGTAGTAGGTATCGAGCACCCACTCGGCCATCGGCCAGGCCATCTGCGGGAAGCCCGGCAGGAAATGGTGGTCGCGGAAACTGAAGCCCGGAATGCGGTTGAACGGGTTCGGGATGATGCGGCTGCCCTCCGGCACGGTGCCCAGTTCCAGCCGCGCGGACGTGACCGGCTCGCCGATCTCGGCCATGCGCGCGCGGATCTCGCGCTCGGCATCCGGATTGAGTTCGAGCGGAACATTGGCGGCGGCGGCCGCGGCCTGGCGCGTGTGATCATCCGGCGTCACCCCGATGCCGCCGCAGGAGAACACCACGTCGCCCGTGGCCAACGTGCGACGAAAGGTGTCGACGAGCCGCGGCCGCTCATCAGGGAGATACTCCGCCCAGGAAAGATGCAGGCCGCGCGCGGCGAGGATCTCGATGAATTTCGCCAGATGCTTGTCCTGGCGCTTGCCGCGCAGGATTTCGTCGCCGATGATGACGAGGCCATAGGTTCTCATACCGTCACTCCTTGCTCCTGCCGGAGCGCGCGCAGCGCGCCCAGGCAAAGGTGGACGAACAGGACCGCCGTATAAGGCAGCGCCAGAAGATGCAGGACGGGCACATAGGCGACGAGCGCACCGATGAGCCCGGCCAGATACAGGCTGCCGCCCTCGCGGCGCACGATCGCGTCACGCTCATCGACCCGCGCATGCTCGGCGAGCGCATCGAAGCGAAACGCCCGCTGGTTGAGCCAGGCGGCCCAGAACAGTGGCAGTATCAGCAGTCCGCCTGGCACCAGCAGGAGCGGCAGCGTGATAAGCCACCCCACGACGAAGATCAGCCCGGCGACGACGGTGTTGGCGAGGCTGCCCCAGAAGGCCGCAGAGGCCGATCCCTGGCGCGAGACGTCGGGATAGTCGCGCGCGGCGATGAGGGCCATCATCTTCGGCAGGGCGAAGACGGCGACGAAGAGCAGCGTCGTGAAATAGACGAGCGGCGCGAAGACGAAGAACACCGCGACGTGCGCGAGCCACGGCCCCAGCCAGTTGAGCCACTGCCAGTCGGGCAGATTCGCCATCACCCAGCCGGCCATCGGCTGCCAGGCGAACCAGGCGACGATCGACCAGAGCAGGAAGGCGGCCGCGGGCGGCCAGAGCGCCTGAAAAAGAATGTCCGGCCGCACGAGATCGCGCCCGGCGCGCAACACCGTCTTGAAAAACGTGCCGGCTTCCATCATCGCGGTCGTCCCTCCCACATCTTCTGCAAACGTTTCACCGAGACCGGGCTCGGCGTCCTCAGTTCCTGCGCGAAGAGCGCCACGCGCAGCTCTTCGAGCAGCCAGCGGAATTCTTCCAGAAACGGATCGACGGCGCCCGACTTCTGCGTCGCACTCCACTCGCGCTCCCAGGGCCGGGCAACGGCCTGCCAGTCGGCGAGCCAGCGTGCATCGCGCGCCGGATCGGCGCGCAGCTTGTCCAGACGCAGGCCGATCGCCTTCAGATAGCGCGGAAAATGGAGCAGCCGCTCCCAGGGCGTAGCAACGATGAAACGCTTGGGCAAGAGGCGCGCGAGCTGCGCCGCGATGTCGGCATGCACCTGCGGAAAAGCCTTTTGCAGCGCGGCGAGCTTCTTTTGCACCAGCGCATGCTCGGCGAGGATCGCGCCGACCTGGCGCGCCACTTCCTGTGCGACGAGCACGATGCGGCCTTTCGCCTCCTTGACGCGCGCCTCGAAATCCGCCGGCCCGGCCTCGGCAAAGCAGACGCGCTCGAGCGCGACGGCGGCGATCTGCGCCTTGAGCTCCGCCTCGGTCCCGAAAGGCATGAACTGCAAGCCCAGTTCGCGCGGCAGGCTCTTCTCGACGAACTTCAGCTGTGGGTTGAGCGCCGCCGCGAAGCGCTCGCGCTGGTCGAGCCGTTCGAGCTCGGCCGCCTTCTCCTCGGAGGGCGCGGCGAAGGCGCCATACTCGGCGCGCAATTCGGCCAGATTGCGCGACATCGCCAAGGTCGCGCCGTGCTCGTCGAGCAGGCGAATGTTCATCCGCAGGTGCGGCGCGAGCTCGCCGGGGCGCAAGGCGTCCAAGGGGAGCTTCATCGCGATCTTTTCCTCGATCGCGCGGGTGAGCGCCTTGGCGAGCGGCTCGCGCCGATCGTGCTCGGCATCGCAGAAACTTTCGGCAAATTCGCTGAGCGGCTGGCAGCGGTGGCGGTATTTCTGCGGTAGGGTCTTCAGGAGCGCGATGACCTTTTCCTTCAAGAGCCCCGGTACCAGCCAGTCGAGGCGCTCGGCCTCGATGCGGTTGAGCGCGTCGAGCGGCAACGAGAGGGTGACGCCGTCATCCGCCGCGCCCGGATCGTGCCTGTAATCGAGCTTGAGCTTCATGCCGCGATGCTCGAGATGCGGCGGGAAGGCGTCGGTGGTGATGCCCGCCGCCTCGTGGCGCATCAGCTGATCCTTTTCGAGGAACAACAGGCGCGGATGCTCGCGTTCCGCCTCGCGGCGCCATTGGTCGAAGGCGGCGAGCGAATAGATGCCTTCCGGCACCTTGGCGTCGAAAAAGGCGAACACCAGTGCGTCATCGACCAGCACGTCGGGGCGGCGCGATTTGTGTTCGAGGCGCTCGATCTCGGCCTTGAGCTTGTGGTAGTGCTGGAGGAATGTCCACTTCTTCAGCCACTCGTCGGTGACCTGCCCCTCGACCAGCGCGCCGCGGATCAGAATCTCGCGCGCGAGCTTCGGGTCCTTCGGGCCGTAGTGAATCCTGCGCTTGGCATGTAGCGTCAGCCCATGCAGCGTCACGCGCTCGTAAGCCACCACCTGGCCGGCGTTCTTCTCCCAATGCGGCTCATAGACATGGCGGCGAAGCAGATGCGCACCGACCTGCTCGAGCCACTCGGGCTCGATCTTCGCGACGCAACGGGCGAAGAGACGCGAGGTCTCGACGAGCTCCGCCGCGACGACCCAGCGGCCGGCCTTCTTGGCGAGCGCCGAGCCGGGGTGGATCCAGAACTTGATGCCCCGCGCGCCGAGGTAGTTTTTGTCCTCCTCGTTGATCAGGCCAATGTGGCCCAAGAGCCCCGTCAGGAGTGCCTTGTGGATCGCCTCATACGATGCGGCCAGTTGATTCTCGCGCCACCCGTGCTCGTGACAGAGCGTCATCAGCTGCCCATGCACGTCGCGCCATTCCCGCAGCCGCAGCCAGCTCACGAAGTTCGCGCGGCACCAGGCTTTCTGCTTGCTCGAGGACTCGTGCTTCCAGACCTCGTCGGCGGCGGCCCAGAGCTTCAGATAGGAGAGGAACTCCGATTTTTCATCCTTCCATTTCGCATGCGCCTGATCCGCCGCGCCCGCCTGCTCCTGCGGCCGCTCGCGCGGATCCTGCACCGACAGGGCCGCGGCGATGACGAGCATTTCCTTCAGGCAGCCGAAGTCGCGCGCCGCCAGGAGCATGCGGCCGATCTTCGGGTCGAGCGGCAGCTTCGCGAGCTCGCGGCCGATCGGAGTGAGTTCCTTCGTCGCTTCGTCCAGCGCGCCCAGCTCGGCGAGGAGCTGGTAGCCATCATGGATCATGCGCGGCAAGGGCCGCTCGAGGAAAGGAAAGTCCTCGACGTTGCCGAGCCGCAGCGACTTCATGCGCAGGATCACGCCGGCCAAGGAGGAGCGCAGGATTTCGGGATCGGTATAGCGCGGGCGCTTCTGGAAGTCCTCCTCGGAATAGAGCCGGAAGCACACGCCCGAGGAGACCCGCCCGCAGCGGCCCGCCCGCTGGTTGGCCGCCGCCTGCGAGATCGCCTCGACCTGCAGCTGCTCGACCTTGTTGCGGTGCGAGTAACGCTTGACGCGCGCGAGCCCCGAGTCGATCACGTAACGGATGCCGGGCACGGTGAGCGAGGTCTCGGCGACGTTGGTCGCCAGGACGACGCGGCGGCCCTGATGCGGCGCGAACACGCGCGCTTGTTCCTGCGCGGTCTGGCGCGCGTAGAGCGGCAGGATTTCGAGGCCCGGCGGGTGGTGTTTTCGCAGCGCTTCCGCCGCCTCGCGGATCTCGCGCTCACCCGGCAGGAAGACCAGCACGTCGCCGGGGCCGGTGCGGTGCGCTTCATCGACCGCATCGACGATCGCGTCGTTGAGATCGACCTCCTTCTTCTCATCGAAGGGCCGGTAACGGAGCTCGATTGGGTAGAGCCGCCCGGAGACCTCGATCACCGGCGCCTCATTTCCGTTGATAGCGAAATGCTTCGAGAAACGCTCGGCATCGAGCGTAGCCGAAGTGACGATCAGTTTCAGGTCCTGCCGTCTCGCCAGAACCGACTTCAGATAGCCGAGCAGGAAATCGATGTTGAGGCTGCGCTCGTGCGCCTCGTCGATGATCAGCGTGTCATACTGCTTGAGCAGCGGATCGGTCTGCGTCTCGGCCAGCAGTATCCCGTCCGTCATCAGCTTGATGAAGCTCTCGGGTGAAGTGCGGTCGGTGAAGCGGATCTTGTAGCCGACATGGCGGCCCAGCTCGGATTTCAGCTCCTGCGCGATGCGGGCGGCGGTCGCCCGCGCGGCGATGCGGCGCGGCTGGGTGTGGCCGATGTAGCCCGTGAGCCCCCGGCCAAGGTCAAGGCATATCTTGGGCAACTGCGTGGTCTTGCCCGAGCCGGTCTCGCCACAGACGACGACGACCTGATGCTTCTCGATCGCCGCCACGATCTCGGCGCGGCGGGCGTTGACGGGCAGACTCTCGTCGAACGTCACGGCGGGACGGGCGGCGCGGCGGACATCGGGATCGAAACGCATGCTGCCATTATCCCACGATCCTCGTGCTACACTTTGATCGTGAATCACGAAGACGGGAGGGCGCCATGCCCAATCTGACCATCACGACCGACGAAGAAACCCTGCGCTGGGCGCGCATCGAGGCCGCAAAACGGGGCACCAGCGTCTCGAAGCTGGTCGGAGAAATCCTTGCCAACCTGCGCAAACAGGATGACGACTACGAACAGGCCATGCAGGACTTTTTCTCCCGCAAACCCTATCTGGACCCGCCACCTCGCACCGACGGCCGCCGCTGGCCCAGCCGGGAAGAAATCTACGATCGCCCCGTTTTGAAGAAGAAATGGGGCTGACTTTCGTTGACACCAACATCATCGCCTACGCCCGCGACTGCCGGCAGCCGCTCAAACAGCCGCTGGCCGAAGCCTGGATGAAGGCGTTGGCCGCAACGCGCTCTGGCCGGATTTCCACCCAGGTGTTGATCGAGTTTTACTCGGTGGCCACCCATCCGGCAAAATTGGCGCTGCCGGCGGCGGCCGCGCAAGCCGACTGTCGCGCGCTACAGGCCTGGCATCCGCTCGCCCCAGACCTCGCCCTGCTCGAATCCGCCTGGCGGCTCGCCGACCGCTACGGCTTTTCCTGGTGGGATGCGCTGATCGTCGCTGCCGCATTGCGCCAGGAATGCACGCTGCTGCTCTCGGAAGACCTACAACACAATCTCGTCGTCGATGATCGCCTGACGATCATCGACCCCTTCGCGCCGGACGCCCCGCCGCCCCCTGCCGCATCATGACCGAAGAAACCAAGCCCTCGAATTTCATCCGCAACCTCATCGACGCCGACCTCGCGGCCGGCAAATATTCCACCGTCCGCACGCGCTTTCCGCCGGAGCCGAACGGTTATCTGCACTTCGGCCACGCCAAGTCGATCTGCCTCAACTTCGGCTTGGCGAAGGATTACGGCGGCGCCTGCCACCTGCGCTTCGACGACACCAACCCCGAGAAGGAGGAGCAGGAATATGTCGACTCGATCATCGATGCAGTACGCTGGCTCGGCTGGGACTGGGGCCCGCACCTGTATTACGCCTCGAATTACTTCGGCAAGATGTATGAATTCGCCGAGAAGCTGATCGAGGCGAATCTCGCCTATGTCGATTCGCAAAGCGCCGAGGAAATGCGGCAAAACCGCGGCACGCTGACCGAGCCGGGCAGGGATTCCCCTTACCGCAACCGGACGGTCGCCGAAAACCTCGAGCTGTTCCGCCGCATGAAAGCCGGCGAGTTCCCGGACGGCGCCCATGTGCTGCGCGCGAAGATCGACATGGCCTCGCCCAACATCAACCTGCGCGACCCGGCGATCTACCGCATCAAGCACGCGACGCATCACAACACGGGGGACGCCTGGTGCATCTACCCGATGTACACCTACGCCCACCCGATCGAGGATGCGCTCGAGGGCATCACGCACTCGCTCTGCACGCTCGAATTCGAGGATCAGCGGCCCTTCTACGACTGGCTGCTGGACAACCTCGCCAACCTCGGTTGTCTGCAACGCCCCCTGCCGCGGCAGATCGAGTTCGCGCGCCTCAATCTCACCTATGTCGTGCTCTCGAAGCGCAAACTCATCCAGCTCGTCGAGGAAAAACACGTCGCCGGCTGGGACGACCCGCGCATGCCGACCCTGGTCGGCGCGCGCCGGCGCGGCTACACGCCTGAGGGCTTCCGCCGCTTCGCCGAGATGATCGGCGTGGCGAAATCCGATGCGCTGATCGACTATGCCGTGTTCGAGGAATGCCAGCGCGAGGTGCTCAACGAGACCGCCCCGCGCCGCATCGCGGTGCTCGACCCGCTGAAGCTCGTCATCGACAACTATCCGGACGGGCAGGAGGAGGAATGCTGCGCGCCGAACCATCCGCAAAAGCCGGAATGGGGCCAGCGCACGATTCCCTTCTCGAAGGAACTGTGGATCGAGCGCGAGGATTTCACCGAAAACGCGCCGAAGGGCTACTTCCGCCTCTTCCCCGGCAACCGGGTGCGGCTGCGCTACGGCTATGTGGTCGAGTGCGTCGGTTGCGACAAGGACGCCGCCGGCAATGTGACCGCCGTGCATTGCCGCTATTTCCCCGATTCGAAATCTGGCACGCCCGGGGCGGACGCCTACAAGGTCAAGGGCAACCTCCACTGGGTCTCGGCACGGCATGCCTATGAAGCCCGCGTGCGGCTCTACGACCGGCTGTTCAAGGTTCCGAATCCGGGCGCCGAGGGGGACTTCCTCGCCGATCTCAACCCGGATTCCGTCAAGATCATCACCGCCCAGCTGGAACCTGCCCTCAAGGATGCGCAGCCCGAGGAACGCTTCCAGTTCGAGCGCCACGGCTACTTCATCGCCGACCGCGTCGATTCGCAGCCCGGCGCGCCGGTGTTCAACCGCACCGCGACTTTGAAAGACAGCTGGAAATGAAATTCACGGAAATGCTCGCTGCCGCTTGGGCGAAGAACGATTCGCTCCTGTGCGTCGGCCTCGATCCGGATCCGGCGAAGTTCCCGCCGCATCTCAAGGACAAGCCGGATCGCATCACCCGCTTCTGCACTGCGATCATTGACGCCACCGCCGATCTCGTCTGCGCCTATAAGCCGCAGATCGCCTACTTCGCCGCGCGGCGCGCCGAGGCCGAGCTCGAAGCGATCATCCACCACATCCACGAATGGCATCCGGACATTCCGGTGATTCTCGACGCCAAGCGCGGCGACATCGGCTCCACTGCCGAGCAATACGCGATCGAAGCCTTCGAGCGCTACAAGGCCGACGCGGTCACCGTGAACCCTTACATGGGCCGCGATTCGGTCGAGCCTTGGCTCGCCTACGAAGACAAGGGCGTGATCCTCTTGTGCCGCACCTCGAACCCCGGCGGCAGCGATTTTCAGTTCCTGAAAATTTGCAGTTCCGCCGGAGCGACGGCGGAAGTCGGCTCTGGCGGGACGGCACTCTACGAACTGGTTGCGGAGAAGGTGGCGAAGGAATGGAACACGACCGGCCAGTGCGGCCTCGTCGTCGGCGCCACATTCCCGCAGGAGCTCGCGCGCGTGCGCGCCATCGTCGGCGAGATGCCGCTTTTGGTGCCCGGCATCGGCGCCCAGGGCGGCGACATCGAAGCGACCGTGAAAGCGGGCCGCACGGCCGATGGCAAGGGCTTGATGATCAACTCCTCGCGTGCGATCCTCTATGCCGGCCAAGGCGAGGATTTCGCCGCTGCCGCGCGCCGCGCGGCGCAGCAGACGCGCGAGGCGATCAACCGTTACCGATAGGAGGCATGACATGGCCGGCGGCTGGGGTTGTCCGCATGAAGTCAATGACATCTGCACCAAGATCAACGACCTGCCCTGCGACCCGGGCATGAAGGGCTGCGTGCTCGCCGGCCGTTTCGTCTTCGCCAACGAGGAGAAGAACAAGCGCCTGCGGGAAAAGCAGGCCCGCGCGTCGCAGGGGGCTGACACCAACGACTCGGGAATGCATCCATGACCAGGGAAACGACCACGAAGCGCAGCAGAAAAAACGCCGCGCCAGTTCCGTCGCGTCCGCGCAGGGTTCGAAGCCGCCCCGCCAGCGCCGGCGACATCGGCCCGATCGATTCACAATCGCGCATCGAGAACCATGCCGTCGGAGAAGCGGTCGATGCCGCGCAAGCCGCACGGCTCGCCGCGATGCGCGACTTGCTCTCCGGACTGGAGCCCAAGGAGGCGAGAAGCCTCTTGCGCGTGCTCGTCAAGGAAAAGCAGCTCGAGATCGACCAGGGCGCCAATCCCGATCTGGAGCTCTCTCCCGACTGGCGCGACGGCGGCTATCCCTACAAGAACCTGATGTCGCGCCGCAATTACGAGCGGCAGAAATACCGCCTACAAGTTGAATTGCTCAAGCTCCAGGCCTGGGTCAAGGAGACCGGCCAGCGCGTCGTGATCCTGTTCGAAGGCCGCGACGCGGCCGGCAAGGGCGGCACGATCAAGCGCTTCATGGAGCACCTGAACCCCCGCGGCGCGCGTGTCGTGGCGCTGGAAAAACCTTCCGAGACCGAACGCGGCCAATGGTATTTCCAGCGTTACGCCCAGCATCTGCCGACCGCCGGCGAGATCGTGCTGTTCGACCGTTCCTGGTACAACCGCGCCGGCGTCGAGCGCGTGATGGGCTTTTGCACCGACGCCGAGTACCAGGAGTTCATGCGCCAGGCGCCCGAATTCGAGCGCATGCTGGTGCGCCAGGGCATCCACCTGATCAAGTTCTGGTTCTCGGTCTCGCGCGAGGAGCAGCGCCGCCGCTTCAAGGAACGCCGCGTGCATCCCTTGAAGCAGTGGAAGCTCTCGCCGATCGATCTCGCCTCGCTCGACAAATGGGATGACTACACCAAGGCCAAGGAGGCGATGTTCTTCTACACCGACACCGCCGACGCGCCCTGGACGGTGATCAAGTCCGACTGCAAGAAGCGCGCGCGCCTCAATGCAATGCGTTATGTGCTGCACCGCCTCCCCTACGCGAACAAGGATCCCGACCGCATCGGTCCGCTCGACCCGCTGATCGTCGGCCGCGCCAATGTCGTCTACGAGCGCGGCGAGCACCAGTTATCCGTACCGATTCTCTGAATGGCAGACTTCGTCACGCTCCTCCAGCCGCGCATCGTCGATCGCACGGGCTTCGAGGAATTCGTCGAGGCGCTCGACGATCAGTTGCCCGCCATCGAGCGCGACATCGCCCAGCTGCGCGGCGCACCGGTCGATACGGCGACCCTCGCGCGCCTGTTCCGCGCGCTGCACACGATCAAGGGCGATGCGGCGATGTGCAAGGTCGATTTCGCCGTGGCGATCGCTCATCCGCTCGAATCGCTGCTGGCGCGCTGCCGTGCCGGCGAGATCGGATTTTCCGACCGGATTGCCGAACTGATGCTGCTCACGCTCGATCGCCTCGAATTGGCCCTCGAAGCCTTGGCCGAGGGTCGCCCGCTCGATGCGCTGAGTCTGCCGCGGCTCGTCGGCGGACTGGAGTCCCTGGCCAATGCGCCGGCGGCTGAAATCGCCGCGCGCGCCGGCGAATTGATCGAGACCGTCACTGGCTTTCGCTCCGTTGCCGCCCGCTCGGCGACGACCGCGACCGTGCCGCCGGCGTTCCCCGACCCAGCAGTCCGATCCGCCGATCTGGAATTCTTCGCTTCGCTGGCCAAGCGCCTCGACGGCGTCTCGCCGCATTTCGCCGGCCGCAACGAACGCCTGCTGCAGCTGGCGCTCGACACCAATGCCGCCGCCGGCACCCCGATCGACCCGGCCCAGCTCGCGGCCGCGGTGCATATCCACGACATCGGCATGATGTTCATGCCGGAAGCGGTGTGGCTGAAAAGCGGCCGTCTCAGCGAGACGGAACGCGCCCAGATTCATGATCATCCCGTGCTGGCGGCTGGCTTGCTCGAACGCATGCCCGGCTGGACGGCCGCTGCCGAGATGGTGCGCCAGCATCACGAAAAGCCCGACGGCCGCGGCTATCCGGCCGGGTTGAAGGCCGAGGCGATCTGCCTCGGCGCGAAGATCCTGGCAATCGTCGATGCCTTCGAAGCGGTGATGCTCCGGCACGCCCATCGCGGCGAGAAACGCTCGTTGATTCGCGCCATCGCCGAGATCAACGCCTGCGACGACCAGTTCTGCGCCGAATGGATCGAACCCTTCAACCGCGTGGTTCGAAAGATGGTCGAGAGCTGAAACCAGCGTCGGCGCCGGCAAAACCCCAGCACGATTGACGCGCAATAACGGTGCGCGTAATCTATGCGCATTGAAAGCAAAGGAGATGGTCGTGTCCGCTGCCAAAAAAGCCGCCAACCTCAGCGTGCGTGCCGATCTGCTCGAAGAGGCGCGCGCTTACAAGATCAACCTCTCGCAGACGCTGGAAGCCGCTTTGCAAGCCGAACTGAAGAAGGAAAAAGAGCGCCGCTGGCGCGAAGAGAACCGCGCCGCGATCGAGGCCTACAACCGCGAAGTCGCCCGCTATGGCCTGCTCTCCGATCGTTACCGAACTTTCTGCCGCGAAGATTCCGAGACGGGTTGATGGCGCAATTCGATGTCTTTCACAACCCGGATCGCGCCAGCGCCGCACGTATCCCATTCCTCGTCACGCTGCAATCCGATCTTCTCGATCCGATCGAAAACCATATCGTCGCGCCGCTACGCATCGCCGAGGACGATTCGGTCATTCCGGTATTACGGCTCAACCCCCTGGTTTTCATCGATGGGCAACGCTTTCATCTGCGCGTGCAGGACCTCGCTGCCGTGCCGCGCCGCTTGCTCAAAGCCCCCGTCGCCAACCTATCAAACCAGCGCGAGGAAATCCTCGCCGCCATCGATTTTCTCTTCACTGGATTCTGAACCATGGCCCAATATGTAATGAGCATGCTCCGCGTGAGCAAGATCGTCCCGCCGAAGCGTCAGATCATCAAGGACATTTCGCTCTCCTTCTTCCCCGGCGCCAAGATCGGCCTGCTGGGCTTGAATGGCGCCGGCAAATCGACGGTGCTCAAGATCATGGCCGGCGTCGACAAGGAATATGAAGGCGAAGTGCAATGGCAGCCCGGCATTTCGATCGGCTATCTGCCGCAGGAGCCGCAACTGGACCCGGAAAAGACCGTCCGCGAAGAGGTCGAAGCCGGCCTCGGTGCGATCGTCGAGGCGCAGAAGAAGCTCGAGGAGATCTACGCCGCCTATGCCGAGCCGGATGCCGACTTCGACAAGCTCGCCGAGGAGCAGGCCAAGTACGAGGCGATCCTCGCCACGAGCGGCTCGGATGTCGAGAACCAGATGGAGATCGCCGCCGACGCGCTGCGTCTGCCGCCGTGGGATGCGAAGATCGCCAACCTCTCCGGGGGCGAGAAGCGCCGCGTCGCGCTCTGCAAGCTCTTGCTGCAAAAGCCCGACATGCTGCTCCTGGACGAGCCGACCAACCACCTGGATGCCGAGTCGGTCGAGTGGCTCGAACAGTTCCTCGTGCGCTTCCCCGGCACCGTGGTCGCCGTCACCCACGACCGCTACTTCCTCGACAACGCGGCCGAGTGGATCCTCGAACTCGACCGCGGCCACGGCATCCCGTGGAAGGGCAACTATTCGAGCTGGCTGGAGCAGAAGGAAGCGCGGCTGGAGCAAGAACAGAAACAGATCGACGCGCACATGAAGGCGATGAAGGTCGAGCTCGAATGGGTGCGCTCGAACCCGAAGGCACGCCAGGCCAAATCGAAGGCGCGGCTGGCGCGTTACGAGGAGATGGCGAGCTTCGAATACCAGAAGCGCAACGAGACGCAGGAGATCTTCATCCCGCCCGGCGAGCGGCTCGGCAACGAGGTGATCGAATTCAAGAATGTCAGCAAGGCCTATGGCGACCGGCTCTTGATCGACAACCTCTCCTTCCGCGTGCCGCCCGGCGCGATCGTCGGCATCATCGGCCCGAACGGCGCGGGCAAGTCGACGCTGTTCCGCATGATCCAGGGCCGCGAAAAACCCGATGCCGGCGAGATCGTCATCGGCCCGACGGTGAAGATTTCCTCCGTCGATCAGTCGCGCGAAGGACTGGAAAACGACAAGACCGTCTGGGAGGCCGTCTCGGGCGGGCAGGATGTCCTCACCGTCGGCAAGTTCGAGATGCCCAGCCGCGCTTACCTGGGCCGCTTCAACTTCAAGGGCGCCGACCAGCAGAAGATCGTCGGCAACCTTTCGGGCGGCGAACGCGGCCGGCTGCATCTGGCCAAGACCCTGATCCAGGGCGGCAATGTACTGCTGCTCGACGAGCCCTCGAACGACCTCGACGTCGAGACCCTGCGCGCGCTCGAAGACGCGCTGCTCGAATTCGCCGGCTGCGTGCTGGTGATCTCGCACGACCGCTGGTTCCTCGACCGCATCGCCACGCACATCCTCGCCTGCGAAGGCAATTCGCAGTGGTTCTTCTTCGAAGGCAACTTCCACGAATACGAAGAAGACAAGAAGAAGCGCCTCGGCGAAGAAGCCGCCGGCCCCCACCGGCTGCGTTACAAGCCGATCACGCGGGGGTAGTGTCGATCTTTCTTACACTAAAGATAGATACACACAAATTTTTTAAGGAAATTCAAGGCCTAATTTTTTAGGCCTATTTTTTGCACTGTGCCGATCGGTTTGAAAAACAAAAAAAGGGAGCCATCATGCGCAAGACTCAACTTCTCTTGGCGGCCACCTTGCTCGCCAGCTCTTTGCAAGCCTCGGCCATCACCGTCTCCACCACGCCGTTCGATCTCAATGCCTCGCTCTTCCCCATGACCACGCAGGGCCAGAACGGCATTAATCTGCAGTGGCGTGCCGGCGGAACAGGGATCACGGATGGATCGGCCACATATACTGATCTCACGAGGATCGATGACTACACTTGGGGTTCGCCGGGTATGCCGTGGAATCTCCCAGCAATCGCCTTGTGGCAAAACAACGCAATTTTCGCCCATCCCACCTCAACCAGAAATGTGGGTTTGGAAGCCGATCCAGTGATTCGCATTCTGTTAGGTGGCAGTGGTGGAAATCTCAAGATTACCGGTTCGACAGGCATGAGCGGTAGTCAAGATTACGACTATTACATTTACAAAGGTGCCAATGGCTTTGCATCGCCCCTGTGGTCGGGTGGTGCGGATTCGAGTTTTGATTTGACGTTTGCCTTTAGCGACGGGGACGAGCTGTTTCTGGCAACGAACGCACGCTCGGGTGACACTGATGACTGGGCGACTTGGCTGAACGTCAAACTCACCGGCGTCAGTCTCAACAACAATGGCGGCGGCACCACCGTACCCGAACCCGGCAGCCTGGCACTGCTGGGCGGTGCATTGGCACTCCTCGCCGGGATGCGTCGCCGGAGCAGTTAAGTCGCTGTTTGAATCGCCGTAAAAGTCGGCGCGGGCAGGACGGCACCGCCGTCCTGCTGCATTTCACACCCTGCGCAATTTCTCGCCCGCCGCCGCGAGCGTCGCCTCGTTTTTGGCAAAGCAGAAGCGGATCAGCCGGTCCTGCCGGCCATCGGGCATGAAGGCGGATACCGGAATCACGGCGACGCCTTTTTCGATGGTGAGCCAGCGCGCGAATTCGGTGTCGGGCAGGTCGCTGATCCGGTCGTAGCGGGCGAGCTGGAAATAGGTGCCGTCGCAGGGCAGGAGCTCGAAGCGAGAGCCTTCGAGCTGCCGGCGGAAGAAATCGCGCTTGGCGCGGTAGAAATCGGCGAGCCCGTCGGCGAAGCCCGGATCGGCGCGCATGAAGTCGGCCAGCCCGAGCTGTGACGGGTGATGCACGGTGAACACGTTGAACTGATGCACCTTGCGGAATTCGGCCATCAGCGCGGCGGGCGCCAGGCAGTAGGCGATCTTCCAGCCGGTGATGTGGTAGGTCTTGCCGAAGCTCGAGACGACGAAGCTCCTCTCGCGCAGTTCCGGCAGCCGGGCCAGGCTCTCGTGGCGGCCCGTGTAGAGGATGTGCTCATAGACCTCGTCGCCGAGGAGCACGATATCGGTGTCGCGCACGAGCTTGGCGAGTGACGCCATGTCCTCCGCGGTCCACACCGTGCCGGTGGGGTTGTGCGGGGTGTTCACGATGATCATGCGCGTGTGCGGCCCGATCGCCGCGGCGACCTCGCGCCAGTCGGGCCGGAAAGCCGGCGGCGCGAGATCGATCACCTTCGCCGTGCCGCCCGCGAGGGTGATCGCCGGGAGATAGCTGTCATAGACCGGCGCGAACACGATCACCTCGTCGCCGGGCCGCACGGCGGCGGCGATCGCGGTGAAGATGGCCTGCGTCGCGCCGGCGGTGACGGTGATCTCGCTCTCGACGTCGTAGCGCGCGCCATAGAGCCGTGCGACTTTTTCGGCGATCGCCTCGCGTAAGGGCGCGACGCCCGCCATCGGCGGATACTGGTTCGCGCCGGCCTGCATGTGGTGCGTCACACGCTCGAGCAGATGCGCCGGCGGCGAGAAATCGGGAAAACCCTGCGAGAGGTTGATCGCGCCATGCTCCTGAGCAAGCCGCGACATCACGGTGAAGATGGTGGTGCCGACATTCGGCAGGCGGGAGGGGAAAGGTTTCATGGCAAGCGTCTTGTAGTGAACGTTCGTTTACTATAGGATTCGGTTCATGGCACAGTCTAGCGTCCCTCCCCTGCCGCTGCGCGCGCTCTACGTCGATTTCAATTCGTATTTCGCCTCGGTCGAGCAGCAGCTGCGGCCTGAACTGCGCGGTCGGCCGGTCGGCATCCTGCCGGTGCTGGCCGAGACCACCTGCTGCATCGCCGCGAGCTACGAGGCCAAGGCTTTCGGCGTCAAGACCGGCACGCCGGTCTGGGAGGCGCGAAAACGCTGCCGCGACATCGTCTTCGTCGAGGCGCGGCCGGCGGTCTATGTCGAGCTGCACCAGCGGCTCGTCAAGGCGGTCGAATCCTGCACGCCGGTCGGCCAGGTGCTATCGATCGACGAGATGGCGTGTCCCCTGATGGGTTCGGAGCGCGAGCGCGAGAAAGCCGTGGCGCTGGCCAGGCAAATCAAGCAGACCATCGCGCGTGAGGTCGGCGAACACCTGCGCTCGTCGATCGGCATCGCGCCGAATACCTTCCTGGCCAAGATCGCCTCGGACATGCAAAAGCCCGACGGCCTCACGGTGCTCGAAGCCGCCGACCTGCCGCAGGCGCTCTACCGCCTCGAATTGCGGGACATTCCCGGCATCGGCCGGGCGATGGAAAGTCGGCTCTGGCGGCACGGCATCCGCACGGTCGAGCAGCTCTGCGCCGCCAATGCGGCGCAGCTGCGCGCCGCCTGGGGCAGCATCGAAGGTGAGCGCATGCACGCGCGGCTCGCCGGCGAGGAGTTGCCACCCTCCGACAGCCAGCGCGCCTCGGTCGGGCACTCCCACGTGCTGCCGCCGGAGCTGCGCTACGAGGCTTCGGCCTATTCGGTGCTCAACCGGCTGCTGCAGAAGGCGGCGATGCGCCTGAGGAGCTACGCACTCGTCGCCGGCGAGGTGAGCGTCACGGTGCGCTTTCGCCAGCACGAGGAAACCTGGGATTGGCGCGCCGCGCAGCGGCTCGACCCCACCGCCGACACGCGCGCCCTGCTCCATGCCCTCGATGTGCTCTGGCGCCAGCGCCCGAGAACGCGCGCCGAGCCCTTCGCCGTCGGCGTGACATTGACCCAGCTGACCAGCGCGACGCAGCGCTCGCGCGACCTATTTACCGATACAGAAGAGGCCGAGCGACTCAATACCGCGCTCGATGCGATCAATCTGCGTTACGGCAAGAACACGATCTACTTCGGCGGCGCGCACGCAGCGCTCGCCGCGGCGCCGATGCGCATCGCCTTCCAGCACATCCCCGACCTCACGGTTGAGGCCGATTAGCCGACGCCGAGCAGCTCGACTTCAAAGACCAGCGTCGCGTTGGGCGGAATCACGCCGCCGGCACCGCGCGCGCCGTAGCCGAGCTGCGGCGGAATCGTCAGCCTGCGCGTGCCGCCGACCTTCATGCCTTGTACGCCCTCATCCCAGCCACGGATCACATGGCCGGCGCCCAAGGGGAATTCGAAGGGCTCGTTGCGATCCTTGCTCGAATCGAACTTCCTGCCATCGGTCAGCCAGCCGGTGTAGTGCACGGTGACGTACTTTCCGGCAACGGCCTCGTCGCCGCTGCCGGCGACGAGATCCTCGATGATCAATCCGCTGGGGGTGGTGCTCAAGGTTTTCTCCTTTCTTCGTGGGTCAAGGAAATGCTGAAGAATTCATCGCGAGCGGGAGGAGGGCAAGGCGCACGGAGCGGAGGATACGAGAAAACGAGCCGAAGGCGAAGTTTCGGCGAAGACTCACATGCGCGCAGCGCATGTTACGTCGGAGCCACATATCAAGCAGATAGGCGAGTATCCGAGCACCGCGCAACGCAGCGATGCGCCCGCGCAGCAGAATTATTCAGCGTTTCTTCAACCGCTGACGGCCTTGGTGATCAGGGGCACCAGCGGCTCGGGCAGTTTGAGCTTGCCCGAGAGCGCGAACTGGTGCGCGCGCTCCGACATCTTCTTCCAGGTCTTCCTGATGATGTCGAGCCATTTCTCCTCGCTGTATTCGGGATGCTGGCCGGCGAATTCGAGCATGTAGTGCTCGATGAAGACGAGATCGGTGACGTCTTCGAGCAATTGGGTATCGGGGTTGACCTTCAGCGCCCGCTTGCCGACCGCCTGTTTCGCGCGTTCGATGCTTTTCTCGTCGAAACCGGCCTCCCGCATGATTTCGCCGACGCGCTCGGCATGGTATTTGTAGAGCCCCGTGCGCCAGGCGAGATAGCCTTCGCGCGTCATCGGATAAGAGTCGCGCGGCGTCTTCCAGCGCTCGATGTGCTGGCCGCGCACGGCGATCTTCATCACCTCGTCCGCCTCGGGCGCGTAGCGGTCGATCATCTCGGCCATGCGCCGGCCATAGAGCAGCTCGCGCGGCACCTGGCTGCCGTCGTAATCGGTATCGAGGCGCGGGTCCTGGCCGTTGGCGGCATCGATCAGGGCGATGGCGCGTTCGAATGCAGTCGTCATGTCTCCTCCTTTGCGAAAATCAGGCACAACCGCTCTTGCAGTCGCCGCTCGACTCGGGCACGCCGAGCTTCTTCAGGATCGAATCGAGCGGGCAGAACTGGGTGAAGCCGCTCTGGAACAGGTTGGCGCCGACGAACAGCGTAAACCACAGCCAGCTCATCTGGGTGAGATCCACCTGGCCCATCGCATGGGCCAGCCCAAGCGAGAGCAGGATGAAGAAGCCGGCGACGATGCGGACGATGCGATTGACGGTCATGTTGTTTTCTCCTGTGGTGGGGGGTTGAAAAGTCGGCGCTGGCGGGACGGCACACCGCGGTCACGCGACAGGCTGCAGGCGCCGCCGCATCGCCGCATAGTAGAGCACCGGAATCACCACCAGCGTCAGCACGGTCGACACGAAGATACCGAAGATCAGCGCCAGCGCCAGCCCCGAGAAGATCGGGTCGTCGAGGATGAACAGGGCGCCGAGCATCGCGGCGAGCCCGGTCAGCGCGATGGGTTTGGCGCGGATCGCGGCGGACTGGATCACCGCCTCGGCGAATTCGACGCCTTCTGCCACCTGCTGGTTGATGAAATCGACGAGCAGGATCGAGTTGCGGACGATGATGCCGGCCAGCGCGATCATGCCGATCATCGAGGTGGCGGTGAATTGCGCTCCGACGAGCGCATGGCCCGGCATCACGCCGATGATGGTGAGCGGAATCGGCGCCATGATGATCAGCGGCACGAGGTAGCTCCTGAACTGCGCGACGACCAGCAGGTAGATCAGGATCAGGCCGACGGCATAGGCCGCCCCCATGTCGCGGAAGGTCTCATAAGTCACCTGCCATTCGCCGTCCCACTTGTAGGCGTAGCCCGCGTACGGGTCGGCCGGCTGGCGGATGAAGTATTCGCCCAAGCGGCCGCCTTCTTCGAGCGGCATGTCCTTGAGCTTCTCGCGGATCGCGAACATGCCGTAGAGGGGCGAATCGAGCTTGCCACCCATGTCGCCGACGACATAGACCACCGGCAGCAGATCCTTGTGATAGACCACCTTCTCGCGCTGCGCGGGCTTGGCTTCGACGAGCTCGGAGATCGGCACCAGATGGCCGCCGTAGGCGGGCAGGGCGCGCACGCGGAGTTTGAGCAGCGTGTCGAGACTGGCCTGCTTCTCGGCCGGCAGCGTGATGCGCACCGGGATCTCGTATTTCGATTCGCCGTCGTGCAGCGGCGTGACGTCTTCTCCCGCGAGACCCAGGCGCACGGTTTCGACGATGTCCTTCTGCGCCACGCCCAGGAGCGCGGCCTTGACCTGATTCACCCTGAGCACGACCTTGCCGGCATCCTCGTCGACGGAATCGTCGACGCCGAGGATGTCGGCGGTGCCCTCGAACGCCGCGCGCACCTTCTTCGCCACCGCCATCTGCCCCGCGTAATCCGGGCCATAGACCTCGGCGACGATCGGCGAGAGCACCGGCGGCCCCGGCGGCACTTCAACGACCTTGGCGTTGCCGCCATGAGCCTTCGCCACGGCCATCAGCCGCTCGCGGACGCCGACGGCGATTTCGTGGCTTTGCCGGTCGCGATGATGCTTGTCGACGAGATTGACCTGGATGTCGCCCATCTCCGGATTGGTGCGCAGGTAATACTGGCGCACCAGGCCGTTGAAATTGATTGGGCTGGCAGTGCCGGCATAGGCCTGGTAATGCTGCACTTCGGGCACGTCCTTGAGCTCTGCGGCCATCTCGGCGAGCACGCGCGCGGTTTCCTCGACCGGCGTGCCGGCGGGCATGTCGAGCACGACCTGGAACTCGCTCTTGTTGTCGAACGGCAGCATCTTCAGCACGACGAGCTTGAAATAACCCAGCGACACCGAGGCGAGGATCGCGGCGACGACGCCGATCCACAGCATCGCCCGCGCCTTGCGACCCGTGCGCGGGTCCAGGAAGGGCGTCAGCACCGCGCGGAAGAAGCGTTCGAGCCGCGTGCTTGCAACCGGCGCCTCGCCCTGCGCCGGCGCATGGGCGACCGGCTTCATCAGCTTCAAGGACAGCCAGGGCGTGACGACGAAGGCGATCGCCAGCGAGATGAACATGCCCATCGAGGCGTTGATCGGGATCGGGCTCATGTAGGGGCCCATCAGCCCGGTGACGAACGCCATCGGCAACAGCGCCGCGATCACCGTGAAGGTGGCGAGGATGGTGGGGCCGCCGACCTCGTCGACCGCGCCGGGGATGATCTCCCAGAGCTTTTTCTCGGGATTGAGCGTGTGCCAGCGGTGGATGTTCTCCACCACCACGATCGCGTCATCGACGAGGATGCCGATCGAGAAGATCAGCGCGAACAGCGAGACGCGGTTCAGCGTGAATCCCCAGGCCCAGGAGGCGAACAGGGTCGCCGCGAGCGTCAGGCTGACCGCGACGCCGACGATCAGCGCCTCGCGCCAGCCCAGCGTGACCAGCACCAGCAGCACGACGAAGGCGGTGGCGAAGACGAGCTTGCCGATGAGTTTTTGCGCCTTCTCGGTCGCCGTCTCGCCATAGTTGCGCGTCACGGTGAATTCGACGCCTTCGGGAATCACCGTGCCCTTCAGGGATTCCATGCGCGCGATCACCTTGTCGGCGACGTCGGCGGCATTCACGCCCGGTTTCTTCGACACGGCGACGGTGACCGCCGGCGATTCGCCCGTCTTGTCGCCATGCCAGACATAGCGGCTCGGCTGGTCGGGGCCGTCGATCACCTCGGCGACATCCTCCATGAACACCGGCTTGCCGTCGAAGACGCCGACCACCAGCCGTTTCACATCCGCGGCGGTTTCGAGATAGGCGCCGGTCTCGACGCGCAGTTCACGGTTTTCGCGCACCAGGCTGCCCGAGGGCTGCAGGGCGTTGGACAGCTGCAGCGCCGCCTTCAGGTCCTGCGCGGTAATACCGCGCGCCGTCATGCGCTCCGGGTCCATCAGCACACGCACGACGTGCCCCGGCCCGCCGATCGTATAGACGTCGCGCGTGCCGGAAATGCGCTTCAACTCGATCTCCACCGCGCGCGCGATCTGCTGCAGCTCGAAGGCCGACTTGTCGGCGTCCTTCGTCCAGAAGGTGAGCGCGACGATCGGCACATCGTCGATGCCCTTGGGCTTGACGATCGGGGTGCCGACACCGAGGTTGGGCGAAACCCAGTCGGTGTTGGCATTGACCGTGTCGTAGAGACGCACCAGCGCCTGGATCGGATCCTCGCCGACCTTGTACTGGACGGTGATCACCGCCATGCCGGGGCGGGAGATGGAGAACACGTGCTCGATGCCGGAAATGCGCGCCAGCACCTGCTCGGCGGGCCGGGCGACGAGGTTTTCGACATCCTTGACCGTGGCGCCCGGAAACGGGATGAACACGTTCGCCATCGTCACGTTGATCTGCGGCTCCTCCTCGCGCGGCGTGACCAGCGTGGCGAACACGCCGAGCAGCAGCGCGACCAGCGCGACCAGCGGGGTCAGGGCGTTGCGGAGGAAGAACTCCGCGATGCGGCCGGAGATACCCATCGGCTTACTTCGCCTGCTTCGCTTCGATGCCCGTTTTCACGGGATCGAGCGCAATCGTCTCGCCAGCGCTCAGCCCCGCGAGCACCTCGACTTCGCCGTCGGCGGTGGCTTCGCCGAGCCGCACCTGACGCAGCACCGCCTTGCCGTCCTTCAACACATAAACGGTGCTGATCTCGCCGCGGCGGAGGATCGCCGCCGCCGGCACGGTGAGCTTCTTCGCCTCGCCGGCGATGAAAAAGACGCGCGCCGCCATCCCCGGCAGCAGCCCTTCGCCTTCCGGCAGATAGACCCGCACCGTGGCGGTACGGCTTTGGGTATCGATCGTCGGCAGGATCTCGACACGCGTGCCGGCGATCCGCCGCCGGCCGGACGGCTCGACGATCTCGACCTGCGCGCTCTGCGCACGACGCACCTCGGCGAGCTTCGCCTGCGGAACGGCGGTGACCGCGCGCAGGCTCTTGGGATCGAACACCGTCACCAGCGGCTTGCCGAGCACCGCCAGATCGCCCAGTTCGGCATGGCGTTGCGCGACGACCCCGGCGATCGGCGCGGTGACGGCGGCATGCGAGGCGCTGGCGCCGGCGGCGTTCGCCTGGGCGCGAGCGGACTTCAACTGCGCTTCGGCGGCGTCGAGCGCGGCCTGACTGACGAATTTCTTTTGAAAGAGGTTGAGCGTGCGCTGGTAGTTGGCCTCGGCCTGGACAAGCTGCGCCCGGGCGCCGGCCACGTTCTCGGCCGCCTCGCGCGCATCGACCTGCATCAGCAGCTGGCCGGCGCTCACCTTCTGGCCGGCATCGACCCTGACATCGATGATGCGTCCGGCCACCTGGGTGGCGACGGTCGCCTGCTTCGTCGCTTCGATCTGCGCCTCGAACACCAAGGAGAGCGGCACCTCGCGGGGTTCGACGAGACGGGTTTGCGCGACCGCCGGCCCGGCCAGGAACAGGCACAGCAAGAGCCAGCGGCGATGTTGGGGATGGAAGATCGTCTTCATAGGGTATATAAGTATATCCTAATGGACAGGATTCAAGCCGCGGCGACGGCATGGGCGGCCATCGCCGCGATCACCGCATCCACTTCGCCGACGCATTCGGCCACCTCGAATTCGGTGCCGGGGAAGCGATCCATCGCATTCGCGAGCAGTTGCGGCAGGTCCTTGAGCACATGCCGCCCCGGCGCGAAGAAGATCGGCACGATGCGGATTTCGCTCACGCCGCGCGCCACCAGCGCCTCGATGCTCGCCTCCAGCGGCGGCTGGGTGAGTTCGAGAAAGCCGATCTCGACCGGCACGCCAGGCTGCATTGCCTCGACACGGGCGCGGATGCGTCGGAAAGGCGCGACGTATTCGGGGTTGCGCGCCCCATGGCCAAACAGGATGATGCCCTTCATGCTCGCTCCTTTTCGATGTCCTGCCAGATGTTGCGGCAGTGCGTCTCGCGCACGAACCAGGCGGCCAGCGCCCCGAGCCAGGCGGCAGCGGCGATCAGCAGCAGGCCCCAGCGGTAGTCTTCGGGCGCGTAGATGCGCACACCGTTCTCGATCAGCCCCGACCAGCGCAGATCCATGATCTTGCCGACGGCGGGTTGAAGCAGTGCCCCCATCAGAAAGCCCCCCATGTTCGCCACCGAGGTCGACATGCCCGAAAGCTGCGGCGGATTCACCTCCTTGGCGCATGCCCAGGAGAGGGTGAAGCTCGCCGTCATCAGGCCCATCAGCCCGAACAACAGATAGGTCGCGATGAGCGGCAATGCAAGTCCCGACAGCCAGACCGGCCAGATCGAGGCAAGCACCAGCGAGCTGGCGATCACCACCGGCTTTCTGCGGCGCATGCGGTCGGAAATCGCGCCGATCAGCAGGCAGCCGACGGCGAAGCCGGCGAAGTAAAGCGACAGGTGCGCGCTGGCGGTCTCGCGTGACAGCCCCATCCCCTGCGTCAGGAAAGGCATCGCCCACAGGCCGCCGAAGGCGAAGAAGCTGCCGGAGAGCCCGGCATTGACGAAGGCGGCCGGCCAGGTGGCGCGGTTTCTCACCACGCGCAGGAGGCCGGTGAGGATCACGGTTCTGTCAACAGTCGGCGCTGGCGGAGCGGCACCTCCCGCCATCCGCGGCCGGTCGCGCACCAGCAGCCAGGCGAGCGCGCCCAAGGCCAGCGAGACGATGCCGACGCCGACGAACACGCCGCGCCAGCCGACGTTCTGCGCCATCCACGACAAAGGCGAGCCGGCCAGCACCGAGCCGAAATTGCCGACCAGCATCGAAGCGCCGACCACGCTGGCGAAGCGATGCTCCTCGAACCAGACCGCGATGAACTTGAGCATGGCGATGAACACCACCGACACCCCCAGACCGATCAGGGTGCGGCCGGCGAGCGCCCCATCGAGGCTTTGCGCCATGCCGAACAGCAGGCTGCCGAAGCCGGCGACGAGGCCGCCGATCAGCAGGATGCGGCGCGGACCGAGGGTGTCGACCAGGATGCCGGTCGGCACCTGCATGACCGTATAGACGTAGAAATAAGTCGCCGCCAGCACGCCGAGCGAGGCCGCGGAGGTCTGGAAACTCGCCGCCAGATCCGGCGCGATGGCCGCCGGCGCGAAGCGCTGGAAAAAGGACAGCACGTAAGCGGCCACGACCACCGCGAGGGCGGTCAGACGGCGGCGTTCGTGTTCGGCGCTCGGTTCGGCGGTCATGGTCCGATTGTAACCATGACCGCGCTGGTTTCCGCTACCGGATCAACGCCTTCATCGCGGCGGCATGGCTGTGATCGGGCGCCTGGCGCCGTGCCTGGAAATAGGCATTGCTGACGTCGCTCAAGGGTTTGCCCGGCGCCGCCAGGCGGGCATAGGCTTCCAGCACTTCCAGCGGCGTGGCACGCACGCCCTGGGTGGTGAAAATGTAACGCGAGAGTTTGAGCGCATTGGCGGCGATCCACTCCTCTTCCTGGCCGGTGGCGGTGGCGGCCTGCCGCAGCCATTCGCGGGCCTGACGAATGCGCGGATCGTTCTCCGGCAGCTCCTGGCCGCGCGGCACGCCGGCGGAGATGTTGGCCAGCTCGCGCGGCGGATCGTCGCCCAGCTCGATGAAGCCGGTATCGGTCTGCGCCGCCAGCGGCGCGGCAAAGAACCACGTCAGGCAGGCAACGAGAGACAAAAAGGTGGAAATGCGCGATTTCATGGGCGGGCTCCGGCAAGGGACGACAGCAGTTTAAGCGGCGCCTCACCGCGCCGCCTTGCGTTTCGTCAAGACTTGCGCAGCAGCCAGGTCAGCACCGGCGGCGTGATCAGCGTGGTGAGGATCACCATGACGACGATCACCGAGAACAGCGCCTCGTCCATCACGCCGAGCTGCCTGCCGACCATCGCGAAGATCAGCCCCACCTCGCCGCGCGGCACCATGCCCCAGCCGACGATCCAGCGGCCACTGGTTCCAGCGAGAAAGCCGGCCGCGAGCTTGCCGGCCACCGCCGCGGCGGTGACGCCGAGCGCCACGGCGACGATCGCCGGATCGGCGAGCGCTCTCAGGTCGACCTGCATGCCGGTGAGGACGAAAAACACCGGCACGAAGAAATAGCCGATCGGCTCGATCATGTGCTCGTGCTGGTGGCCGGCGTGCTTTTGCAGGATCGGCAGCAGGCGGTCCATCAGCGGCCGGCTGGCCGGATCGCGCATCAAGGGCTCGATCTCCTGGACGATCTTCGGCGTCTCGAAATCCTTGAGGAACAGCGGTTCGAACAGCAGACCCGCCGCGAAGGCGCCGATGATCGGGGCGAGCCCGATCGCATGCGCAAGCCAGGCCAGCGCCAGCCCGGTGGCGAGCACCTGGGCGAACAGCATCGACGGCCCGGCGTCCAGCCGCGCCAGCCAGCGCGAGGAATGCGGCGCGATCCTGCGGCCCAGCCAGATGCTGCCGGCGAGAAAGAGCACCGCCTCGGCGATGATGCCGCTTACCTCGCCGACGCTGACCGTGCCGGCCTGCACCAGGCTCGTCACCACGGCGAGGATGACCAGTCCCAGGACGTCGTCGATCACCGCCGCGCCGAGCACGATGCGCGCGGCCGACGTATCGAGCTTGCCGAGATCGCGGAAGACGCGCCCGGTGATGCCCACCGAGGTGGCGGAAAGCGTCGCGCCGAGGAACAGGTAAGTGTTCTGCGACAGACCGGGCAACAACAACGGTCCGACCACGAAGGCGCCGAGGACGAAGGGCACGGCGATGCCGACGACGCCGACTGCCATGGCGCGAGCGCCGACTTTCACCAAGTCGGCGAGCCGGGTCTCCAGTCCGATCTGCAGCAGCAGCACGATCACTCCCAGCTCGGCGATGAAGGCAATGATCGGATCGCGGGCGATGGTATCGAACAGACCGATGCCAAGCAGCGAGAGATTGCCGAGCAGCACGCCGAGCAGCAGTTCCCCGAGCACGGCCGGGAAACCGAAGCGCGCGGCGAGCGGCGCGAAGAGCCGCGCGCTCATCAGGATCAAGGCGAGCCAGAGCAGGTTCTCGCCGACGGCGCCCGAGCCGGCCGCATGGGCAGGCAAAGGCAGCAGCGCCAGCGGCAGGAGGACGCGCCGCATGCGGCCCTTATTGGTATCCCGGCGCGCCGATCGCGGGCGGCGCAGACGGCTCGATGTGCTCGATGACGGCCGGCGCTTCCCTGCCCTCCTTGTGCGGCGGATGCGGCTGCCAGCCCATCACCGCCAGCATCACGAAGAAGCCGACGACATAACCCACCAATACGAACCAGCCATGGCGCAGCCACTGGATCGCCGACTTCGCCTCGGGAAAGAGGTTCGAGACCGCGACGCCGGCCGAGGAGCCGAACCAGAGCATCGAACCGCCGAAGCCGACCGCGTAGGCGAGAAAGCCCCAGTCGAAACCGCCCTGCTTCAGCGCCAGCGCGGTAAGGGGAATGTTGTCGAACACCGAGGAGACGAAACCCAGGGTGAGCGCCGACTGCCAGGAGGCAGGCGGCAGCTTCTCGACCGGCATCATCGAGGCGCAGGTGACGAGCGCCAAGAGGAAGATCGAACCCTTCACCGCATCCGGCACCAGGCTCCATTCCGGCTTGCGCACGGGAATCGCCAGCAAGAGCGCCACCCAGACGGCGACGCCGAGGAAGGGGAAGTGGTCGGCCGCCGCCGGAAACTTGAGATTGACCGTGACGTTGGTGACGATCGCGGCGACGAGGATGAAGCCGACGATGCCGACGCGCGCCCAGTCGATCCGGTGCCGGGCATGGAAATCCTTGGCGATCGCCATGTGCTTGTGCTGCAAGAGCGCGGCCGGGATGCCGAAGACGACGAGCGCGACGCCGGCGGCAACATAGGCGTGCAACACGTCGAGCGGCGCGACGCCGTCGATCCACATCATCGTCGTCGTCGTGTCGCCGACCACCGAGCCGGCGCCGCCCGCGTTCGAAGCGGCGACGATCGCGGCCAGATAGCCGATATGGACTTTGCGCTTGAAGACGCTCGCCGCCACCGTCGCGCCGATCAGCGCCGCGGCGATGTTGTCGAGGAAGGAGGAGAGCACGAAGATCAGCGTGAGCAGCACGAAGGGGCCCAGCCAGCCTTCCGGCAGGAGCTTCGGCAGCACCTCGGGCACGCCGGAATCCTCGAAATGGCGGGCGAGCAGCGCGAAACCGACCAGCAGACAGAACAGATTGACCAGCAGCACCCATTCATGCCCCATGTGCGCCACGAAACCGGCCACCCCGGCACCGGTCTTGAAGCCGGCGAACAGGATCTTGTAGCCGGCGATCACCGCCAGACCCGTGAGCGCGACCTGGAGGACGTAGTGATGAAAAAGGGCGACGCCCAGCAATGTGGCGGCAAAGAGGATGAAATCGACCGGAATGCCGAACAGTTCCATGGCTGCTCCGCGGCTGAAAAGTGCGCGAATTGTAGCAGCGCAACAAAATCGTTTCGGCTAAACTTTCGGCCACTTGCATTCACGGATACCGTCATGAAGATCCTGCTTGCCGTCGATGGCTCGGACCATTCGCTTCGCGCTGCCCATCATGTCATCAATGCCGTGAGCGGCTGCGCTGGCCACCAGGTCTTCCTGCTCAACGTGCAGGAGCCGGTCGATGCGCCGGAGATCCGCAGCCACATGAAGGCCAGCGAGATCGAAGCGATGCAGGAAACCCGCGGCGGCGACGCGCTCGCCCCGGTGCGCGAAATCCTCGATGCCGCAGGCGTGTCCTACACCCCGGTCGTGCTGATCGGCCCGCTCGCCGAAACCATCGTGCAGTTCGCCGCCGACCAGGGCTGCGACAAGATCGTGATGGGCACGCGCGGCTTGGGCGCGCTGGGCGGCGCGCTGCTCGGCTCGGTATCGCAGAAGGTGCTGCAGCTTTCCAGCCTGCCGGTGACGCTGGTCAAATGATCTCCCGTGCCGGCCCCGGCCCGGCCGCCCGCCCCACCAAAATCGGCGCTGGCGGGACGGCACGCGCCTGCTTCAGCCCACCCACGGAGCATCCGGCAGCTCGTTTGCATTGAAGGTGCGCGCAGGAAAGTGCGTTTCCAGCAGCCGCGTGACCTCTTCGATCGCCGCGAACAGACCCTCACGGCACCGCCCCTCCCGCATCGCCGCTTCGAGATCGCGACAAATCGCTTCCCAGCGCGCTTGCGGAACATTCGCCGCGATGCCGCGATCGGCGAGGATTTCGACGGCGCGATCCACCAGCTGCAGATAGATCAGTACCCCGCTGTTCTTCTCGGTGTCCCAGACGCGCAGCGCGGCAAACAGCTCGGCCGCCCGTTCGCGCGGCGAGACGTCGCGCCATAGGTCCGCAATGGGCAGCGGGCCTTCGATGGCGACGCGGAGCTCGCCTCGATGACGGCGCTCCGACGCGGCCACCGCCTGCTCGATCTCCTTCCGCAAGGACGGCGGAAAGCGCCGCAGCGCCAGCCAGGGGGGCGTGAGCAGATGCTTGAGCAGACGCACGAGCTTCATCCTCACCACCTCCCCGACGCGCCGCCGCCGCCGAAGCCACCGCCCCCACCGCCGAAGCCCCCGCCGCCCGAATGGCCGCCGCTCCAGCCGCCGCCGCTGCTCCAGCCCGAGCCGCCGCCGCGGGCGAACGACAGGACCAGCACGAACAGCGCGGCGATGAACGCCGCCAGCCAGCTGCCGAACACCAGCAGCGCCAGCAGGCCGGCCAGCCCCGCGGCGATCAGCGCGCCGAGCAGACCGAACAGGGCGCGCGCGAAGCGGGCGAGCGCCGCCAGCGCGAAGAGCAGGAAGAGCTGCAGGTCGCTGCCCAGCGTGAGGTTGCCGTCCTGCGCCCGGCGCGGCGCCGGCAGGGCTTCGCCCGCGACGATGCCCGCGAGCGTCTCGCTGGCCGCCAGCAGGCCGCCGAAAAAATCACCGGCGCGAAAGCGCGGCACGATTTCTTCCTCGATGATGCGCTTGGCCACCGCATCGGGAATCACGCCTTCGAGCCCGTAGCCGACCTCGATGCGCACCGCGCGGTCGTCCTGCGCGACGATCACGATCACGCCGTCGTCGATGCCCTTGCGGCCGATCTTCCAGGCTTCCGCGAGCCGGATGCCGAACTGCTCGATCGTTTCCGGCCGTGTCGTCGGCAGCATGAGGATCGCGATCTGCGCGCCCTTCTCGCGTTCGAGCGCGGCGAGCCGGTTCTCCAGCCGATCCCGCTGCTCGCGCGTCAGCGTGCCGGTGAGATCGGTGACGCGCGCCGCCAGCGGCGGGATCGGCACGAAGCCGTCCGCCGCCGGCGCGAGGAAGCTCAGGACGGCCAACCACAGGGCCGTCAGCCAGCGCGTCATTTACTTGGTCGCGGGCGCCGCATCGAAGCGGATCGTCGGCGGCGCGGCAATCGCCTTCTCGTCCTCGACCGTGAAATTGGCCTTCGGCTTGTAGCCGAACAGCATCGCGGTGAGGTTGTTCGGGAACACGCGCACCGTGGTGTTGTAGGCCTGCACTGCCTCGATGTAACGCTTGCGCGCCACCGCGATGCGGTTCTCGGTGCCTTCGACCTGCGCCTGCAGGTCGCGGAAGTTCGCGTCGGCCTTGAGCTGCGGGTAGTTTTCGGCCACCACGAGGAGCCGTGCCAGCGCCGAACCCAGCTCGGCCTGTGCCTGCTGGAATTTGGCGAAGGCGGCCGGATCGTCGATCAGCTCGGGCGTGGCCTTGATGCCGGCGACGCTGGCGCGCGCCGCGGTGACTTTCGTCAGCACCTCCTTCTCGTGCGCGGCATAGCCCTGCACGATGGCCACCAGGTTGGGGATCAGGTCGGCGCGGCGCTTGTACTGGTTGAGCACCTCCGACCAGGCGGCGCTCACCGCTTCGTCATTGCGCTGGATCTGGTTGTAGCCGCAGCCGGAGAGCAGGCTGGCAACGAAGACGAGCAAGGCGGCGAGACGCAGTTTCATGACGGCCTCCATGGCGATCGGGTCCGTTTCCGATTGTAGTCGATGGCCGGCGACAGGAAGGCCGGCCGACGGGTATGATTGCCGGCGTGTCCGGCAACTTCTTCATTCTCCTGCTGCTGCTCACCGCCGCCGTCATCGCCCTGGCCTTGACGCGCCACTTCAAGGGGCCGGCGATGCTGGCTTATCTGGCAGTGGGCTTGTTGCTGGGGCCTCATGGCCTGCGGGCGCTCGAAGAAAACCGGCAGGTCGATGCCATCGCCGAGTTCGGCGTGGTCTTCCTGATGTTCTCGATCGGCCTCGAATTCAGCCTGTCGCGCCTGAAAGCGATGCGCGCGCTGGTCTTCGGCTTCGGCGGCGCGCAGCTCGGTCTCACCGCGAGCGCCACGGCGCTGATCGCGATGTTCGGATATGGCCAGGATTGGCGCGCCGGGCTCACCGTGGGTCTCGCGGTGAGCATGTCCTCCACGGCCATCGTCACCAAGATGCTTTCGGAACGCTTCGAGCTGCATTCGCGCTCGGGACGGCAGACGATGGGCGCGCTGCTCTTTCAGGACCTCGCCGTGGTGCCCTGCCTGATCCTGTTCCCGGCGCTCGCGCAGTCGACCGGCGAACTGCCGCGTTCGCTCGGCATCGCCTTGACGGAAGCCATCGCCGTGCTGGCGATCATGATCTGGGCCGGCCAACGTCTGATCCGCCGTTTTTACGACTTGATCGCGCGGCAGCGTTCGGAGGAACTGTTCGTGCTGGCCACGCTCTGGCTGGTGATCGCGCTGGCCTGGGCCACCCGCCAGGCCGGCCTGTCGCTGGCGCTCGGCGCCTTCATCGGCGGCATGCTGATTTCCGAGACGATCTACCGCCATCAGGTCGAGGCCGACATCCGCCCCTTCCGCGACATCCTGCTGGGTCTGTTCTTCGTCACGGTCGGCATGCTGCTCGATCTGGGCTTCGTGTTCGAGAACCTGCATCGTTTGCTGCTTGCCGTGGCGCTGTTGATCGGCGGCAAGGGCCTGGTGGTGTTCCTGATCGCCCGCCTGGCGAAAAACACGCTCGACGTGGCCTTGCGCACCGCCGCCCAGCTCGCCCAGGCCGGCGAGTTCGGCCTGGTGCTGATCGGCCTGGCGCACACGCTGAAGCTGATCGCCACCGACGTGTTCCAGGTCACGCTCGCCGCGATGCTGATCTCGATGTTCATCGCCCCGCTCCTGATCAACCGCGCCGTCCGCTTCACCGGCCGCATGGTTCATGGCGACTGGGCGCATCAAGCGAAGGCGATCCATGACATCGCGGTGGCCGGCTTCTCGATGGACCAGCACGTGATCCTGTGCGGCTATGGCCGCACCGGCGGACGCATCGCGGAATTCCTCGCCAGCGAAGGCATCCCGTTCCTCGCTCTCGACGTGGACCCGCAGCAGCTCAAGCGCCCGGTGCCGCCCGGCGGCAAGCTGGTGTTCGGCAGCGCCGACCGCAGCGAAGTGCTGCAGGCGGCGGGCCTCGCCCGCGCCCGCGCGGTGGTGGTCGCCTATCCCGATCCGCATTCGGCCGAGCTCGTCGTCCGCAAGGTGCGCGCCAGCCGCCCGGAGATTCCGATCATCGTGCGCGCCGCCGACGAATCGACCGTCGCGAAGCTCAAGGCAGCCGGCGCCACCGAGGTGATTCCGGAAGTGCTCGAAGGCAGCCTGATGATCGCCGCCGAAACGCTGGTGCAGCTCGGCGTGCCGGTGGAACGCGCGATCGGCCAGGTGCGCGAGGTCCGCAGCCATCGCTATGCCTCGTTGCGCAAGTATTACCATGGCGGGGAAAACGGCACCGCCTGACGGCCGCCCCGCCCCCTTCGATTCCGACCCGCAAAGGAACCCCCCATGTCCCCCGCTCCGCAACGCGGTTTCCTGAAAAAACTCTCGCTCATCAGCGCCGGCGCGAGCTTCACCTGCTTCGTGCTCTCGCTCGGACTGGCGATCTGGTCGTGGTTCACCTACGGCAAGCAGCACGTGTATACCGGCAGCCTCGGCGCGACGAGCTTTTTCTTCTTCACCGCGGCGATCGTGCTCTATGAAATGAGCCGTCCGCAACCGCCCCTGCCGCCGCCGGATGAGCACGCCTGAGTGGCACGCGCTCGATCATGACGAAATCCTCGCCCGCCATGCCGTCGATTTCCGGCAGGGGCTGAGCGAGGAGGAAGCCGCGGCGCGTTTCACCCGCCACGGCCCGAACGCCCTGCCCGCCGCGCCCGGCAAGAGCACCTGGCAACGGCTTGCCGACCAGCTCGTCGCGCCGCTGGTGCTGGTCTTGATCGCTGCCGGCGTGATCACGGCCTTTCTTGGCGAATGGGTGGATAGCGGCGTGATCCTCGGTGTGGTCGCGATCAACGCGATCATCGGCACGGTGCAGGAAAGCCGGGCGGCCCAGGCGCTCGCCGCCCTGGCGAAGAGCGTCGCCAGCGAAGCGACGGTGCTGCGCGGCGGGCGAAGGCGGCGCCTGAGCGCCGCGCATCTGGTGCCCGGCGACATCGTGCATCTGGCGGCAGGCGACAAGGTACCGGCCGATCTGCGCATCCTGCACGGCAAGGAGTTGCGCACTGTCGAGGCCTCGCTCACCGGCGAATCGCTGCCGGTCGAAAAACATGCCGCGCCGCTGCCATCCGAAACACCGCTGGCCGATCGCCGCAACATGGCCTATGCCGGCACGATCGTGGTCGGTGGCCAGGGGGTGGGGCTGGTCGTCGCCACCGGCCCGGCGACCGAAACCGGCCGCATCGCCGGCATGATCGCCGCCGCGCCCAAGCTCGCCACGCCGCTGACGCGCAAGATGGCGGCGTTCGCGCGCAGGCTGCTCTGGGTGATCCTGGGGCTGGCCGCCCTCACCTTCGCGATCGGCATCAGTCGGGGCGAGACCGCCTTCGAGATGTTCATGGCGGCGGTGGCGCTGGCCGTCGGCGCGATTCCCGAAGGGCTGCCGGCCGCGCTGACGATCACGCTGGCGATCGGCGTCACCCGGCTGGCGAAGCGCCATGCTATCGTGCGTCAGCTGCCGGCGGTCGAGGCCCTGGGCAGCACGACGGTGATTCTCTCCGACAAGACCGGCACGCTGACCGAGAACGCGATGACCGTGCGCGCGCTGCTCGCGGGTGGCCGGCGTTACGAGATCACCGGCCACGGCTATGCGCCGGAAGGCGACTTTCTGCTCGAAGGCACGAAAGTCGGCGCTGGCGATACGGCACGGGAAGCGCTGCTCGCCGGCCTGCTGTGCAACGATGCCGCGCTGTTCCACGAACACGGCCAATGGCGGATCGCCGGCGACCCGACCGAGGCCGCGCTGCTGGTGGCGGCCCGGAAGGCCGGCCTCGACGAGGCGACCGCCAATGCGCTCTCGCCCAGGCTCGATACCCTGCCCTTTGACGCCGCCCGGCAGATGATGGCCACCCTGCACCGCGTCGGCACGGAACGCATTCTTTACGTCAAGGGCGCGGTCGAAAAGGTCCTGCCGCTGTGCCGCGACGTCGACACCGCCGTCATCGAGGCGGCGGCCAATGATCTGGCGCGGCAGGGCATGCGCGTGCTGGCGCTGGCGCGCCGCGTCGCGGACGCCGAGACCTTGAGCTGGGACGATCTCACCGAGCTCGAATTCCTCGGCCTGGCGGGGATGATCGATCCGCCGCGCCCGCGCGCGATCGCCGCCGTCAAGGCCTGTCACAGCGCCGGCATCCGCGTCAAGATGATCACCGGCGATCATGCCGAGACGGCGCTCGCCATCGCCCGCCAGCTGAACATCGTCGCCGCTGGCGGCCAGGCGCTGAGCGGCCGCCAGCTCGCGGCGCTCGACGATGCGGCGCTGGCGGTCGCCGCGCGTGACATCGATGTCTTCGCCCGCGTCGAGCCCGAGCAGAAGCTGCGCCTCGTCAAGGCATTACAAGCCAACGGCGAAATCGTCGCGATGACCGGCGACGGCGTCAATGACGCACCGGCGCTCAAAGCCGCCGACATCGGCATCGCGATGGGCATGAGCGGCACCGAGGTCGCCAAGGAGGCGGCGGCGATCGTTCTCGCCGACGACAACTTCGCCACCATCGAGGCGGCGATCGAGGAAGGCCGCGGCATCTACGACAACATCGTCAAGTTCATCACCTGGACGCTGCCGACCAATTTCGGCGAGGGGATGGTGATCCTCGCCGCGATCGCCGCCGGCACGACGCTGCCGATCACGCCCTTGCAGATTCTCTGGATCAACATGACCACGGCGGTGCTGCTCGGCCTGCCGCTCGCCTTCGAGCCGAAGGAACACCAGGTGATGCACCGCCCGCCGCGGCCGCCCGCCGCGCCGATCCTCGATCACGTGCTGATCCAGCGCGTGCTGCTCTTGGGCACGCTGATGCTGGCGGCGGCCTTCGGTCTGTTCGCGCTCGCGCTCGAACGCGGCGCGAGTCTCCCCGAGGCGCGCAGCATCGCGGTGAATGTGTTCGTGATGATCGAGGCGGCGTTCCTGTTCAACTGCCGCTCATTTGCCCGCCCCTTATGGCGCGTGGCGCCGTTCTCGAACCCCTGGGTCTGGGCCGGCGCCGGGGGAATGCTGCTGCTGCAGCTGGGGTTTACCTACCTGCCGGTCTTCCAGCAGGTCTTCGGCACCGCCGCGATCGGCTTTTCGGCCTGGCTCTGGATCGCGGCGGCCGGCCTCGTGGCGCTGGCGGTGATGGAGATCGAAAAGGCGCTGCGCCAGCGCCTTCGGCCGGAAAATCAGGTGGGCAGACGGTGGTGATAATCGCTCTTGGCGACGGGATCGCTGCCGAAGCGAAACTCCATGCAGCGGTTCCACAGCTCGCTGGCCCGGCCTTTCGGCAGACGTCCGGCGAGATCGAGGATCTCGGCGAGTTCCGCTTCGCCGCGTTCGCGCACCTCACGGTTCGGCGAGCGCTCGAAGAAGACGTCGTGATACAGGCACTTCTGCCAGAACAGCGCTTCCAAGCCTTCCTGCTCGTCGAGCGGCGTGACGACGAGATCCTCGGCTTCCGGGTGGGCATGCTGCCAGTGATCGACCGTCTCGCGGTTGGTGTCGATCACCCAGGAATACTTCTCGCGCGAGCCGGGGCTGACGAATTGGATGCGAGCGTACATGGTGTGTTTTTTCTCCAGTGGTTGAGCTACTGGAGACAGTAACGCCGCCTATTTCATTAGGTTGACAACCCTATTCCTGCACCAGCAGGATCAGATGCACCCGATAGGGCCCATGGGCGCCGAGCACGATGGTCTGCTCGATGTCGCCGGTCCGGGACGGCCCGGAGATGAAATTGACCGCCCGCGGCAGCTGACCAAGTTCGGCGCGGGCGAGCGCGAAGCCCTCTTCCATGCCGGCGACGATGCGGCTGGCCGGCACCAGCGCGATATGGGTTTCCGGTAGCAGGCTCACGGAGGCGGGCGTGTCCGGCCCGCTTACCAGCATCAGCGTTCCGGTCTCGGCAATCGCGCAGAAGCAGCCGGAGATGCCGACGAGGTCGTGATCCTCCGCGCCGCGCGTATCGACCGTCAGGCCTGCCGCCGCCCAGTCGAGCCTCGCCAGCGCCGGCCAGATGACCGCTTGCAGCGGCAGATTCAGCCCGGCCAGATAACGCGCGACGGCGGCGGGAGCTTCGGCGTAGGTGCCGACCCGATCGACCGTGCTCGAATAGGCGAGCGATTTCTCGACGAGCCGCTCCAACAACGGCGGCGTGCCGGCTTGTTGCCGTCCCGCCAGCGCCGACTTTTGCGAATCGATTGCCGGGCACGGCCCCTGCGCTCTCATCGCCAGCGTCGCCTCGATGGCGGCGCGACCGGCCGCCGCGTTTTCCGGATTGCGGTTCAGACGGGCGCGCACGCGGCCGAGGATGTCGTCACGGCTCGTCATTGCTTTTTCTCCGCATAAAGCTCGCGGAAGGTCTTGCCTTCGGGGGCGGGAAAATCGCGCCCCTTCGTCCATTCGGGCGCCAGGCCGAGCGCGGGTATGCTGCCTTTGCCATCGGCGAGCCACGTGAGATACCGCGCCGCGAACCGGGCACCAAGGCCGTAGAGCCCCGGGCGGCTGGCCACCCAGGCCCAGAGCCTGAAAGCGAGGCGCTCGAACCAAGGCCGCAGATGGCGTTCTACTTGCTTTTCGCGAAGCTTGCGCAGCAGCTCGGGCAGCGGAATCTTGACCGGACAGACGACGCCGCACTGGTTGCACAAGGTGCCGGCATGCGGCAGATCGATCGCGTTTTCCAGCCCGGTATAAAGCGGTGTCAGCACCGAGCCCATCGGCCCCGGATAGACCCAGCCGTAGGCCTGGCCGCCGATGGTCTGATAGACCGGGCAATGGTTCATGCAGGCGCCGCAGCGGATGCAGCGCAGCATGTCCTGGAATTCGGAGCCGACGACTTCGGCGCGGCCGTTGTCGACGAGGATGAAATAGAGGTGCTCGGGGCCGTCGGGCTCGTCCGGCCGTTTCACGCCGGTGAGCACCGAGACGTAGTTGGAGATCGACTGGCCGGTGGCCGAGCGCGGCAAGAGACGCATCAGCGTGGCCAGGTCTTCCAGTGTCGGGATCACCTTCTCGATGCCCGTGATGACCACATGCACCTTGGGCAGGGTGGTCACCATGCGGCCGTTGCCTTCGTTGGTGACGAGCGCGACCGAGCCGGTCTCGGCGATCAGGAAGTTGCCGCCGGAGATGCCCATCTCGGCCGTGAGAAAGTGCTCGCGCAGCACCTCGCGCGCCTCGCGGGTGAGCGCCGGAATATCGGTCTTCCTCGGCGTGTGGTGCGTCTTCGCGAAGAGGTCGGCGACCTCGTCGAGGCTTTTGTGCACCACCGGCGCGATGATGTGGGAAGGCGGCTCGTTGTCGTTGATCTGCAGGATGTATTCGCCGAGATCGGTCTCGACCGGCTGGATGCCGGCGGCGGTGAGCGCGAGGTTGAGCCCGGCCTCCTCGGAGAGCATGGATTTGGACTTGACGGCTTTCTTGACGCCATGCCGCTTCGCGACATCGACCACGTGGCGGCAGATCTCGGCGCCGTCCTTCGCCCACAGCACCGTCGCGCCGCGCGCGGTGGCAGTCTCCTCGAACTTTTCCAGCCACAGGTCGAGGTTCTCGATGACGCGGTTGCGGATTTGTTTCGCCGCCTCGCGGGTCGCTTCGAAGTCATCGATTTCCCTGATCGCGATCGCGCGCTTATCGACGAACTTGCCCTTGGCCTTCCTCATGCTGGCCTGCAACACCGGATTGGCCAGCGCGGCGGCCGCGTTCTCCTTGAAGCGGTGCGCGCGCGATTTCATGGCTTGGCCGTCAGCACTTCGGCGATGTGCAGCACCTGCGTCTCATGGTCGCCCATGCGCCGCAGCTTGCCTTCGATGTTGAGCAGGCATCCCAGATCGCCGCCGACGATCGCAGCAGCGCCCGTCGCACAGGCATTCGCGCATTTCCTCTCGGCGATCGCCGCAGAGAGTTCCCCAAACTTGACCGAGAAGGTGCCGCCAAAGCCACAGCACTCTTCTGCGCCGCTCATCTCCTGCAGTTCGACGCCCGGCAGCCTGGCGAGCAGCGCACGCGGCTGCGCCTTGATGCCCAGGCTCCTCAGGCCGGTGCAGGAATCGTGGTAGGTGACGCGGCCGGCAAAGCTGCCCGGCACCCGATCGAGCTTCGCGACATTGACGAGGAAATCGGTCAGCTCATACACGCGGCGGCCGAGCGCGACGGCGCGCGAGCACCACTCGGGCTCGTCGGCGAGGATGACCGGATATTCGTTCTTGATGTGGTCGGCGCAGGAACCGGAGGGCGCGACGACATACTCGAAGCCCTCGAACTCGACGATGACTTTTTTGGCCAGCTGGGCGGCCGCCGCGCGATCGCCGCTATTCCATGCCGGCTGGCCGCAGCAGGTCTGGGACGCGGGCACGATCACCTCGCAGCCGGCGGCTTCGAGCAGCTCGATCGCGGCGAAACCGATGCGCGGCCGCATCAGGTCGACCAGACAAGTGACGAAAAGAGCGACCTTCACGAAAGTCGGCGCTGGCGGGGCGGCACCTCAGCCCCGAATCGTGCCAGTGTTGCTGGCGAGCGAGGTTTCGATCCAGCGCTTGATGCGCTGGGCGTCGGCGATGCGGGTGAGCTTGCCCCAGGAATCGAGCAGCACGATGATGGTCGGCTTGTTGGCGAGCCAGGCCTGCATCACGAGACACTTGCCCGCCTCGCTGATGAAGCCGGTCTTCGACAAGCCGATGTTCCACTGCTCGTTCCTGACCAGCGCATTGGTGTTGCGGAAGATTTGCGGCCGGCCGCGGACGATCACCTGATATTCGTCGGTGGTGGTGAATTCACGGATCAGCGGATACTGGTGAGCGGCATTGACGAGCTTGACGAGGTCGCGCGCGCTCGAAACGTTTTCCGGCGTCAGTCCCGTCGGATCGACGAAGCGGGTGTCGGTCAGGCCGAGCATTCTCGCCTTGGCGTTCATCGCCGCGACGAAGGCCGCGCGCCCGCCCGGATAGTAGCGCGACAACGCCGAGGCGGCGCGGTTCTCCGAAGACATCAGCGCCAGCCGCAGCATTTCCTCGCGCGTCAGCTGCGTGCCGACGGCGAGGCGCGAATGGGTGCCCTTCAGGGTATCGACATCGGCTTCGGTAATCGTCAGCGTCTCGGTCAGGCTCGGCTGCACGTCCAGGGCCACCATCGCGGTCATCAGCTTGGTGATCGAGGCGATCGGCACCACCGCGTCGGCATTCTTTTCATACAGGACGTCGCCGGTGCTCTGGTCGATCACCGCCACCGACGCGGACTTGATCTGCTCGATCGGGCCGGCGCCGTCGTCCTCGTGCACTGCGGCATGATGCGCAGGCTTGGAAGCGGCCTTGCGGACGTTCTTCGCCGGTGTCTTGGCGGGCAACTTCTTCGCGGCAACCGGTTTTTTCTTGGCGGTGGCCGCCGTCGCCGGGCCACTGGTCGCAACGGCCACACCCAACGCGACGAGGCAGGCCAGCAGGGTTCTGAAAGTCGCTTTCATGGGCTCCATCGACATCTTGGAAATTTCAAAAGCCTAGCAGATCATCCCCGCGATGACCTTGGTTTTGATCAAGGTCATCGCCACCATCACGCCTTAACGGATATAGCCGCGAATAATTAAAGGGATGTGGCAGAGTGTTATACCAATTTGTGAGGTGAGCTTCAACTCGTGCCCCGTTCCTGCTGATGCGCGACCTCGACCGACAGCAGCGCGGCCATGTTGACGATGCGCCGGACGCTCGCGGTCGGCGTCAGGATATGCACCGGCCGGGCCGCGCCGAGGAGCAGCGGGCCGACGGTGATGCCATCGCCCGAAGCGGTCTTGAGCAGGTTGAACGCGATGTTCGCGGCATCGAGCGTCGGCATGATCAAGAGGTTCGCCGCCTCGGCGAATCGCGCGTTGGGGAAGACCTGCCGGCGGATCTCCGGGTCGAGCGCGGCGTCGCCATGCATTTCGCCTTCGACCTCGAGATCGGGCGCCCGGGCATGCAGCAGCTCGAGGGCGGCGCGCATCTTGCGGGCCGTCGGCGTATCGTGGGTGCCGAAGCTCGAATGCGAGAGCAGCGCGACTTTCGGCGTCATGCCGAAACGGCGCACCTCCTCGGCGGCCAGCAGGGTCATCTCCGCCAGCTGCTCGGCGCTGGGGTCGTAATTGACATAGGTATCGCCGATGAAGACGGTGCGGCTCGGCAGCATCAGCATGTTCATCGCGTAGAAGTTGTCGACGCCGGGCCGGCGGCCGATTACTTCGGCGATGTATCTGAGGTGCAGCGCATGGGTGCCGAAGGTGCCGCACAGCATCGCGTCGGCGTAGCCGTGGCGCACCAGCATCGCGCCGATCAGCGTGGTGCGCCGGCGCATTTCCCTCTTGGCATATTCGATGCCGACGCCCTTGCGGCACATCAGCTGGTAATAGTCCTGCCAGAGCTCCTTGTAGCGCGGATCGGAATCCGGATTGACGAGCTCGAAATCGCGCCCGGCGGCGATGCGCAGTCCCGCGCGGGCGATGCGCATCTCCACCACCTCGGGGCGACCGACCACGATCGGCTGGGCGAGCCCCTCCTCGCGCAACGTGGCCACCGCGCGCAGCATGCGCTCGTCCTCGCCTTCGCAGAAGACGATGCGCGCCGGCTTCTGCCGCGCGGCGATGAATACCGGCTTCATCACCATGCCGGAGTGGTAGATGAATTCGTTGAGCCGCTGGCGGTAGGCCGCCATGTCCTCGATCGGCCGGGTCGCCACCCCCGAATCCATCGCCGCCTGGGCGACCGCGGGCGCCACCTTCAGGATCAGGCGCGGATCGAACGGCTTGGGGATCAGGTATTCCCGGCCGAAGGTGAGCGGCACGTCGCCATAGGCCGCGGCGACGACGTCCGACTGCTCGGCATGGGCGAGCTCGGCGATCGCGCGCACGGCGGCGATCTTCATCGGTTCGTTGATCGTCGTCGCGCCGACATCCAGCGCGCCGCGGAACATGTAGGGAAAGCACAGCACGTTGTTGACCTGGTTCGGATAATCCGAACGGCCGGTGCCGATGATGGCATCGGGCCGCACGCGCCTAGCCTCCTCGGGCAGAATCTCGGGATCGGGGTTGGCCATCGCCAGAATGAGCGGATCCTTCGCCATCGTCGCGACCATCTCGGGCTTGAGCACGCCGCCGGCGGAGAGCCCCAGGAAAACGTCGGCGCCCGGCATCACGTCGGCGAGCGTGCGCGCGGTCGTTTCCTGCGCGTAGCGCTGCTTCGATTCATCGAGATTCGCGCGCCCCGTGTGGATCACGCCCTTGGAATCGCAGACGAAGATGTGCTCGCGCCGCGCGCCGAGGCTGACGATCAGGTCGAGACAGGCGATCGCCGCCGCGCCGGCGCCGGAGCAGACGATCTTCACCGCATCGATGTCCTTGCCGACGAGCTTCAGGCCGTTGAGGATCGCCGCCGCGGAGATGATCGCCGTGCCATGCTGGTCGTCGTGGAAGACCGGGATCTTCATGCGCTCGCGCAGCTTGCGCTCGACCACGAAGCATTCCGGTGCCTTGATGTCCTCGAGGTTGATGCCGCCGAAGGTCGGCTCCAGCGCGGCGATGATGTCGACGAGCCTGTCCGGGTCTTTTTCGCTGATCTCGATGTCGAAGACGTCGATGCCGGCGAACTTCTTGAACAGCACGCCTTTGCCTTCCATCACCGGCTTGCCGGCCAGCGGACCGATGTCGCCCAGGCCCAGCACCGCGGTGCCGTTGGAGATCACCGCGACGAGATTCTGGCGCGCGGTGTAGAGGGCCGCAGTCGCCGGGTCTTTTTCGATCTCCTCGCAGGCGGCGGCGACGCCGGGCGAATAGGCGAGCGAGAGATCGGACTGGTTGGTGAGCGCCTTGGTCGGCGTCACACTGATCTTGCCGGGACGCGGCAGGCGGTGGTAGTCGAGCGCGGCGCGGCGCAGGGTTTCATCCATGAGGCATCTTTCCGGGGCAACAATGGGTTATCGTATCGATCAACGGTCATTATCGTGCAGAAACCGTGCGCATGGCAGAATTGCCCGATGTGGCCATTCCAAGGTGCCGTCCCGCCAGCGCCGACTTTCGAGGAGGAACCATGAAGCAAGCGCCCGACTTCGTCCGTCACGAGAAACTGAAAGCCTGGGTCGCCGAAATCGCGGCGCTCACCAAGCCCTCGCGCATCCACTGGTGCGACGGTTCGCAGGAAGAATACGACCGCCTGTGCGCCGAGATGGTCGCCGCCGGCACCTTCGTGAAGTTGAACCCTGCGAAGCGGCCGAATTCGTATCTCGCCTGCTCCGACCCCTCCGACGTCGCGCGCGTCGAGGATCGCACCTTCATCTGTTCGAAAAAGCAGGAGGACGCCGGCCCGACCAACAACTGGGAAGACCCGGCGAAGATGAAGGAAACACTGCGCGGCCTGTTCAAAGGCTGCATGCGCGGCCGCACGCTGTATGTGATCCCCTTCAGCATGGGCCCCTTGGGCTCGCCGATCTCGCAGATCGGCGTCGAGATCACCGACAGTCCCTACGTCGTCGTCAACATGCGCATCATGACGCGCATGGGCCGCGCGGTCTATGACGTGCTGGGCAGCGACGGCTTCTTCGTGCCGTGTCTGCATTCGGTCGGCGCGCCGCTCGAACCCGGCCAGAAAGACGTCAAGTGGCCCTGCAACCCGACCACCAAATACATCGTGCATTTCCCCGAGACGCGCGAGATCTGGTCCTACGGCTCCGGCTACGGCGGCAACGCGCTTTTGGGCAAGAAGTGCCTGGCGCTCAGGATCGCCTCGACGATGGCCCGCGACGAAGGCTGGCTCGCCGAGCACATGCTGATCCTCGGCGTCGAGTCGCCGCAAGGCGAAAAGACCTATGTCGCCGCCGCCTTCCCTTCCGCCTGCGGCAAGACCAACTTCGCGATGCTGATCCCGCCCGAGTCGTTCAACGGCTGGAAGGTGACCACGGTCGGCGACGACATCGCCTGGATCAAACCCGGCAAGGATGGCCGCTTCTACGCGATCAACCCCGAGGCCGGCTATTTCGGCGTCGCGCCCGGCACGTCGGAGAAGACCAATGCCAACGCGATGGCGACGCTCAAAGAAAACGTGATCTTCACCAACGTCGCGCTCACCGACGACAATGATGTCTGGTGGGAGGGCATGGGGCCGGCGCCGGCGCACTGCATCGACTGGCAGGGCAAGGACTGGACGCCCGAGGACGGCAAGGCCGGACGCAAGGCCGCCCACCCGAACGCGCGCTTCACCGCGCCGGCCTCGCAATGCCCATCGATCGATCCGGACTGGGAAAACCCGCAGGGCGTGCCGATCTCGGCCTTCGTCTTCGGCGGCCGGCGCGCGACGACGGTGCCGCTCGTCTATGAAGCCTTCAACTGGAGCTTCGGTGTCTACATGGCGGCGACGCTCGGCTCGGAAACCACCGCCGCCGCCTTCGGCCAGCAGGGCGTCGTGCGCCGCGACCCGTTCGCCATGCTGCCCTTCTGCGGCTACCACATGGGCGACTACTTCAACCACTGGCTGCACATGGGCCATGTGGTCGAACACACGCCGCGGATCTTCTGCGTCAACTGGTTCCGCATGAACGAAAAGGGCGAGTTCATGTGGCCGGGCTTCGGCGAGAACATGCGCGTGCTCAAATGGATCGTCGATCGCGTGCAGGGCAAAGTCGGCGCTCGCGAGACGGCACTGGGCTGGATGCCGCGCTTCGAGGACATCGACTGGACGGGCCTGCCCATCGGCAAGAGCGAGTTCGAGGCGCTCACCCGGATCGATACCGATGCCTGGAAGCAGGAGCTCGCCAGCCACAAGGAATGGTTCGACAAGATGGGCGAGAAACTGCCACGGCCGCTGGCGCTGAAGCGGGATTTGTTCGAGCTGGCGTTGATCGACTGATGAAGCTCGCTGCGCGCATGGAGGGCATCGCGCCTTTCCATGTGATGGAACTGATGGCGAAGGCCCAGGCGCTCGAAAGAGAGGGGCGCGACATCGTGCACATGGAGGTCGGCGAGCCGGATTTCCCGACGCCGCAGCCGGTGATCGACGCAGCAGCGCGCTTTCTCGCCGGCGGCCATGTGCATTACACCGCCGCGCTGGGCATTCCGCAGTTACGGGAAGCGATCGCCGGCTTCTATGCAACACGTTACGGTGTCAGCGTCGATCCGGCACGCATCGTCGTCACCGCGGGCGCCTCGGCGGCGTTGTTGCTCGCGCTCGGCGCGCTGACCTCGCCCGGCGACGAGTGGCTGCTGACCGACCCGGGCTACCCCTGCAACCGCCACTTCGTGCGCTTCTGCGAGGGCGTGCCGCGCCTGCTACCCGTCGATGCGGCGACAAACTTCCAGCCGGATGCCGCACAAGTTGCTGCTTACTGGACGGCTAGGACGCGCGGCCTGATCGTCGCCTCGCCGGCCAATCCCACCGGCACGCTGATCGAATCCGCCGAACTCGCCGCCCTGTGGCGGACCGTCCAGGAACGCGGCGGCACGCTGATCGTCGACGAGATCTACCACGGCCTGACCTACGGCCTCGATGCATCCACCGCACTGGCGATCTCGGACGAGATCATCGTCATCAACAGCTTCTCGAAATATTTCGGCATGACCGGCTGGCGGCTGGGCTGGCTCGTCGTTCCGCCCAGCCTGGTGCGGGCGATCGAGAAGCTCGCGCAGAACCTCTACATCGCCCCTTCGACCATCGCCCAGCATGCGGCGCTGGCCGCCTTCACGCCCGAGGCGATGGCGATCTGCGAGGCACGCCGGCAGGAATTCCGTGCCCGGCGCGACCTGCTGCTGCCGGGACTGCGCGCGCTCGGCTTCGAGATCATGGCGGAACCGGCAGGCGCGTTCTACATTTATGCCGGCATCGGAAGGCTTGCGGCCGACAGCGACCATTTCGCGCTGCGGCTGCTCGAGGAGGCCGGTGTGGCGGCAACCCCCGGGCGGGATTTCGGCGAGACCGCGCCCGATCGGCACATGCGCTTTGCCTACACGACGAGCGCCGAACGGCTTGCGCTCGGCATCGAGCGCATGGCAAGGATGCTCAGATAAAAAAGGGAGGCCGGCCGGCCTCCCTCGATTCGATCGCGCGACCGATCAGGACGGACGCGACCCCGTCGGGAACGGCCAGGCCGCGGCTGGGTTCAGCGCGGACTTGAGGCCGGGCGCAGCAGCGGTCGAGGGGGCCGCAGCCGGTGCCGCCGGGGCAGGCTTCGCGGGGGCCTTCTTCGGCGCCGCCGCCTTCTTCGCGGCAGCTTTCTTCGCGGCGGGCTTCGCCGCCGCCTTCTTCGGCGCAGCCTTCTTCGGCGCCGCGGCTTTCTTCGCCGCCGCCTTCTTCGGCGCAGCCTTCTTCGGCGCCGCGGCTTTCTTCGCCGCCGCCTTCTTCGGCGCAGCCTTCTTCGGCGCCGCAGCTTTCTTCGCCGCCGCCTTCTTCGGCGCAGCCTTCTTCGGCGCCGCGGCTTTCTTCGCCGCCGCCTTCTTCGGCGCAGCCTTCTTCGCGGCGGGCTTCGCAGCCGCCTTCTTCGGCGCAGCCTTCTTCGCCGCCGGTTTGGCAGCGGTCGCCTTCTTCGCAGCCGCCGGCTTCTTGGCTTTCTTCTCTTCAGCCATAGTGAACCTCCATTGCATGTTTGAGAAAGGGAAAGATAACCACCCGCCTGTTACTACGGCGGGAATTATTCAACAATGCCGGCGGACCGGAATTGATGAATTCAAGCGCTTTCCCCGGCCATCCCTTTGTTTCGGAATGCATCGGGGAAGAGCGGCGCATGGGGGAACGACGATTCACGGAGTGGCCGGAATCGGCTTGCGAAGCGGGTTTCACGGCAATGACAAGGGAAATGAAGCGGGCAGGAGAGGCGCGGCATCCGGTGTCTGGTCCGGTCCGCTCTACGTTCGTGTTTCTCGTGCGCCTGGTCTCTTCCAGCATGCCCGCCTTTCTTGGCCTTCCTGAGGATTCTCGGTTCGACCTACTAGATATAGTAGGGGAAGGGCAATCTGAAACTAATGGTAGTGCCCCGATTGGAGCAATGCAAGATAAATGTCGCACACGATGCAACCGGAACCACGCGTATGTTGCGACCGTGCCACGTCGGCCGACTAGCGGCAGCAGGGTTGCGACTACGGTGAGCGATGGCGGTGTCAGAGCTCGATGCGCGGAAGGCGTGACCAGTCGAAATATGGCCCCGGGTCGGTCTTCCTGCCCGGCGCGATGTCGGCATGGGCGACGATGTCGGTGAGCGGAAAACATTGCCGCAACTGCGTGATCAATCTGGCGAGCGTCGCGTATTGCGCGTCACTGAACGGCGTGTAGTCGTCGCCTTCGAGTTCGATGCCGAGCGAGAAGTCGTTGCAGCGCTCGCGGCCTTGCCAGCACGATGCGCCGGCATGCCAGGCACGTGCATGGCAGGGGACGAACTGGATCAGCGCGCCATCGCGCCGCACGAAGAAATGCGCCGAAACCCGCATGCCGGCGAGGGTGGCGAAGTACGGATGCGCCGCCGGATCGAGCTGGTTGATGAATAGCTCGATCACCGCATCGCCGCCGAATTCTCCCGGAGGCAGGCTGATGGCATGGATGACGAGCAGACTGATCGTCTCGCCCGGCGGACGTGCATCGTGATTGGGACTCCGGATGCGCGTCGCGCCGGCCAGCCAGCCGTCCTCGTCGAGCAGCCCGGGCGCGTCAGGCATCGGGTTCATTGAGCCCCAGCCGTTCCATCCGGTAGCGCAGCGAGCGGAAGGTCACGCCGAGCAGGCGCGCGGCCGCGGTGCGGTTGTAGCGGGTTTTCTGCAACGCATCGAGGATCGCCTGGCGCTCCTGTTCGTCGAGGAATTCCTGCAACGGCTTGCCGCCGATGCCTGCCGCCTCGGCACCGCCGACTTTCAACGGCTGCAGTTGCAGGTCCTCGCAGTCGATGACATCGCCGCCATGCAGGGCGAGCGCCCGTTCGAGGATGTTTTCGAGCTCGCGCACGTTGCCGGGAAAGTCGTAGCCCTGCAATGCCTCGATGGCCCGTGGCGTGAGCGCCGGCACAGCCACGCCGCTGGCAGCCGCGAGCCTTTCGAGGATGCGCTGCGCGAATTCCGGAACGTCCTCGCGGCATTCGCGCAGCGCCGGCATGCGGATTTCGATCACATTGATGCGGAAGAACAGGTCCTGGCGGAAGCGCCCGGCTTCCATCAATTGCCGCAGATTCTGGTGCGTCGCGCAGATGATGCGCACATCGACCGGCTCTTCGCTCGTCGCGCCGACGCGCCGCACGCGCTTTTCCTGGATCGCGCGCAGCAGCTTCACCTGCATCGGCAGGGGCAGGTCGGCGACCTCGTCGAGGAACAGCGTGCCGCCATCGGCGGCCTGGAAGAAGCCTTCGCGCTCGCTGTCGGCGCCCGTGAACGCCCCCTTGCGGTAGCCGAAGAATTCGCTTTCCATCAGGTTTTCCGGAATCGCACCGCAATTGACGGCGATGAACGGCTTGTCGCGCCGCCGGCTGCCCTGGTGGATCAGTCGGGCGGCAAGCTCCTTGCCGCTGCCCGATTCGCCCGAGACATACACCGGCGCTTCGCTCTTCGCCACCTTGGCGATCAGTTCCCGCACCTGATTGATCGCCGGCGAACGGCCGAGCAGCTCCTGACTGCGCGTCGCGCCGGACGTCTTGCCTTCGGGAACGGCGAGAGCCGATTTCACCAGCGTGCGCAACTGGGCGAGCGACACCGGCTTGGCGAGATAGTCGAACGCCCCGGCTTTGAGCGCCGCGACGGCGTTCTCGGTGCTGCCGTGCGCGGTGATCACGGCCACCGGCAGCGTCGGATAGTGGGCTTCGATCTCGCGCACCAGTTCGAGTCCGTCGCCATCGGGCAAGCGCATGTCGGTCAGGCACAACTGATAGGAGTTCTCGCGCAACAGCCGCGAGGCCTCGGCGACGCTGGCGGCGCAATCGCATGCCAGCCCCATGCGCGCCAGGGTCATGTCGAGCAGTTCGCGGATGTCCGCCTCGTCATCGACGATCAGCACCTTGGGAATCATGCCTGCACGCTCACCTCGTCAGCCTCGTTGCGGAACGGGGCAAATGATATGCAGAAATGCGCACCGGGCGCATTCTCGAGCAGGAACAGACGCGCGCCGTTCGCCTCGCACAACTCGCGGGCGATGTACAGCCCCAGCCCGGTGCCGCTCGCCCGCGTCGTGAAGAATGGCTCGAACACGCGCTCGCGCTCGGTCTCGTCGATCCCCTTGCCATCATCGACGACATGCAGGCTCGGGCGTGTCTGGCCGGGATTTTCCTCGTACCAGACGCGCACGGCGCCAGGTGCATGACTGGCGTAGCGCAGCGCGTTGTCGAGCAGGTTGGCGACCACGCGATGCAGATGGCCGCGGTCGAAACGCACGAACCGGCCTGCGGGAATCTCGACGGCGATGCGCTTGGCGCAACCCGCGTCCTGCAGGGAACGCTCTTCGAGCTCATGGCGCAGGAATTCGCCCAGCTCGATCGTATCCGGATTGACGCGATCGCGCCTGCCGAGTTCGACCACCTCAGAGACCAGGCGATTCAATCGATGCGCGTTGTCGAGGATGATACGCGTCAGTCGCTCGACGTCCTTGCCCGGCGGCTCGTCCGCCAGCAGCTCGGCGGCATGGCTGATCGCCGACAAGGGATTGCGGATCTCATGCGCCAGGTTCGCGGTCAGGCGGCCGAGCGCCGCAAGCTTGACCTGCCGCGCTTCCTGCTGCAGGCGACCGACATCCTCGACGAAAATCAGCGCATTGCCGCCCTTGCCCGGCGGCAGGAAGCGCACGCGCAGATCGCGTCCGGTCCACGGCACCTGGATCACCCGCTCGGATTCGACGCCGCGCGTCTTGCGCAGACGGTATTCCTCGGCCAGCAGCGGTGAAAAATCCTCGAGTGAGTGCGGATGGGGGATGGTGCATCCCAAGAGGGCGCGGGCGCGCGGATTGCACTGTCGCACTCCGCCCTGCGCATCGATGACCAGCACGCCATCCTGCATGTCGCGGATCACGCGCTCGTTGATGCGCAATTGGTCGGCCAGTTCGATGCCGCGCCGGCGCGCCAGCTCCTCGTTGGCGATCATGCGGTTGGCCAGCAGCCGGGCGGCGATCGCCGAGCCGAACAGACCGATGCAGGTCAGGCCGGTATAGAAGAAATCGCCGGATTCGCCATTCAGGAAACCGACGCGATAGGCTTGCTCCGCGAGCAGCAGCAGGCTGGCCACTGCGGCGTAGAAAAGCACCAGACGCCCTTGGCCGACCAGTGCAGCGCCGACCAGGACGACGATCAGCATCATCGCCATGCCGCTTTTCGCGCCGCCGCTGGCATAGAGCATCAGGACAAGGCAGACGATGTCCGCCAGCACCTGCGCGCTCAACTGCAGATCGAAGGCCTGACGCCAGCGCGCCTGCACGGCGAGGACCGCGACCGAGAGGAGCAGATAGATGCCGCTCGTCCAGAGGAACAGGCCCGGCTCCTGAGAGCCGATGTTGAGCGGCCGGCCGGAGTGCAGCATGACGCCGAAGAAGAAACCGGCGACGATGAACCGATACCAGGAAAAATATTTCAGCAGCCGCCAGCGGGCTTGATCGTGCAGATTCTCGACGGAAGCCGGCATGCGCGCCATTCAGCTGGCCGGCCCTAGCAGGCGATGCTCGTCGCAGCAGTAATGGCGCCCCTCGCAAACCACGGCTTCGCTTTCCGGCAGATGCACGCCACAGCGGGCGCAGGCCACCATCTTCTCGGCAGGCCGGGGGGACGGCGCTGCCTCCGGGCCGCGCGCATCGGCCCTCCTCTGGCGGGTCAGAAGCCAGACGATGACGGCCAAGACGGCGAGCAGCAGCAACAGCTTCGACATGTGGGGTTCCCAATTCCTTTGCGCACGAGACCGATCCCGTGCGGTCCATCGGCCCAGCGGCCTATGGCGCATGATAAGCAAATCCAGTGGAATTGGTCGGGGTGAGAGGATTCGAACCTCCGACTCCTGCGTCCCGAACGCAGTACTCTACCAGGCTGAGCTACACCCCGATGACCGTTGCCGGGCCAAACGACCGAAAGCGTCCGCGATCAATAGCGTCTGGCCACCGCGAAAGTCGCCAATTGTAGCAAAGCCTCCCGATATTGGCTATGGGGAAGCGTGGCAAGCGCGTCGTTCGCCCGGGCGGCTTCGCCGCGCGCCACTTCCAGCGCGGCATCGAGCGCGCCGGTTTCCCTGACCGCGCGGATGACCTCTGGAAAGGCTTCCCTGCCACCGTGTTCGAGCGCGCTGCGCACCACGGCCGCCTGCTCAGGGTTGCCGTTTTGCATCACGTGGATCAACGGCAGGGTCGGCTTGCCTTCGGCCAAGTCGTCGCCGAGGCTCTTGCCAAGCTCCTCTTCCCGGCCCGAATAATCGAGCACGTCATCGGCAATCTGGAAGGCGGTGCCCAGATGCATGCCATAAGCGGCCAGATTTTCTTCCAGCGCGGCACCGGCCCCGCCGAGGATCGCGCCGAGCCGCGCCGAGGCCTCGAACAGCTTGGCGGTCTTGTAGCGCACCACCTGCAGGTAGTCCTCGACGGAAAGATCGGCGTTGTGGCAGTTCATCAGCTGCATCACCTCGCCCTCGGCGATGATGTTGGTCGCGTCAGCCAGCACCTGCATCACGCGCATCTGGCCGACGCCGACCATCATCTGGAAAGCCCGCGAATAGAGGAAGTCGCCGACCAGCACGCTCGCGGCATTGCCGAAATGGGCGTTGGCCGTCTCCCGGCCGCGCCGCAGCGCCGATTCATCGACCACGTCGTCGTGCAGCAGGGTGGCGGTATGGATGAATTCGACCACCGCCGCCAGTTCGTGATGATGAACACCGCGGTAGCCGAGGGCACCCGCGGTGAGCAGCAACAGCGCCGGGCGCAGGCGCTTGCCGCCGCCGGCGATGATGTATTCGGCGATCTGGCGCACCAGCAACACGTCGGAATGCAGGCGCTGGCGGATCACCGCATCCACGGCCTGCATGTCGCCGGCGATCGGGGAAAGGATTGTCGAGGGTTCCAAGATGTCGTCCGGTGGCGTGCGCCGGGAGAGGGGGTGCCCCGCGCACGGTGCTTCAATGACTTCGGAAACCTTGCATTATAATCACCGCCGGAAGCCGCGTCCGTCCAGAGCGGGTGTAGTTCAATGGTAGAACTTCTGCTTCCCAAGCAGATAACGTGGGTTCGATTCCCATCACCCGCTCCATCCCCATGTCCGAATTCGCCAACCGCCTGATCGCCTGGCAGCGCCGCCACGGCCGCCACGACCTTCCCTGGCAGAACACGCAGGACCCCTACCGCGTCTGGCTCTCGGAAGTCATGCTGCAGCAGACGCAGGTGGCGACGGTGATTCCCTACTACGAGCGCTTCCTCGCGCGCTTGCCGACGCTCTCATGCCTTGCCGCCGCACCGACCGAGGAAGTGATGGCCTTGTGGAGTGGGCTCGGCTACTACGCACGGGCACGCCATCTGCACCAGTGCGCGCAAGTCATCGTTACCGAGCATGGCGGCGAATTTCCGCGCGAGCCGGAAGCCATCGCCCGCCTGCCCGGCATCGGCCGTTCGACGGCGAACGCCATCGCGGCGTTCTGTTTTGGCGCACGGGTGCCAATCCTCGACGGCAACGTCAAGCGCGTGCTGTGCCGCTTTCTCGGCATCGAGGGATTTCCGGGCACCCCTGCAATCGAGCGCCGGCTATGGCAGGATGCCGCCGCACTGCTGCCCGAGCGGGATGTCGCCACCTACCTCCAGGCGCAGATGGACCTGGGCGCGACGATCTGCACGCGTAGCCAGCCGCGCTGCGCCATCTGTCCGCTCGCCGACCTGTGCGTCGCCCAGCGCGAGGGCCGCACGGCCGGGTTGCCGACGCCACGGCCGAAGCGCAACTTGCCGGAAAAAGCCGTGACGTTGCTGATCCTGCAAAAGGACGGACGCATCGCGCTGGAACAGCGGCCGCCCGCCGGCCTCTGGGGCGGGCTGCTGTCACTGCCGGAATTGCCGGAGGATCGCGAACCGGCCGATCACGCCCGCGATGCCCTGGGCCTGCAGCTCGGTGCCGTCTCGCCAGCGCCGACTTTCGCGCATGGCTTCACGCATTTCCGGCTGCACATCCAGCCGCTGGTCTGCGATGTCGTCGCCCATCGCGGCGTGGCCGAGGCGGGTCTGCGCTGGCTCGGCCGGGCGGAACTTCCGCAGGCCGCGCTGCCGGCGCCGATCCGCAAGCTCCTCAGCGCGATTCCTTGATCAGCCGGTCATAGGCCGGCTGGATCGGCCGCGCATTGTTGGGATAGAGCCGGGCGAAGATGCCGATCTGTTCGGGCGAGACGAGAATCGGCTCCTTGAACACCATCCACAGCACGTTCTCGGTGCAAGGCGGCGTGGTCAGCGAGCCCATGTAGGTGTAGTAGTCGCGCCGCTCGGGCAAGAGCTTCATCAGGTCGATGGCGACGTTCGGCGGCTCGACGGAGAGACCGGTATCGAGCGGCAGGTTGTTCCACAGCGTCTGGATCACCGGGTGTTCCGGGCCGCGCTCCATGAGCACGGCGATCACCGCGAGATTGTTCGCATAGTCGCGATGCACCAGATGCATCGACATTTCATAGCTCTTGCCATTGACACGTTCTTCGGAGGGGCGGTGGAAATGGAACTGGACCAGCTGCCAGCTGCGCCCCATCACGGTGATGGTGTTGCCCTCCGCGACATCGACTCGCACGGTATGGCCATTGTCAGTGATGCGGAACTGCGTCGGCCGGTAGTCGAACTTGATCGGCTCGAGATCGACGCGGATGCCGTTGCGAATGTCGATCGGTGATTGACGTTTTCCCGTGCCGCAGATCTCGTTGCCTGGCATCTTGCCCCAGTTTTCCGGCGCGCCCGGCCCGCTGTAACCCCAATGCACATGGGAGAAGTCATACGTCGCCTTGGGTTTTTCCTCCGCCTTGGGCTTGTCTTCCGCTTCGGTCTTCGCCCTGACGGCCGCCTTGCGCGGGCCCGAGGTGGCCAGCATCATCTCGCGCTGCTGGCGGGTCAGCTCCTGCGCGGCCGACAATTCGGGCATCTTGAGCACCGGCCGTGGAGCCGGCTTGGCCGCGGCTGCGGGCGGCGGAGCGGATGCGGCTTTCGGCGCCGGCGGTGCAGCAGGGGAAGCAGCAGCGGGCGGAGGAGCGTTCTTGAAGGGATCTTCCGCCTTCGACTTGTCGATCAGCGGCACCTCGAACAGGCGCGGCTTGGCTGGCGGGGACTCGGCGGCGGGTTCGGTCTTGTCGGCCGCCTGTGCCGTGGCGGGCCAGACAGCCGTCACCAGCGCCGTTTCGAGCAGGACCAGCCAGAGTTTTCTCGCGGACATTCCGTATCCAGTTTCCTTTCGCTCTCGGCTATTACGACATTTCGTTGCCGCACTTTATAGCAAGGGCGGCAGCGCGGTTGCGTTCGGGGCCGGATTCCAGTAGTGTCAAAGCTTCACCCACGGAGTGCATTGCATGAACGCCAACGACAAATTCGTCGCCGCCCAGGCCCATGTGGACGGTGCGGCGATACAACCCCTCCCCAACTCGAGAAAAGTCTATGTCACCGGCTCGCGGCCCGATATCCGCGTGCCGATGCGCGAAATCGTCCAGTCCGACACACCGACCAGCATGGGCGGCGAGAAGAATCCGCCGATCTATGTCTATGACTGTTCCGGCCCTTACACCGACCCGACGGTGAAGATCGATCTGCGTCAGGGGTTGCCACCCTTGCGCGAGCGCTGGATCGAGGAGCGCGACGACACCGAACGGCTGCCGGCGCAAACCTCGCAATACGGCCGCGCGCGGCTCGCCGACCCGGCGCTCGCCCCGCTCAGGATGTCCCACGCCCGCCAGCCGCGCCGCGCCAAGGCGGGTTGCAACGTCACGCAGATGCACTATGCCCGCAAAGGCATCATCACGCCGGAGATGGAATTCGTCGCGATCCGCGAGAACCAGAAACTCGACGGACTCCCCGAGCTGATCAGGAAACAGCACCCCGGCCAGAGTTTCGGCGCAGCCATCCCGAAGGTCATCACGCCCGAGTTCGTGCGCGACGAGGTGGCGCGCGGCCGCGCGATCATCCCGGCCAACATCAACCACCCGGAAGCCGAGCCGATGATCATCGGCCGCAACTTCCTCACCAAGATCAACTGCAACATCGGCAACAGCCCGCTCGTCTCCTCGATCCAAGAGGAAGTCGACAAGATGACCTGGGCGATCCACTGGGGCGGCGACACGGTGATGGATCTCTCCACCGGCAAGAACATCCACGAGACGCGCGAGTGGATCGTGCGCAATTCCCCGGTGCCGATCGGCACCGTGCCGATCTACCAGGCGCTGGAAAAGGTCGATGGCCGCGCCGAGGAGCTGACTTGGGAACTCTTCCGCGATACCCTGATCGAGCAGGCCGAGCAGGGCGTGGATTACTTCACGATCCACGCCGGGGTGCTCTTGCGCTACATCCCGATGACCGCGAAGCGCATGACCGGGATCGTTTCCCGCGGCGGCTCGATCCTCGCCAAATGGTGCCTCGCGCACCACAAGGAGAACTTCCTCTACACGCACTTCGAAGAGATCTGCGAGATCATGAAGGCCTACGACGTCGCCTTTTCCTTGGGCGACGGCCTGCGCCCCGGCTCGATCTACGACGCGAACGACGAGGCGCAGCTCGCGGAACTGAAAACCCTTGGGGAGCTCACCGACATCGCCTGGCAGCACGACGTGCAGGTGATGATCGAAGGCCCGGGCCATGTGCCGATGCACATGATCAAGGAGAACATGGATCTCCAGCTGCAATGGTGCAAGGAAGCGCCGTTCTACACGCTCGGGCCGCTCACCACCGACATCGCGCCCGGCTACGATCACATCACCAGCGCGATCGGCGCGGCGCTGATCGGCTGGTATGGCACGGCGATGCTCTGCTATGTGACGCCGAAGGAGCACCTCGGCCTGCCGGACAAGAACGACGTCAAGGACGGCATCATCGCCTACAAGATCGCCGCCCACGCCGCCGACCTCGCCAAGGGCCACCCGGGCGCGCAGGCGCGCGACAACGCGCTCTCCAAGGCGCGTTTCGAGTTCCGCTGGGAGGACCAGTTCAACCTCGGCCTCGACCCGGACAAGGCGCGCGAGTTCCACGACGAAACGCTGCCGCAGCAGGGCGCGAAGCTCGCGCACTTCTGCTCGATGTGCGGACCGCACTTCTGCTCGATGAAGATCACCCAGGACGTGCGCGAGTACGCCGAGAAGGGGATGGAAGAAAAGTCGATCGAGTTCGTCAAGCAGGGGGCGGAGATCTACCGCTCGACCTGAACGGCCAGCATCTTGGCGTGCTTGGCGAAGCTTGCATAGCAGCCGATCAGGATGTGCGCGAGTCCCGGCACGCCGTCGAGAAAGCCCAGGCGCAGAAAGTAGAACTTGACGAAGCGCGCCAGCGGCGAGAGCAGCAGTCGCGCCACCGTGCTGCGTTGCCCGCGCGCCAGGGCGGCGTGCGCCGTCAGCGTCGAGTAGCGATTCTGTTTTTCGAGGTAGCGCTCCAGCGACTCGGCCGAGTCGTGCAGCAGATCGCCTTTCAAGGTGCCCACGGACCCGTGGGTGACGACGCGCTCATGGACGGCATCTTCCGACCAGCGCGCATGGCGCCGGTCGAACAGGCGCAGACTCCAGTCCGGATAGCCTTCGCCGTGTTTGAGATAGCGGCCCATGAAGCGGTTGCAGCGGGGAAATCGATAGGCATGGAAAGTCGGCGCCGCCCCGGCGGCGCTCGCAGTCTCCCCGCCCGCGAGGGCGGGGCTGGGGGTGGGCGGGTGTTCAATTGTCGGCGCTGGCAGGACGGCACGAATCGCCTTCGCGAGCTCCGGCGTCACCCGCTCGTCGGCATCGACGCACAGCACCCAGTCGTGCTTGGCCTGCTCAACGGCGAACTGCTTCTGCGGCCCAAAGCCGCGCCAGTGCGTCTCGATCACCCGGGCCCCGCGGCGCCGGGCGAGTTCCACCGTGCCATCGGTGCTGCCAGAATCGACGACGAGGATCTCATCGCAGAAAGCCAGCGAATCGAGGCAGGCGGGCAGCTGCGTCATGGCATCGCGGGTGATGATCACGGCGGAAAGGGCAGGCATGCGGGGATTCTAAGCGCGCCCGGTAAAATGCCGCCATGCCCGCTCCCTTCGACCCGGCACTCCTACGCCGGGCGCTCGTCATCAAGCTGCGCCACCACGGCGACGTGCTGCTCGCCGCCCCGGTGCTCTCCGCGCTCAAGGCCGCCGCGCCGCAGTGCGAGATCGACGCGCTGGTCTATGCCGACACCGCGCCGATGCTCACCTATCACCCGGCGCTTGCGCAGCTTCACTGCATCGACCGCGACTGGAAACATCTAGGGCCGCTCGCTCAGCTCCGGGCCGAAGGGCGGCTGCTCTCGGGCTTACGCTTGCGGCGTTACGATCTCGTCGTGCACTTGTCGGTGCATCGGCGCGGCGCGTGGCTCGTGCGCCTCTTGCGACCGCGCTGGTCGGTGGCGCCGCGTTACACGGGGCGCTTCTGGGCCGGCAGCTTCACGCATTTCTACCCCGCGCAATCGCATCCGCAGCGCCATACCGTCGAGACGAACCTCGATGCGCTGCGCGCACTGGGCTACGAGCCGAAGGCGGCAGACAAGCGCGTGATCCTCATCCCAGGCCCGGATGCCGAGACGCGCATCGACACGATCTTGGCGCAGCACGGCCTCGAGCGCGGACGCTTCATCCACCTCCATCCCGCCTCGCGCTGGCTGTTCAAATGCTGGCCGGCGGACAAATTCGCCGCCCTGTGCGACGCGCTCGCCCATCGAGGCTGGCCGCTCGTGCTGACCGCCGCGCCCGAAGCGAAAGAAAAGGCATTGGTCGCGCAAATCCTCGCGCAGCGTGCCGTCCCGTCCGCGCCGACTCTCGACCTTTCCGGAGCGCTCACGCTCAAGGAACTGGCCGCGCTCACCGCCCGCGCGCGGCTCTTCGTCGGCGTCGATTCGGCGCCGATGCACATCGCTGCAGCGATGGGCACGCCCACGGTGGCGATCTTCGGCCCTTCGGGCGACAAGGAATGGGGGCCGTGGAACGTTCGGCATCGCGTCGTCGCCTCGCAACACCACCCCTGCCGCCCCTGTGGCCGGGACGGTTGCGAAGGCAGCAAGGTGAGCGCCTGCCTCACCGAGCTGCCGGTCGAACAGGTACTGGCGGCGTGCGAAGCCTTGTTGGCCGAAACGGCATGAAACTCGCCATCGTCCGTCAGCGCTACACCCCCTACGGCGGCGCCGAGCGCTTCGCCGCGCTGGCGCTCGACGCCTTGCGCGCGCAAGGCGTGTCGGTCGAGACCATCGCCCGCAACTGGCAAGACGAGGCAGGCGGCCTGCGCTGCGACCCGTTCTATCTCGGGCGCACCTGGCGTGACCTGGGTTTCGCCCGCTGCGTGCAGCGCGTGATCGCCAGCGGCCGCTACGACCTCGTGCAATCGCACGAGCGCATCCCGGGCTGCCATATCTTTCGCGCCGGCGACGGCGTGCATGCGACCTGGCTGGAGCTCTCCGGCAAGCCCTGGCGGCTGTCGCCCTGGCACCGCTACACGCTCGCGGCGGAGGACGCGATGTTCCGCGATCCGGCCTTGCGCGCGGTGATATGCAATTCGCGCCTGGTGGCGGACGACATCGCGCGGCGCTGGCCGAGTATTGCCGACCGGCTGCACCTCATTTACAACGCGGTCGATGGCGAGCGTTTCCACCCCGGCCTGCGCGAAGAACATCGCACTGCCCTGCGCGCAAAAGTCGGCGCTGGCGGGACGGCACCGGTGATCCTCTTCGTCGGCTCGGGTTACGAACGCAAGGGCGTGGCGACGCTGATCGAAGCGCTCGCGCGCATGAAAACGCATGAGGCCGAAGCCTGGATCGTCGGCCGCGACAAGGATGAAGCCCGCTACCGGCGGCTGGCCGAACGGCTGGGCCTTGCCTCGCGCGTGCGCTTCTTCGGCGCGCAGGCCGACGTGCGCCCCTTCTACGGCGCGGCCGACGTGTTTTGCCTGCCGACGTGCTACGACCCGCTGCCCAACGCCGCGCTCGAAGCGCTCGCCTGCGGGCTGCCGGTGGTCACGACGACGACCTGCGGTGCGGCGGAACTGATTCGGGCGGGCGAAAGCGGGTTCGTCTGTCCGCCGCGTGAGCCGGCCGCGCTGGCCGACCATCTCGCCGCACTCTGCCAGCCCGGCGTGGCGCTCTCGATGCGCGATGCGGCCCGCGCATGTATCGCCGCACTGACGCCCGAGGCGATGGCGGCGCGCTTGCTGGACCTCTACCGGCGGGCGTTGTCGGGCGCGGCAGGAACCGCTCCGCCCCCCCGACTATAATTGCGGTTTGTTCCGGGCCCTCGCCCGCCTTGCCGATGCCCTCCAGGAAACCCAAGGCTTCCCCCTCCGTCGCCACCAGCGCGCAGATGTATCTGCGCCTGCTCGGCTACGTGCGCCCGTACTGGAAAGGGTTCGCGCTGGCGCTCTTGTGCATGGTGCTGCTCGCCGCCACCGAGCCGCTGTTTCCGGCGCTGATGAAACCGCTGCTCGACAAGGGCTTTTCCGGCCAGGCGCGCAACGATCTGTGGATCGCGCCGATCGCCATCGTCGGCATCTTCCTGGTGCGCGGCATCCTGTCGTTTTCCGGCGGCTACCTGATGGCCTGGGTGACCAACCATGTCGTGATGGACCTGCGCGTCGCGATGTTCGACAAGGTGCTGCGCCTGCCGACGCGCTACTACGACAACCAGAGCACCGGCGCGCTGATGTCGCGCATCACCTACGACGTCTCGAACGTCACCGGCGCGGCGACCTCGGCGCTCACCACGCTGGTGCGTGATTCGCTCACCATCGTCGGCCTGCTGGCCTGGCTGTTCTGGCTCAACTGGAAGCTCACGCTGGTGGCGCTCGCCGTCGGTCCGCTGATCGCGCTGGTCGTCAAGGCCTTCAGCGGCCGCCTGCGACGCGCCAGCCGGCAATCGCAGCACGCGATGGGCACCCTCTCGCACATCCTCGAAGAAGCCATCGGCGGCCAGAAGATCGTCAAGATCTTCGGCGGCCAGGACTACGAAGCGCAGCGCTTCCTGCAGGCGAACCAATACCTGCGCGGGCAGAACATGCGCCAGGCCGTCGCCGCCGCGGCCATCGTCCCCTTCGTGCAGATGTTCACCTCCATCGCGGTGGCCATCGTCATCTACACGGCACTGCTGCAGTCGGCCGAAGCGCAGACCACGGTGGGGGGCTTCGTCTCCTTCATCACCGCGATGCTGATGCTGCTGGCGCCGCTCAAGCACCTGGCCGACGTCAATGCGCCGCTGCAGCGCGGCCTGGCTGCGGCCGAAAGCGTTTTCTCCCTGCTCGACGAAGTCCCGGAACCCGACGACGGCACGCTCACCCTGCCCCGCGCCCGGGGCGAGCTCGCCTTCGAGAACGTCACCTTCCGCTATCCCGGCAGCGAGCGGCCCGCGCTCGAAAATCTCAGCCTGACGATCCATCCTGGCGAAACCCTTGCCCTGGTCGGCGCCTCGGGCAGCGGCAAGACCACGCTCGCCAACCTGCTGCCGCGCTTCTATCCGCTCGAACAGGGACGCATCCTGATCGACGGTGAGCCGATCGAGACGCTCACGCTCGCCTCGCTGCGCGCCAACATCGCGCTGGTGAGCCAGGAAGTCGTGCTGTTCAACGACAGCATCGCCGCCAACATCGCCTACGGCGCGCTGGCCAATACGCCGCCGGCCGAGATCGAAGCCGCCGCGCGCGCCGCCCATGCGCACGAGTTCATCATGGCGATGCCACACGGCTACGCCACCCGCGTCGGCGAGCGCGGCGTCAAACTCTCCGGCGGCCAGCGCCAGCGCATCGCCATCGCCCGCGCGCTGCTCAAGAATGCGCCGATCCTGATCTTGGATGAGGCCACCTCGGCCCTCGACAACGAATCCGAGCGTCATGTCCAGGCCGCGCTCGACGAGCTGATGAAACACCGCACCACGCTGGTCATCGCCCACCGCCTGTCGACCATCGAAAACGCCGACCGCATCGTCGTGCTCGACCACGGACGCATCGTCGAATCCGGCACGCATGCGGAGCTGCTCGGCAAGGGCGGCATCTATGCGCGGCTTTACCGTCTGCAGTTCGCGGAAGCCGCCGCATGATCGTCCTGCATACCGAATCCTCGCTCGGCTGGGGCGGGCAGGAAAACCGCACGTTCAACGAAATGCTCGGCCTGCGTGAACGCGGCCATACCGCGCTGCTCGCCTGCCCGCCGGGCGCACGGCTCGGCGCGCGGGCGCGCGAGGCGGGCTTCACGGTGTTCGAGACGCCGATGCGCTCGGCCGTCGACCTGCCGGCGATGCTGCGCCTGCGTCGCTTCATGGCCGAGCAACGTCCGGACGTAGTGAACACGCACAGCAGCCGCGACACGCAGCTCGCCGGCATGGCGGCACGGCTGCTCGCGCGCCGCCCGCGCCTCGTGCGCACCCGTCATCTGGCGCTGCCGATCACCTCGAAATTCACCTACCGCGTGCTGCCGGATCATGTCGTCACAGTCAGCCGCCATGTCGAAAACGCGCTCGTCCGCGCCGGTGTGCCACGCGAGCACATCACCACCGTGCATACCGGCATCGATTTCTCGCGCTACGACCGCGCTCTGGTCAAGGGCGATCTGCGCGAAGCGCTCGGATTGCCGGCCGATACGCTGCTCATCGGCACGGTCGCCATCCTGCGCAGGAAGAAGGGGCATGCCGAGCTGCTCGAAGCGGTCCCTGCCGTGCTGGAGCGCTTTCCCGATGCGCATTTCGTCTTCGCCGGCGATGGGCCGCAACACGCCAATATCGAGCGCCGCATCGCAGCCTTGCAACTGAGCGAGCATGTCCACCTGCTCGGCCTGCGGCGCGATGTCGTCAATGTGCTGGCCAGTCTCGATCTCTTCGTCCTGCCCACCCATCAGGAAGCACTCGGCACCGCCTTCGTCGAGGCAGGCGCCATGGGGCTTGCCTGCATTGGCACGAACGTCGATGGCGTACCGGAAGTGATCAATGACGGCGAAACCGGCCTGCTGGTCCCGGTCCATGACCCTGCCGCGCTGGCCCAGGCCATCATCGCGCTGCTCGCCGACCCCGCACGACGCCGCGCCATGGGGGAAGCGGCCAGCCGGCATGTCCGGCAAAAGTTTTCCCGCGAGGCGATGGTCGGCGGCATGGTCGCGGTATATGAACGGCTCCTGGGACAGCGATGAAAACCGCCAAGGCCATCCCGGTGTTGATGTATCACCATGTCAGCCCCAACCCGGGGCTCGTCACCGTCTCGCCGGAAAACTTTCGCGCGCAGATGCGCCAGCTCGCCGAACAGGGCTGGCACACGCTCACCCTGGACGATCTCGCCCGCTTTCTCGCCGGCGAGCCCATGCCCAAGAAAAGCATCGTCATCACCTTCGACGACGGCTATCTCGACAACTGGGTCCATGCCCATCCGGTGATGGCCGAATACGGCTTGCACGGCGCGATCTTTATCGTCACCGGCTGGATCGGCGACGGCCCGCCGCGACCGCATGCCCATACAAAAGTCGGCGCTGGCGGGATGGCACCCCTGCTGCCGACGCCGAACCACAAGGCCTGCAAAGCCGCGATCGCCGCTGGCCGCGCCGACGAAGTCATGCTGCGCTGGAGCGAAATCGAAGCGATGCGCGCTGCCGGCACCTTCGAGTTCCACTCGCACACCCACACGCATACGCGCTGGGATCTGACCGAACCCGACCCCGAGAGCCGCCACCAGAAACTTGCCGCCGATCTCACCGCCTCGCGCGAGACGCTGCAAGCGCGGCTGGGCAAAGCGAGTCGGCATCTGTGCTGGCCGCAGGGGTATTACGATGACGGATACATCGTCATCGCCCAAGCCAATGGGTTCGATCATCTCTACACCACGGAAACGCGTATCAACGTGCCAGGGTTGAGACCTGCGCGGATAGGCCGCATCGTGACTAAAAACAAAGATGGCGCCTGGCTGCTTCGGCGCGCGCAGATCTACGCGCGCCCCTGGCTGGGCCGCTGTTACCGCTGGCTGCACAGCTGACATGAAGCGCCTTGGCGAGATTTTCTTGCACTGCGCCTGCATTGCCTACCGTCCTTTCCGCAGGCGGAATCCCGTCGCTCCACCGCGCACCTTCGTGGTCGTTTCCAATACGGCGCTAGGCGACACGCTGCTCTCTACGCCGGTGATTGCCTCATTGCGGGCATCTTTCCCGGCGGCGCACATTTTCTTTGTCTTGCACCCTCGCTATGCCAGCCTTTTTTTAGGGCTTGACGGCATCGACGGTTTGCTCGCCTATGACGGCAGCTATGCTGGCCTGCCGCAGGCGATTTCCCGGTTACGCAAGATCGCGCCCGACGTCGTCCTGCTAGCCCATTCCAATGGTCCACAAGACATTCCCCTGGCATGGCTGGCGGGCGCACCGCTGATTCTCAAGCCCGCCACTCGCAGTCCTTTTCGCGCCTATCTCTCGGCGCAAATGCCGCCACTGACGGGGCATGTCATCGAAGAGCGTCTCAACTTGGTGCGTTTCGTCGGCGGCACGCAAATCACGACGCGCATGCAGTTGCCGGTGCGTTATTCCGGTGACTTGCCAGCTGACGTCGAGCGCCTCCCCCAACCCACCATCGGCTTTCAATTAGGCGCTGCCAACCATTACAAGCAATGGCCCGTCGGTAAATTCGCGGCGTTGGCAAAAGAACTTTTGTCAGCCAACCCGGAAATGAACATCGTACTGACAGGATCAGCCGGTGAGCGCGCGCTTGCGAACGAACTGCTGCGGCTGTGTCCCGACCCGCGAATTCTCGATCACACCGGAAAGTGGAAAGTCGATCAGTTGCCGTGGCTGCTGCGTCAATTCACGCTGCTCGTCACCAACGACACTGGCCCCATGCACCTGGCCATTGCCTTGGGCGTGCCCACCGTGAGCCTGTTTGGCATGACCTCCGCCTCCGCCATTGGCCCCTTTCAGGATCTCGATCGCCACATCGTCATCGAGAAAGGAGTCGACCGGCAAGCCCATCTACCGAAGAAACGGCGCAGCAATCAAGGGATGGCCTTGATTGGGGTCGATGAAGTCTTCGCTGCGGTCAATCAACAGCTCTCTCGCCATGCGTCTGCTTCTCATCACTGACCAGAGCCCCGATTCACAACATTCCGCCATCCGGGGTATCTTCGACCAGCATCTGCGCCAGCATGCACAGATAGACATCGTCTGGTTCTCCCGCAGCCATCCGCGTATCGAACGCCGGCCGGGACACATCATCCTTCCCTGGCGATATCGCCGGCATAGCCTTTGGTGGCGCCTGCATCCGCCGCTGGCGCTGAACGATTACGACGTAGTGATCGTCCGCAACCTCTTTCCAGTTCTAAGCGCCTTGCAAGTCAAGAAACATCCTTACCGCCTGGGCTTTTGGGAATCGTTCCCGCATCGCTTCCGGCGCTTTTACGAGGCAGAACAGACGGGCAAGGCGCGCTGGCGCAAGTCACTGGAATATCGTTGGCACGCGCGTAAAGAAAACCGGTTGCTCGCTCGTTGCGACTTCTACCTGCCGATCACCGCCCACTTCCAGAAGCAGTTCCGCCCGGACCTCGCCATTCCTTCGCATCCGCTGCCGATGGGCGTGGATGATCTCGCATTGCCCACACCGTCGTCTCTACACCGTCCGCCCCACCAGCCGCTGCGCCTGCTCTATGTGGGCGCGGTCGATGCCCTGCGCGGTTTCGAAACTCTCTTGGCGGGGATCAGGAAAGCCCGCATCCCGCTGATACTTGATATTTTCACCGCCAGCGACAATCCGGCCGTGCGTAGCCTCAAGCAGCAAGCCGATCCCATGGTACGCATCCACCCTCCCCTGCCGCGCGACGCGCTGCTCGCCCGCATGAGCGAGTATGATTTAGGGATATCCTTGATTCCCGTCACACCCCTTTATGCCGTGTCCTCACCAACCAAGACCATGGAATACTTCGCGATGGGCCTGCCGGCCTTGATGACCCGTCTGCCGGAGCATGAAGCGCTCTTCGGTGATCTGCCGTTCTTGTTCACCGATTTCGAGCCTGTCGCCATTGCCCGCAGTCTGGAACGGATGGCGGCGCTTCACGAAAGGGACTGGCAGCGGGCGCGTGAGGAAGGGCGCACAATCGTGCTTGCTCATCGCACCTACCGCGTGTTGGCCAGCGAGTTGTCTGTTTTTTTGTCAAAAGTTCATGCAACTGCTTCTTTGGTTTGACCGCCTCCGCGATGCCATTCGCGCTGCCCGCGCAAGCCGGCAACCGCGACCTCAGTCGCCGCGCCACGTAGCTTACGTCGAGCTATCCAGCATCTGTAATGCCGCCTGCGTGTTTTGCTCCTACCCAATCCTGGCGCAAGATTCAGACAGGCTGAAGCAAATGTCTGGTTCTGTCTTCGCACGTACCCTTGAGTTATTGCTACAACTAGGCTACAGGCAGTGCAGCTTTACACCGACGACAGGAGAAGTTTTTGCCAACCCGCAATGGCCGGATTTTTTCGCACAGGCGCTGCAAAACGAGAAAATCGAGTCCGTCTATTTCTACTCGAATGGCATTTTACTCACAGAAAAAAACATTGCTCGCATCCTCGAGCTCCCGAACTTACACAAACTTGCCGCTGTACATCTTTCCGTTGGGGGGACGGATAAGGCTACTTACCATCGCATGTTCGGCGTCGACAAGTTTGCTGCTGTTCAACGCAACATCAATGCCTTATGCAAGGCCCTAGCGGATCGACAGCTGACAATCAAAGTTTGCTGTGAGGCACGCATCCCCAAAACGATCAAGCTTGCCACGACTGACATCGAACGCACCTTTAACATGGCTGGCTACCGACATTTCCGCGCCGAGGTTCTGCGTTTTTTCGATCCCCTAGGCGGTCTTGTGACGGATAAGGAGCTCCGCTACCTTCCCCCGGTCAGGGATAAATCCAAGCTCTGCTATCGCCTTGGCGATATACGTTTTGACGCGCGAGGAGGCATATGGATGTGTGGCTGCGTGGTCAGCGAGAGACCCGGCGATACGAGTCTCAGGATTGGTTCCACTGATGACCAAGCAGAAGACATAATGTTGCGACAAACAGAAATCATTTCCCGATGGCGGCAAGGCCACCTCCCGACTGTGTGCGCTGGTTGCAGAGTCTATAAGCCGGCAGCGGGGAATGATCATGATTTACTTCCGGACGTTCATAGATGATGCAATCCATTCAAGCCCCTAAAAGGGTCGTCTTGAGCTACCCTTTTGGCGGCACAGCAGCAGACTTTGGGAAAGCATGCGTTGCAGCGTTGGAAGAACTTGGCTGCGCTGTCTTCCCATTTGACAGCAGTAGGAATGAATCGAGCTTGCGCATCCTGGGGCTCTTGAAAACAACGCGACACCTGATGCGATTGCAAGCTCCGCCTCGCGTAGAAGGCGGATCCAAGCATGACGCTTTGGAGGCTTCGGTGAGCTCGGCTCGCCCACATGTATTGCTTATTCTCAGAGGTGATAGTTACGCTCATGATTTCATTCGATACCTCAAGGAACAATATCGCATCCCCCATGTCGTCTGCTGGTGGATAGAAGGTCCGAAATGGCAAGATCTTATGCTGCAAGAGGCCCAGATCTATGACGCCTACTATTGCATACACCGCGACGGGTATCCGCCCGAATCAGGTATTCGCTATCTGCCTGCTGTCTCGACTATCGATAATGCCTTGTTGAGATCAGAAAACAGGGCGTGCAAAAGAGATATTACTTTCATAGGCAAATGGAAGCCTCGCAGGCAGAACTATCTCGAATCTATCGCGGATCTAGACGTGAGTATTTACGGACCAAAGTGGCTTGCCAAGAATCTGACTAATCCCTCCATGCTGCGTCATGTCAAAGGGAGCAGAATCCATGGTCACGCCGTCACCCGAGCATATGCTCATTCCAAAATAGGGCTGGATGTCCCAAGCTGGGATATCAGCACTTCACTAACGCTACGCATAGCCGATATTCCCGCAAGCGGATGCTTCTTACTTACTCAAGACAGTCCATCTTTACGGGAGTATTTTGAGGTTGGCAAACATATCGATGTATTTGCGACACCAGAGGAATTATCAGACAAAGCTCGTTTCTACCTTACCCATGAAACAACACGGGAGTCCATGGCAGCTGCAGCCTTCGTTCGCGCGAAATCACTCCCAACGTTGGCGCAAAGGCTCAGGAAATTACTGGAACCCATTATCTAAAGTCGATGGCCTTGGCACGTGAAAGTATCGGAGGAGAGCGGGCCACGACCGAACGCGCAGAAATACACACCGGCCTCGCCTTGGCCATGGCGCTACTGTTCGTCTGGCCCCTGCCGCATACGATTGCGTTGCGGCATTTGCTGCTGATCGCAGCCGCATTGTGGGCTGGCGCAACGGCTTTGCGCGCGCGAAGTGGCGGTCTTGTCACCGGGCCGGGCCACATCTGGTTGGCTTTCGTGCTCTGGGCCGGAATCTCTGGTGCTCTGCCCGGGAACCGCTTCTACAGCGGCGATTTCGCCGGCCAACTGCTGACTGCCACGGTTGCCGGATTCTTCGGCTTTATGCTGGGCGGCAGATTGATCGGCGCCGGCCGCTACGGTGCAGGCTGGGCCTGGCTGATGCTGCCGTTGCTCGTTTTCGCCGCCAGCACGTCCTGGGAGGGGCTTCAACCGTGGCTTACGGGCGGCAGCCTGGCGCGACGGGTCGATGGCCTCACGGAAGGGCCGGACAAAAGCAATTACCTGACGGTCATCCTGGTCTGTTGGCTGCTGGCCGAAGGATGGCTGCGGCTTCGCCTGCGCCGCCGATTCACCCCTTTGCCCAGCGCGGCGTTGATGGCAGCCGGAGTCGTCTCGGCCTTCACGCTCTATGTGGAGATGATCCGTAACGGTCTATTGAGCCTGGGCGCCGCGATCGCCGTGCTGGCCGCCCACGCGGCCGCTGGCCAGCGGACGGCGATTACGCGCCGCAGCCTCGTTTGGGCGCTGATTCTCGTCGTTTCGTTTGTCGCACTGGCGACGAGCGATCCCCGCTGGCGGGGCACCTGGGATTCGGCGATGGCGGCCTGGAATGCGGATACGCGGGCCGTGGTATTGGGCGAAACGGCCGTCGATGGCAGCAAGGACCCTTCGGCTTTTCTGCGCATCGCGATGATCAAAGAAGGGCTGGGCATCGTCGCTGCCCATCCCCTCGGCATCGGCTTCCACCGCAACGCATTCGGCCATGGTCTGGCTCAGACCTATGGCGCGGGTTCCGGCCACAGTCACAGCAGCTTGCTCGACATCGCCATTGGCGCGGGCATCCCCGGCCTGCTGCTGATCTGCGCATTCCTCGTCTCGCTATTCGTCACGGGCTGGCAGGCCGAGCGGCTGCGCCAAGATGGCATCGGCCTGCTGCTCGCGCTGCTCGCCGTTGCCACGCTCGCGCGTGCCGCGCTCGATAGCTGCCTGCGGGATCACATGCTGCAGATGACGCTTTTCTTTTTCGGCATTCTCCTCGGCGCCCTGACAGCGCGGGGAGAAAAGGAGATGACTCGTTGAAGATTCTGGTCATCCGCCGTGACAACATCGGCGACCTCGTGTGCACTACCCCGATGTTCTCGGCTTTGCGGCAGCATTATCCGGATGCCCACATCGCTGCGCTGGTAAACAGCTACAACGCCGATGTTCTCGCGGGCAATCCCGATCTCGACGCGGTCCATGTCTATACCAAAGCCAAGCATCGTGAGGCTGGCCAGTCGGTGCTCGGCGTCTATCTCGACCGCCTGCGGCTCTTCCGCAAGCTGCGTGCCGAGCGGTTCGACCATGCCATCATCGCCGGCGCGCATTTCCTGCCACGAGCATTGCGCCTGGCGCGCCTGGTGGCGCCGCGCCACATCATCGGCTTCACCGAGCCCGGAAAGCGAGGTGTGCAGCACATCGACATGGGCATTCCCTATGCCCTGCCCCAGCCCATGCACGAAGTCGAGGATATTTTCCGCCTGCTCGGCCCCTTGGGCATCGCGGGGCCGCCAGGACCGCAAGTTCTCATCTCTCCAGCCGAGGAGACCCATAAGGCCGAAGAACTGGCGAACTCCATGACAGGAAGCCTGACCGTTGGTCTTCACATCAGCGCCCGCAAGCCGCTGCAGCGCTGGCCGAAAGAATCTTTCGCCGAACTGGCGCGCCGGCTGGCTTCGCGTCATGACGCACGCATGCTACTGTTCTGGTCCCCCGGCAGTGCGAACAATCCCCAACATCCGGGCGATGACGAAAAGGCCGCCTGGATCGTCGAGAATGTGAAGGGCCTGCCATTAGCTCCTTTTCCCACCCGACGCCTGGCGGAGCTGATGGGCGGGCTCGCCGCCTGCGATGCCGTGATCTGCTCCGACGGCGGCGCGATGCACATCGCCGCGGGCCTGGGCAAGCCGATCGTCTGCTTCTTCGGCAACTCGGATGCAACGCGCTGGCATCCGTGGGGGGTGCCTTATGAGCTGCTGAAAAAGGAAAGCCGCGACGTCGCCGACATCACAGTCGAAGAAGCGCTCGCCGCCTTTGAACGCCTGATGGCGCGCCTATAATCGCGCCGCCATGCGTCTGCTCCTCGTCAAGACTTCCTCGCTCGGCGATGTGATCCATGCGCTGCCGGTGGCCAGCGACATCCGGCGCGCGCTGCCGGAGGCGCAGATCGACTGGGTGGTGGAGGAAAATTTTGCCGAGATTCCGCGCCTGCATCCGGCCATCGGCGGGGTGATTCCGGTGGCCGTGCGGCGCTGGCGCAAGGCGCTGTTTTCCGCCGCGACCTGGCGCGAGATCGGCGCCTATCGGCGCGCGGTGTGCCGTCCCGCCAGCGCCGACTTTTGCAGCTACGATGCCGTCATCGATCTGCAGGGGCTCGTCAAGAGCGCCCTGCTCGCCACGCTCGCGCGCGGCCGGAAATTCGGCTTCGCCGCGCCGCGCGAGGGGCTGGCGGCGCTCGCCTACGACGGGGCCGTCGATGTGCCGCGGGAGCTTCACGCAGTGACGCGCAACCGGCTGCTCGCCGCGGGCGCCCTGGGTTATACACTCGACGCCCTGCCACTCGATTACGGCATCGGTGCGCCGCCTTTGCGGGCGACCTGGCTGCCGGCCGGCGAGTATGCGGTGCTGCTCACGGCCACCAGCCGCGCCGACAAGGAATGGCCGGAGGACGACTGGCGCGGGCTGGGGATGGCGCTCGCCGCCACCGGCCTGCGCTGCGTGCTGCCCGGCGGCTCGGCGGCCGAACGCGCGCGCGCCGCGCGGCTGGCGCAGGGGATCGGGCGCGCCCTCGCCGCGCCAGCGATGAGTCTGACAGAACTGGCCGGGCTGATGGCCGGCGCGCGGCTGGTGGTCGGCGTCGATACGGGGCTGGTGCATCTGGCCGCCGCGCTGGGCCGACCGACCGTCGCGATCTATTGCGCCTCCGACCCTCGGCTGACCGGCGTGCTCGGCACGGGGCCGCACCTCAATCTCGGCCAAGCGGGCAGGCCGCCTGCGGCGCACGAAGTCGTCGAAACCGCACTCAGCTTGCTTGCCGAATAAACATTACATTGAATTTTGAGCGGTATGCGCTCATAATTCAATCATGCTGATCCGCTCCCGCCATATCGCTGAAGTTCGTGCCGCCCTGGGCCGCGCGCCCATCGTCGCGTTGCTCGGGGCCCGGCAGGTGGGCAAGACGACCTTGGCGCGGCAGGTGCTCGGTGAATGGGCCGGGCCGAGCCATTATTTCGATCTCGAGGATCCCGACGACCTGGCGCGATTGAATGAGCCCAAACTGGTGCTGGCCGGGCTGACCGGGCTCATCGTCATCGATGAGATCCAGCGCCGGCCCGACCTTTTTCCGCTGCTGCGCGTGCTGGCGGACCGGCCGGAGGCGCCGGCACGCTTCCTGATCCTCGGCAGCGCCCAGCCGAGCCTGCTGAAAACCAGCGCGGAGTCGCTCGCCGGCCGCATCGCCTTTCATCGGGTCGAGGGCTTTTCGCTCGGCGAAGTGGGTAGCGAGCACATGCAGACGCTGTGGCGGCGCGGTGGTTTCCCGCGTGCGTTTCTGGCGGCAGATGAAGCGGAAAGCGTCGCCTGGCGGCGCGATTTCATCCGCACGTTTCTGGAGCGCGATCTGCCCCAACTGGGCATCGACATTCCCGCGATCACGCTGCACCGCTTCTGGCGCATGCTCGCGCATTACCACGGGCAAACCTGGAACGGCGCGGAGCTGGCGCGCGCCTTCGGCGTCGCGCATACGACCGTGCGGCGCTATCTCGACATTCTCACCGGCACGCTGGTGGTACGGCAACTGCCGCCCTGGCACGAAAACTTGAGCAAGCGACAGGTCAAGGCGCCCAAGGTCTATCTCGCCGACAGCGGCCTGTTGCACAGCCTGCTGGGGCTGGCGAACCAGGACGATCTCGATGCGCATCCGAAGGTGGGCGCTTCCTGGGAAGGCTTCGTCCTCCACGAGGTGATGGATCGTTTTGCGGTCGAGCCCGAAGAAGCCTATTTCTGGGCCACCTATGCCGGCGCCGAACTCGATCTGTTGATCCTGCGCGGCGGAAGGCGCTGGGGCATCGAAATCAAGCTTACCACGGCGCCCAAGCTCACGGCCTCGATGCGCTCAGCCTTCGAAAGCCTGAAGCTCGATGGCCTCTTCGTGATCCATGCCGGCGAGCACGCGTTTCCGCTTGCTGCAGGCATCGAGGCCGTGCCCTTCGCCCAGCTCGATACGCTGCCGATCGGTCGCCCCGCATGAGCCGCTTTTTCTACACCCTCACCCTCCACGCCCTGCTTCCGTGGGCGCTGCTGCATCTCGTCTGGCGTGCGCGCCGGCAGCCGGAGTATCTGCGCCATTGGGGCGAGCGCTTCGGCGTCTTTCGCGCCGTCCCGCCGGCGCCGACTTTTTGGATTCACGCCGTTTCGGTCGGCGAGACGCGCGCCGCGCAGCCGCTCGTCCAGGCCCTGCGCCAGCGTTACCCGCACCATCGCATCCTGCTCACCCACATGACGCCCACCGGGCGCGCGACTGCCGAAGCACTGTTCGGCGATGCGGTGGAGCGTGTCTATCTGCCCTACGATCTTTCCTGGGCTGTGCGGCGCTTCCTCGCCCATTTCCGTCCCGAGATCGGCATCGTAATGGAAACGGAGCTGTGGCCGAATCTCGTCGCCGCCTGCCATGACTCCGACATTCCGCTCCTGCTCGTCAATGCGCGGCTCTCCGAAAAATCGGCGCGGCGCTACGCGCGCTGGCCGCGCCTGACGCGCGAGACGCTTCAGGGCTTGGCCGCGATCGCCTCGCAGGGCGAAGCGGATGCCGAGCGCCTGCGGGCGCTGGGCGCGCCGCAGGTCGAGGTGTTCGGCAACCTGAAGTTCGACGTCACGCCGCCGGCGCATCTGCCGGATTTTCGCGCGTTGATCGGCGATCGTCCGGTGTTCGTCTGCGCCAGCACGCGCGAAGGCGAAGAAGCGTTGATCCTGGATGCCTGGGCATCGAAAGTCGGCGCTAGCGGGACGGCACTCTTGGTCATCGTTCCGCGCCATCCGCAGCGCTTCGACGAGGTGGCGCGCCTGATCGAATCCCGCGGCTTGACGCTGCAACGTCGTTCCGATGGCCAGCCCGTCGCAGCAAAGACGCAGGTCTGGCTCGGCGACAGCATGGGCGAGCTGTTCGCCTACTACGCGGCGGCCGACATCGCCTTCGTCGGCGGCAGTCTGCTCGACTACGGCTGCCAGAACCTGATCGAACCCTGCGCGGTAGGCACACCGGTGCTGATCGGCCCCTCGACCTTCAACTTCGCCGAGGCGGCACAGGGGGCGCTCGATGCCGGCGCGGCGCGGCAAGTCGGGAATGCCGGGGAGCTGATCGAAAACGCGCTCGCGTTGCTGAACGATGCGCCGACCCGGCAACGCATGAGCGCGGCAGGTCGTGCTTTCGCCGCTCGCCATCGCGGCGCGACGGAGAAGACGCTCGCGCTCATCGCGCGCTATATGCCGACGCCCTCGTAGATTTCGTCGAGGGGAAGCCGGAATTCGAGGCTCGTCAATTCGAGCACATCGCCGGCTTCGAGGATGACCTGCTCCCAGCCGACGTCGCCCACGCGCCGAAACACCTCGACGTGACGGCTGTCTTGCTCGACCAGCACGTATTCCTTCAGCGTGGCGAGCTTGCGGTAGGCGAGCATTTTCTCGCGGCGGTCGATGCCCGCCGTCGATTCGGACAGCACCTCGACGAGCACCACCGGCTGGTCGATCACCATGTCGGCGGCCGTGAGCTTCTCCAGTTTCGGGTCGCAGCTGACCATCACGTCCGGGTAGTAATAGGCGTTGTCGCGCGCGACGTGCAGCTTCACCCCCTCCATCAGCACGCGGCACGGGGAGGCCTTCAGATGGCTGCGCAGTGCGGCGTAAATGCTGCCCGCGATGAGGTTATGGCGAATGCTCGCGCCGGTCATCGCGTAGATTTCGCCATTCACATACTCGTGGCGCAGCGGGCTTTGCGCTTCGAGGCGCAGGTAGTCTTCCGGGCTGATCGTTTCCAGTTTACGGTTCAGCATCGTCCAGTCCTCCTGCGCAAGACTGCGGCGCTACTCCAACAGCGCGTTGATCGACGCCAGATCGGCTTCGGTCAGCGTCCCGGCCGCGGCTTTCAGCTTCAATTGCGCGATCAGCGTATCGAGCCGCGCCTTGGCGAGTTTCTGCTTCGTGTCGTAGAGCTGGCTCTGCGCGTTCAGCACGTCGATGTTGATGCGCACCCCCACCTCGTAGCCGAGCTTGTTCGATTCGAGTGCGAGCTGCGATGAAGCGACGCCCGCTTCGAGCGCCTTGACCTGCGCCAGGCCGGAATTCACGCCGAGATACGCCTGACGCGCCGCGAGGGCAGCCTGACGCCGCGCGTTGTCGAGGTCGGCGCGCGCCTTCTCGTTGAGGGCCGCGGCCTCGCGCTCGCGCGAGCTGACCGCGCCGCCTGCATAGAGCGGCAACGCGAGCTGGAGACCGATGGTGCTGCTCTTGACTTCGATGCCGCCACCCGCGGTGGAGGAATAACCGCTACCGCTCCTGCCATAGCTCGCCACCAGATCGAGCGTCGGATAGTGGCCGGCGCGTTGCTTTTCGATTTCGCGGCTGGCGATCTCGAAGCTGGTCTGGGCGAGCTGCACGCCGAGATTGCCGGTTTCGGCAAAGCTCACCCATTGACCGAGATCGGCGGGCTGAGGCGGGTCGATGCGCACGCCGGGACGCAAGCCTTTGAGCGCGTCGAACTCCTTGCCAGTCAGCGTGCGCAGCACTTGCCGCTTGACGGCCAGATCGTTCTCGGCGGCAATCTCCGTCGCAACGGCCAGATCGTGACGAGCCTGGGCTTCGTGGGTATCGGTGATCGTCGCGGTGCCGACCTCGAAACTGCGCTTGGCGGCTTCGAGTTGCTCGGCGATCGCGGCCTTTTGCGCCTGCGCCGTCGCCAGGGTTTCCTGGGCGAGCAGCACGTCGAAATACGCCTGGGCGACACGCACGATCAGGTCCTGGCCAGCCTGGACGTATTGCACCTCGGCCAGCGCCGCCGTCAATTCGGACTGCTTGTAGCCCACCCAGTTCTGCCAGCGGAACAGCGGCTGCGACAGGCTCACGCTCCAGCCGTTGCTGTTGTAATTGCGCGAAACGGTAGTGCCATAGGCACGCAAGGTGGTATCGCTTTCGTTCCAGGTCGTGTTGGCAGACAGACCGAGCGTCGGCAAGAGGCCGGCGCGGCCCTGCGGCAGTTTCTCCAACCCGGCATCACGCTGCGCCCGCGCCGCGGCGTATTGCGCGTCATAGGCGGCAGCCTCGCGATAGACCTGCATGAGGTCGGCGGCCTGGGCGGTGAAGGCGCTTGCCGAGCAGGCGAGAGCGACGAGGATTTTCAGCGAAAGCCGCATGAGAGACTCCAGATAGGTTCAATAGGTCGGGGCGGACGGATCGACATCGCGCGACCAGGCCGCCATGCCGCCATAAAGGTTGATGATGTTGGAAAATCCCTGGTGTTCGAGAAACATCGCCACCTGATAACTGCGCGCACCGTGGTGGCAGATCACCACGATTTCGGCATCGCGCGCGAGTTCCGGATAGCGCGCCGGTACCGAACGCATCGGCATCAGCCGCGCGCCGGGAATGTGCACGATGTCGAACTCCCATGGCTCGCGCACGTCGAGCAAGACGGGTTTCGGACGCTGCGGATCGTCGAGCCACGTCTTGAGCTGCACGGCGGTCATCTGCTTCATGGCTCAGAACACGAACTTCTTGGCCGGCGGCTGCCGCAAGCCAGGAACGATGGTTTCGAGCAGGTCCTCGCTCGACATGGCTTCGCCCGCGCCTTTTTTCATCAGGCGCATCGTCATCAGCGGCTCTTCGCCCGGCAAAGGCACGAACGCGACCAGGCGGCCGCCATCGGCAAGCTGGTCGATCAGCGCCTGCGGGACCTCGCGCACGCCGCCCGAGAGGACGATCGCGTCGTAGGGCGCGTGGTCGCGCAGGCCGGCGAGGCCGTCACCCACTTCGACATGCACGTTGTCGATTTCGGCGCGGGCGAGATTGGCGCGCGCCTGCTCGGCCAGCGCCGGCTCGATCTCGATGGTCCACACCTCTTGCGCGCGCTGCGCCAGCAGGGCCGCCATGTGTCCGGAACCGGTGCCGACTTCGAGCGCGCGCCGGATTTGCATGCCGGCGAGCGCCTGCAGGATGCGGCCTTCGAGCTTGGGCGGCAACATCGTGGCGCCATGGCCGAGGGGAATCTCGACATCGGCGAACGCCAGCGCGCGCCAGGACTCCGGCACGAAATCCTCGCGCCGGTCGGCATACAGCTGCTCGATGACCTCCGGATCGGTGATGCACCAGGGTCGCAGCTGCTGTTCGATCATGTGATGACGGGCTGCTTCGAAATTCATCGTAACTCTCCGGTCAGGCATATTAGATGGGGTTGGATTCCGACAATTCTACTGCGGCTCATGAACCCGATAGACCGTCGCATACAAAGCCGGCAGGAACAGCAAGGTCAGCACCGTCGCCACGATGAGCCCGCCCATGATCGCCACCGCCATCGGTCCCCAGAAGATCTGGCGCGAGAGCGGGATCATCGCCAATACCGCGGCCGCCGCGGTGAGCATGATCGGCCTAAAGCGTCGCACCGCCGAGCCGACGATCGCCTCCCATTGGCTCTTGCCGGCTGCCAGATCCTGCTTGATCTGATCGAGCAGGATCACCGAGTTGCGCAGGATCATGCCCATCAACGCGATCACACCGAGATTGGCGACGAAGCCGAAGGGCTTGCCGAAGGCGAACAAGGCGATCGCCACGCCGATCAGGCCGAGCGGCGCAGTGAGCAAGGCCAGCAGCGTCAGGCGCATGCTCTGCAGCTGGATCATCAGCAGCGTGATCACCGCGACGATCATCAGCGGCACGACGGCCTTCAGGGCGTTTTCGTTCTTCGTCGACTCCTCGATGGTGCCGCCGACCTCGATGCGATAGCCCGGCGGCAACTCGGCGCGGAGGGGGTCGAGCTGCGGGTCGAGCTGCGCGGAGACCGTCGGCCCGGTGATGCCGTCGACGGCGAGATCGCCCCGCACCTGGATGGTCGGCAACCGATCGCGCCGCCAGATGACGCCTTCTTCCAGCACCGGGACGAGCTTCGCCACCTGCGCCAGCGGCACCCACTTGCCATTGGCGGGCACCGGCAGATCGGGCAGACGATCGAGGCTACCGCGATCGGGGCCGCCGGCGCGCCAGACAACGTCGATCAGCTGGTCGCCGGCGCGCACCTGCGTCAGCGTCGCGCCGACCTCCTGCGCCTGCAGCGCCTGCGCGACGTCCTGGCTGGTCACGCCCAGCGCGCGGGCGCGGTTCTGGTCGATTTGCACGCGCACGCTCTTGATCTTCTCGTTCCAGTCGAGGTGAACGTTGTGCAGCGCCGGATGGGCGCGCATCACCGTCGCCACCTTGCCGGCGATGGCGCGTAGCGTATCGAGATCCTCGCCGGAGACGCGGAACACCACCGGATAGCCGACCGGCGGTCCGTTCTCGAGGCGCTGCACGCGCGTGCGCACATGGCTCCAGCCGCCGTCGGGCGCGGCGAAGGCGTTCTGCAGATACGCCTTCACCGCCTCGCGCGCATCGAAATCCTTGGTCACCACCACGAGCTGGCCGAAGTTGTCGTTGAACAGCTGCTGGTCGAGCGGCAGATAGAAGCGCGGCGCGCCGTTGCCGACATAGCTGGAGACGTTGACGAGCTTGTCCTTCTCCTTGGCCAGCAGCGCCTCGACGCGCTCGACCTCGTGCTGGGTCGCCTTCAGCGCCGCGCCCTGCGGCAGCCACAGATCGACGAGCAGTTCGGATCGCGACGAGGGCGGGAAGAACTGCTTCTGCACGCCCTTGATGAAGACGGCCATGCCGAGCACGAAGGCCGCCAGCGTCAGGACGAGCACGGTGCGCCGGTGGCGCAGGCACCACTCCACCAGCGCGCGAAAGCGCCGGTAGAACGGCGTGTCATAGACGTCGCCGTGATGCTCCGCGCCGTATTTGCGCAGCGCCTGCTCGTCGAGCAGCTTGAAGCCGATGTAGGGCGTGAAGATCACCGCGACCAGCCATGACACCAGCAACGCGATGGTGGTCACCGAGAAGATCGCGCCGGCGTATTCGCCCGCCGCCGAGCGCGCGAACCCCACCGGGGTGAAGGCCGCGGCCGTGATCAGGGTGCCGGTGAGCATCGGGAAGGCCGTCGAGGTGTAGGCGAAGGTCGCCGCCTTGAACTTCTCCCAGCCCTGCTCGATCTTCACCACCATCATCTCGGCGGCGATGATCGCGTCATCGACCAAGAGGCCCAACGCAATGATCAGCGCGCCGAGCGAAATCCGGTGCAGGTCGATGCCAAAGGCACGCATCAGCAGGAAGGTGACGGCGAGCACCAGCGGGATCGACAGCGCGACCACCAGGCCGGTGCGCAGGCCCAGCGAGAGGAAGCTCACGCCGAGCACGATCACCAGCGCCTCGACGAGGCTGTGCAGGAACAGCCGGAGCGACACCTCGACGATGTGCGGCTGGTCGAACACCGTGGTCACCGTCATGCCGGCAGGCAGCGTGGCGGCGAGCCGCTTCACCTTGGCGCCGAGATGGTCGCCGAGCGCGATGACGTTGCCTCCCTTGTCCATCACCACCGCGATGCCGACGGCATCACGACCATCCACCCGCATGCGCGGATTGGGCGGATCGGCGAACCCTCGCGTCACCGTGGCGATGTCGCCGAGGCGGAAATGGCGGCCAGCGATGGCGAGATCGGCCTCGCGCACCTTTTCGACGGTATCGAGGGCTCCCGAGACACGCAAGCGCACGCGGTCGCTGGCGGTCTCGACGAAGCCGGCCGGGGCGACGGCGTTCTGGCGCGTCAGCGCGTCGGCCACCATGGCCGGCGTCAGGCCAAGGCTCGCCAGCCGCGTCGGCGCGACTTCCACATAGATCTTTTCGTCCTGCACGCCGAGCAGATCGACTTTCTTCACATCGGCCACGGCGCGCAGTTCGCGCGCGATGCGCACGGCCTCGGCGCGCAGCTCGCCGTAATCGAAGCCATCGCCGGTCAGCGCATAGACGTTGACATAGACGTCGCCGAACTCGTCGTTGGGAAACGGCCCCTGCACACCGGCAGGCAGCTGCACGCGGATGTCATCGAGCTTCTTCCTCACCTGGCGCCAGGATTCCGGCACCTCGGCCTTCGGCGTGTAGTCCTTGAGGATGACGAACACCATCGATTCGCCGTCGCGCGACACCGAGCGCAGCACGTCGAGGTAGGGTGTCTCCTGCAGTTTCCGCTCGATGCGCTCGGTCAGCTCCTGCTCGACCTCGCGCGCGCTGGCGCCCGGCCACAGCGTGCGCACCACCATCACCTTGAAGGTGAAGTCGGGATCCTCGGCGCGGCCGAGCTTGAAGAACGACAGGATGCCGGCTACCAGCAGCACCACGATCAGGTAGAGCACCATCGAAGGGTGCTCGAGCGCCCAGGCCGAAAGGTTCGGCGTCTTCATGGCGTGACCGCCTGCGCCACACGCACTTTCTCGCCGGCGGTGAGCAGGTAGGCGCCGGCCGCGACGATCGTCTCGCCAGGCGACAGCCCGCCTTGCAGCTCGGCGCCGGCATCGCCATAGCGCGCGACCGTCACGTCGCGCTGGCTCACCGTGCCATCCGGGCCGATCACCCACACGGCGGCACGGCTGCCGTCACGCGCATCCTGCAGCAGCGCGGCGAGCGGCACCGTCACACGCCCCGCCGCCGGACGGGCGAAGCGCACCGTCGCCGTCATGCCGAGCGCGACTTCCGGCGTCGCGTCGAGGATCGTCACGCGCGCTGCGAAAGTGCGCGTGGCCGGATCGGCGGACGGCGCGAGCTCGCGCACCCGGCCACGATAGGTCTTGCCGGCCCAGAGTTCGACCGTGGCTTCGGCGCCGACCTGCAATCCAGCCAGGCGCGATTCGGGAATCGCGATCGCCACCTCGCGCTCGCCGTCCTTCGCAAGGCGGAACACCGGCTGCCCGGCGGCGACGACCTGCCCCGGCTCGGCCAGCACGGCTGCAATGACGCCCGGCGCGTCGGCGACGAGCGTCGCGTAGGCCGCCTGGTTCCGGGCGAGCTTCACCTGCGCCTCGGCGGTCGTCGCGGCGGTCTCTTTGGCATCGAGCGCAGCCTGGCTGATGAAATTCTTTTGCCGCAATTCCCGGTTGCGTTTGAGCTCGGCCGCGGCCAGCGCGCGGTTCGCCTCGGCCTGGGTCACCGCCAGTTGCAGATCCGTCGCGTCGAGCCGGGCGAGCGGCTGGCCGGCCCTGACGCGTGCGCCGACATCGACGAGCCGCTCGACCAGCTTGCCGCCGACGCGGAAACCGGGCGTGGTCTCGATGCGTGCGCGCACTTCGCCGCTGTAGGTTTCCTCAAGTGCCGTGTCACCAGCGCCGACTTTGATGGCCTTCACCAGCTTCGGCCCGGTATCGATCTTGTCCGCCTGCGGCGATTTTTCGCCACAGGCGGCCAGCAGGAACAACGCAACGAGCATCCAGTATTTCATCTCACAACCTTCCGACGGCGCCTGGCCATCCAATCGACTAGGTGATCAAGAACCGGGCCGGCGCCAAAGAGAGAGCGCCGCCTCCCACGGCAGCGCCCCGACGCATCGTTCCCGACGCGGACCGCCCTCACTGCACTTCTCCGGCGCACAGGCCATGTAGCACCAGATCGAAGTAACCGTTCAAATAAGACTCGTCCGGAATGCGCGCCGCCTCGCAGATATCCAGCGAATGCCGCCAGATCATGCGCATCAGCAACGGTGCGAGCACGATGGGGATCATGGGTTCGATCGCCACGGGCCGGAACTCGCCGCTGGCCACCCCCCGCTCGATCACGCTGCGGATCAGCGCAATGCCGCGCAGGATCACCTCCTCGTGATAAAAGCGCGCGATCTCGGGAAAATTGCGCGCCTCGGCGAAGATCAGCTTGGGAATCCCGCCGATGCGCTGCGCGCCGATCAGCTGCCACATGCCCCAGCCCACCTCGCGCAGCAGGTCGGCCGAGCTGCCGGAAAATTCCGCCACCCGCTTTTCGCCTTCGGCGAGCGCCGGCAGCAGCCCTTCGCGCACCACCGCCTTGAACAACGCCTCCTTGCTTTCGAAGTAGAGGTAGAGGGTGCCCTTCGACACGCCCGCCGCCGCCGCCACGTCCTCGAGACGGGTCGCGGCATAGCCCTTCTCGACGAAGAGATCGAGCGCGGCCGCCGTCAGTTCGGCGGGACGCGCCTCCTTGCGGCGGCGATGGGCGGGCAGGGAAACGGCGTTCGTGGAAGCAGGCATACCGGCAACAGGGTTTAATGACTGACCGGTCAGTAATTTATTCCGGCAGGGACGGGATGTCAAACCGGCGGGAAATTGTCGCCGCAATGACTATTCTCCAAGGGGCGCTACCGCCAGAATCATGCGCTCTGGCCACACAGGAGAGCATCATGTCGCGCATCGTCACCGTCGTTTTCGACCGCCATCGGGAATACGAGCTCGTCGCCCATGACGAAATCCCGCGCGAAGAGGCCAACCGCTGGCTCGATGCCCAATGGGAGGAACTGGAATGCGAGCCGACCCATCCGATGGGCAAGGTGCTGGTGCTCGACCGCATCCTCGGCATCGCGCAATACGCGGGCGAGCCGCGTTTCGCCCACCCCACGGACTGGACCCGGCAGTACGCGAATGCCGTCGCGGCCGTGATAGACCGGCCGGCGGTGCGGGTGGATGTGGCCGAGCGCAAAGTCGGCTAGGGCCTGTTCTCATTCATGCGACGGCGGCGCTGGAGGCGAATCGTGATGCGATTGCCAGGCGCGGCGACGCAGCGATATGTCGATATCGCAAGGAGCCGCAACACCGCAGCGCATCCGAT
>Ga0073934_10000191_pt1 | contig 182896 bp, 164 predicted proteins | sample LarsenN4metaG_FD_76834 | JGI IMG/M metagenome (GOLD analysis project Ga0073934, IMG submission 76834) | Hot spring sediment bacterial and archeal communities from British Columbia, Canada, to study Microbial Dark Matter (Phase II) - Larsen... ... | reverse complement strand
GTTTCAATCCACGCGCCCGCGTGGGGCGCGACTTATACAGAGCTAGGGACGTCCCTAGCTTAAAAGTTTCAATCCACGCGCCCGCGTGGGGCGCGACGGGGTTACTGAAGTATAACATAGGGGAACAATTAGTTTCAATCCACGCGCCCGCGTGGGGCGCGACCAAGAGTTTTTTTTTGAGATTTTTTTTACTCCAGGTTTCAATCCACGCGCCCGCGTGGGGCGCGACAAACAAAGGGGGGTAATCAAATACCAGATTGGAGAGTTTCAATCCACGCGCCCGCGTGGGGCGCGACACCTATCTGGAACGCCGCAGACAAGGCTGGACTGTTTCAATCCACGCGCCCGCGTGGGGCGCGACTTATTCCGCACGCCCGCCTTCCGACGTGCAGAGGTGTTTCAATCCACGCGCCCGCGTGGGGCGCGACTGTTCATTGCTGTGTATTTACTTATTCATTACTTGTTTCAATCCACGCGCCCGCGTGGGGCGCGACGGCACGTCAAACTTCAGAAGATAGACTACTTCAGGTTTCAATCCACGCGCCCGCGTGGGGCGCGACGTAAGGATGGTGTTAGAAAGGTTATACTAATGGGTTTCAATCCACGCGCCCGCGTGGGGCGCGACGCCCAACACCAACAAGAGACCGTTGAAATAAAATGTTTCAATCCACGCGCCCGCGTGGGGCGCGACAACAATTCAGCGGCGACTACGATCGCATACCGGCAGGTTTCAATCCACGCGCCCGCGTGGGGCGCGACCTCACCGTCTACGGCGGCAGAGATTTCCGTAGGAGTTTCAATCCACGCGCCCGCGTGGGGCGCGACTTGACGGAAGCAGAAATTGAAATGCACGAATGGATGTTTCAATCCACGCGCCCGCGTGGGGCGCGACTTCCGGCTGTGCCGCTTCCTTTCAGCGGCAAGGTGTTTCAATCCACGCGCCCGCGTGGGGCGCGACTCCTTGCTACATTTAGTTCATCGCTGAACCCAATGTTTCAATCCACGCGCCCGCGTGGGGCGCGACAAAAGCCCATCAAGAACACCGATAGGCTTGCGTTGTTTCAATCCACGCGCCCGCGTGGGGCGCGACTTCTTTTCCTATCATATTATTTCCCATGAATTTGTTTCAATCCACGCGCCCGCGTGGGGCGCGACTTCTTTTCCTATCATATTATTTCCCATGAATTTGTTTCAATCCACGCGCCCGCGTGGGGCGCGACGACAACTCACGATCAATATCCGCGCTGAAAGGAGTTTCAATCCACGCGCCCGCGTGGGGCGCGACATATAGTTGGTTCACTATACTAAATTGTAATAGTTTCAATCCACGCGCCCGCGTGGGGCGCGACCTCTGTGGCAATGCTGTTAATGCGGCGGCGGATGAGTTTCAATCCACGCGCCCGCGTGGGGCGCGACTTTGCAAGCACTGTTGGACGTTTTGTATTTCAGGTTTCAATCCACGCGCCCGCGTGGGGCGCGACGTCAAACTTAACCGCTTCTTGCATTTCCACTGAAAGTTTCAATCCACGCGCCCGCGTGGGGCGCGACTTTATCCTTAATGATGCTTTCTGACTTTGCCAACGTTTCAATCCACGCGCCCGCGTGGGGCGCGACCTGACATCAACCGTTAATGTTATTATGCTTGCGGTTTCAATCCACGCGCCCGCGTGGGGCGCGACCGCGTTCTGCAGTTCTTTCATGCTCATGTATTGTTTCAATCCACGCGCCCGCGTGGGGCGCGACCATTGTCGGACCGGACGGCATTACCTTGCAAATGTTTCAATCCACGCGCCCGCGTGGGGCGCGACCTGACATCAACCGTTAATGTTATTATGCTTGCGGTTTCAATCCACGCGCCCGCGTGGGGCGCGACTCGCCGGAGAATTATTGTGAAAGGGCAGTAACATGTTTCAATCCACGCGCCCGCGTGGGGCGCGACTATGACTGTGACGCTGATGCTGATATTGTTGCCGTTTCAATCCACGCGCCCGCGTGGGGCGCGACTGAAAGGTCCGGGCGGACCGAAGGATGACAAGGTGTTTCAATCCACGCGCCCGCGTGGGGCGCGACAATCTACCGGCAATACTTACGTTGATACCGGTTTGTTTCAATCCACGCGCCCGCGTGGGGCGCGACTTTATCCTTAATGATGCTTTCTGACTTTGCCAACGTTTCAATCCACGCGCCCGCGTGGGGCGCGACAGCAAAAGCAAAAAACATTGAACCTGTTATTGTTGTTTCAATCCACGCGCCCGCGTGGGGCGCGACCACAAGATTAGCGTTAATGAAAAAATTTAATATGTTTCAATCCACGCGCCCGCGTGGGGCGCGACAGTGCCATTACTTGTTATTGATGATGTGGGGAGTGTTTCAATCCACGCGCCCGCGTGGGGCGCGACAGTATGGTGCAGGACGCAGTATATTGGTCGATAAGTTTCAATCCACGCGCCCGCGTGGGGCGCGACCAGCGCGGCAGTGCAATGGTTGAAACATCATTACGGTTTCAATCCACGCGCCCGCGTGGGGCGCGACGTCGCGCAAAGGGAACAAGCGCTCGATCTGGTACGTTTCAATCCACGCGCCCGCGTGGGGCGCGACTCAGACAGAAAGCGGCAATGCTGACGCAACTGTTGGTTTCAATCCACGCGCCCGCGTGGGGCGCGACCCCGACACCTGAACCTAACACACAAGGGGGAGATGTTTCAATCCACGCGCCCGCGTGGGGCGCGACTCTGGGCGTCGTACCGCAAGGGCAGTCAAGATAAAGTTTCAATCCACGCGCCCGCGTGGGGCGCGACTTTTACAGCAAGAAATTCAAAAGCGAATAAACAGTTTCAATCCACGCGCCCGCGTGGGGCGCGACGTCAATTGCGCTTTGAAGAAGCAATAACGGCGAAGTTTCAATCCACGCGCCCGCGTGGGGCGCGACTTTTCGTTGTCATTGTTTTTCTCTCATAAAAAGTTTGTTTCAATCCACGCGCCCGCGTGGGGCGCGACCTCAACGCAGGCAATAACGAGGCGACGCTCGGCATGTTTCAATCCACGCGCCCGCGTGGGGCGCGACTCTCGGACGCAAAGCAATTGGAATAGAAATCAGCGTTTCAATCCACGCGCCCGCGTGGGGCGCGACCATTGCGTTCTGCACGACAGAGCGTATATCCTCTGTTTCAATCCACGCGCCCGCGTGGGGCGCGACCTCAATAACTTCCTTTGGTCTGCTGTTGCTGGCTTGTTTCAATCCACGCGCCCGCGTGGGGCGCGACCGCCGCAGTAGGTATTGATGATACGATTGTTGTTGTTTCAATCCACGCGCCCGCGTGGGGCGCGACTTTCTCAACCCGCTCAAGCAGCGAGCGGGTGAGACGTTTCAATCCACGCGCCCGCGTGGGGCGCGACAACTGAGGAGAAAAACATGCCAAACTATTACTACGTTTCAATCCACGCGCCCGCGTGGGGCGCGACCTTCATCGACCTCAAATTGAAATCAAAGTATATGTTTCAATCCACGCGCCCGCGTGGGGCGCGACGTTGTCTCATTGTAGTGTCCTTTCAGTTGAGTTGTTTCAATCCACGCGCCCGCGTGGGGCGCGACAACTGGATGCTGGCAAGCCGCCGCCAAAGAGAGCGGGTTTCAATCCACGCGCCCGCGTGGGGCGCGACCGTTGATGCTTTTTATTCAATTATTTCAATATCATTATTCTTACTTTTTGCTTTAAGCTATATTCCAAGAGGTATTTTTTATCAAGATAGGACTAAAACAAGTATTTCTGGAACAAATTTGCTTACGCTAACCTGCCAGTGTTTTTATGTATGCTTCGATTAGCGCTTTCAAATTATCATTGTTTCAGTAATGTCTTGAATCTTCTTATTTCCGTAATGCTCAACGCGTCTTTTCCAGTTTGAGCCTAAAAAATAGAAGCGTAAACTATCTTCTTCTTTATTATACTTTGATAGAAGTTTATTCTTTAACACTTCCCATTGTGCAGGATCTACGTTGCATTCAAATACTGAATTTTGTACCCGCAGACCATAATCTAAGCATATTTCCGATATCTGACGGAGTCGTTTGATTCCTGCTTCTGTTTTTGTTGAAACGTCGTAACTGACTAACACAAGCATATGTTTCTTCCTTATTGTGTTGCAAGAAATTCGCTGAGCTACTTTATATAGAATGGTGGATATTCTGGAATGTCTCCTCTAATATACCGAGCAAGTAACTGCGCTTGAATGTGCGGTAGAAGCCCAATGGTCATTTTTTCATTCAAGAAGGGATGCGTTATTTCTTCTTGTTTTCGCTGTTGGTATGCGTTGAGGAGCGTTTTACGTGCTGAATCGGACATGCGTACTTCACCAGATTCCCGCACTTCAAAATCGCTGATTGAAACTTGTTTTAGATTGATAAGGTTGAGCATGATTCTATCGCCAAGGTATGCTCGAAATTCTTCCATAATGTCTAATGCTAGTGAGGCTCTTCCTGGACGAATTTGATGGAGAAATCCGACTTGTGGATCAAGCCCTACTGTTTCTAATGCTGAACGAACGTCGTTTGCCAGAATAGCATACAAGAAAGAAAGCATGGCGTTTGCCGGATCGAGTGGCGGTCGTTTACTTCGCTGCGTGAAGACAAAATCTTCTTTCTGCGCTGTGATGAGCGACGACAATACGCTGAAATACATTGCGGCGCATTCTCCTTCGTGTCCGCGTAGTTCGTCAAGAGTTTGGGCTCGTTGGATATCAGACAGCCGATTTCCTAATTTCATTATCACTGTGTTTACTGTTTCGGTGGTATTTTCTGGATGATTGCGTTGATGCCGTTGAAGCAAACTACGATAGTTGGTTACTTTTGCGGCGACAATGGGACGTGCTATGGCAAGTGATTCGAATTCATTGTCTGCTTTTGCATATTGGGCTTTGCGAAGAAGAACGTTTCCTTTTTGCGCGCCGTACACTCGTGCCAGAAATTGTCCCGTTTCGCTAAGGTAACTAATTCCAACGTTGTTTTCAGCGCAGAATGCCATTAGCGGCGGAGAAATTGCTTTGAAGCCAAAGCAAACGATGTTTTCTATAGCATGAACTGGCACTTGTAACACTTTCTTGTTGTCTATTTCCACAACAAATGTTTCTCGTTCTTTGCGAATATAGGCGTTATCTGAAGTAATGTATAGTGTATTAAGGTGTTTCTTCACGGAGTATATAATCCTTTTATATAAGCGTAAAGGTTTTTCTTATTCAATGCTTTTGGTTTGCAGATTTCATACAGTGAACAGTTTCTGCATTTTGCCCCATACACTGCTGAAGGAATACTTTGTTGTGAAATTATTTTATGTACGGCTGCAATAACTGTTTCTGTTTGTGTGCGCAAGTTTTCATCAATCTCAATAACAACCCTGCGTTTGATCTTTCCATAAAAAAATGCGCCACGAATGATCTTTGTTGCAAGCATTTCTTCAAGACAAAGCGCCTGCGCACATAATTGCACTTTGTCGCTTAGATCTTCTTTTGGCTTTCCCGCTTTGAACTCGACGGGCAAGATTTCTTCACCGGTGGAAGAAGCTCGGAATTCTACCACGTCGCACCTGCCGACGATACCAAGACGATACGAATGAATTCTTAACCCTCGTACAGTTTTCAGCGCACCGCGTGATTCGTAGGTATCGGTGTCAACCTTTTCGTGCAGAATCTCACCGCGCACGGTCAGCACGTTGTCGCGCCAGACGTCGTCGACATGAATCAACGCACACTGGCGCGGACAAAAGACGTAGTGCTGAAGTGAACTGAGTTGAATAAAATTTTCTTCAGAAAACATGTTATAGCTTTTTAGCATCTACATCCCTGAAATCTTGCAAAGTTCGGGGATGTAAAGGTTCTGCATTACACCGGAACAATTACCAATGCGCTATCTACTGGTTTTCCATCCAGCAGAATTTCGTAGTCTGAAAAATCCCGCGCCGGTTTGTTGGGATCGCCCGTTCGGCGCCAGGTAACGCGCCCGAACAATTCATGAGCAGGCTTGTTGCCCAAAGCGTCCTTGTGCTCGAAGGCGATGAGCGCGCGTGTGCACATCAGTCCTCGAGCGGCGGAACGGTCGTGCTCGAACATCTTTTGAGTCGATTGATCAAATCACCCCACCGCCTTCTAATTCAGTCATTAATAACCTGAGCATGCCCTTCATGTATCCAAGAAACAGTCTGTCATAATCCTCTTCAGGCCATCCAAAAATACCTGGTAGACCTTCAATAGGAAAAGCGCAAGTCTTAATCAACTTGTTTGTCCAAATTTGAACACTCCCTCTGTTGAGTTCTCGCGGAGTCACTTTCTCACCCCTCTCCAGCTTCTGAATGAGACTTGAATCAATCACCACAAGAGTAGTGTTTTCTGAAATGACGTTATATAATCTTGCGACCTCTGGGTAGTCTCCATCGATTTCTTTTTGTTGAATTAGTTTGTACGTGCCGTTTGTGTCCGACATGAGTTCTCTTCGCAAGGCTTCTGTAACCAAATCAGAAGGTGAATCTGCACCGACCTTATTCTCGTCAAACAATCTTTCAAGTATTTGGCTTGAAAGGGTAAATGCAGGATGACGATTGATCAAACGATCCTCAATTTTGAAATCAATCAGCACTGAGTTAAAATCTTCATTGCGTCTTCGCACGCGCCCGCCAACTTGAATGAGACTCGAGATGCTTGCACGTTGCCGAAAAGCTGAACGGAATGAGAAATCTAAACCAGCTTCCACGCAGCTTGTTGCTACGAGTGTGAAATCCCTGTTCAAATCACTAAATGGGAGACCAAGGCGTCTTTCAACAGTCTTAACAATAACCTCACGATCCTTTGGAGCCAACGATGTTGAGAGGTGAAGGACACTTGATGTATTGATGTTTATAGCATAGTTCTCTCCATACAACTTCTTGGCGATACGGTCTGCTACAACGGCTGCTGATTGTACAGTATTCATTATAACAAGCCTCGGACCAGGGGTTGAATCCAGAATCCTCAAAAGTCCTTCGATATCCAAAACATCAGGATAACGCAGTGGAGAAACACGTTTCTGCTCATACCTGAGCGCACGTTGCCGTAATTCTTGATCCACCAGGTCAGAAAGTTTTTCCGGTACGTCAATCATATCACGAAGTTCCCAGAAACGGGGTAATGATCCTGATGCAAGCACAAAATGACATTGCCATCTTTCAGCGAGTTCTTTTAACCATTTCCACGTTTGTGGCCATAAGGTATTCGGAATTGCAGCGTGTGTTTCATCGACGAACACGGCCGAACCGGGTAACTCGTGGAGCTTTCTTAACTTCGAAGGATGGTTGCTCGCAATTGTCTCAAAGAATTGAACAGCTGTTGTCACAATGATTGGCGACTGCCAAAGAGTAGCCAAGTGTCTTATGTTCTCAGCTTCAAAATCAGCTTGATGATGATGTTCTGCTACAACTTCTTCTGGATTCTCGTCAGGAAGTACAAGGGCTTTTCGGTACACATCTACCTATTGTTTTATGATATTTGTGTATGGTAAAACTATAATAATATGTCGTAATCCTTTGTCTATTGCAGCTCTCAACATATGAGCCATCACTGCTGTAGTTTTACCAGTTCCAACTGGGCTATCACAAGTGTAAAATGATGGTTTGGTATCTGCGTTTTTGCAGGAGTAATAGATATCGTTCAAAAGCGTATTTCGTTCACTCTCACTGTTTTGCCGTTGTAATTCTTGAACGTACTTATCCAGGGCGGTTAATCGTTCCTCCCATCGAGTAGTAGCACGAGAGGTGGGTAATTTTCTTTGGTAATTTGCCGCGGTATCTCCGTGATCAGCGTCCACTAAGCAGGAGAGTGCAACTCGCCGCGTCAAGCCGGTCCAATCGGACTGTGATTTACATTCCGCAGAAATTTCCGGGAGAAGACAAGAGCTATGCTTAGACAAGAATTCTGGAAGCTGCCTATTAGTTTGTTCGAATAAATCGGGATCGCGTAAGAACAACTCAGCCTTTGCACTTTCCTCTGGAATTGACTGTAACCCTATATGATGTGCGTACACAAGAAAAGCAGCTTCGACAAGATTGCGCTGAATCAAATAAGCAGTACCGGCATCGACATGGTTTGGTGTTGCTTCTCTCGCATTGGTTGCCAGAACTCGTTGGAATTCCTCATCAAGTTTTCCCAGATCGTGAAAAAGCGCAGCAGCCCGTACCGTCTCACGTAGAAAAGTAAAGTCGCCTAGGTAATACTTTCCGAAACCATTGATGTTTTCCTCCGCCCGTTTTAGGACGTTAAGGATATGGTCCACGTATCTCTGAGGCGGTACGGGCGGTTTTTTCCGACCACTATGTGCAAGGTATTCTGTCACTGAACATCCTGCATTAGGTCCCTTATGGAATCAATCTTTGTCCGCAGTTCCTTAGGCAACTCTTTTGGAATCTCATAATCGGACCGGGATGTAGAAGGCTTATCTGGATCTTTGAGTTTCTTTGGTGTGAGAGCGCTGATCAAATCAAAATCTGAGCAGGAACCAAGGGGGGATTTATGTTCCATGTACCATGCGTGAATTATAGGAACGTTGCATCTGATATATGAGGCGGTGTTTGAATAGGCATAGGGGATAACCTTCAACAGCAATTCTATATCCAGCTTCGTGCAACCTGTGGCGCCTGCCATAGAAGGGTTGACAAAAAATGGCATACAGTAAATACCATGCTCGACGATGCGATAACTAAGTGGCGCCATGCCCTGCTTCTTCCCTTCTTCAACACCAGCTTTACTCGTGGTCGTTTTCCGTCCTATTCGTATCGGTGCAACTGATAGTCCGAGTCCAAACTGAACGACGCCTGTTTTGATAGTTTTCTTTTGCGCGCTGATCTGATTTTCTTTCTTATTCCTTTTTTTGCCTTCTGGAGAAGCAGATTCATCTTCATCGTTTGGTTCTTTTTCAAGGAATGTATTGCCAAAGATTCTTCCGTCCCAATATTTCTGTTTGAAAACATCACCATCATTCTCTCTCAATTCTTTCGTGATCAAATTCCGATCACGATACCTTTGCTCAAAGATCTGAAACTCCTCTGGCTTCAACGGCGGATCGAATTTTCTTGACAAGATACTCCACAGCTGCCCATCCTTCTCGTCAATCAAATCTCGCACCTTACGCTTAAATGAGACGGGAGAAATTTCTCCCCTTTGATCGTCTCTCCACCGGGGATCGCTTTCTTTATCAGGATCGCCATTAGGATTAGAGTTGATTACTTCGATGACCAGAAGTCCTGTAGCTCGGTTGAAAATTTCATTTTGTTTAGACATGACAAGCTCCTTCTGAAATTGGTTAATGATTAATTTGGGATTTTTAAGAAAATCAGTTGAATTCGATATTTTCTTTTTGCTCGGATCTTGCAAGGTATCCAAGCAGAATTTGAGCTCTCTCTGCGCTTGTTGTTGATGTCGGGAGTGGATTTGTTTTATCAGCAAGCATTGAACATATTTCCCCTATTTCCCCGATGCACCAACGTGCTAACGCAACCGTTGCACTCTGTTCTTTCCTTGTCCAGTCCTTGTATGGTTTGATCCTTCGAGAAAGAATGTCGAGGGCTGAGGACGGGCTATCCAACGCGATATTCAAATGTGCGCTGCCCAGTAGTTGCGGAGGAATAGCTTTTCGCCAGTCCTTCTCTTCATTTTCCGGGTATCCACCCCTCACATGCTTGCACCACTCAAAGTGCAATGTATCGAGTAGCGACAGAAATCTGCCGACATAGAAAAATGTATCTTTCATATAGTTCTCCTTTCTGATACCAAGTTTATAGAGACAAATTCCTAATACTGAAATTGTTAACAAAGTTGTAAAGCGAGCATCGGTACTGTATCCAACCATCTGCCTTTTGTGGTCGGCATTTCCCAAACCGATGAGTAACGATTGCGTACGCTGTAAACTCAAAATCAAAAGATTCTCTGCCATGGGACTCTGCCCAGTTTGCCCGAAGAAAACATCATAAACATCCCCAAGGGAGATGCTTGGCAAAGGCGTAGATTCTTGACCAAATCTTATCCATTGTTTTTGAGTGAGCCGTACCAGATCCGCAGGAAAAGGACAACGTGGAGAAAGAAAAATGGTTTCGGCTTCTTTGCCTGAAAGAAGTTGAGAGATACTGTTAGAGAGGTGCTTACTATGAGCCGTCATCCTCTCAATCTCTCTACGGAAAAAAGGAAACGAGACCTTCGGAATATTGGCCGCTGCTTGCCGCCATTCCTTATCTGCTCGAATCAAATCCGAAATTGTATAAGTACGCTGAAGTGAAACTTGTGTGCGTCCCGGATCGGCTTTATGAAGCGCAAAAAGGTGGATAAGATCATTGGCATTAACGGATCTTTCGCCCCGTAGAGCATTGATAGCAGTACTCGCTATAGCCTCGTAATGACTTTCACTGAAATAGTCCTTGCTAACGCCTCCTAGCATGTAAGCTTTATTCACCTGTAAATCGGGTTTGTTGTCCAAATACACAACCAGCAAATCGCGTTCTCCCTCCTTGATGCTTGGAACAGAATACCAAGTCTTCCCTTGTCGCCTGCTGTCGGTAGTCCAATTCAGCGAATTCTGGATTGCTGTTGCTTCCTCTCTTCCGATAGGAATAATGGCCGTGCTTGTTTTTCCATATCGCGTTTGACACGGGGTTTGATCATTGACAGCAAATAAGTACGTATTGCCAATGATTGGAAGTTTTGGGGCTGGGAATTTATCATCTTCCAGTTTGAGTATTCTTCCAGACAATGCACTCGGTAACTTCGACTTGCTTGAACTCTCGCTCGTTGCTGTTTCCGATTCCTGTTTTTTGAAAAGGCATTCACTAACGAATGCCTCCATCTTTGGACTTGCCACTCGGACGGAAAATTTTTCCCAGTCGCTTACATCGACTATTAGCGGAACCTCCGCTCGGTACTCACTCTTTCCCTTATCTAGTTTGTTCCCAATCAAAATATTTTCATACAGCGAGTAACTAATATCCTGTTGAAATTGTTTTAGCTGCTCTAACAGCTGCTGAAGGAATGCCTGAACATCTGTAATAAGTAAAAATCGTCTTGCGAGTTCATAGAGAGCTGTGTAGTCAACATCCTTTGTTTCGAAGTAGGGAAGAAGATATCGTACTCGCACCTGCAATCTCTTCCACCAATCTTTTTCCGCGGAAGTAATGTTCAGTCTGAGATCTTCGCCACTGAGCAGTTTTCGTTTTTCGGTTTCATTGTTCTTGAGTTCAGCAAGCTTCTTGCGAAGTGGGTCGTTGGGCTTTACCTTCCAAAGAGGTCGTTGCAGTTTAAGCACCGGGAAACTGTTATGCATTCCTTCTCTTGTTGTCCAGAGTTGGGCAACTTCCTCCGCTTTCCGATATTCTAGAGTTGTCACTTCTCCCTTTTTGTTCAATCCTACAATCAGCCCTTCCTTCTTTCCGGGTTCCTTGACGTCGGGATGTCGATTTGTTAAACGAATCCCACAGCGTTCAAGGCTTTTGTAAAGATAATATCCCTCGTTAAGCATACTCTAACACTCCTTTCTTAATCCAGACATCCTGCTTGTACTTTGGCGCGTAGTTGCCGGGTGCAGCAAATACCGAAAAGAGCATCGAAGGAATAATTTGTTCCACGGATTCCTCAACCTTTGTTTCGGGACGAAATGGCCCAACATATGATGGGGTAAACTCTTTCCATCCTAAACAAGGAACGTGATACCATCTACCATTACGAAGTCTTCTCTCAAATTTTTCCTTCAAAAGATGAAGATGGTTCGTTGTAGTTACTTCATCTCGGGGTGGTGCGCTGAGTTCAGTGACCACACCATAAACCCTGTAACAAACGTCCACAAGGATGGTCGCATATAATTGGTATGAGCTACCTTTACTTAATTGATTACTCTTTCGTAAAGGACCACCATAGTTTGTGGTATAGCGGTGGTACCGTATTGGCGCGCAAATCTCGACTTTGACAGGCTTGATATAGGCACTCTTCACTCTTGCGATGGATTCGAACATTCCCTTTGCAGCCGAATATGTTGGCGCTGGATAAGACACAGGCGTTGCTCCTGTGTCTGGCCGTGTGAACATAGCTGCAGGCCCTGCAATTTCAAAAGCTACTTCATATTGCCGGTCTTCCTTCACCATATGAGTCTCCTTTCAAATAAGTTTGTTAAACGTACTCCGGTCTAGATGCTTTGTTTTAGTTTTCTTCATCGTACCCGCTTTTTCTCCGCAAGTATCTCTGCCACTCTGGATGAAATTTGCCGAGGTCGTGCCAGTAGCCGAGCAGTTCTGCCCAATCGCGGTTACCGAATGCTGCGGCAAACTCGCCGGCTCGTGTTGCAGTTGCATGTAAATGTTCTTGTAGCGGATGTATTTTCCATTCGCCATTATCGCTGTACTTTACATGAGCAAGAATGTCAGCGTACATAGGTAAGTTTTCCCTGCGATAGATATTGACAGGCATTTCATGTTAAAGTAAAAATAGTGGTGTAATTATGCTAACGATCTGTGGAAGAGTAATTCGTGAAATAAGAAAAATTGGAGAGATGATAAGATATGCTAACATTGCAAGTGTAAGCCGCGTGCAACGAATGTACATAGGGTATCCTCCTTTGAATACAATAAGGATCAATCACAGCAAATTACTCATCGCTATCTATAACGAAAGTTTTTCTTAGTATAGCAGGATGTTACTTTTGCCGTTGAGATAATTAGCAACTAAGTGTGACAGCAACAGAAGAACAATAAAGCATAAGAAGTTATCCGTAATTTGTAACTAATTGAAACAGCAATTCAGACTTGCTTCGTTGCGCTTACGGTCTAAATTAGAATCCTGATTTTTTCAAAAGTATGGTATTTTGTTTATAAAATCTATTGATATGGTGGCTTCAAAAAAAATCATCACTCCAATCTGCCGACTGCTTTTTCGACACCGCTCAGTACTTTTCCATTCTTTACCAGCTGCAATGCTTTTTGAATATCGTCGTGCAGAATTCTGTCTTCGGATAAGTGGGGTATTGTTTTGCGAATAGTAGCGTATGCGGCGTGTGTACCAATTCCGCATTTCAGCGGTTTGTGGAAATCAATTGCCTGCGCGGCGGTGAGCAGTTCTATAGCAATAACTGTCTGTGCATTCTTTAAGATGCGCCAGCATTTTTGTGCGGCAATGGAACCCATAGAATTGTGGTCTTCCTGATTGGCGGAGGTGGGAATTGAATCAACACTGGCGGGGTGTGCAAGCACTTTATTTTCGGAAACAAGTGAAGCGGCAGTGTACTGCGCAATCATCAATCCGGAATTTAATCCGCCGTTGGCGGTGAGAAAACGAGGAAGTCGGCTTAACGCGCCGTTGACCATGCGCTCAATTCTCCGCTCCGAAATGTTTGCAAGTTCCGAAAGAGCAATGGCGGCAAAATCCATTGCTAAGGCAATTGGCTGTCCATGAAAATTTCCTCCTTCAAGGTGTTCCTTCTCTTGTGGAAAAATCAGAGGATTGTCGTTTGCTGAATTGATTTCGATGGAGACTTTTTCAGTTACATATTCCAACGCATCGCGGGAAGCGCCATGCACTTGCGGAGCGCATCGGAGCGAATACGCATCCTGCACGCGGTCGTCGTTGTAGCGGTGTGATTCGCGGATTTCACTTCTTTTCATCAACACGCGCAGATTTTTTGCTGATGCAAGTTGTCCCTTGTAGGGACGAAGTTTGTGGATGCGTTCGTCGAACGCTGTGTCTGTTCCTTTTAGCGCTTCAACACTTAACGCACAGGCAATGTCGGCAAGTTTTGTTAATTGTTGTGCCTCGTGAATAATTAATGCGGCATATGCGGTCATCATTTGTGTGCCGTTGATGAGGGCAAGTCCTTCTTTTGCTGTCAGCCGAAGAGGGGTAAAGCCATACCTTCGCAATACAGATTTTGAATTTTCGATTTTCAATTGTGTGTTATCAATTGGCGATTGAGCATTGACAATAATGTTTCCTTTTCCCATCATCGCTAACACAAGATGCGCTAACTGCACCAGATCGCCGCTTGAACCTACCGAGCCCTGCGATGGAATAACAGGAACAAGTCCTGCATTGAAAAACTTTACTATGAATTCCACTGTTTCCGGACGAATGCCTGAGTAACCTTTTGCCAGAGCATTTACGCGCAGAATCATCATTGCACGAACGATTTCTGGTGGAAGGGGATCGCCGGCTCCGGCGGCATGACTTTTAATGAGGTTCGTCTGTAATTGTTCAATCTTATCAAAGGGAATGCGTACGTTGGCAAACTCGCCAAAGCCGGTGGTAACGCCGTAAATCACTTCACCGTTTGCGAGCCACTCTTCCACAAGTGCACGTGAGCGTTGCATTGCTTTCTTTGCTTTTGGAGAGAGTGCGATCGTTGCGGCAGAATTTGTCGCCGCATTGTAGAGTTGTTCGATTGAAAGAGAGTTGCCGTCGAGAAGAAGTTTCATAAATTAGAAGTATAAATTATGAAGTATGAAATTTTCTTTTTTGATGATGGTAACGAAGATCGCGATGAGCTGATCGCATTCATCCCGTAATTGTTCGAGTTTTTCTTTTTGAACTATCGCTGACTCTGAGAGCAGATCAAGCCAATAGGATGTTTCTTCAAGTTCTTTCAGGCAAAGTCCCATTGTTGACGTGAATTCCTGTTTTGAACGCGAACGATATGCTTCACGATAGTTAGCGCCGACAGAAGTGCCGGAACGCAGCACTTGCTTGCCAATGATCTGTGCCGGTGTTGTATTCGGGAGCGCGGAATACAATTGTATAATCTGCAGTGCGAATTTTTTAGTTCATATCGTTAAATGTTCAACTTCTTCAGTCATACTTCCTACTTCTGACTTGTAAGCACAAACTCTTCCAGCCCTTCCACAATCTTCCCAGCAATTTTTTTTCTGAAATCCGGGTCAATCAACTTCATTTCATCTTCCGGATTTGACAAGAACGCGGTTTCAACAAGCACGTTAGGAAATTGTGTCGGTCCGCTGAGTGAAAAGTTGAAGTTTCCGGTGACACCCCATTCTGCTAAACCGAGAGAGAGCATTTTTTGATACATGATATCGGCTAATGGCTTGAACCCCGGGTAGCGATAGTAAGTACTTGTACCTTTCACCGTTTCAGCGTCGGAACTTTCGCCAATAGAATTGCAATGGATGCTGACGAGAATGTGCGCGTTGCCAGCTAGTATTTTGTCAAGCCGGTCACTCATAAGAACATTTGAATCGGTATCGCGCGTCATTACCGTTTTGATCTTTTTTGCCTGAAGTTGTGCGTTCAATTCTTTGGCGATGGCAAGTGTGATGTCTTTTTCAATCGTTCCTAACGAACCTTTTGCTCCTTCGCTTCCAATACCGTGTCCGGCGTCGATTGCAACGGTCAGTGCCGATAGAGGATTGAGTGAATCAACCACAACAGGAGGGCGGCGAATTCTGATTTTCATTGCCGTTCCTTCGTACGAAATATCATACCCCCAATGTTGAGAGTAATTCAAGAAAATAGTCAATTGATAGTGTCCCGCTCCGACCTGCGTGCATTTGACAAGTTGAATTCCTTTTGACGAAAGCTGATGAGTAATCCAGTTTGTGTTGGATGAGACGCCGAAGATGTTGACGACAATTGCCGCTGGATTCAACAGTTGTTCGCTTGTGTAAGGAACTTTCTGTCCCAATCCTACCCGCACAATATCTTCAACATCATTTCCTGTAACAGAAATTGATCCTGATAGCGTTGTCGGCAGTGGTGTGTTGGAAGGGAGCAACGTAACATTGTCTTCCGGAATCCACGCTTCCATTGCATCGGAGAGTTTTACTCGAAATTGTCTTCCCACTTTTCCCATAACAACAAGCCGAACGCCTTCAACCAAAAATCCTAATTTTGCACCGCCGAGACGGTCAGTGCCAAGTCCGGCATTGAGGAAAGGACGTTTACCGATAGTTTCAGCCACGCGTGGGAGAGAATCCTGTATAATGGAAACTTTTCCCTTTGCGTATTCTTTCATGCTACTGAAGAAATTTTTTTTGATGCGGACGCGCACTTGCGCATCAACACACTCATCATCTTCTTCAACTTTATACCTGCCGACATAAACGCCTCTGCCGGAACCATCTTTCGATGTTAACTCCGTCATCGGAATTCCTGATTCAACTCCCTCAATGTCGAATACCGGCTGTTGTCCCGGTGTTCCTTTCATTCGCACTTCCAGAATATCGCCGGTGGTCAGCCACAGGTCTTCCGACGGCGCCGAAACATGTTCGATGTAAATTTCATCTGTGGGATATGTTTTTGCAACAGGTTTAATGAAAACGAAATCTTTTGTGAGAGAATCTCCTTCTGTTCCAACAACAGTAATGTGGAGGATGCTTGTGTCAGAAGTAAGGTAATGGAGACCAACGAATGCGCCGCTTGGATAGACTTTCACCTCTTTGTAATTGATAAAAGCGCGGGATGTTGGGTTGGTAGATGCGGCAATTCTGTGTCGCGCTGCGCCGTATTGAAGTGTATCTTTTTCAGGAAGAACGATACGGAGAAATAGCGAATCGGTTGTTTGGGCAAGTGTAAGCGAAGAAAGTGTGAAGAGAAAAATCAGTTGTTTCAATGGTGTATTCCTTTTCTTGATTTCGTTTTGAGTGTCGAGACAGATCGTATTGTCGGCTGTAGAAGTTTCATTGTTGCTTAATGTAGCGATGATTGGGGGGAAGTTCAAGAAAGGATACTCGGAAGATTTGCCAAATCTTTAAGATTTGGCAAATCTCAATCAGTAAATCACCTTGTTGAGCGGATATTCGATAATTCCTTCGGCGCCTGCGCGCTTCAGTTCAGGAATAATTGAGCGAACAACTTTCTCTTCAATAATCGTTTCAATCGCTACCCAATCGGGATCAGAAAGCTGGGATACGGTTGGTTTGCGAAGTGCAGGAATAAGCGAGGTGATTTTTTCCAAGTCGGTTTTGCGAAGATTCATTTTCAATCCGACACGATTGCCGGCGTTGATAGCGCCCTGCAACAGCATGGCAATATTTTCAATCTTTTTCCGTTTCCATGGATCATTCCAACTTTGTTTGTTGGCAATCAATTTTGTGTTGGATTCGAGCACTACGTCAACGATGCGGAGTTTGTTGGCGCGGAGCGAACTACCGGTTTCGGTTACCTCAACAATGGCGTCAACAAGTTCGGGAGTTTTGACTTCTGTTGCTCCCCAGGAAAATTCCACGACTGCATTCACACCGTGCTTTTTCAGATATTCTTTTGTAATACCAACAACTTCTGTTGCAATCCGTTTTCCTTCAAGGTCCTTTACGCTTTGCACGGGAGAATTTTCGTGTACGGCAAGCACCCATTTTACTTTGCGCATGGATTGTTTTGAATAAATAAGATCGCACACGCTGACGACATCAACGCCGTTTTCAATCACCCAATCATAGCCGGTCAAGCCGGCATCGAACACGCCATCTTCAACATAACGGGCAATCTCTTGTGCCCGAATCAGCATCGCCTCCAGTTCATCATCATCCACCGAAGGAAAATACGAACGACTGGAAACGGAGAAATTGAATCCGGCTTTGCTCATCAATTGGAGCGTTGATTCCTGAAGACTTCCTTTAGGTAAACCGAGTTTGAGTTTGTTCATTTTCAATTTCAAGATTACATGATTACAAAAATACAAGATTAATTACGTTTTTTCTTTCCATTTGGTCTACGATTCTCAAGATATTTGATAAAATTTGCAATTTGTGATGAGATGTTAACACAAGAATTATACAAAGAATTAAACTCTGATTCCTGAATATATTTTCGATCGAACGCTACATATAACAAACTACGTACCTCACCAATTGAGCCCTTCGAATAACCGAGAAATTTGATGAATTCGCGGTTGTTATCGCGTTCATAACCTTCGGCAATGTTGGATAGAACCGAGACAGATGCCCTTTGGATTTGATCTCGTAGTGGATAATCTCTATTAAAATTTCCTTTACTTGAGATAGCATAGATTTCATTCACTGTTTTCCGAGCATCCTGCCATACCTTCATTTCTTCAAATCGCTGAATTGTCATAGTACCTCCTCATTCTGGAGAATGATAGGATTGTATGAAAATCTCATCACAATAAATTTTGAAATCTTGTAATCTGCACTCTTGTAATTTACCGAGCCATACTGATTGAAAACAAATTCACCGACGGATACAAGAGCCAGTACAATCCCCACATGACTATGCCGACAGAAAACGGGATGGAAAGATTATCATCAACCTGCCACGAGCCAGCTTCCACTATCGTGCCAACGATGGCGGCTATTGCGCCGATAAGGTATTCTGTTGCCGCATACTCTACCTTCGGAGTTACGGCTACAACAAGAAGAGAACAAATGAAAAATGCAAGACTTCCTTCAACACTCTTTTGAAGAAATTTTCTTCTGCCGAATTTTCGTCCTATCAACGCCGCAAATGTATCCGAAACGATGAGGATAGTAAACGCCGTGATCACGATAAGTTTTGGAAACAAGATAATACAGAGCGTTGCCGCAATCAGCACGTTGGTTGCGCCGTTGAGACGTTTGTTGTTTCCATCCTGCTCATGTTTCCGCAGCATGAATCCGAAGAGCGTGTAGAACAGTCTGGCAGTAGGGGCGTGGTAGTACCGAAGCAAGTCAACAATGAAAAAAGCGAACGTGATCGGCACTAGAATTGACAGCGCCAGATCACGTTCAATGAAATAGTAGATGACAGGAATGCTGAGGGAGGTAAGGTGAATCCCTTTTCGTACGAGTTCCGCTTTGTACTCGATGTTGTGCGAATCCATACCTTCATCTACCATATCGCTCATTTTATTTTACGGCTCCGGGTACGGGATTTTTGTTTCACCTCACTCTTGCCGTTGTTTTCCTGTGTAGCAACAGCAACGGCTTGTTCAACGACCGGCTGAGGGAGTGTGGCAGATGGTGTTGACGGCGTCGCCGGATTGCCGTTGACAACCTTCGCAGGCGGAGGCAATGGTTCGCCGCGCAACACTTTATCAATCTCTTCACTGTCGAGAATTTCGCGCTCAAGTAATGCGTTCGCAAGGGCGTGAAGTTTATCAATGTTTTCTGTGAGAATATCGGTTGTGCGCTTTTCTGCAGCGGAGATGATTTTCTTCACTTCTTCGTCAATCATTCGTCCGGTTTCTTCGCTGAAGTCTCTGTGCTTGGTAATTTCGCGACCCAGAAAGAGTTCTTCTTCTTTGGCGCCGTAGGTAATTGGTCCCATCTTTTCACTCATTCCCCATTCGCACACCATTTTGCGGGCAATATTGCTGGCGCGCTCGATATCGTTACCGGCGCCGGTGGTAAACTCGTTGAAGATCAATTTCTCTGCAACACGTCCACCAAAGAGCATGGAAATAAGCGCCTCAAGATATTTTTTTGAGTAAGTATGTTTCTCGTCAATCGGTAGCGAGGTGGTAACGCCAAGCGCGCGGCCGCGAGGGATAATTGTTACTTTATGAATCGGATCCGATTCAGGAATAAATTTTGCAACAAGCACGTGGCCGGCTTCATGGTACGCGGTAATCCGTTTTTCTTTGTCAGAAATGATCATTGTTTTGCGTTCCATTCCCATCATCACTTTGTCTTTTGCCTCTTCAAAATCTCTCATCGTCACTTCTTTTTGATTTTTTCGTGCCGCCAGCAATGCCGCTTCGTTGACTAAATTTGCCAAATCGGCTCCGGCAAGGCCCGGTGTTCCTTTTGCCAACACGTCGAGCTTTACATCGGATCCAAGAGGAATGTTTTTCGTGTGCACTTTCAAAATTCCTTCGCGTCCTCGAACATCAGGACGATCGACCACAACCTGACGGTCGAATCTGCCGGGACGCAGAAGCGCCGGATCAAGCACATCGGGACGGTTGGTAGCGGCAATGAGTATAACGCCGCTGTTTTGTTCGAAGCCATCCATTTCAACCAGCAGTTGGTTTAATGTTTGTTCCCGCTCGTCATGTCCGCCGCCGAGTCCGGCACCGCGGTGACGACCAACGGCATCAATTTCATCGATGAAAACAATACACGGGGCATTGCGCTTTGCCTGGTCGAACAAATCGCGAACGCGGCTGGCGCCAACACCGACAAACATTTCCACAAAATCAGCCCCGCTGATAGAGAAGAACGGAACGCCAGCTTCGCCGGCAACAGCCCGGGCTAACAGCGTTTTTCCCGTGCCGGGAGGGCCGAGCAACAACACTCCACGCGGAATTTTTCCGCCGAGCCGCTGAAATTTTGCCGGGTCTTTCAAGAATTCGATGACTTCCTGCAATTCAACTTTTGCTTCATCGGCGCCGGCAACATCGGCAAAAGTTACGCGAATTTGTCCTTCGTGAAGCATCTTCGCTCTGCTTTTGCCGAAGGAGAAAATCCCTTTCGTGCCGCCTCCCTGCATTCTGCGGAAAATGACAATCCAAATTGCAAAGAGGATAATCCACGGCAATGCGCTGATGAGCATATTGGTCCAGATGTTGTCTTCTTTGGAAATTGTAAAGGCAACGTTGTGTTGATTCCACTGCGCAATGATGCTGTCATCAATGTTGGTGTAGGGAAGCGTGAGTGTGAATTTTTCTATTTTCACCCGCTTGCCGCTGGGGAGCGTTACTTCCTGCGGTTCGCGAAGCACGCCGTGAAAATCAAAGTCGTTGAAGTTCGATTTCTTCACCGTGGCTTTTGAAATCAGGTTATTCTTTAGGAATTCCTGATACTGTGTGAACGTGATGTCGTATTCAGTCGCTTCCGCTCCTTTGAAAATTGTCATCACCAAAAAGACTGCCATGATGATTGCCGACCAACTTAAGACCACGCGAAATGCCCGTCCCCAATTGAACTCATCGTCGTTGCGGGGAGGAAGTTTCGGTTTTTTCATTTTAGGAATGAACTGTTTTTTTTCGTTCTGCTTTTCCTGTGTTTCGTTTTTCTTTTCTTCAGCCATGCTGCTATTCTCCTCTATAAGAAAGTCCGATACTATCGGAGGTAAGTAATAAATTTTAGTACTGCTGCAACAAAAACACTATTTCTTTATATGCACTTCGTTCACAATTCTATATACTGCCGGAAGATTTCTTCCTTTTTGCGCATAATCAAGTCCGTAACCGACAACAAAGTCGTTTGGAATTTTGAACCCGATATAATCAATCGGGAAGTCTATCTTCACCGCTTTCGACTTATACAACAGCGAAACAACGGCAAATGATTTCGGGTTCTGCGCCATGATGAGGCGCTTGATGAAATCGATGGAAAGTCCCGAGTCAATAATATCTTCAACAATAATAATGTGCCGACCCATTACCTGGCAGTTTAAGTCTTTTAATAAGTGCACATTGCCGGAAGAGACTTTCGCGTCGCCGTAACTTGAGAGTTTCAGAAAATCCACTTCGCAGTCGATGGTAATTTCGCGAATCAAATCGGAAAAGAAGACAAACGAGCCGTTGAGCACGCCGATGAAAATCGGGTCTTTGCCTTTATAGTCTTTACTGATTTTTTTTCCGAGTTGCTTGATGCGAGCGCGGATTTTTTTCTCGTTGATAAACGGTTCAAACGTTTCGTTATTGATGACGACTTTCTTGTTTGTCATTGAATGTAATCGTTAAGTGATATGTTTCCTGTGTAGCATCCGTCAGTTTGAAACGGTCATCAAGCCGCTTGCCCGCAATCCACATGATGGTCTTTCCCGATTCAATGATGGGAATGCTCTGTTTTTGTTGTGCAGTGAGTTTTTGTTCTCCAAAAAAATCACTCAATTTCTTTTTCCCCTTCATGCCCAACGGAATGAAAACATCGCCTTTTTTCCACGACCGCACTGTGATGGGGAACTTCACGGCGGCGGCATCAACATATTCCTCAAACGGGTTGTTGCTGATGTTGTGTTTCGGCACTGCAGACTTTTGTATAGTAAAGACAAAATCCTCAGTAGTTAGAGTTCCCTCGTTCGTCAATGTATAGCAGAACGGTGTGACGGTTGTTCGCGGTTGAATCCGGATTGCATCAGCCGTTCGCTCTGCAACGAACAGTTTATCAAGATCAACACTCTTTCCCTTTTGTGCGTCTTTCAAGTCAAGCACGGTGCTAATGATATCGTATCGCGGTTCGATACGGTGTTGAACAAGCAAACGATGAATCATCATTTGCTGAAGATACGGATGAAGCCGATTGAAGTCCTCCAGCAGAATTTCGTTCCGTTGAGAGGCATCCAACGAATTATTTGGATTGCGTGGCAGTAGCGATTCAACAAAATCCGAATGCAAGCACACAATGTCCGACGTCTTCGTCAGCGTTTCGATCAGTGAAGGATTGAGACGTCGTTCGATGTTCGGAATGATGTGATGACGCAAGTAGTTCCGCGTGTAATCATCCCGCCGGTTTGAGGAGTCTTCACGGTAGCGAAGTTTTTTCTTTTGCGCATAGTGCTCTATCTCTTTACGCGTCACGCACAGAAAAGGACGAACAACCGCATTTCTCTTTACCGGAATTCCTCCGAGTCCATCAATGCCACTTCCACGGAATAAATTGATCAGCATTGTTTCGGCATTGTCATTAGCATTGTGTGCCGTTGCAACGCAATCTGCCGAGAGTGATTGTTTCAGAGTGTCAAAGAACGCATAGCGGAGGTCGCGTGCAGTTTCCTGAACAGAGCGCCTGGTTTCTTTAGCAATAGTTTTTGTTGGAACGCGCTCGCTGTAAAAAGGAATATCATGCCGTTTGCATAACAGTCGGACGAACTCCTCATCGCCGTCTGATTCTTTTCCGCGCAAACGATGGTTGATGTGAGCGACGATAACTTCAATTTTTTTTACAGAATGCGCCCACAGCAAAAAATCCAGTAAAACAATTGAATCAATACCTCCGCTCACAGCGGCAATAACCTTTTGCCGCTCGTGGAACAACTGATGTTTTCTGATGAATTGCCAGACTTTTTGACAAAACGTCAACCAATCTCGTTCAGTACGCTTCATTGTTTTTGTATTAGGCAATTTACGAAAAAAGTAGAGCATCTACAAGGAAAGTATTGAGTGTGTGAAGTGGTGGGAAAATCTCAAGGTAGAATAGTAAAAATTGGTTGATTCTTTTTTTCTGTATGTTTACCTTAAGTCCAGAAAATTCGATTCAACTCTATGGAAGCTATTATCAAATACCTGAGGGATAACAAGGGGTACGGCCGCATGAAAGATATGAAAACAAACGGTTTCCAAACCCGTGATATCAGAAAACTTGTTGAGAGCGGTCAATTAGTAAAAGTAAAGTCAGGTCTCTACCGACTTGCTGATGTTCAATCTGGAGAAGTAACAGGACTAGTGGAAATCTGTCTTGCTATGCCCAAAGCTGTTATTTGTCTCACGTCAGCTCTGGCTTTTCATGAACTTACGACGTTTGTTCCCACTGCGATCTCTTTTGCTATTCCAATGTCAGATAAACCGATTGATCTCTCCTATCCACCAAACGAGCCATATTTCTTTTCTGAAAACCAGTACAAAACCGGCATTGAACATCACGAAACAAAGATGGGACATATTCGTGTCTATGGTCCGGAGAAGACGATCTGCGATCTCTTTCGCTACCGGAACAAACTCGGCGAGGATATCGCCCTTGAAGGTCTCAAAGAATATCTCAAGCGGCACAATCGAAACCTGAATAAACTGATGAAGTTCGCGGAGGTGTGTCGGGTCAAAGGAATCGTTTCCCAATATGTAAAGGCCATTGTTGGATGAAGAAACCGGTCAACGTATCAGCTTCGGTTCTCGACCGACTCAGGAACATCGCGAAGAAAAAAAACTTCGATTTCAATTTTCTCCTGCTGCGGTACATTCAAGAACGGTTTCTTTTCCGTCTTGCCCATTCAGGTTATGTCAATAGGTTCGTTTTGAAGGGCGGATTTCTTCTACTCGCGTATAACATTGACAAAGCACGTCCGACAAAGGATATCGATTTCCTGGGCATGAATGTCTCCAGCGATCGTAAGGAACTCGAGCGTTTGATCAGTGATATAGCGTCGGTTGAACTAAACGATGGAGTAAAATTCCTTCCAAATTCTATCAAGAGTAATAGCATCAAGGAGGATGCAGACTACGAAGGTGTTCGAGTTAAGCTGACAGCGAGAATCGGATCTGCCAGAAATACAATCCAGATTGATTTCGGCTTCGGCGATATTGTCACGCCTCATCCTCTTCAGATGGATTATCCGACATTGCTCGACAAAGAAGATGTTAAAGTCCTGGCTTATTCCAAAGAGACAATTGTAGCCGAGAAATTCGAAGCAATCGTGAAGTTGACGATCTTCAACACAAGAATGAAAGATTTCTATGACATCTCGTTTCTTATGCACGAATTTGACTTCGAAGGCAAAGCTTTGCAGTTAGCTATTAGAAACACGTTCCTTAGAAGACAAACAAGCCTCACTTCAGCCAAAGAACTGCTTGATTCTGATTTCGGTGATCAAGCCAGCTTCCAACGTCATTGGGAGGCTTTTAAGAAGCGGACGACGCTAAAAAGCGATCAAGATTTCAAGAATGTTGTTAATGAGATTCGCGAATTTCTACTCGCTGTAGTTATGGCGGAAATTAACAATACGTCCTTGCTTCATCACTGGAGTAGCAAAAAGCAACAGTGGCTATGATATTATAACGTCAACAACTTCTGTTGCAGTCTCTTCTGTAATTGATTTTTATTCATTTTGCCTTACATTTAAGCGCAACGTGTGAGAGGTGAGAAGAGGCGAAAACAATCAACAAGATTCTTGCGATGGAAGGTTGGGAACAGTCTCAGCGAATAGCTAAGTGTAAAGATAAGGAAAGATAACTATGTTTTGGGTATAATATCATATCTGTTGATGAAAAGAGGATCTAAGAAAACACGAGTACTGCTTTCTTTTGTCGGTACCAACGATCAGGGCAAACGCATCGGCAAAGATGATGGTGCTATCCTCACCGTCTTCAAGGCTAGGTCTTTCGACGAAGTCCATTTGCTCTGGAATCCGACGAACAACAAGGAGATAGATTTTGAAGAGATAGCAAAATATGTGCGTGGCGAAATTTTAAGGCGCGGTTTATGCAAGCATGTCAATCTTCATCGTTTCGATTACAAGAATGTTACGGATCACAACGAAATCTATCCGAGGTTGCTTGATTTTTGCCGGTCGCTTCATCCCAGTCCGCAGAAGAAGTTTACCGCGGCGATTGCTTCTGGGACTCCCGCCATGCAGGTGTGCTGGATCCTGATGGCTGAGTCTGGTGATTTCCCCCTCGAGCTGATCCGTAGCAATGAACCAAAATTCGGCAAGCCGTATGTGCAAACTGTTCGACTTGGCACGGGGCTGCCGCGGATCCTAAGACTTGAGCAGGAGAATGTTCAACTCAGGAAAGAAAAAGAGGCCCTTATTCCGCCGCTCACCGTTGATGTTAGACGTGGGAGAATTTTTGTCGGCAGTCATGAGATTACTCTCTCACCAATTCTCTTTGCGTACTATCAGTATTTTGCCCATAGAGCTAAACAAGGTGAGCAGTTCGAGCGTATTTCAGGTATCAATGCGCCTCAACATTTCCTGGAATCGATCGTTGCCTTTCATCGAGAGAGTTTTCCAGATTCGGATTTGTTCAGGGATAAGCTGGAAAGAATGCTACGGAACGGACAAGAATTGGATGTCCGGACTTTTCGCGCCAATATCAGCAAGTTGAACGCACGGGTGAAGGCTTCTCTGCCAAACCCAGGGCTCCATAAACTCTTTATGATCACGACGGAGGGTAAGCGCCATGCACTGTCGTACGGCTTGGCGCTGCCACCGGAGAAGATCGTGGTGCGAAGATAGGGAAAGTGGATTCTGAACGGAAATTGCCATAACATTGCCGCAATCGTCAGACCCGTTAACGGACTTATATTGGGATTGGTAAAGAACAACAAACTCAATGAAAGGAACCAATTCCATGAATGTCACAAACATCAACGGAACGAGCCAGAACACGTGCAAGTGTGGAAGCTGGTTACAGCACTGGAAGAACTTCAGCGGGCAGTCGCTTCCATTGTATTGCCCTGAGGAGAAGTGCACGCGCAAGCCCGAAGTAGGCGCGCATGTGCAAAAGGCAAATTCCTTGGACAACAATTGGTATATTATTCCGCTGTGTACTACCCACAACGCGATGCACGGCAGCTCGATAACAGTGAGTGATAGCGTGAAGCTCGTTTCGGCAAATGTCTCAGAGACGTGTGGAAAGTCGCGACAGTGGTAGCAAAGGCGAGAAAAACCACAGTAACCGATCTATTGACAATGGCACACGATGTCTATGGCCGGACAATCATCATGCAACGGAGGAAACGGTAGCAATACAAATATATGTCTCCATCGGAACAAGACGCCCGCATTAAAATAGACGAGCAGCTCCGCAGCGTTGGGTGGGACCTGAACGACAAACAACAGGTGCGTACTCAGGTCCCCATCTATCGCTCTGACACTGTCAATGAGCCGACGTCTGAGTATGGCGGCAAAGCTACTTCGCACCCAATCGGTTACGCGGATTATGTCCTGTATAATCAGGATGGTCGGCCATTAGCGGTGGTTGAGGCGAAGAAGGAAGCGCTGCATCCTTACATCGCCAAGCAACAGGCTCTGCCCTATGCGAAAAGTATCGGCGCTCCATTTATCTTTCTTACCAACGGAGAGCTGATTTACTTCTGGGACTATACCAATGACGATGCCCGTGTGGTCAATTCGTTCTTTTCGCCGCGTGATCTCGAACGAATGCTCCATTTGCGCCGTGAGCAGAAACCTCTTGCGACCATTCCCATACCCGACTATTACCTGCGCCAGAGTGAACAGCGCGAAGTTCGGCCCTATCAGAAAAGAGCAATGCAGGCCCTCGATCACGCAATCGAACTCGGCAAGCGGCGCTTCCTCATGCAACTGCCGACCGGAACGGGGAAAACCGATGTCATCACGCTTTACCTTAGGCGACTGTTCGAAGCAGGAAAAGCCGAGCGCGTTCTCTTCCTCGTTGACCGCGACCAGCTTGCGAAGCAGGCTCTCGAAGCTCTTCAAGACCTACTTCCGACATATTCCAGTTACTGGCTGAGGGCTGGAAGCGAGCGGCAAGAGAAGCAGATTACTGTTGCTCTCCTTCAAACCATGATCTCCCGCTATCCGGAATTTTCCAGCGGCTACTTCGACATCGTCATTGCCGATGAGTGTCATCGTTCCATCTATGGTGCATGGCAAACAGCTCTCACCCACTTCGATGCCATCCACATCGGCCTGACGGCAACGCCTTCGATCTATATCGAGCGTAATACCTTTGAATTCTATCACTGCAAGAACCAAGAACCAGATTTCTCCCTCGACCTGCTCGAAGCATTCAAAGATGGTTACTTGGTGCCTTACAAATTTGCCGAAGGCATCACCGTCATCATGGCAGAGGGCGCTGATGTTAACGAGGAGCATTACGATCCCGCTGAGTTCGAGAGAAAGTGGACAAACGAGCAAACTAATCGGCTGATGATGGAAGAGTTTGACCGACTCGCCTGGTCGAACTACAGGGAACTCGCCTCGGGTCAGCAGGTCGCACCCGGCAAAGCCATCGTGTTCGCCATTACGAAAAATCATGCGGCTCGGCTCGCGCAATACCTTAACGAACTACATCCCGAGTTGAAAGGCCAGTACGCAGAAGTAATCACCAGCGACATCCCGAACGCCGACGACCTGATACGGAAGTTCAAAAACGAAACCTATCCCATGGTTGCCGTGAGCGTCGGTATGCTGGATACGGGCTTCGATTGCCGGGAGGTTCTTCACCTCGTGATGTGCCGGAGAGTACGTTCACCGATTCTCTATCAGCAAATGCGCGGAAGGGGAACACGCACCTGCCCGCGAATTGACAAGAGAAAGTTTGTCATCTATGACTTCTTCGGCAACCATAAGTATTTCAATGATTCCGATACAGATATTTTTGAGGGTTCCGGTGGCGGCTACGCTCCATCAACCGGCCGCAAAGTGTTCAGGCCGAAACGGGACCTTATCGAATTAGGATTGGAAGATGAATGGCTCGAGGCCGTTCAGTACGTGGAGGTCGGGCCGCACGGTGAGCGGGTTGATAAGAAGGAATATATCTCCCGCTGGGAACAGACGATCCGTAACGCTACGAAAGACGATCCGCTGATCGAAAAGCTTCGTAAGCAGTTCACCACTCCTGATGAAGCAGAGCGCATTCGATATGCATTGACTCCTGAAGAAGAGGAGGAACTTTCAAGGCGGCTCAACAGTCCCGAAATGTATTTCAACGAGGACAATCTTCGAAGAGCATACCGCAATCCCGGCGGGACGTTGATTGACTTCATCAAGTACGCACTGGGTCTGGCAAAACAAAAAACCCGCGAGCAGGAAATTGCAGAGAATTTTCAGGCATGGCTCGTGACGAAAACATTCACACCCGACCAGGCGCAATATCTTTCATTGCTCAAGAACCGCGGCATCCTTCGCGGAAAAGTTGAAATCGAAGATTTGTTCAAGCCACCGCTCTCTGTCTTGAATGCGGCCGGTCTCGGTATCGAGCTTTTTGGCGAAAAGGGGTTGAAGCAGGTCGTTGATGAAATGAATCAGAGCGTGTTTAAACAGAAAGTAGCATAGACAATGAATCAAACCATCCGCAAGAAACTCGACCGCATTACCGATATCCTCTGGGCAGGGGGAGTCACAAACCCTGTCACCTACATCGAACAGATTTCTTATCTCATCTACCTGAAGCTGCTCGACGAGGAAGAAGCGAATCGTGAGCTTCACGGCAAGCTCGTTGGCGGCAACGGCAAGAAGCTCTTCCCTGCCCAAGCGGAACGATACCGTTGGTCGAAGTGGAAGTTCTACAGCGGCGAAAAGCTATACAAGTTCGTGCGTGACGAGGTCTTTCCCTACATGTCCAGTCTCGTCAAGGACGAGCCGCAGATTGCGCAGTACTTCCAGGATGCGACGCTCGAAATCGTTGATCCCAACGTGCTGAAGCAGGTGATTGACGAACTCGATGCAATTAACTTCCGAAAACTTGGTCCGGACGAAAAAGGAGACATCTTCGAGTATCTCCTGACCCATCTCGGACAATCGGCGCTCAACGGACAGTTCCGTACGCCGCGACAGATTCGGGCGATGATGGTTGAAATGGTCGATCCCGACTTCGGCGACTCGATCTACGACCCCGCCTGCGGTACAGGCGGCTTCCTGATTGATACGCTCGAATACATTCTTGCCAAATACAGCGAGCATCCCGTCGAAATGCCCATCTACGGCGAAGAATGGCTCATCGAAAAATACCGAGCCGCCAAAGGTATTCCCGCGGAGAAGAACGGCGAGAACGGCCAAGAGATCCAGGTTCCCCCGGAGTTCATCGAAGAGATCAAAAAACAAATACCGAATCTGCAAACTTTCAAGAAGGGCATCGGCGACAGGATTCCGGACTGGGAACTGCTCGAGGCATCGCTCTACGGTAACGATGTGAGCCGTCAGATGATGCGCATTGCCACGATGAACATGGTGCTCCACGGCGTTCCCAAGGCGAATATCAAGCGGGGCAATTCGCTTTCGGAAATGGGCGGACTCTCGGACGAAGACCTGAGACGCAAGTACAAGGTGATTCTTTCGAATCCTCCGTTCGCAGGAGTTCTGCCGAAAGATTCTATCCGCAAAGATCTCCCCACCAATTCGAAGAAGAGCGAACTGCTTTTCCTCGGCGTGATGATGGAAGCTCTTGCCCCCGGTGGCCGTTGTGCCGTCATCGTGCCAGAAGGATTGTTGTTCGGCTCCACATCTGCACACGTCGAGCTTCGCAGAAAGATTGTGGAAGATTTCGAGCTTCTTGCTGTTGTATCTCTTCCCGCGGGAGTCTTCAAACCATACGCGGGAGTGAAGACAGGTGTGTTGGTGTTCCGCAAGCCCAAGTCCGAGAAACCGAAGCATCAGGAGCAGCGCAAAATCTGGTTCTACGAAGTCAAGAACGACGGTTACGATCCGGACAAAATCGTTGGCGGCGGCAGACCCGAAACGCCGGAGAAGAACGACATTCCCGAACTGCTGAGACTCTGGAAGCAATATAGGTCGAGCAATTTTACGCAACCGCCGGGCGTGGAAGCGGGAACACTCCTCGATGCCGGTAGCGAGGAACCAAAATGCTGGTGGACGAGCATAGAGAAGATTGCAGAGAATGATTACAACCTTGCTGCGGGTCGCTACAAGCCGCAGGTTGCCACTCCGCCGCCGCAGGAGGACCCGGCAGAGTTGATCAGACAGACTCTCGTGCTGGAGAGAGAGATTCAGGATGGACTTGAGAAGTTATTGAAGGAGATACAGGGTTAGCAATGAGAGTCATGAAGAATCAAAATTATGCAGCCGAAGAAATCCAAGACAGTGTCTTGGAAATTCGACTCGCGTTGCCCAATGAAGAAAAACTTAGAAAGGAGATGGAGAGAACAAGAAAGCTTCTTGAGAGGAGGATCAAAGGATGAGGTGGAGGACGGTAAGACTTGGTGAATTAGTTGAGATCATAAAAGGGAAGAAGCCATCTGTTGTTGCTGACTTCCCCTCCGTAGAAGCGCCAGCACCATATGTAACTATTGAGGCATTTGAGTTTGGCAAACCCGTCCAATACGCATCTGTCGATGACAACGGTGTGACTGTTCGTAATGGGGATGTGGTAATTGTTTGGGATGGTGCAAGATTCGGCATGGTCGGAAATGCGATAGAAGGTGTCTTGGGGTCAACTTTGGCGGTTTTGCGACCCAAGGAATGTTCTCTGAACGCAGATTTCCTTCGTTATTTCTTAACTACAAAGAACCAAGAGTTACAGTGCAGTAAACGTGGCTCTGGTATTCCCCATCTCGATCCAATCACCGTCAAGAATCTCCCAATCCCCCTTCCTCCGCTTGACGAGCAGCGGCGGATTGTAGAGATACTGGATCAGGCGGACCGGTTACGCAAACTCCGCTGCCAGGCCGATGCCATCGCCGAGCGCATCCTGCCCGCGCTATTCTACAAGATGTTCGGAGACCCGGTGAGGAATGAAAAGAACCTTAGGAAGAAGAAACTAGGCGATCTGATTAAGGTGAAAAGCGGGGAACCTGTCGCGGTGAAGAATCTTAACCCGACTGACGGTTATCCCGTCTACGGGGGTAATGGAATCAACGGCTACCATACACAATACATGTTCGATGATCCCGTGGTGGTGATTGGCCGAGTCGGTGTATACTGTGGCGCGATCTACTACTCCAAACCCAAAAGCTGGGTAACAGATAATGCATTGTATGTTTCTGAAAAGAGTGATGAACTGCTCGATACATACCTCGTTGAAGCATTGCGTATCGCAAACCTTAATCAATATGCAGGCAGAGCGGGACAACCACTAATATCGGGCAGCCGGATTTATCCTATCGAGATTTTGGTTCCGCCGATTGATGACCAAAGGAGATTCTCGAGACAAGTACAACAGCTTGAAGAGAACGTAGCAAACAAAACGGAATCGCGTGAACGACTGGAGAAGCTTTTTGACGTTCTTCTTCACCGCGCCTTCACTGGGGAGTTGACGAAGAGGTGGAGAGAGGAGCAACGGGAAGCATGATCACTTCTCTCAAAATCGCCAACTTCAAAGCTTTTGCGGAAACGCAGAACATTCCTATTCGTCCGCTCACGCTCATCTTTGGCGCCAACAGCGCGGGGAAGTCGAGTATTTTGCATAGTCTTGTTCTTGCGCACGAGGCCACAAACAAAGGTAATCTTGATGTTTTTAAGACTCAGGTTGGAGGCGACTCGATTGATTTAGGGGGATTCCGCCAGTATGTTCACCGTCGCAATGACCATAACCGTGTCATCCTCAGCTTCGGCTTCAACTCAAGGGATCTTACGTCGTCGTTTCCGGAACTCCTTCCGTCAGGGGATTCACTCACAGTAAGCGTTGAAATTGGCTTGGCGCAAAGGGAGATTCTAGAACCCAAGGCGATCGTCAATCCCAAAACGCAAGAGATTGAATGGATTGACACTCCTACGGGGAAATACGAAACGGGTACGACTCCCAAAGCACTTTCGTACGAGCTTCGAACAAGCGAAGGACCGATACTCAGGATGTCCCGCCGACCGAACGAGAAAATGCAACTCGACATTCTGAATCAAGATCATCCTGTTGTGCGGAAACTTATTGAAAGTGTGATTCTCTCCTTTACCACAGCAACTGTTGTCAGCGACAAAGATTGGGAATTTCTTAGCGATGGGTTGGGGAATCTGGTGCCTGAGTTAAGCGCCGACTGCAATCAGCTCCTTCCGAAAGGGATTGTGATGCAGACTGCTGAATCAGAATCTGCCAAAGGTGTTTTCTACCCGGTCGGGAAGGGTACAAGAGAAAGCGATCTGATCTTGGCGCTGAAGTTCTTTCTCCCCCGGACTCTCAATGACTTGGTCGGAAAAGTATATTCACTTCTCAAATCGGTCTTGAATTCATTAATCTACTTGGGTCCACTACGATCATATCCTTCAAGATTTCTTCATTTGTCAGAAGATAGCGATCCGAACTGGTACGCAGGTGGAGGGCACGCTTGGGATCTCGTCATGAAAGACATGTCGTTGCGTGGAAAAGTGAATGATTGGCTTGCAGATCAGAGGAAACTAAGCACTCCGTACCTTCTCGAGGTACGAAAACTCTTAGAACTTGGAGATTTCGTCAAGGCCATTCAAACGAAATTGTCTGGGAACGAATTACAAAAGTTGCAGGGATACATCAACCTCATGATGCAAGAACTCGACGAGCTCGAAAAAAAGCAGAGTACAAAAGTGCCGTTGTCACCAGAAGACAAGGCAAAATTTGGAAAACTGGCTCGTTTGCTTGAAATGACCGAGTGGAAAGAAGGATTTCCTTCCAAGAACCTGGAAGAAATGAGAGAACGGTTGCTTCCCTACTACATAGCTCTGAATTTTGATTATGATATTGATGAGTTCATAAGTGATCATTTTGAAACACTTCTTCCAGTTATAACTGCCGATGTTCGGGGAAAAGAATATCTCACGTTGATCGATCAAAGAACCTTAACAACAGTAACACATCGCGACGTCGGTATCGGGATCAGCCAGGTATTACCCGTTCTTGCCTACAGCTTCGCTCATCAAAACAAGTTGATTGCCATCGAACAGCCGGAAATCCATCTGCATCCGTCACTGCAAGCAGAGTTGGGTGACGTGTTTATCGAATCCGCGTTGGGCGAGCGGAAGAACACGTTCATTCTGGAGACGCATAGTGAGCATCTTATTCTGAGAATCATGCGGCGGATTCGGGAGACAACAAATGGAACACTCCCCAAAAGCTTCACACCGATCGAACCGGAGGATGTAAGCGTGCTTTATGTAGAGCCCGATGGCTCGCGCAGCATCGTGCGGGAAATGGAATTAAACGCCAATGGGGAATTCGTTAAATCATGGCCCGGTGGATTCTTCGAGGAAGGGCTGAGGGAGCTTTTTGCGTGATATGCTGAAAGAGTACGCGCTCACACCGGACATCTTTGATGAAACATGCTACAGTGTGCCGGGAATTTGTCCGGTTCAGTTAAATAATATCCGGGATTTGGTTTTGCACGAAGCAGTTGTTTCGAATCTGCACGATGGCGAATGGAGCAGATATCTCACTGCACAGAACCATCGTTTCCATCGCGTCGGGAAAGAACTGATAAAGGCTATGAGGACAGGAAGCAGGCTCATCAAACGTTCATCGAGCCTCACTGATGTTCCGGAGGACGACAGAGGTTGGGCGTCGGAAGCGCTCGCTTCGCATGAACAGAAGTCCCTGGATGGAGTCCTGATCTCTCAACGGTACGCCGACGAATTCGTGGAACATTCGATCGTTGGCTGTATCGAGTCGCTACATAAATGTAGCTGGTGGAGTGCAAGAAGCCCGTCAGTTCGTCTCGCACGGAACATCAACGAATACCTTCGTGTGCTCTTCCTGGTTCTTCACCATGCCAACTCATTGATGTTCATTGACCCGCATCTTGATCCCTCGCGGCACAACTACGCAGATTTCACGCGCTTGCTCGATGAGTGCCGCCGGGAGAATCCCAATCTCAATCCGAAGATCGAGATCCATAGGGTCTGCTATGTTGGATCAGGAAAACATCGTAAGTTTCCCTCTAATGAGGAATGGCAAGAAAGATTTAGCAGGATTCTCAAACCGAAGTTGGAACCCCTTAAACTCAGGGTTAGTGTCTTCATTTGGGATGACTTTCACGACCGCTACCTCATTTCCAATCTCATTGGGATTTCCTTGCCAAATGGATTTGATACAACAACAAAGCCAGATGACATCACTACCTGGACGCGGTTAGGACTACGGGAGAAGGATGACGTTCAACGGGAATTCGACCCTGCATCTGGTAGGCACGACCTGAAGCACAGTTTTGTCATTCCTACATGAAAGATTTCGTGGAAGATTTGATTGTCAGCAAGGATAAAGAAAAAAGTCGGAGTTTTTCTCCGACTTTTTTCTTTTGTAGCGGGGGAGGGATTTGAACCCACGACCTGCGGATTATGATTCCGACGCTCTAACCAACTGAGCTACCCCGCCAACAGTGGAATACTTTTTTTCAAACCGACATCAATATATTAAAATTTCATTGAGGATGCAAAAGCATTTACGTGAAGGTGACAATTGAAAAACCCGTTGGTAAATCAAGGTAAGCCCGCCTGAACGACGAAGGCGAACAATGATTGTGTTGACATTATTACATTTGAAGTTTTATCCAAGACAAACTGCTTGTGATTTCACTATTTATTCGTTAATGGATTAAACAATTGCATGTTTTTGAACTGATCGTACTCCTGCAGTTTTTGGAGAGGCGTTTTATTCATCAGTTCACTTTGGGGTTGTTGGTTGTTGTAGGTAAGCAGGAAATCGTGAATCTGACGTTCTGCTTCGGTAAGCGAAGTGAACTGCATTTTAAGAAACGGCTCTGCAATGTCAATTCTTTTCATCCATGATTGATAACGTGATGAATTCATCTGCCGCCGCGTCGGAACGTGATGTTTGATGCCTAACTTGCGCAAGTTCAGCGTAAAGGCATGTGTTTTTGAGCGGGAACGCGCCACGCTGGTAAAGGCATTGTCTATTGGTGTATGCACATACCGAATAGGGAACGGTAACGCGGTAATAATGTACTGAACAAAATCAAGGGCAGAGAGAGTGGAGTGTCGGGGGTATATTTTTCCAAGTCGTAGGTGCGTGCATTCGTCAACCGCGGAGTAGTAAACGTAGCGATGTCCATTGATTTCGTTGTCGAATGGTTTTACGAAGATAGCAATGCGGTCACCGGGGAACATTGGTTGATTTGGTTTCAAGGTACGGCGTTTGGCTTTTGTTCCTTTCATATCCACACCGCTCCGGCGCAAGATTTTCCAGATGGTATTTTCTGCCATCGTGATGCCGTACCAAATAGAAAGATACAATTGCAGTCGCTTTTGGCCGAAGCCTGTTTGTTCACGAAGTGTCTTCAATCGCTCAATAATATGCGGAGGGGTTGCTCGCGGATTGGAATGAGGTCTGCGTGAACGGTTTTGTAAACTCTCAATAGAGCCGCCGCTCTTTCTATATATTCGCAGCCACTTATAAAATGTTTTCCTACTAATACCAAATTTCTTGCACACAAGTGGTACTTTTTTTACCCTCTCGTATTCAGCAAACCATTCAAGGCGCTCTTCCGGTGTGGGAAGAATTTCTTTTGGTATTTTTATTTCTTCGGACATTACACCGTGATAGGTGACAAGTGTGGTGATAAAAAAACTATCTGAGGTTCTTCAGATAGTTCGGTAAAGTAACATCTCTGTTATGTAAATTATGCTGTAGATAATCTCGTTAAAATAGCATTAATATTCAACTATAATCTTTCCACTGTTTCCAACAGTAGTTCCGCAACGTCCTTGACCTGTACTTTTTCTGCCGCTTCTTTCGCCTTTACTCCGTCGTTCATCATCGTCATGCAAAATGGACAGGCAGAAGCAATGGTGGTGGCGTTGGTTGAAAGAGCTTCTTCTGTCCGCTCAATATTGATTCTCTTTCCAATACGCTCTTCCATCCACATTCTTCCGCCGCCGGCTCCGCAGCACAGCCCTTTATCTTTCGAACGCGGCATCTCTACCAACTGAGCGCCGGTTGCCTGCAAGGTTGCGCGGGGTGTCTGAATCACATCATTATAACGGGCAAGGTAACACGAGTCGTGGTAGGTGATTTTCTCAGAAGATTTTTTCTTTTCCCGAATTTTGAGTTTTCCTTCTTCCACCAGTTGATTCAGAAAATCGGTATGGTGCATCACCTCAAAGTGGCCGCCGAATTGCGGATACTCTTTCTTCAGCGAATGAAAACAATGCGGGCAGGTGGCGACGATTTTTTTCACATGATACCGATTTAACGTTTCAATATTTTCCATCATCAATGTTTGGGCAAGATACTCATTTCCCATTCTTCGGGCGGCATCGCCGTTGCATTTTTCTTCCGTGCCGAGAATGGCAAATCTGATTCCAGCCTGTTGCATTAATTTTGAAAATGCAACAGACACTTTTTTGTACCGTGCATCGTACGCTCCCGCACAGCCAACCCAAAACAGCACATCAATCTCTTTTGCGTCGCCAATTTCTGCCATTGTTGGAATGTTTAATCCTTCCGCCCAATCTGCGCGAGTGGAATGTGAAAATCCCCACGGCGTAAAATTACGTTCGAGATTATCAAAAACAGTTTTCACTTCAGGAGGGAAGCGTGATTCGTTGAGTACCAGCGCGCGGCGCATATCGACGATTTCATCGACGTGCTCAATCATCACAGGGCATTCGTTCACGCAGGCCATGCATGTGGTGCACGACCAGAGTTCGTCTTCGGTGATGTAATTATCGAGCAGTGTTTTGGTGGCAATATCCTGCTGTGATTCAAGTTCACCAGCTATCATCAACGGAGATTTTTCTGTTGTTCGCCGGCGTGTGTCAACGATGATTTTGCGCGGAGAAAGCGGTTTGCCGGTAAGATTTGCCGGACAGACTGATTCACAACGGCCGCATTCGGTGCAGGTGTAACCATCGAGCAGTTGTTTCCACGTTAAATCTTCAACATCAGCTACTCCGAACTTCGTGAGTGTTTCATCCTGCAGGTTAATCGGTTTCAACGCTCCCTTTGGTCGAAGTGATGCAAAAAAAACATTGGGTACTGATGTGAGCACATGCAGATGTTTTGAGTAGGGAAGGTAATTAAGAAATGCAAGAACAAGTCCGATGTGCATCCACCAGAAAAATTTTTCTGCGATGTATGTTGATTGTTCGTAGCCAAAGAAGGATGACAGCATCGATGAAATGGGGTAGTGTATTCCTGCTTCATACATTCCCAAACTAATGCGCGTAGCATTTTGAAACAGTGTAGCCGTGACAATCAGAAAAATCCATGAGAGAATGAGTGCGGCATCTTTCTTTCCATGTTCGTCAACCTGCAGTCGTTTTATTTTTGCAACAAATCGTCGCCACAGTGAAGCGATGATCGCCGCCATCACAAGAACACAGAAAATTTCTTGCGAAAAGGTAATGATGTTGTAGATACCGCCGAGAAATGAAAATGAAAAGCTGCCAATTAATCCTTCAATAATCGTTTCAACAACGACAACGGAGAGAGCGATGAATCCCCAAAAAATCAGCAGGTGCAACATGCCGGCAAACGGTTCGCGCAAAAGTTTCGTTTGCAAAAACGCAATGGTGAGTACGTTGTTCAACCGCTGAGGAATGTTGTCGAAACGGGGGTCTGGTTTACCCAGTTGCACCGTGGCAATAAGCTTTCTAACGCTGAATGAGAAATAAACGACGGATGCAATGAATAAAAGGGTAAATGCGATGTGGTTAAAATCCATAACGTACCTTTGCGAATGTAGCAGATTTTTTTTTATTGACTCTCGAAAATCAAACTTTAGGATTGATTTCCAGCCAAATGTACAGCAACGAATGTCTTTCGTTCTTTTATATAGTAGAGCGTTTGCCCATCTACAAAAAACGAATCCGGCACAGGGTAGGGTGTCGACTCGTTCAGGACATCGGAATATACTTTTTTCTCTGCTGTTGTGTCAACAATAGAAAGAAAATTTTTCATGGTGTTGTCGGCTTCATGTGCGGTGTAGATGTTGAGAATAAGAAGAGCGCCGCAGTGTACATATTCAATTCCTGTTATTTTTTTGTCGGTATAATGCAGCAGTGATAACGCTTTGGTAACCTCAGCGTCATCATTGCGGTAAGCGGAGGGGAACAGGAAATCTGTTTTTTCTAACTGTAGGTTGGGTTCAACGTCTGGCGGCAATGATTCGAGTTGTTCAATGAAAGTTCCGGTATGACGGTCGAATTTATCGTACACTCTCCGCTCAAAGAGGTCTCTAAATCCGTACACGAATGAGTTATCGTCAGTTAAAAACGAAGAGGTCATTGACCGCCATAGTTCATTTCCCGTTAGTACATCAACGGCAATAATGCCAAGATGTTCGGGCATATCAGGTTTTTTGAATCCATGCAGATAGAGCCGATCATGAGTAATTCCTTCAATACCAATCCACCATGGCTCGTTGTACGAACGGTTCTTCCATAACACATTTCCGGTAGAAGATTCGATACAGGAAAATGCAACAGACTTGTTCTCAGTGTCCCGCTCTTCGCACACGATGTAGCCATTGTGCGAGAAGATTACTCTCCACAGAATATTCTCTGCCGCGTACTTCCACAGTGGTTTCAATTGACTAGAAAACAAAGAAAAGAATTTCATGCCGCAAGAAAAGTAGCGGAATATCGGTAGAGTTACAACTGAAATATAAGCATTGGCATACGCCATGCGAAGATTGTAGTCCTTCGCACAGCGTGCTGTGATGAAGTCAGGAGCCTGTTGTTTATTCCGACATACCGCCGGAAAGGATAGCGGTAATCAACGTACCGATAAAGAGGAACCACAACACAATTCCGATTGCTACTATAATAAGCGACGCTTTGGCAAAATTTGCCTTAGTAGGATTTGTATTGCCGCCAAACGCCCATACAAACAGCATAATGAACCCTACGAGTGGAATGGCCGTGATAATCAGTGTAATCAGCCATTCGCCAAGGGAGATGATCGGAGCATCGTTGGTAGAACGCATTGAAGCAGTTTCCATACAACCTCCTCAGTAATGTAAGAAGTGAACATGCAGGAATTTTATACCGCCATTTTCCTGTGCATGGGTTGACGTGAAACTAAGAGTTTTGGAAGAGGAAATCAACAACAACGTTGCGCGTGTGCTGTCATTGCTTGGTGTTTGCATATCCCCCAATTTCTTGGTACCTTTCTTCTGCACCAATCAATCATTATTGAATATTTCTACTCCGGAGGTTTATAATTATGGCAGTAAAAGTTGGTATTAACGGCTTTGGACGAATTGGTCGCCAGGTAGTAAGCGCGATGGCAGAACGAGGACTCCTTGGCAAAGAAGTTGATGTTGTTGCTGTTGTTGATGTGAGCACTGATGCTGAGTATTTTGCTTATCAGTTGAAATATGATTCAGTTCACGGACGATTCAAAGGAACGGTCGGAAGTGAAAAGAGCAATGCATCTCTCGAAACAGATGATATTCTTGTGATCAACGGACATAAAATTAAATGCGTGCTGGCACAGAAAGAGCCGTCGCAGTTGCCGTGGAAAGATTTGGGCGTTGATATTGTCATTGAATCAACCGGACTTTTCACCGATGAAGAAAAAGCAAAAGGACACCTTGCCGCGGGCGCAAAACGGGTGTTGATTACCGCTCCTGCAAAGGGCAATGTGAAAACATTTGTCGTTGGTGTAAACGATAATGAGTACGATCCTGCAAAACACATTATTGTTTCCAATGCTTCCTGCACCACAAATTGCTTGGCTCCGGTTGTGCATGTATTGTTGAAAGAAGGGATCGGCATTGAAACAGGTTTAATGACGACAATTCATGCCTACACTGCAACGCAGAAAACAGTCGATGGTCCCTCGAAGAAAGACTGGAGAGGTGGACGGGCGGCCGCAATTAACATCATTCCTTCAACGACCGGTGCGGCAAAAGCAGTCGGTGAAGTTCTTCCGCAGGTCAAAGGAAAATTGACCGGCATGTCGTTCCGCGTTCCGGTGGCGGATGTATCGGTAATTGACTTGACATTTCGATCTACACGCGACACGTCGATTGAAGAAATTGATGCGCTCTTCAAGAAAGCATCTGAAACCTACCTCAAAGGAATTCTCGGCTACTGCAATGAAGAGGTTGTTTCTTCCGACTTCATCCATGACGACCGCGCATCAATCTATGATTCTCTTGCCACACTTCAAAACAATCTGAAAGGTGAGAAGAGATTCTTCAAAGTGGTTTCGTGGTACGACAACGAATGGGGATATTCAAATCGTGTAGTTGATTTGTTGCGAAAGATGATTGCGGCACAGTAACTGCTGTACCCGTGCGAAGCATTCAACCTATCGCACACTGAAGTATGCACATAGGGCTGACTCTTGCTGCACGAGTTCAGCCCTTTTGTTTCTGTTTTTTTTACATAACCATAACATCTGACTTTTTTGGTGTTTTGTGTTATTAATCAGGATACAGCCATGAATAAGAAAACTATTAAAGATATCGACCTCAGAAATAAGCGCGTGTTAATGCGCGTTGATTTTAACGTGCCGCTGAAGAACGGCGTCATTCAAGACGACATTCGCATTCGTGCGGCGCTTCCTACCATTCACTATATTCTCGAACAACATCCGGCATCGCTCGTGCTGATGTCCCATTTGGGTGATCCGAAAAAAGATGTGCAGAAGGCAAAAGAGAAAGCGGAGAAAGACGGTAAGCCATTCGACGAGAAGGCATACATCGAAGGAAAGCACAAAATGAGACCAGTTGCCGAGCATCTTTCAAAACTGCTTGGGAGACCGGTAAAACTTGCTCCTGCCGCCATCGGTGCTGAAACAAAAGCACTGGTTGATGCATTGCAGAATGGCGAAGTGCTGATGCTGGAGAATACACGCTTTCATAAAGAAGAAACATCGAAAGATGCCGCCGACCGTGAAAGAATGGCAAAAGAGCTTGCCCAATACGGCGATGTGTACGTGAACGATGCGTTTGGAACAGCGCACCGCGCGCATGCATCTACGGAAACAGTTGCTCATTATCTTCCCGCTGTAGCAGGATTTTTGATGGAAAAAGAATTAGCGTATTTAAGTAAAGCAACAGCAAATCCGGTGAAACCGTATGTTGCAATTCTTGGCGGAGCAAAAATATCCGGTAAGATTGATGTCATCCAAAATTTGATGAACAACGTTGACGCGCTTCTTATCGGCGGCGGCATGATGTTTACCTTCTACAAAGCGCAGGGAATGGAAATCGGGAAATCATTGTTAGAAGAGGACAAGATTGATGTTGCAAAAAAAGTGCTGGAAGAAGCCAAAGCACGGAACATCAAACTGTTGCTACCGGTTGATTGTGTTGTGGCAGAACAATTTGACAATGAATCACCATCTCACGTTGTAGCGGTGAACGCCATTCCGGCAAACAGCGTAGGTATGGATATTGGTCCAGAAACTATACGACTGTATAGCGAAGAAATCAAAAAGGCAAAAACAGTAGTCTGGAATGGACCAATGGGCGTATTTGAAATGCCGAACTTCGCAAAAGGAACAAATGCTATTGCCCAAGCGCTTGCTGAGGCAACTACACTTGGAGCGACCACCATTGTTGGTGGGGGCGATTCTGCTTCTGCAATTGCACAGGCAGGATTAGGAAAACAAGTGTCGCATGTTTCCACTGGTGGTGGCGCATCGCTGGAGTTTTTAGAAGGAAAAACACTGCCCGGCGTGGCGGCGTTAAACGATAAATAGTGGAGAAAAAACAGACTTGTCAAGTTTTGAAACTTGACAAGTCTTAGTATATTGGATTATGGCATACAACAATAGATACGGCAACTACTACCGTCCCAGTTTTTTCGGCGGATTTCAATTCTTCCCACCAGTCATAAAAACACTTCTCATTAGTAATGCAGCAGTGTTTTTGGGAATTCTCTTCCTGGGTAATTTTCGCATTGGCGATTTTTACTTTGAACATTTCTTTTATCAGGCATTTGCACTTTGGCCTCTTGGATATGGATTTGGATTTTGGCAATTGTTTACCTATATGTTTATGCATGCCAATTTCACGCATATCTTATTTAATATGCTTGCGCTGTGGATGTTTGGAATGGAACTTGAGCACGTCATGGGCTCCCGAAAATTTTTAATTTTCTATCTGCTATGCGGATTTGGCGGTGGTTTGGCAAACCTGCTCATTGCTCCAATGTTTACTTCTGTTGGTCCAACAGTGGGAGCTTCCGGCGCTGTCTATGGCGTGTTGCTTGCCTTCGGAATGCTGTTTCCCGATCGTCCGATCTACGTTTATTTTCTTCTGCCAATTAAAGCAAAGTATTTTGTTGTGATGTATATGGCATTAGAAATTTTTTCCATCGGTAGTATGGATGGCATTGCACACTTTGCGCATCTTGGCGGAGCGTTGGTTGGTTTTCTCTATTTAGTTGCCGATGGATATCAATTTGGTTCTTCGTACTATACATCGGGAGAAGGAGAGAATATGTTTACGCGGTTTACTGGCTTTGGCCGTCGCCGCAACGACGAGTATTATGATGATGTGAGCGATGCAAAGATTTACGACATCCGTAATTTTCACGATGAGCAGAAAAAACATCAGGAACAAATTGATGATATTCTCGACAAAATCAGCAGAAACGGATATCAGAGTTTAACAGAAGAAGAGAAAAAGATTCTTTTTGAAGCAAGCAAAAAATTGAATTAACTAACGAGGCGTATGGAAAATAACATTTTACCAGTTATTCAGCCGACACAGAATGGAACAGTAACGTCAACAAACTACAAGGTTGGCGTGCGACGTCAAACAAGACAGGTAAACATTGGCGGCATTAAAGTCGGCGGCGGCGCACCGATTTCGGTGCAAACGATGACGAAAACTAAAACCGACGACATTAAAGGAACAGTGAGGCAAATTGTTGAAGCGTACGAAGCCGGCTGCGACATTGTGCGTGTTACCGTAAATGACAAAGAAGCCGCTGACGCCATGCCGGAAATTGTTCGTCAGTCTCCATTGCCTATTGTTGCTGATATTCATTTCAATCACATTTTCGCACTGCGGGCAATAGAAGCCGGTGTTGCGAAAGTAAGAATTAATCCTGGGAACATCGGTTCGAAGGATAGAATTCGGCAGGTATTGACAGCCGCAAAAGACAAAGGTATTCCGATTCGTATCGGCGTTAATTCCGGTTCATTGGAAGAAGATATTCTTGAAAAGTACGGCTACCCAACCGCAGAAGCGCTGTACGAATCCGCCATGCGTCACGTCGAAATTTGCGATGAGTTTAATTTCCGTGATGTGGTTATCTCGGTGAAATCAACTGATGTGCGCTTGATGATCGAAGCGTATCGCCTGGTTGCTCAACGAACCGATATCCCCCTTCATCTTGGCGTAACAGAGGCAGGATTGACGCGCGTTGGTACCATTAAATCCGCAGTCGGTATTGGAACATTACTTGCCGAAGGCATTGGTGACACCATCCGTGTTTCATTGACTGATGAACCGGTGAAAGAAGTTGAAGTTGGCAAGGAAATTTTGCGCTCACTCGGTCTTGCAACGCGCAATGTGGAATTGATCGCTTGCCCCACATGTGGACGGTTAGAAATTGATCTTTTTGGAATTATGGCAGAGTTGGAAAAACGTCTTGAAGGGGTAAAGAAGCCAGTGAAAGTTGCAGTACTTGGTTGTGTGGTGAATGGTCCTGGTGAAGCCAGCGATGCCGATATCGGAATTGCCGCTGGTAAAGGGGTCGGCATTCTCTACCGCAAAGGTGAAATGGTTCGAAAAGTGAAGGAAAGTGAAATTGTGGATGTCATTGTGGAGGAAGTGCACAAATTCCAGCCGGAACATTGAGCGAAGAACAACGTCGATTGTAAAAGTCCCCGATATTGCTGTCGGGGACTTTTGTTTTTACTCGTTACTCGGTGTGTTGTGTTCTGTTTTCTTACGTACAATAGCGTAGTAGGTAATCAACCCTAAGCCGCCGAAAAGAAACACTATTCCTGTTGTCATCATTTCCTGATATTCCCACACAAGTCTGTTGGCGATTGCGCTGAGCAAAATGCCAACACCGATGAATGCGGCAAGCATGCCGTATTTCAATGCAGCGTATGGATTTGTTTTCCAGCTAATGCCGGAATAGAGATATTTGAGTTCTTCCTTTATCAGTCCCTTTTCAATAATCGCTATACGTTCTTTATGACGTGTGTCGAAAAATTTCCAAAGAATTACCGCTATACTTCCGAAAAGGAAAACGGGAACAATAATGCCTTCATTCATAGTGCCTCCTAATAAACGTTGCTGTTGGTTGATTGCTTTACTACTTTGACTTGAGTTTTCTGTGCAAGGTTTCAATTTTTAGATGTAAGACTTCTCTTGGCAGTGAAACCTACAGTGTAACATCAAAGTCTAAATTAGTGAGCTCGCAAAGGAATAATGAAGGAAAACACTGATCAGGAAATAATTCAACGGGTCATTGCCGGGGAACGAAAAGCATATGCCGAACTGATTAATCGGCATAAAGATAAAGCAATGACTTTGGCAGTACGAATGTTGAAAAACCATCAAGAAGCGGAAGAAGCATTGCAGGATGCTTTCATTCGAGCTTTTAGAGCGCTTCCAGGTTTCGAATGGAAATCGAGTTTTTCCACCTGGTTTTATCGCATCGTGTTTAATGTTTGCTCTTCGATGTTGAGTAAAAGAGGTGACAAAGCAATGGTATCGCTCGATGAAGAAAATGATGAGCAGCTTTCACTCCAACTTTCGGCGATGGATGACGAACCCGATGTTACCGTAGAGCAACAAGAACTTACTGATATCATCAAGAAAGAAATTGCCGCTATGGAGGCAAAGTATTCTGCAATACTCACGATGTTCTTTTTGCAAGAAATGAGTTATGAAGAAATCATGGAAGTGACTGGCTTGCCGCTGGGCACGGTGAAGAACAGATTATTTCGCGCACGCAGTGCATTACGAAATGCTGTGCAGCGGCGCATTTCCGAAATGACACTGACGGAGAAGATATGAACAACCCCACCTTACAAGAATTGATGGACTATGTTGACGGTACACTCGAGCCGTCGCAAGCACAAGTCATTGAACAGATGATTGCGCATTCGAAACGCCTGCAATATGAAATTACGCTTTTGAAAACAATGAAAGAAACAATTGGCCACACCCACATCGCACCGTCGAAGAGCTTTACGCGTAACGTGATGAATGAAATCCAACCTTATCAGGAATCTCTGTGGTTTAAGGTGGTAAAAAATTCATCACAGGCTTTTGCCATGCTACTAGTGCTTTCATTGATCGGCATTGTTCTATTCTCATCACCTGGCGCTGAGAGTATTACGGAAAAACAATTCAGCAATATTTATCATTCGATTGCCGGAAGTTTTCGTTCCGTTTCTCAGGAATTGACGGTCTTGATTATACAATATTCCAAGCCGTTTGATGTTGTTCTAAAGACAACATCGGGTAGGATGTTGTTCATTGGTCTGTTCATCTTTGCTCTCTACATCATTGTCGATGAGGTATTTGTTAAAAAAATTGTGCTGCGTAAGTAGCCGCGCTGTTCTTCGTTTCTTGCACGCCTGAACACTCTTTTGTATATTGACCGAGCACGGTTATAGAAAGGTGTGCGTTCAACTCAATGTCCAAAAAACAAATCTCTCAGATTAAAGCAGAAAAACTTCCACTTAAAGAAATTTCGGTTTTTCCCTTCTTCAAAGAATCTTTGGCGAATCCTTTTGCCGGAGCGGCTATTGCCGGTGTGTATTGTGTAGTGATGCTGTATGTCGGCTTAATGTATCACATCGTCGGCGACTATCATGTGGAAACTGATTTTTTTCAGGCGTACGTGCCGACCGCAAAAGATATTTTGAAAGGAATGTGGACGATTGAAGATTTCCGCGGACCTGCATACCCTGCATTGCTGGCGTTGTTCAGTGTGTTCATTAAAAATTTTTTTACTGCAGGAATAGTTCTCTCAACAGTAACCGCTTCAGTAACTCTGTTCTTTACGTATGAAGTCATTAAAAAACTATTTCGTGCGGATATCGCATTCATTGTCGTTTTGCTGACTGCGGTAAACAAAACCTTTGTGCAATACACCTACACTGCAGGCACCGATATGTCGTTCAATATGTTTACCGCAGGTTCAGTGTATTTTCTCTTTCGTACTGAACAGCGGAATTTTTTCAATATTGTTCTTTCCGCACTGTTTGCAGCGGCGGCGTATTTAACGCGATACAACGGTATTGTTGTTCTTGTTGCCGTTCCTATCATCATTGCTCTGTTTAATATCTATACTCTCAATGTGAAGCAACGAATCATTACGGCGGCAACATTTGTAGTATTGTTTTTTGTGTTTATCACGCCGTGGGGATTTCATTGTCTGAACGAAAAGGGAAGTTTCTTCTACAACAGAAATTATCTCAACATTGCATATGAGATGTTTGCGAAAGGAAAAATCGGATGGGATCAATATTGGAATGTTGAGTCTGGCAAGTACCACTCGCTGGCACAAGTATTTCTTGCTGATCCGGCGTTGTTTGTTTCCACCATAGCGAAAAATTTTTACAATCACTTTATCAGCGATATGGAACTGCTGGTTGGTTGGGGAATTGGCATTGGTGTTCTTGCGGGTGTGGTTAATATGATCAAACAGCGACCGAACAGACGACAGGCGGCATTGTTCTTTTTCGGATTGATGATGTTTCTCGTCCTTTTGCTGGTGTTTTACGGCGAAAGGTTTTCGATGTTCTTGATTCCTGTGTATTCTACGCTCGCAATATCAACATTAACGTGGAGCCGATGGCGTGGAATTCCTTTTTACAACGGCACGGTCATCGCCCTTGCACTGGTGGTGTGGTCGTTTGTTATTTCATACGATTTTAATCGGGAGAATATCGATTCCGGCCCGAAAGAGATCAAAGCAATCGCCGACTGGTTCAATACCAACGTGCGCGATGATGACGAATCAAAAATTGTTGTTTGCCGAAAGCCGCATATTGCGTTTTACATCAACAAGACAATGAAATATTTTCCTTACGTGAACACGTGGGAAGAATTGGAATCAGAGACCAAGAAGCTTGGCGCTACATATTTCTTCTACGGTGTATATGAAGCCAACATGCGTCCGCAGTTTCAGCAATTACTGAATCCGAAGGCAGCACCACCATGGCTTGAACCGCTTACGTATACCCTACAACCACCCTCAGTACTGTATAAAGTTAAATACTAACAATAGAAAGAAGAGTCAACAGTGCAGAAAACCATTACGATTTTATTTATTGGAGATATTATCGGCAAACCGGGACTTGAACTTGTGACATCAATGTTGAAAGGGTTACTGGAAAAGCATAAGATTGATTTTTGCATTGCAAACGGAGAAAACGTTGCCGATGGAAAGGGAATTGAAGAACATCAGGTACAACAATTATTCAATCTTGGTGTGCATGTGATTACCGGCGGTAATCATACATTCGACCGGTGGGATATGAAAAAAGTGTACACCTCGTACAAGCACCTTCTTCGTCCGCTGAATTATCCGAAAGATGTTGCAGGGCACGGGTACACCATTTATGAATTGCACAGCGGAGTAAAAGTTGGCGTTATCAATCTCCAAGGGCGCACCTACATGCAGCCGATTGATGATCCATTCCGTGCCGTTGATTGGGCGCTGGCGAAAATTAACGAACAAACGAAAATTACATTCATTGATTTTCATGCCGAAGCAACGGCGGAAAAAATGGCGATGGGCTGGTATGTTGATGGGCGGGCGAGTGTTCTTGTCGGCACTCATACGCACACGCCTACTGCCGATGCAAGAATCCTTCCGCGCGCAACCGGCTATATTACCGATGTTGGAATGACCGGGCCGTACGATTCAGTCTTGGGAATGAAAAAAGAACTTGCCATTAAACGATTCCTTACACAAACGCCGCACAAGTATGAAACAGCAGTGAACGAAGTGCGCTTCTGCGGTGTGATTGCTGAAGTAGAAACTGAAACTGGAAAATGCGTACGGTTTGAGCAGCTGATATTTCCAACATTTTAACACAGAGACAGAAAATATGATAGTCATCGATGGTAAAAAAATCTCGCAACAGATTAAAAGCGAAGTGAAAGCAGCGGCAGAAAAACTGCAGCGCGAACGAGGAATTACTCCCGGGCTTGCGTTTATTCTTGTCGGTGATAACCCAGCCTCTCAGTCGTACGTGAAAAGCAAGGGGAAGGCATGTGAGGAATTAGGATTCTATTCCGTTACAGAACGAGTTCCGGCAACCATCGCTGAAGGTGAACTCCTTGCTATCGTTGAACGATTCAATCACGATCCAAATATTCACGGCATACTTGTGCAACTCCCACTTCCAAAACATATCAACGAAGAAAAAGTGATCGAAGCGATTTCGTCCGCCAAAGATGTTGACGGCTTCCACCCTGTGAATGTGGGGAAACTGATGATCGGGTTGGATACGTTTTACCCCTGCACACCGTACGGCATTGTAGAGTTACTAAAGCGATATCACATCAATCCTGCCGGCAAACACGTTGTTGTTGTGGGACGAAGTAATATTGTCGGTAAACCAATTGCCAATATGTTGTTGCAGAAAAAAGAGTGGGCTAATGCCATAGTCACCGTAGCACATACTGCGGCGAAAGATTTATCGTATTACACAAAACAGGCGGACATTCTTATTGCGGCAGTTGGCAAACCAAAAGCCATTACAAAAGAGATGGTGAAGCCCGGTGTTGTTGTTATTGATGTCGGTATTAACCGTGTCGATGATCCAACAAGCAATACAGGAACGCGGCTTGTTGGCGATGTAGATTTTGACAATGTAAAGGACATTGCATCAGCCATTACTCCTGTTCCCGGCGGAGTTGGACCAATGACTATTGCCATGCTGATGGTAAACACGCTGAAAGCCGCAGGGGGTACTATTTAAAAAAAGTTTCATCCAAACACTTACATGGCTTTGAGCGTTCAACCAGTCGTACCTCTATCGTTCGTAATATCCAGTGATTTTTGCTGTGGCAATCACCTTTCCGAGGAGTGCTGAATCAAATTCAGAGAGTGATGTTTTCTCCGGCAGATCAATCTTATCAACATTTAATGCATACAATGTTACAACGTACGGATGTGGACCGGTGCCTTTTGGCGGTTCAGGTCCGCCGTAACCGAGTTTACCATACGTGTTCAACAATTCTTTTGCGCCTTTCGGCATTGCTGAACACGATGCTCCTTCTGCTATTGAAGTAACATCTTTAGGAATATTGATGACAAACCAATGCACCCAATATTTTGCAACAGGATGAGGGTCAACGATAGAAAGAGCAAATGATTTTGTGTTTCCCGGCACTCCGCTCCATGAAAAAGGAAGGGAGATGTTTTTCCCTCCTTCAACACCATAGTAGGTATACTTTGTAGGAATTGTTTTGCCATCTTCAAATGCGGATGATACAATGTTCATACACACCTCCGAATTGATGAATCTCCTTAAAATTCGTACAATCGTACAAAACTGTTGTTTAAAAGACAACATGATGGATTTCCAATAACGAGAGAAACATCTTATTTTAATAACAGAGGAAACACCTAAAAACTTTTTAGTAGGGATTTTGTAAGTTAGGGGCATTCATCCAACATTATTTTGGAGCAATTATGAAAAGATTATTTTTTCTTTGCTTGCTTGTAAATTCTGTTGTGCAGTTAATGTTTGCACAACCAGCGTCAAGTATTACGCCGTATTATGTGCGTAACGACTTTCAGTTGGCATCGCCAGGTGCACTAAAGTTTGGATTGTATGGATATGACAATCCTGCGCTCCTTTCGTATGTGCGTGAATTTGATATGCTCTTTGCGTGGTCGGATAACAATAGCAGAGTGTTTGATTTTTACCGATGGGGACTTTTTGCCGCCGCACCGAATGTTGGTGTTGGTGTGACACGCGAAAAAGTATTATCAGATTATGTGACGAATTATTCCATTGCCCTTGAAATGGGTAATAGATCATTCAGTGGCGGCGTGACATACAATTTCACGACAACAACTAACCCGCTTTTGGATCAATCAGATTTGCTGACTCTTGGCACGCTCATCCGTCCAATGCCATTGATATCGGTTGCCGCCCACTATACTTCTGCAGTTAACGTAAAAGGGTGGGAAGCAGTTGGAGAAGTAGGAGTTCGTCCGTTTGGTAACGAGACGATCACTGCATTTGGTGATTACGTTGTGCATCGTACGCCACAGTTGAATAAAGAATTTTGGAGCGTTGGCGCTGCACTTGAAGTTTTATCCGGCATACGTCTGACAGGTAGATACTTTGACAACAATGCGTTTAATATCGGATTTCAGTTTAGTTTAGGTAAGGCAAGTGTTGAAACACAGTCGCATTACACTGTGAATGGAAAGTATGCCTACAATACCTATGGCATTCGGGTTGGTGCGTACGACAGAACAATTATTGATAACATCATCCCTTCGAAGCCGAACTACGTTAGTATGGATATGAACGGCGTGATCGGATATCAGCGGTATATGTTGTTTGATAACACGAAAACTCTTTCCGATATGTTGACTTTCATCGAAGCGGCAAATAATGATCCATCGGTGAGCGGTATTGCACTGAATACCTCCGGCATGATTGCCGACCGTGAAAAACTGTGGGAGATACGAGAGAAGTTAAAGGAGTTTAAATCAACCGGAAAGAAGGTAATCATATTTATTGATCGTGGTGGAATTGATGTATACCACTTTGCTTCGGTTGCGAACACTATTGTGATGGATCCGTTTGGCACGATTGCACTTGAAGGATACATCATGGGAAACACCTATCTCAAAGGAACGTTGGAAAAAATTGGCATCGGTTTTGACGAGTGGAGGTTCTTCAAATACAAATCTGCCAACGAAGCGCTTTCGCGGGAGAAAATGTCTGATGCCGATCGTGAGCAGCGTCAGGCCATTGTAGATGCATGGTATGCCATAGCAAAAAATGAAATTTGTGAGTCGAGAAAACTTACTTCAGCACAATTCGATTCGCTAGTGAATACAAAAGTCATGTTTCTTGCCGCTGAAGCAAAAGAACTAGGGTTAATTGATAGCATCGGCAGATGGAATATTGTGAAAGACATTGTGAAAGCAGAAACAGGAAAAGAAAACGGATTCACTTCGACAAATGCTTTAGCGGCATTTCATGAACCGTACGATGCACGGTGGAGCGAACCTCCGAAGATTGCCGTGATCTATGCGCTTGGTGCTTGTGCAATGGATGAAGGAATCAAGGCGCGAAGTTTGGTGAACGTCGTCGAAGATGCAGTCAACAATCCGCACATCAAAGCCATTGTGTTGCGAATCGATTCGCCCGGCGGCGATGCTGTAGCTTCTGACTACATTGCGGAAGTAATGAAGAAAGCAAAAGGGAAAAAACCAATCATCGTTTCACAGGGATTTGTTGCTGCATCAGGCGGTTATTGGCTTTCGATGTATGCCGACACTATTATTGCGGCGCCGGGAACAATCACCGGTTCTATCGGCGTCATCGGCGGTTGGTTATATAACAAAAATCTCAAAGAGACGCTTGGCATGTCCACCGATTTTGTAAAAGCCGGCGATCATGCTGATCTGGGTTTCGGTTTTCGTCTTCCTGTTATTGGAATCGGATTCCCTGATAGAAATCTCACTGCTGATGAACGGGCAAAGATGGAAACTTCAATCAAATCATTGTATCGAGATTTTGTGACAAACGTTGCCGCAGGAAGAAAGATGAGTTATGAGCAAATTGATTCGATTGCGCAGGGAAGAGTTTGGAGTGGTATTGATGGAAAACGAAACGGATTGGTAGATATTCTTGGAGGATTAGAAACAGCAATTACTGTTGCAAAAGAACGTGCGGGTATTCCCAAAGATCAGAACGTGACACTTGTCGAAATGCCGCGGAAAGGACTTTTTGATTTTTCCGTGTTGATGCCAAAACTTTTTGGTGTTGAACAAAAAATGATGAACGACCCGACACTTGATGTAGTAAAATTCCGGTTAGAGCGTAACGGCCAGCCGCTTCTTATGCTTCCACTGGAAGATGTATTGATGATGCCAAGAGAGTAAGAAAAAAACGTCCCACGCACCTACTATTATTCAGTAGTAGAACCCGAAAGAGTGGATAAAGACTTTGTCATAGGTGCGTGGGACGTTTTGAATTTTGAACGTCAATTATGAGTGCACGAAAAGTTAAATTCCAACAGGGAAATTATTATCATGTTTACAATCGCGGAGCAAACCGATTACCTATTTTTCTTTCAAATGAGAATTACCATTTCTTACTTCGAAAAGTAAAAAAATACAGCAAGCAAACAGAATGTTCTGTTATATCTTACTGTTTAATGCCTAATCATTACCATTTTTTATTATGACAGGATGGAAGCATACCTATTAATCATTGTATTCAACTTGTTTTCAACAGTTATTCAAAAGCAATAAATGCGATGTATGGACGCACGGGTACGCTCTTTGAAGAACGCTTTAAGGCTTTGGAGGTTGATTCAATTGAATACTGTATTCATCTATGTCGATATATTCATAGAAATCCATTGGAGGCAGGACTTGTAAATGATCTTGAACAGTGGGAATATTCAAATTATCTGGAATGGATAGGAAAGCGTAATGGAAGTCTTGTTGATAGAGAATTTGTTAAAAGTCATTTCATAAATGGTGATGCCTATAAGGAATTCGTACTGAATTACACTGGTGGAAAGAAATTCGATTTCAGGTTTTGATTACTAACGTCCCACGCACCTATTATTGAGTAGGAGAAGAAATCCGAAAGAGTGGATAAAGACTTTGTCACAGGTGCGTGGGACGTTCAAAAAAATGGGACGTTACAGCCAAAACCTTCCTGCAATTGCCATTTGCCGAAGTAGCGGCGCAACACGGTAGCGTTCTTCTTTGTGATTGTTATATAAGGCATCCAAAACTGCTACGATATTTTTAAAACCGATTTTTTCTCCCCATTCAATCGGTCCGTGGGGATAATTGGTTCCCAATTTCATTGCGGTGTCAATGTCCTTCGGATTGGCAACATCGCTCTGCACTGCAAACAATGCTTCGTTAATAATCTGGCAAAGAATCCGAGGCATCACCATTCCCACGGCATCTTCAATAATGGCGATTTCTTTTTTCATTGATGTGAAGAAACCTTTAACAGCGTCCGCACTTGCCTGTGAGGTATAAAGTGACGGGGCAATTTCCACCACGTTGTTTTCAAGAAGTGTAGGAAACGCAGATATTCCTATCAATCGTTCTTTGTGTGTTACGTGTTGCGCCTGCGAAAGAACAGTTGCTGTTACAGCATTAGTAACAATTGGAATGTCTATTGCCAACGATTCATCCAGCGCCTGCAGATTTTTTTGTTTTTCTGTACTGTTGGCAAGAGTTAATTCAAATGCGATGGTGATTTTCTTTGCTGAAGTCTTTAATGATGCAAGATTCTTTAATTCCAAAACAGCGATACCTGCCGATTGAAATACCGTTGAATATTCTTTTACCAACTGCTCATCACCAAGAAGACATGCCAGATGTTTTTTCATTTCAGCATGAGTTTGGTGCGATTGCGATTGTTTTGCTTTGGAAGTTTCAGCGGGCTTCTTTTTACTTTCTATTGTTGACTTCTTACTTTTTACTTTTGCTGTCATAACTCTTCGTAGTTGTAAAATCCTTTTTTGGTCTTTTTACCGAGCAGGCCTGCTTCGACCATTTGTTTTTGAATTGGGCTCGGCTGAAAACGCGGATCATGATACATCTGTTCATACACCGATTCAGTAACGGCGAAGTTCACATCGTTGCCGATTAAGTCCATCAATTCAAACGGACCCATTTTGAAACCGCCGCTTCCTTTTACAATGCGGTCAATGTCCTGAAACGATGCTACTCCTTCGCTCAGCAAACGTAACGCTTCCCCATAAAACGGGCGGGCGATGCGATTGACAATGAATCCCGGCGTATCTTTGGCCAGCACGGTTTTTTTACCAATAGTATGAGCAACTTCCATTGCACGCTTCACTGTTTCGTCAGAGGTTCGGGCGCCTTTGACAATTTCGACGAGTTTCATCAGATGCACGGGATTAAAGAAGTGCATACCAACAACCCGTTCCGGCTTTTTTGTTGCTGAAGCGATTGACGTGATGGAGAGGGAGGATGTATTGGTTGCAAGAATAGTTGTGTGATGCGCAATCTGATCCAATTTTTTGAAGAGGTCTTTCTTCACCCGTAGATCTTCGAGCACCGCTTCAATAATAATGTCGCACGTGTCGAGGTCATTGATGTTAGTCCGTTTTTTAATGCGACCCATTGCCTGCTTCATCTCTTCTTCACTGATTTTGCTCTTATCGACACTCTTCTTCATTTCAAAATTAATCCGTTCAATGCCGCGACGAATGACTTCTTCATTAATGTCGTACAGGGCCACACTACACTTGTGGAGGGCGGCAACGTGTGCAATGCCGGCTCCCATTGTTCCGGCGCCGACAATTCCAATTGATAACGCCATGGTAAATAAAAATATGATTAATGGATGCTGGAAAAATTGTGGAATGAAATTACGGAATGATTGCGGGAAATAAAAGAAGAAAGTGTTCCACGGATATGCGGTTCACACTGTTGTAAACCGCACATATAAAAATTATTGGCGAAACGAAAGCAGAATGCTGGTGAATTTCGTGCCACCGACAATCTCGTGTCTCCAATATTCGCTTTGGCTTATTCGAACCTCAAAGTGTCGGAGAAAGTACGCCGCAAATGAGTTTTCATTTTTGCTATGGATGAGCGAACCAATAAGAGTAAACAATCCCCGCGTGCTATAGGTGATACCATTAGTTTTATATGCAAGATTGCCATCTCCATCAAATGAACCTTGTCGATAGGTGATTGTTTCCAGCATGCCAATCGAGAAACCTCGACGCACATCAACATATCGGTGTTGTCTGCTTTCAACCAGCCCTTTAAACAAATCAATATCACCAAGTAATCCCTTGTATCTCCACGATGATGCGTTGCGTTTTACTAACACATCATCTACTTCTCTGGCAAGAGTGAGTTGAACGAAGTCAAAAGAAACGGCCGCTGTGTTGATAGTAATTCCTGTTTCAACCGACCAGCCAACTCGCGCAGTACGAGGCATCGGGTCCTTCTGTAAAGGGTCGCCGTAACTCACATCTCCGCCGAGGTTGTTTATTGCGTAAGAAAGTGTCAGATCGAAGCGTGGCCGTAATCCTTGGCGCAGAAATTCATTTTCGGTAACAAAATAGCGTGCCAGCGGAAATTTTGTGACAATACCCAAATCTACTCCGGTAACATCGGCTGTACCTGAAGTAACAACATTGCCTGTTCCTGTTGGTGATAAATGAGATTGAATTCTTTTGACAGTGGTGCCGAATCCGATAACAGGTCCGACATCAATCGAAAAACCGAGCGAGTAATTGTCAACTTCTTCATATCCTCTGAAAGTACCAATCGGATCAGGACTGTGTTCGGTAGTAACAATAAAATCTCCAAGATTTAAAAATGCTCGTGAATAGCCGATGCCGACACTCAACTCCTTTGGAAATGCATTCCCTAAATTAAGTCCGTACATCATCGAATAATTATTTAACCACAAATCAGAAGAGTGAAACGCTGGTAGCCATGTAGTAACATTGGTGTAAAAGTCGGAACTAAACGCGTATGTCCGGCTCATCATCCCCAATTGAGCAGGATTGAACAACATTGAACTTGGAGAGGTTGGTGTAACACTAATCATCGTTCCGCCCATGCCGTTAGATTCGGTTGAGGGATTAATTAATAAGAAAGGGAAAGCAGCGCTGCCGGACTGAGGCCTTACCGGTTGTAACACGAAAAAGGAAAAAAATAGAGAAGAAATGATGAAACGATGCTTTACCGTAAACATACATTGCTCCTGATTGTGAATGGAAATTGTATCAATGCCGGCGCGGTATAAGTATTCTCCTTTTGGTATCTAATCTCAATAGTAGGGAAAGATAACAAAAAGCGCAACAACTTCCTGGTGTCGTTTCAAAACATTGAGCTGGTGTTGTTGTCTTTTTATTTACTGCAGAGCGGGTAGAGAACGCAAAGTTTTCCTTCTAATTGTTTCAAAACGTTTCAAAAACTTTGCGTTCTCTGTGGTACACTACAAAACTGAAAATCAAAAAAGTCATTCAACCATACGACTCATGATGGAAGTGAGTTGGATGTTCACTCTTTAATACAGGAACATCGGCTTGCCGAGTACGTTGAAGACACGCGGTCGGTAATTTTCTGCATCGTACAATTCCTGCACGTCAACGCGTTTCACTCCATCCATAATTGATTTGATTGGTACGGTGGTGTATTTGCCGTCGCGCAATGCAACCATTCGGCCGGTATGTTTCTTCAGCGCCAAATCGGTGGCAAGATTGGCGTAGCACATTGCCACCATTCTGTCGAGTGCGTCAGGTTCGCCGCTTCGCATCAAGTACGCGACTTGTTGATTGATAATGTGTGCGCCGGTAATTTTTTGTATTGCTTCACCCGTAATTTGTCCGATGCCGCCTAATTTTTTATGTCCGTACGCATCTGCTTGGCCGTATTCAACCACTTTGCCGCCGATCATCTGCGCTCCTTCGGAAATTGTCATGATGGCGTAGTTGCTCGGATTGTTCTTTTTATCTTCCATCAGCAGGCGCGCTAGTTTTTCAGGGTCAAAATGCACTTCAGAGATTATTGCACGATCGACACCAGCGAGGTATGCAGAGATGAGCGAGGTTTCGCCGGAATTTCGTCCGAATAATTCGATAACTGCAATCCGCTCGTGCGATCCTGCCGATGTGCGCAAGTTGGTGATGAATTCAACGCTCCGTGTTACGGCGGTAGAAAAACCTATGCAGTAGTCGGTACCGTACACATCGTTATCCATTGTTTTGGGAATAGCGACGACGGGAAATTTTTCATCATGAAGCCGAACAGCATAACTTTGCGTGTCGTCGCCGCCAATAGTGATGAGTACATCAATTTTTAAGTACTCCAGTACACGCAACACATGCGGTGTAAAATCGCTTGGCGGATCATCTTTTGTTGGCGGATGTTTCGGGTCCTGTAGAAATTTTGGAATGTCCGACCACTTCACTTTTTGCGGATTAGTGCGTGAGGTGTGAAGAAATGTTCCGCCAGAACGGTCGATGGTGCGTGTATTTTGTTTGGTCAGAGGAATTACCCAATTTTTTTGATCCTCTACATCGTCAATGTTGAAGTTGAGTAATCCGCCCCAACCGCGACGAATGCCGTACACTTCAGCGCCTGCATCGGTAGCATGGTACACAACTTCTTTGATGCAAGGATTAAGTCCGGGTACGTCTCCGCCACCGGTAAGAATTCCAATACGCATAGACATACTTCCTTTCGTTGGTTACAGAGTAATGAGTCTGAAAATAGAGAAAAACCCATTAGCACTCTTACAAATGTTATACCACAACAGAAAGCAAAATTTTCATCATATTGTAGTTGAAGATTTTCATTTCCGCAAATTGAGTCAGAAATTTTTTGCAAATGAAGTAGCCGTTCGCTTGTACGATGCAATAAGTGTGTAATTCAGTGGAGTTTCTATTTCTTCTATCCGTGCAAATGTTTCTTTGGTTACGGAGTATATCTCTTTCATCGTAATACATCCTTCAGTATGCACATCATGATACACAATCTCGTGAATTGTTTTCATTGCACTAAAACCCGTGTTGTTGAAATCTCCGAGAACAATGGTACCCTTCGGTGAAAGCACGCGGAACATCTCGTTAATACATTGCATCGGTTGCTGAACTTCATGAAGAGTATTCATGCAGACAATAAGAGGAATGCTGTTACTGCGGAAAGGGAGTACTTCCATTGTTAATTGCACAAATTGAACCCGGCCGAGGAATTGCGGAGGAATTCTTTTGACAGCACGCGCATGATCTGATAACGAGTAGTCTCCTGTGAGAACAACGGGAAACAGACCGGAAAGAACGGCGCTCATCCTACCGCTGCCGGTTGCAAGTTCTACCACTACGGGTGTGGTAAGGTCGAGACGTGATACGATTGAGAAATATTCCTTTGTTAGATCAAAACCCCACGAATGGAGCAATCGATCGCTTTCGGAAAGAGGAATAAAGGAGAGGAATTGAGATGAAGGTATTTGTTTCATTTTTTTTTCATTGAGTCATTGAAACAATGAATACCTGAACCACTGCTACAATTGTATGTCACTTACCCTCAAACTTTGGCGGACGTTTTTCAAGAAATGCGTTGACTCCTTCTTTGTGATCGGATGTGTGTGATGCTACTTCCTGCATCATCGCTTCGTACATAAGAAGTTCGTCGAGAGAAAGCGTGAGAGACTTATTGAGTGTTCGTTTAATAATGCCAATGGCTTTGGTGGCGCCACGTGCGAGTTGTTCGGCGAGGATATACGTCTCTTTTTCTAATTCGTGCTGTGGTACAACTTTATTTACTAGCCCGGCCTTTTCTGCTTCGATGGCATCGATATCTTTTCCCGTTGCGGCGTATTCAAACGCTTTAGCCATTCCAACAATCCGCGGCAGAAACCAGTGCGAGCCGGAATCTGCTACCAAACCGATGCGGACAAACGCCTGAATAAGTTTCGCTTTGTCGGACATGATACGCAAATCGCACGCGAGCGCAAAACTAAATCCTGCTCCTGCCGCCACCCCATTAATCATACCGATGATTGGCTTTTCAATCGAGCGTATCTGTTTAATGAGGGGATTGTATCCTTCTTCCAGCATCTTCTTCATAGAAGATTTCATTTCCTGATACTCTTTCAAATCCTGTCCAGCACAAAATGCTTTTTCACCAGCGCCGCGCAAAACAATACATCGAACGGAAGAGTCTTTCTCTGCCTGTTTGAAGGCATCGAACAGTTCTTTTTTCATCTGCTCGTTCACCGCATTAAACACTTCCGGACGATTGAGCGTGATGGTGAGGATGTTGTTAGAAATTGAGTAGAGGATAGTTTGGTAGGACATAGTTCTTACCTGCAGGTGAAAATTATCTGACGTTTATCGTCCATAATTCAGTAGTCAATTTTATTGAATGCTGCTTACCGTTACTTTCCCTTCCACACCGGCTTTCTTTTTTCGATGAACGCTTTCATTCCTTCTTTTTGGTCTTCGGTGGCAAAGAGTGAATTGAATTTTTTTCTTTCTGCTTCCAGCGCTTCATCAAGTGTCATATTGAATGATTTGTTGATCATCTCCTTTACTGCTTGTGCGGCAATGGGCGCTTTGGTTGCAATTTTTTTTGCAAGTGTCTTGGCCTCTTCCAACAAAAATTCTGCCGGCACAACTTTATTGACCAAGCCCCACTTCATTGCATCGTCTGCAGAAAACATTTCACCGGTAAGAATCAGTTCCATTGCTCTATATTTTCCTACGGCTCGGGTTAACCGTTGTGTGCCTCCCATGCCGGGAATAACACCAAGATTAATTTCTGGCTGACCGAATTTTGCTGTTTCGCTGGCAATAATAATATCGCATGCCATTACCAGTTCGCATCCGCCGCCAAGTGCAAAACCGTTTACTGCGGCGATGATTGGTTTTTTAATTTTTCGAAGATGATCGAACGGTGCAAATTGGTTGTCGCGTTCCATTTGCTTATCGGTTTTCTCAGCCATTTCTTTAATATCAGCGCCGGCGGCAAATGCTTTTTCGTTTCCTGTGATGATGGAGCAATACATTGTATCATCGTGGTCAACTTCAAACAATGCTTCATACAGTTCTTCGAGCACACGAGAGTTGAGTGCGTTCAACGCTTGCGGCCGATTGATTTGAATAAGGGCAAACCCCTCTTGTTTTGTCATGATGAGAGTTTCGTACGCCATAAAGTCTCCGTTGAAAAAGTTATACAATGACAGAAATATAGGTGAAGGTGTGCGAAAAAGAAAGGAGAAGATTCTGCTTCTCGCTTTATTGATTGTAGAGAACTTCGTTGTTGATTCTGAGAATATAAGAATGGATATTTGTGCAGACGTGTTTTAGTTTGTATCACGGTAGATACGAAAGGAGGTTCAGATGCAAACAACCTCCACAACACAGCATTCCCCCTCAAGCGTGCTTCGGGTTGTTCGTCTTTCGGCGCGAATTCTCAGCGGCTTGCTTTTTCTTTTCTGGGGAGCTTTCTTTGTAGAACATCTTTCATGGTTTCGTTCTGTTCCGACAGAAAGTCCGCCATTGAAAGTATGGCTTCTGTCATTTCTCCATCTCACATTGCTCATTGGCTATGCGCTGCTGTTGAAGTGGGAAAAAACAGGAAGCATCGTACTGACATGTAGCGCCTTGTTCTTTTTTTCATTTGCCGCTGGTGTGAATGCGATTCCGTTCATTATTGTTAGTGTCTTTCCGGCTATGCTGTTAGCGTACTGCTGGAAACAAGAACGACATCAACAGAATGTAAACACAACGTTGTAGTTATTTTGCGTATGAGGTAAATACAGTGCGAAGAGGCGTTGCAATAAACGAACTGCCGCGTGCTGTTATTTTCCATACATCCACCATGGTTTTCCACCGAAACTTCATGACAAAAACACTCGTCTTGCTTCCAGACAATCTAATGCGTTCCTGCGCAACATCCATTCCGGTGTAGCATGGTGTTGGGGGAAGAAATCCTCGTATGTCTATAATGATGGTATCGTTGTTCTTCAATTGAAATACTTTAATTCCGTAGCCAATGCAGGGAAATGTTTCGACTGATGAGAGATGGAGTATTCGCTCGGAGTTTTCACTAACCACGTAAAAGTTGAATTCCCTTTTTTGGGAGTACAACGAGGAAACGAGTAGAAGACCAATCCACAGACTTCTTCGAAACAACAGTTTTTTCATAATTCACTTCTATAAAACATGCAGTAGTAAAATCTGCCATGCATCTGTTACAGATGAAATGAGCATACCAGATTATTTGAAACAACAAGTTCGCTTTATTTGACACAGTAATTTACAATAATCATGCAACAAAAACAGTGAAAGCGGCGTAGTGAAGATATAAACTACTTGCCACTAGTACTATTCAGGAAGGACTGATGAAAAATTTTATTTGGGTATGGGTGTTCTGTTGTTATGTTGTCATTCTATCAGCAGAACAACATCAGGTACGGGCTGTTAAACTTACACATCCTATAGAAGTAGATGGTAAACTCACAGAAGCAATGTGGAATACGACTCCTACCGTTTCGCAGTTTATACAGAGAGAACCTAATCAAGGTGAGCCAGCATCTGAAAAAACGGAAGTGTGGATTGCCTATGACGATGACGCCCTCTATGTTGCAGCGCGTCTGCACGACTCTCATCCGGATTCCATCATCGCCTTGCTTTCCCGTCGCGATAATCTAAACAATGCCGACTGGTTTGGTGTCTTCCTCGATCCATACTATGATAAGCGCACAGGAAATTATTTTGTGGTAGGACCGGCAGGTTCTGTTGGTGATGGCGTACTCTACAATGATGATTGGGACAGTGATGATTGGGATGGAGTATGGGAAGCAAAAACAGCGATAGATGAATTCGGATGGACCGTGGAAATGAGGATTCCATTTTCACAACTCCGGTTTCACGATCGTCTTCAGCAGGTGTGGGGTATAAATTTTCGAAGAGATATCGGAAGAAAAAATGAGCAAGACTACCTTGTTTACACGCCACGAATGGAAAGTGGATTTGTCTCACGTTTCTATCCATTGATTGGGATAGAAGGAATCAAACCATCAAACGCTGTAGAAGTGCTACCGTTTGCTACAACAAAAGCAGAATACACACATCCCGCGCCGGGGAATCCATTCAACAACGGCTCACGTTACACGCCCGACCTTGGTGCCGATATCCGGTACGGCATCAGTAGTAATCTTATTTTAAATGCCACAGTCAATCCGGATTTCGGTCAGGTGGAAGTTGACCCTGCGGTGGTGAATTTATCAGATGTAGAATCATTCTTTTCAGAAAAACGTCCCTTCTTTGTGGAAGGTGCGAACATCTTTACAAATTACGGTCAGGGAGGAGGACGGAATTATTGGAACTTCAATTTTCCATATACCACACCGTTTTACAGCCGCCGTATTGGCCGTTCTCCGCATGGCAACGATACGTTAAGTTCAACTGACTTTATTGATGCACCGTTTGCAACAAGAATTCTTGGTGCAGGAAAAGTTACCGGCAAAGTCGGCAACGGCTGGAATGTTGGAACAATTCATGCCGTAACAGCGCGTGAATATGCCGATTACAAAATTGGAACGACGCGTAACGAAGCAGAAATAGAACCGTTAACGTACTATGGGGTTGGACGCGTGCAGAAAGATTTTCACGAGGGAAGACAAGGAGTGGGAATTCTTGCTACACACACCCAGCGTCTGTTTTCTGATAATGCATTGAGAAATGGATTGAACAGCACAGGTTCATTCTTCGGCATTGATGGTTGGACTTTTCTCGACAGTAGCAAAACCTGGGTGGTAACGGGATATGGAAATTTTTCACACGTTGCCGGAAGTACTAGCCGCATGATTCAATTGCAGAGAAACTCGCAGCATTATTTTCAGCGTCCCGATGCTTCGCATGTACAGGTTGATTCAAACGCTACATCGATGACGGGATATGCCGGACGTTTGTATCTCATCAAACAAAAGGGAAATTTCTTTTTCAACTCATCGTTCGGTTTCATTGATCCAAAATATGAAGTGAACGATCTTGGATTTCTTTCACGCGCCGATGTAGTAAATATGCATGTCGGTGGTGGTTATAACTGGTCTGAACCAGACGGTATTTTCAGGAGAAAAGAACTCGGTGGAGGTTTTGGGCAAAGTTTTGATTACGAAGGGAATCTTATTCATCGTGTCCTTGTGCAGTTCGGATATGTTCAATTGATGAATTACTACGCTCTCAATTGGAATTTTGCGGTGAACCCAACTGAATCAGTGAACAACAGAAGAACACGCGGCGGCCCGTTGACTATCAATAAAACAGGATATGAATACAATCTCTTTTTGAGTTCAGATTACAGCAAGAGCATTGTTGCCGAAGCAACGTTGAATTCATACTTTTCCGAAAATACAAAGTATTCCAGCTACAATGTGTGGATTCAATTTCGTCCTGCTTCCAATATTACATTTTCCGTTGGTCCACAATTTGATGATGAACGTCAGGAGTTGATGTACATCGGTAGCTACGATGAACCGGCAGCCACAGTTACCTACGGGCGACAATATGTGTTTGCCAGATTAGATTACAAATCTGTTGCCGCGAATATTCGATTGAATTGGACATTTACACCGACACTATCACTCCAACTCTACCTGCAACCGCTAATATCATCTGGTGCTTATTCACAATTTAAAGAACTGTCTCGTCCAAAATCAGACGACTATTTAGTTTATGGAAGAAATGGCTCGACAATTTTGTATGATGCTACAACTCATCAATATGTTGTTGATGCTGACGGAGCGGGAATAAGTAGCCCGAAATCATTTGATAATCCTGATTTTAATTTCAAGTCGCTACGAGGTAACGCCGTACTGCGTTGGGAATATCTACCGGGGTCGGTGCTGTATTTTGTGTGGACACAGAATAGAAACGATATCGAAAGTGACGGCGAATTACGTATCAATCGTTCGTTAGACAGATTGATGAGCGCAAAAGCAGACAACATTTTTTTGATGAAGCTGAGTTACTATTTGAATATGTAGCGGTACGGGAAATAAATTTTTTGCCACAGATTTCACGAATTATTTTGTATTTTTATGGTGAATGCTGTGGCAAAGTAGTTTTAAAGGTATGAGAGAATTTTTTACTGCACATCAGGAAAAAAATATTGCCGCTATAATTTGGCTTATTACCTTCATTGTTTATCTTCAGACACTTGCACGTTCAGTAGGATTTATTGACAGCGGGGAACTAGCGACCGTAGCAGTGACTCTCGGTATAGCACATCCAACCGGATATCCACTCTTCACTCTCTTAGGTAGAATTTTTTCAATGTTTCCTGTTGCGACGGAAGAAATTGTTCGGCTCAATGTATTTTCTGCTGTATGTGTAGCGACCGGAGTGACGCTTTTTTATTTTTTCCTACTCGAACTGCATTATAAGGTTGAAAAGAATTTTTCTGTTTTAGCATCTGCCTCATTTGCTTCACTTGCTCTTGCATTCTCTCAAACTGTGTGGAGTCAAGCCGTTTCTGTGGAAGTGTATGCATTGCACATTGTGTTTATTCCGCTAATACTTTTACTTTTTGTCAAAGCCATCAAACAAGATGAGCCGCGATGGTGGTTGCTTGTTGCTTTTGTCGTTGGTCTTTCATTCACCAATCACATGACCACGCTGTTGTTAGCACCGGCGCTGTTGTACTGGTTTTTTGCTGAACACGGACTTACTCAGCAGGCATTCAAGAAAATTTTGCAATTGGCAGTTCCATTTATTGCAGGACTCTCTCTCTATCTTTTTTTACCCCTTCGCGCAATGCAACAACCTCTGTTGAACTGGGGTAATCCGCAAACGCTGGAAAAATTATGGTGGCATATCAGCGGTAAACAGTTTCGTGTGTGGATGTTTTCATCGAGCGATGTTGCACGAAAACAATTCAATTATTTTTTTGAACACTTACCGCTGGAGTTCTTTTATATTCCATTGATCTTTGCTTTTATCGGTATGATTGTGTTGTTATGGTCAGACAGGCGTATGTTTGTTGTCGTTGCGCTCTTATTCATTGGTTGTGTAGGTTACGCAATTAATTATGATATACACGACATTGATTCGTATTTCATACTGGCTTTTTTTGCTGTAGTAATCGCATCATCATTTGGTGTTGTAAAAATACTGAGCCAGTTCTCCTCTTCCATAGGTTTCAGTATTGCAGGCATTGGGTTGCTCGTTGGTATTGTTGTTCAAGTACGTGCAAACTGGAGCGAGGTGGATCAAAGTAAAAATTTTTTGGTTGAAGATTACACGAAAACAATCTTAACCAATCTTCCGCCGCATTCAATTGTCCTTTCATATCAATGGGATTATTTTGTTGCAGCGTCGTACTATTTTCAGCATGTAAAAAAGGTACGGTCTGATATTATTGTTTTAGATAAAGAGCTTTTCCGACGTTCATGGTATTTTCCGCAACTCGAAAAAATGTATCCTTCACTTATGCAAAAATCTCAGCGCGAAGCGGAGTTGTTTTTGAAGGAACTGTATAAGTTTGAACATGATCTACCCTATCAGTTTGAGGTGATTGAGGGACGATATACGGAATTGTTAGAAAGTTTTGTGGAAAAAAATATAGATTCACTGCCTGTCTATGTGACGCCGGAAGTTGAAACCCAATATACTTCTGGTTATTTGAGAGTGCCCGAAGTTTATTTGTACAAGCTTGTAAAAGATACTGGTTATGTAGAAGTTCAATTTCCGACAGTGTATTTCCGAAAATTTGATGGAAAAGATAAGTATTCTGTCAATATTCAGCAGCTTGCTGTTCAGGCTTTGCAACGTAGAGGGATGTATGAACGATATTACGGACGTGATAGTCTTGCTCAGCGTTACTTTTCTAAATCTGCAGAATTAAAGGGATTCAGTTATCCGCATATCGCTAATTTTTAACCAGCAGTTTATTGACTTTGAAGTAAAAAAGTATATATTTATTTGCTCTACGACTATCCTCTTTTGTCATTTTTGACGGCATTTGTGTTTTCTGTAAGGATTTTTGGTGTAGGGGTTAGAAAACTAGATGCTGGCGTAGCTCAGTTGGTAGAGCAGCTGATTCGTAATCAGCAGGTCACGAGTTCAAGTCTCGTCGCCAGCTCGAAGGAGAAGCGGCGGGGCAAATTTTGAAGAGAAGTTTTTTGGTAATAACTCATGAATGTAGGGTAGGTAGCGAAGTGGTTAAACGCAACAGACTGTAAATCTGTCGCCTACGGGCTTCGGAGGTTCGAATCCTTCCCTACCCACAATGGAGAAAAAATACGTAATGTATTTTTTGCGGAGTTTGAAGAAAGCAGATCAGTATTATATCGGCTCAAGCGGCAATTTAAAACGGCGTTTGGAAACGCACAATGGTGCAGACGCAGGATGGACAAAGAGATATCAGCCGTGGGAAATTTTCTACACAGAAGAGTATGCAACCAGAGCCGAAGCTGTTAGTCGGGAACGTTATTTGAAAAGTAAGGAAGGGATAGCAGAAAAACTTCATATTATTGAAGTGGTGAAACGCAATCCGTAGGATAAATCTGTCGCCTACGGGCTTCGGAGGTTCGAATCCTTCCCTACCCACAATAAAAAATAATTAAAGCGTTGCTGATGTAGCTCAGTTGGTAGAGCACTTCCTTGGTAAGGAAGAGGTCACCGGTTCAATCCCGGTCATCAGCTCTGCAAGAATATGAGAACGAGTTCTTTAGAAAATGTTGCGGGAGTAACTCAGTTGGTAGAGTCACAGCCTTCCAAGCTGTTGGTCGCGGGTTCGAGTCCCGTCTCCCGCTCTACAAGACGAAAGGAAATGCGATGAGAGATATCATTACCCTCGAATGCACCGTTTGCAAGGAGCGAAACTATTCAACGACGAAGAATAAAAAAAAGCAAACTAATCGTGTTGAATACAAAAAGTATTGCCCCCGCTGCAACAAGCACCAAATCCACAAAGAAACAAAATAACTTTTTGTACGGGTGTAGCTCAATTGGCAGAGTAGCGGTCTCCAAAACCGTTGGTTGGGGGTTCGAGTCCCTCCACCCGTGCATTGCACAACTCGGGAAATACGAATGAAAGAAAAAATTATCAACTTCTTTACTGACGTCTATAAAGAGATGAGTAAGGTAACGTGGCCCACGCAAAAGGAATTACAGGAGTCCACTCTTGTAGTTTTGGGAGTGTGCGGGGTGATCGCGTTATTCGTTTACATTGTCGATACTATCGTCAGTCAAGTTATCAAGGGGATCTTTTAGTGGTGGAAAGCACTGTTGCACATCGTTGGTATGTTGTTCGTACCTATTCCGGACATGAGAACAAAGTTAAGCTTGCACTTGAAAATGAAGTCAAGGAACAAGGATTGCAAGAGAAGATAACACGTGTTCTTATTCCGGCTGAAAAAATATTTGAGGTGAAAGACGGCAAGAAGAAAAGCAAGACGAAGAATTTCTTTCCCGGCTACATTCTTGTTGAAGCAATTCTCGATGAAAAAACAAAGCACCTCATTTTAAACACACCGTCGGTGCTGAGTTTTGTCGGAACAAAAGATCGCCCCGTACCACTTCAGCCAGATGAAGTAAAACGTCTGATTGGCAAGATAGAAGAGAAAAAGGAAGAAGGGGGAGAAGTTGAACGAGTAGAAGTTCCGTTCCACATCGGTGAGCCGGTGAAGGTGATCAGCGGACCGTTTCATAATTTCACCGGCTTTGTGCAGGAGATTAATGAAGAAAAGATGAAAATTAAAGTTATGGTCAGCATTTTTGGACGAAAAACACCAATTGAGTTAGATTTCAGTCAAGTTGAAATAGAAAAATAATTTATCATCAAAATTTTATAGAGATACGATATGGCAAAGAAAGTTGTTGGTTTCATCAAATTGCAAATTCCCGCTGGTCAGGCAAACCCAGCGCCACCTGTTGGTCCTGCACTCGGCCAAAAGGGTGTCAATATTATGGAGTTCTGCAAACAATTTAACGCACGAACTCAATCGCAAGCCGGACTCATTATTCCAGTGATCATCACGGTCTACTCGGACAAATCATTCACCTTTATTACAAAAACTCCTCCCGCGGCAGTGTTGTTGATTAAAGCGGCAAAGGTACAGAAGGGTTCCGGTGAACCAAATCGTACAAAAGTGGGAAAAGTGACGCGCGCGCAGGTGAAAGAAATTGCTCAGATGAAAATGCCGGATTTAAATACTACCGATATTAATGCCGCGATGAGTATGATCGAAGGAACGGCAAAAAGTTTAGGCATTACTGTTGAAGGCTAATTCACTTTAATTTATTACATAAACAATGTGGGAGTTCGATATTTGTTCGAACGTTTGAACCACTCGCCCGCCGATAGCGGGTAAGGAGATACAATGAAACACGGTAAAAAATACAACAATGCATTAAAAACTTTTGATCAAAAGAAATCCTACACTATTGAAGAAGCTGTAGGCATTGTGAAGGGAGCAGCATCGGCTAAATTTATTGAAGCCGTCGATGTTGCGGTTCGGCTGGGTGTTGACCCCAAGAAAGCCGATCAGGCGATTCGCGGTACAGTTGCTCTACCACATGGAATTGGAAAGTCAGTTCGTGTGCTTGTTGTTGCAAAAGCTCCCAAAGACGCTGAAGCAAAAGCTGCCGGCGCAGATTACGCTGGTTTTGAAGAATACATTGAAAAGATTAAAGGGGGATGGGCTGATGTCGATGTTATTATTGCAACCCCGGATGTGATGGTGGAGCTTGGAAAACTTGGAAAAATCCTCGGCCCTCGGGGCTTAATGCCGAATCCGAAAAGCGGAACGGTGACGATGGATGTTGCAACGGCAGTGAAAGAAGTGAAAGCGGGTAAAATTGAATTCCGTGTTGACAAAGCTGGTGTTGTACATTCCACTATCGGCAAAGTAAATTTTGAGAAAGAGAAACTTGCAGAAAACCTGAAAACATTTCTCAATACAATTGTGAAATTAAAACCGGCGACGGCGAAGGGACAGTACATTAAAAGTATTTACATCTCTTCAACGATGGGTCCAAGCGTTCAGATTGACCGTACGGTTATCGCCGCATAATGAAAAAAGAACTTACGCACTCAAACATCAATTAACACAACGCGTGTGATGCCTCCTGTTCAGAAGAGAGGGCTTCTCATCGCATGCAAAAACACAATACGTCCTATGAACAAATCAGAAAAAGAACAAGCAGTTGCCGAAATACAAGAGAAAATCTCGAAGGCGCAGGGTATGTTCTTTACTGATTTTGCAGGAATCAATGTGGAGCAGATGACTGAACTCCGCAGAGAATTCCGGAAATCCGGTATTGAATACAAGGTAGTCAAAAATACGCTCGCGAAACTTGCGTTGAAAAATGTTTCCGGCTACGACAAGGTGTTTGATAAACTTGTCGGACCCACGGGTATCGCGTTTGCGTATGACGACCCTGCAGCACCGGCAAAAATCATTCAAAAGTTCAAAGAGAAAAACGAGAAATTCAACGTCAAAGCGTGCATCATTGAAAAAACAGTGTACGACGGTTCGAAATTAAAAGAACTTGCCGCACTGCCCACGCGCGCTGAAGTCGTTGCATCTATTCTCGGCAGTCTCAACTCGCCAATTTCCGGCATTGTTGGTACGATCAATGCTGTTATGCGCGATGTTGTTGGCATTCTCGATGCTATTGAAAAGAAAAAAGCCGCATAAGATATTAACTTTTTATAAAGGAGAACAAACAATGTCAGTAGTAGCAGAACTCGTAGAGAAAATTGAAAAACTAACACTTCTTGAAGCCGTTGAATTAAAAAAAGCACTTGAAGAAAAATTCGGCGTTACTGCTGCAGCTCCAGTGATGGTGGCAGCAGCAGGTGCAGCTCCGGCAGCAGGCGCAGCGCCAGCAGCAGAGCAGACCGAATTCACCGTTGAATTGACCGACGGTGGTGCACAAAAAATTAATGTTATTAAAGTTGTCCGCGAGGCAACCGGTCTTGGCTTGAAAGAAGCAAAAGATCTTGTTGACGGTGCACCGAAACCGGTGAAAGAAGGTCTCAGCAAAGCGGATGCAGAAGCATTGAAAAAGAAACTCGAAGAAGCAGGCGCAAAAGTAACGCTGAAGTAATTTTTCGAGAATTTTTCAATCATATTCAATGTTAACCATTACATCAACTGTAACATTCTAAAAGACCACCAAGCCGATCCCTTCTTCGAGCCATCGAAAGGGGATCGGCTTGTGTATTCTTTTGTTATAAAACAAATTTCTTTGAGTGTTTTGTTGTACATCGCTCTGCGATGTACGCCTTTCTATCAACCAACTATCAAGGTCGCACAGACCTGAAGGAGAGATTGACTTGAGAAGCCAATCCAGATTACATCTTGACCCGAAAACGGGCCGCCATAGTTTTGCAACCATTCAAGAAGTTGTAGAATATCCGGATTTGCTGAACGTGCAGCTTGAATCATTCGAGCACTTTTTGCAGGAAAAGGTTGCGCCGAGCAAACGCAAAAACAAAGGTTTGCAGCAAGTGTTTTTGCAAAACTTTCCCATCACCGACACGCGCGAAAACTATCTTCTTGAATTTGTTGAGTACTATGTAGAAAAACCGAAGTACACTGTTCGCGAATGCCAGGAACGTGGATTAACATACGCTGTTCCGCTGAAAGCAAAACTCCGTCTTTCCACAAAAGCTGAAAACGGTGAAGGATACACCGATACTATTGAAGAAGTCGTGTATCTCGGCAATCTGCCGTATATGACCGATCGTGGCACATTCATTATTAATGGTGCGGAGCGCGTTATTGTTAGTCAGTTGCATCGTTCGCCGGGTGTGTTCTTCAGCGAATCCACACATCCGAACGGCACGCCAATATACTCGGCACGTATTATTCCCTTCCGTGGTTCGTGGGTTGAATTTGCTACCGACATCAACAATGTGATGTATGCCTACATCGATCGGAAAAAGAAGTTTCCGGTAACCACGTTGCTCCGTGCACTTGGTTATTCATCCGATGATGAAATTCTAGAGCTATTCGATCTGGTGGAGGAGATTAAAGTTGCCGACGTTGATTTAAAAGATTATCTCGGACGTATTATTTGTGGCGATGTGGTGGACAGAAAGACCGGCGAAATCTTCATCAACAAAGATACGCAGATTACTGAAGAGCTAATTAAGAAAATCAAAAAAGCAGAGATTAAAAAAATTCGTCTGCTGAAGCAGGAAGAAACTGGTACGCGATCAGTCATTGCGAACACAATCCTGAAGGATGTTGTGCACAGTGAAGAAGATGCGTTGGAAACCATCTACCGTCAGCTTCGCTCCGGCGATGCTCCCGATCTGGATACAGCAAAGAACCTGATTGACAAACTCTTCTTCAATCCGAAACGGTACGATCTCGGTGATGTTGGTCGTCACCGGATGAATGCAAAATTGAAGTTGAATATCGATCCGTCAATTACCACCCTGACCAAAGAAGATATCATTGCTATCATCAAGTATGTTCTCGATTTACAACAAGGCAAAGCACAGGTGGACGATATCGATCACCTTGGCAATCGCCGTGTTCGCACTGTTGGAGAGCAAATTGCGGCGCAATTCAACATTGGTCTTGCGCGTATGACTCGCACCATTCGCGAGCGGTTGAATATTCGCGACCAAGAGCAAATAACGCCTGCAGACTTGGTAAATGCACGAACAATTTCCAGTGTCATCAACACCTTCTTCGGTACAAATCAACTCTCGCAGTATATGGATCAGACCAATCCGTTGGCAGAGTTGACGAACAAACGCCGTATGTCGGCACTTGGGCCGGGTGGATTAACGCGTGAGCGCGCCGGATTCGAAGTACGCGACGTGCACTATACACATTACGGCCGGTTGTGCCCGATTGAAACACCTGAAGGTCCCAACATCGGTCTGATTTCTTCACTCTGTATGCATGCACGAGTGAACGAGTTTGGTTTCCTTGAAACGCCATACCGGGTGGTGAAGAAAGGAAGAGTTACCGACGAAATAGAATATTTGAATGCAGAAAAAGAAGATGAGTTTTTTATTGCGCAAGCAAATGCGCCGATTGATGAGAAGGGTAAATTTCTCACTGATCGTGTACAGGGGAGAAAAGCCGGTGACTTCGTTGTACAAAGCGCAGAAGAGATGCAGTATATGGACGTTGCCCCGACTCAAATTGTCAGCGCAGCGGCGGCTCTTATTCCGTTCCTTGAACATGATGACGCAAACCGGGCATTGATGGGTTCGAACATGCAACGCCAAGCAGTACCACTGCTTCGCCCGGAAGCGCCGATCGTTGGTACCGGTCTTGAGTACAAAGTTGCACGTGATTCGCGTACATGCATTATTGCTGAACGCAGCGGTATCGTGGAAAATGTCTCTGGTGATAAAATTACTGTGTTGTACGATATTGAAGAAGATAGCGCAGAGCAATTGGTCAGTTTTGAGGACAAGCGTCGTGTTGAATATAAGTTGATCAAATTTTTCCGCACAAACCAAGACACTGCAGTCAACCAAAAACCAATTGTTGTTCCTGGGCAACGGTTTAAAAAAGGCGATGTGCTTGCCGATGGCTGTGCAACAGATCATGGAGAACTGGCGCTTGGCAGAAACCTTCTTGTTGCCTTCATGCCGTGGCGTGGCTATAACTTTGAAGACGCCATTATTATCAACGAACGCATTGTAGCTGAAGATGTTTTTACCTCAGTTCACATTGAAGAATTTGAACTTCAAGTACGCGATACTAAACGAGGCGAAGAAGAGTTGACGCGCGAAATACCCAACGTAAGCGAAGAAGCCACCAAAGATCTTGATGAAAATGGCGTTATTCGCGTTGGCGCTGAAGTAAAAGAGGGGGATATTTTGATCGGAAAAATTACGCCGAAAGGCGAAACCGATCCGACACCGGAAGAAAAATTGCTGAAAGCGATCTTCGGTGATAAAGCGGGCGATGTTAAAGATGCTTCGCTGAAAGCTCCGCCAGGAATGAAAGGTATTGTGATTGCTACTAAACTTTTCAGCCGCAAAAAGAAAGATGCCGATACGAAGAAAGAAGACAAGAAACGTCTCGACATCCTTGAGAAGATGCACAAACAAAACCTTGCCGAGCACTATGAGAAACTAGCGCGCAAGCTTGGCTTACTGCTTAACGGAGAAAAATCGGTTGGCGTGCGCGATGTTGACGGCAATGTGGTATTTCGCAGCGGTATGCAGTTCAGGCCTGAAACCTTTGCGGAACATGAGAAGCTTGATACGCTCGATTACAAGAATGACTGGGTTGACGATAAGCGGAAAAACAACTTAATCCTCAAGATATACGAAAACTATTTTGATACGCTTAACCACATCGAAGAAGCGTACAAGCATGAAAAGAATAAAATCTTAATTGGTGATGAATTGCCGCCGGGAATTGTGCAACTTGCCAAAGTGTATGTGGCGAAGAAACGCAAACTTTCCGTTGGTGATAAAATGGCGGGTCGTCATGGTAACAAGGGCGTTGTGGCGGCAATTGTTCCGCAAGAAGATATGCCGTTCCTCCCCGACGGTCGGTCGGTTGATATTGTGCTCAATCCGCTAGGTGTTCCGTCTCGTATGAACATCGGTCAGCTATTTGAAACTGCGCTGGGATGGGCGGGCAAATTGTTGGGAATAAAATATGCAACACCAATCTTCGATGGAGCAAGTTGGGAAGATGTACAAGAAGAATTGCGCAAGGCAAATTTGAATCCTGATTCGAAGAGTGTGTTGTACGATGGACGCACCGGCGAAAAGTTCGATCAGGAAGTTACTGTCGGGTACATTTACATGTTAAAGTTGTCGCACCTTGTGGATGACAAAATTCATGCGCGCTCTATTGGACCGTACTCGCTTATTACACAGCAACCACTTGGCGGTAAAGCACAGTTCGGTGGACAACGCTTTGGAGAGATGGAGGTGTGGGCGCTACAGGCCTATGGTGCTTCGCACGTTCTCCAGGAAATTCTCACCGTGAAGTCCGACGACGTGATGGGACGCGCTAAAGTGTACGAAGCAATCGTCAAAGGGGACAACTTGCCAGAAGCAAACGTACCGGAATCATTTAACGTGCTTGTCCGTGAGTTGCAAGGTCTCGGGTTAGAAGTGAAAATAGAATAAGAATGGCAGAACAACTCTGCACGCAAACGCGGGTGACCATTCAATTATTTAGAGAAAGTGAGTAAACGATATGATGTTTCGTTCAAGCGATACAAAAGCACATAAGACGTTTTCAAAAATCAGTATCAGTCTTGCCTCTTCTGATGAAATTTTGAGTCGTTCGTACGGCGAAGTAACGAAGCCGGAAACGATCAACTATCGGTCGTTTCGTCCGGAACGCGATGGTTTGTTCTGTGAGCGTATATTTGGACCGACACGCGATTGGGAATGCTACTGCGGAAAATACAAACGTATCCGTTACAAAGGTATCATCTGCGATCGGTGCGGTGTTGAGGTGACACAGAAAAGCGTGCGCCGCGAACGCATGGGGCATATAGCGCTGGCGGTGCCGATTGTTCACATCTGGTATTTCCGTTCGCTGCCCAGCAAAATCAGTTATGTTCTTGGTATCAGCAACAAGGATTTGGAGAAGATCATTTACTACGAGTCCTATGTTGTAATTAATCCTGGTACCACTGGCTTGCAACAGAAGGATCTGATTACCGAAGATCAATACTTTGAAATTCTTTCATCGCTTCCGGAGAAGAATCAGGATCTCGAAGATGATGATCCCAAAAAATTTGTTGCAAAAATTGGCGGTGAGGCAATTAAAGATTTACTGAAAAAAGTAGAAGTTGAATCTCTTTCTGCAGAACTGCGCGCTCAGTTGCGTGTTGAAACCTCTGCACAACGCAAGCAAGAAATTCTGAAACGACTTCGCGTTATCGAAGCATTCCGCGAACGGGAAGGTGCGCCGCCAAACAAACCGGAATGGATGGTGCTCGATGTTATACCGGTAATTCCACCGGAACTTCGTCCGCTCGTGCCGTTGGAAGGCGGACGCTTTGCAACATCGGATTTGAACGATCTCTATCGCCGTGTCATCATTCGTAATAATCGTTTGAAGCGGCTGATCGATATCAAGGCACCGGAAGTCATTCTGCGGAATGAAAAACGGATGCTTCAGGAAGCGGTTGATTCGCTGTTCGATAATTCACGTCGTACCAATGCTGTTCGCAGTGACAACAATCGCGCGCTAAAATCTCTTTCCGATATGCTCAAAGGAAAGCAGGGACGCTTCCGTCAGAACCTGCTTGGCAAGCGCGTTGATTATTCCGGCCGTTCAGTGATTGTTGTTGGTCCGGAATTGCAGTTACATCAATGCGGTCTTCCTAAAGATATGGCGGTTGAATTGTTTAAGCCATTCATTATTCGCAAACTGATTGAACGCGGACTTTCAAAAACTGTGAAGAGCGCGAAAAAGATGGTGGAGAAGAAAGGTCCTGAGATTTGGGAAATTCTTGAAGGTATTATCGACGGACATCCAGTGTTGTTAAACCGCGCTCCCACACTGCACAGACTTGGTATTCAGGCATTCCAACCTGTGCTTGTTGAAGGAAAAGCAATCCGTATTCATCCGATGGTGTGCACGGCATTCAATGCGGACTTCGATGGTGACCAGATGGCTGTGCACGTCCCTCTGTCATTCGACGCACAGTTGGAAGCTCGGATTCTGATGTTATCTTCACACAATATTCTTTCGCCGGCAAGCGGTGCTCCAATTATCACGCCGACTCAAGATCAAGTACTCGGTTGTTACTACTTGACCAAATCAAAAGCGAATGCGAAAGGTGAAGGGATGATCTTCTCTTCGCCAAAAGAAGTCATAATAGCGCGAAACGAAGGAAAACTTGATCTTCACGCGCGTATTAAGGTGCGCATTGATGGAAAAATTGTGGAGACAACAACAGGTCGCATTATCTTTAATCAGATTGTGCCGGCAGAGTTGGGCTACATTAACGAGTTGCTGAACAAGAAGCGCTTGGTGCAAATCATTGCTCAGGCATTCCGTAAATGCGGCAATCAGCGCACAGCAAAATTCCTCGATGAAATGAAGACTCTCGGCTTCACGTATGCAATGAAGGGCGGTCTTTCGGTAAATGTTTCTGATGTTGCTGTGCCGAAGGAGAAAGAAGAATTGATTGCAAAAGCACAGAAAGAAGTCGATTCGATTGAACGTCAGTATCAGAATGGCTTTATCACCAACGGTGAACGATACAACAAAGTTATTGACGTATGGACACGTACGACAAGCCGCGTTGCCGAACGCCTGTTCGATTCGCTGCAAAATTCGAAAGAAGGATTCAACTCTATTTACATGATGATTGATTCAGGAGCTCGTGGTTCAAAAGAGCAGGTTCGTCAATTAGCAGGTATGCGCGGGTTGATGGCGAAACCACAAAAATCACTTTCTGGAGCAACTGGTGAATTGATTGAAAATCCGATCATCGCCAATTTCCGTGAAGGACTTTCGATTCTCGAGTACTTCATTTCAACACACGGTGCACGAAAAGGTCTTGCCGATACAGCGTTGAAGACGGCCGACGCCGGATATTTAACACGACGACTTGTTGACGTTGCGCAAGATGCGATTATCTCTGAAGAAGATTGCGGTACATTCCGCGGCGTTCTTACAGGTGCATTGAAAGAAGGCGAAGATGTGAAAGAGCCGTTGGCAGAACGCATCCTCGGACGTGTGGCTGTACACACCGTCAAAGATCCAATGACAGGCAACGTTCTTGTTAAAGCCGGTGAAATCATCGATGAAGATATTGCACAAGCAATCTCAGAAACGTCAATTGAGCAGGTTGAAATTCGTTCGGTGCTGACGTGCGAATCGAAGCGTGGTGTTTGTGCAAAATGTTACGGTCGAAATCTCACCACCGGAAAACTAGTGGAGGTGGGTGAAGCGGTTGGTATTATTGCCGCACAGTCGATTGGTGAACCGGGTACACAATTAACACTGCGCACATTCCACACGGGTGGTACTGCAAGTTTAATTGCGTCGCAATCGCACATTGCGTCAAAGTTCGATGGTTATGTGAAGTATGAAGGGATCAAGTCAATCAAGATCAACACCGAAGAAGGAGAAAAGAATTTGTCGCTTGGTCGGAGCGGTGTCATTCATATCTTGAATAATGATAACGCCGTGCTAACAAAGTACGATGTGCCTTATGGCGCTCTATTACAACTACCTGATGGTGCGCCGGTACGAAAAGGTCAATTACTGTACGAGTGGGATCCATACAATGCGACGATTATTTCAGAACATGCAGGTGAAGTAAAGTATCAAGACCTGAAAGAGAACGTAACATACCGCGACGAACCCGATGAACAAACGGGACACATCCAGAAAGTTGTCATCGAATCGCGCGATCGGAATCTCAGTCCGTCGATTATGATTGTCGACAAATCGGGAAAGAAAATCGCAAACTATATCATCCCAACACGTGCTCATATTCTTGTAGATGATGGGGAAACAATTGCCGCAGGAACAGTACTGGTCAAAATTCCACGTGACATTGGCAAGACGCGAGATATTACCGGCGGTTTACCACGTGTAACTGAATTGTTTGAGGCGCGCTCTCCAGCAGAACCGGCGGTTGTTTCTGAAATTGATGGAGTGGTGTCATTTGGCGCTCAAAAGCGTGGCTCTCGCGAGGTTATTGTAACCAGTCACGATGGTCGTGATAAAAAGGTGTACATGATCCCGTTGGGTAAACATGTTCTTGTTCAGGAAAACGACATCATTCGTAGCGGTGAACGTCTTTCTGACGGAGCAATTGATCCGCACGATATTTTGCGTATTAAAGGCACTAGCGCCGTGCAAGAATATCTGGTAAACGAAATTCAAGAAGTGTACCGCATGCAGGGCGTGAAGATCAATGATAAGCATATCGAGATCATCGTTCGTCAAATGATGCAAAAAGTGCGTGTAACCGATCCCGGCGATACACACTTCCTTGAAGGTGATTATGTTGATAAAGTGAAATTTGAAGAAGCCAATAAAGCGTTAGAAGGAATGGTCTTTATTGAACACAAAGGTGATTCAAAATTAAAGAACAATACTGTAGTGGAGAAGAAACGAGTGAAAGAACTCAACGCAGAATTAAAGAAGAAAGAAAAGAAGCAAATTGAATTCAGAGATGCAGAACCTGCTCTTTCTGAACCTGTGCTTCTAGGAATCACCACTGCATCGCTTTCTACTGACAGCTTTATTTCTGCGGCATCATTCCAGGAAACAACCAAGGTGTTGACCGATGCGGCTATCGAAGCGAAGGTTGATCATCTGCTTGGATTGAAAGAAAACGTCATTATGGGTCACCTTATTCCTGCAGGAACCGGGCTGAAGAAGTTTAGAGATGTGATTGTAACTTCCAAAAAGCCACCGCGGGTGATTGAAAAACCAACGGTTGAAGAGCCAGCAGTAGCGGAGGCCACGGAAGAAGAAGTGGTGCTCGTGAAGAAGGCGAAAAAGAAGTCGAAGTCAACCGTCGAAAAATCGTAATCGGGATGAAAGAATTGAATATCCGATTATTGACAAGAAAAATTTTTTTCGCTATATTTACAATCTAAAATTTCATTAGTAGTTTTAAATAAATGGAGAACGTCGTTGCCTACGATTAATCAATTAGTCAGACTCGGCCGTGAAGACTTAGCGGTAAAGAGCAAATCGCCAGCGTTGGAAGGGAATCCGCAGAAACGCGGCGTTTGCACGCGTGTGTACACAACAACCCCCAAAAAACCGAATTCGGCGCTTCGCAAAGTCGCCCGTGTTCGGTTAACGAACCAAATTGAAGTGACGGCATATATTCCGGGTGAAGGGCACAATCTTCAAGAACACTCAATAGTCTTAATTCGTGGCGGACGTGTGAAGGATTTGCCGGGTGTTCGGTACCACATTATTCGCGGTACTCTCGATACGCAGGGCGTGCAAGATCGGAAGCAAGGACGATCGAAATACGGAGCAAAACGACCGAAACAATGAGGATTTGACAGTAAATCATGAGAAAAAAACAAGCATCTAAACGTATTCCAACCCCCGATCCGAAGTATGGTGATGTGCTGGTGAACAGGTTTATCAATAACATTATGAAGAATGGGAAAAAGCATCTTGCTCAAACTATTCTCTATGATGCTCTTGATATTGTCGGTGAACGGGTAAAAAATCAAAATCCTCTCGAAGTTTTCAAAAAAGCAGTCAATAATGTATCTCCGGTGATTGAAATTCGTGCGCGGAGAGTTGGCGGAGCAACCTATCAGGTTCCTACAGAAGTTCGTCCCGAACGGCGAACCGCTCTCGCAATTCGTTGGCTAATTAGCTACGCAAAAGAACGTTCGGATAAATCCATGTCGCAAAAATTGGCTGCCGAATTATTGGCGGCGGCTAATGGCGAAGGGAATGCGGTGAAGAAGAAAGAAGATACTCACCGCATGGCAGAAGCAAATAAAGCTTTTGCTCACTTTAAGTGGTAATAGTGTTTTGTAGATCAATTTATCAAAATTAGGTTTTCTCTTGGAGAAACGGAGATGTGCGTTTTTTCCAAGATGTGGGATTAAGTATGCCTCGTAAATATTCATTAGAACGTACACGTAATATCGGTATCATGGCGCACATCGATGCGGGTAAAACCACAACGACAGAGCGCATTTTGTTTTACACAGGTGTGTTGCATCGCATGGGCGAAGTGCATGATGGCGGCGCAACAATGGACTGGATGGAACAAGAAAAAGAACGTGGTATTACTATTACGTCTGCAGCAACAACATGTTTTTGGAAAGACCATCGTGTCAATATTATCGATACTCCAGGCCACGTTGACTTTACCATTGAAGTAGAACGATCGTTACGCGTGCTTGATGGCGCTGTGGCATTGTTTTGTTCGGTAGGTGGTGTTGAGCCACAGTCGGAAACAGTGTGGCGGCAAGCAGATAAGTATGGTGTGCCTCGTATTGCGTTTGTCAATAAAATGGACCGCATCGGCGCAGATTTTCTTGGTGCTGTTCAGATGATGAAAGATCGTCTTGGCGCTAATGCTGTTCCCATTCAGCTTCCGGTTGGACAAGGTGATATGTTTAAAGGTATCATCGATCTTGTGAAAATGAAGGCATACATTTTCCACGATCATACCAACGGAATGACATGGGATGAAATTGAAATTCCCCACGATCTTCAGGCGCAAGCGGCGGAATACCGGACAAAAATGCTTGAAGCAGTTTCCGATGAAGATGACACGCTCCTCGAAAAATATTTAGAAGGGAAAGAAATTACTGAACAAGAAATTATTGCTGTTTTACGCCGAGCGTGTCTGAAAGTATCAATCGTTCCTGTGTTGTGCGGTTCTTCGTTCAAGAATAAAGGCGTGCAGATGCTTCTTGATGCGGTGGTGAATTTCCTTCCCTCGCCACTCGACATTCAAAATGGTACCATTACCGGTCACCATCCGAACATGAAAGATACCGTTACCCGTAAAGTGTCAGACGACGAAAAATTTACTGCTTTGGCATTTAAGATTATGACTGATCCGTATGTTGGACGGCTGACATTTTTCCGCATATATAGCGGAACGGTGAAAGCAGGCTCATATCTCTACAACTCGACAAGCGATAAAAAGGAACGCATTGGTCGGGTGTTACGTATGCATGCAAATCATCGTGAAGATGTTGATGAAGGATATGCAGGAGATATTCTTGCCGCTATCGGATTTAAAAATACTCGTACGGGTGATACGCTCTGCAGTGAAGATGATCCGATTGTGCTTGAAAAAATGACGTTTCCCGAACCGGTTATTCACCAGGCAATTGAGCCAAAATCAAAAGCTGATCAAGAAAAACTGGGAGAAGCATTATCAAAGCTTGCAGAAGAGGATCCGACATTTAGAGTTTCAACAAATCAGGAAACAGGTCAAACAATCATTGGTGGGATGGGTGAATTGCATCTGGAAATTATTGTTGACCGGATGAAGCGCGAGTTTAAAGTCGAAGCAAACGTTGGTAAACCGCAAGTAGCGTATAAAGAAACAATTCGCAAGAAAGTTACCGCTGAAGGTAAATTTGTTCGTCAGTCCGGTGGTAAAGGCCAATATGGTCATGTGTGGATTGAAGTTGAACCGAATGAAAAAGGAAAAGGATACGAATTTGAAGATGCTATTGTCGGCGGTGTGATTCCGCGTGAGTTTATTAAGCCTGTTTCCGAAGGAATAAAAGAGGCGATGAAGAACGGTATTCTTGCCGGTTATCCTGTTGAAGACGTGAAGGTGCGGCTATTTGACGGTTCGTACCACGACGTTGATTCATCGGAAATGGCATTTAAAATTGCCGGTTCAATAGCGTTTCAAGAAGCTGCTCGTAAAGCCGACCCGGTTATTCTTGAGCCGATTATGGCCGTTGAAGTGGTTACACCGGAAGATTATCTCGGCGATGTGATGGGTGATTTGAATTCACGTCGAGGGAAAATTGAAGGAATTAATCCTCGCAAAGATGCACAGGTAATTAAAGCAATGGTACCATTGTCGGAAATGTTCGGTTACGCCACGCAACTGCGTTCGATGACACAAGGACGCGCCCTCTATACAATGCAGTTCGACCATTATGATGAAACACCAAAGTCTATTTCGGATCAAATTATTGAAAAGGTAAAAGGCAAAACAAATTAATTTTTAGAAACAGAATTTTGAAATAATCAATCACAATAAACACAAGGAGAAATCCTCATGGCAAAAGAAAAATTTGACCGCAGCAAGCCGCACGTAAACGTCGGAACAATCGGCCACGTTGACCACGGCAAAACATCGTTGACCGCAGCAATTACAATGACCTTGTCGTTAAAAGGGTTATCGAATGTCCGTACCTTTGATTCGATTGATAATGCGCCAGAAGAACGCGAACGAGGTATTACTATTGCAACGGCACACGTCGAATATTCAACCGAAAAGCGTCACTACGCACATGTTGACTGTCCAGGCCACGCTGACTATGTGAAGAATATGATCACCGGTGCTGCGCAGATGGACGGCGCTATTCTTGTTGTAGCGGGAACAGACGGACCGATGCCTCAAACCCGTGAACACATTTTGCTTGCTCGTCAAGTTGGCGTGCCGCGTATTGTGGTGTTCCTGAACAAAGTGGATATTGCTGATCCCGAATTGCTCGATCTTGTTGAAATGGAATTACGTGAATTGCTTACCTCGTACAACTACCCCGGCAACGAAATTCCAATTATTCGTGGTTCTGCAACAAAAGCGCTGGAGGCGTACGCTGCAGGTAAACCAATTACCGATCCTGCTTACAAACCGATTCTTGACTTAATGGATGCGGTCGATTCATACATTCCGGAACCGCAACGTGATGTTGACAAACCATTCTTGATGCCTGTTGAAGACGTCTTCTCGATTACCGGCCGTGGTACAGTAGGGACCGGACGTGTTGAAAAGGGTCGTGCTAAAGTTGGCGATGAAGTGGAAATCATTGGACTTGGTCAACACAAGAAAACAGTGATCACTGGCGCAGAAATGTTCCGTAAAGAACTTGATGAAGTAGTTGCCGGCGATAATGCAGGTCTTCTGCTCCGTGGTGTGGAAAAGAACGAACTCGAACGCGGTATGGTTATTGCAAAACCTGGTTCCATCACACCTCACAAAAAATTTACTGCTCAAGTGTATGTGTTGAAGAAAGAAGAAGGTGGACGTCATACACCGTTCGTGAATGGATACCGTCCACAGTTCTACTTCCGCACAACCGACGTTACCGGTGTTGTATCATTGCCTCCAGGTGTTGAAATGGTGATGCCGGGGGACAATATTGACAACATGCAGATTGAATTGATCTCGACGATTGCTATGGACGAAGGACTCCGTTTTGCTATTCGCGAAGGCGGACGCACCGTCGGTTCCGGCGTCGTGACAAAAATTCTTGAGTAATATTTCAGTAGGTCGTTCTTGTAGAATGACCTACTCTATTTTATTAGGAGAACGACATTGGCTGGACAGAAAATACGAATCAAACTGCGATCGTACGATCATAATTTGATTGACAAATCTGCAGAGAAAATCATCAAAACAGTGAAATCGACCGGAGCTGTGGTGTCGGGACCGATTCCGTTACCGACAAAACGTTCGGTGTTTACCGTAAACCGCTCGCCGCATGTGGATAAGAAATCGCGTGAGCAGTTTGAAATTAAAGCACACAAGCGACTGATTGATATTTTATCGTCAGGGTCAAAAACGGTAGATGCGTTGATGAAGCTCGATCTTCCTGCCGGTGTTGATGTGGAAATTAAAGTGTAACAAGTCGTTTGTAGAATCCCCTGAAGGATAACCTACTTTCGATTGAAACGTTTACGATTGTTCTCAAGGAGAATATACCTGTGAGTGGAATTTTAGGAAAAAAGATTGGCATGACAAGCATTTACGACGACAATGGAGTCGCCGTACCATGCACGGTGATTGAAGCCGGTCCTTGTTATGTCACTCAGCTTCGCACGAAAGAAAAAGACGGTTATGATGCCGTGCAACTTGGCTACGATGAAAGGCCGGATCGTCTTGTCAACAAACCTTTGAAAGGTCATTTTGCAAAAGCGGGCGTTAAGTCGCTTCGACTGTTGCGCGAGTTCAGAAATTTCAATGGTATGAAACTTGAACTTGGGCAAGAAGTGCGTGTGGATGCTATTTTTGCCAAAGGCGATACGGTGGATGTTACAGCGCGTTCCAAGGGTCGCGGATTTCAAGGTGTTGTCAAGCGTCATCACTTTGGTGGCGTTGGAATGACAACACATGGTCAATCAGATCGTGTTCGCGCTCCGGGTTCCATTGGCGGTTCTTCGTATCCGTCTCGTGTTTTTAAGGGAATGCGAATGGCAGGGCGCATGGGATTTGAGAACGTTACCGTGAAGAATCTAAAAGTGTTGAAAGTGATTCCGGAATCAAATCTTATTCTTGTGAAAGGTTCGATTCCCGGAGCAAAAAATACTTACGTCACCATAACCAAATAAACCCGACGGTTGAAGGCATCCGAATATGAAACTTGATGTATTTAAAAAAGACGGAACGAAGAACGGCGAAACCGTAGAGTTGAAGCCGGAGATTTTTGAGATTGAGCCCAACGATCATGCCATTTATCAGGCGGTGCGTTCGTACTGGGCAAACCAGAGGCAGGGAACGCACAAGGTGAAAGAGCGGAGCGAAGTTCGCGGTGGTGGCAAGAAGCCGTTCTCTCAAAAGAAAACCGGACGCGCACGTCAGGGAACAGGGCGTTCGCCATTAATGCCTGGCGGAGGTTCTATTTTTGGACCAAAGCCACACGATTATGTGGTAAAATTGCCGGCAAAGGTAAAGCGTCTTGCTCGGAAGTCTGCCTGGTCCTATAAAGCAAAAGATGGACAGATAGTTGTGGTGGAGGATTTTACATTCGACGCGCCGAAGACCAAAGCAATGGTGTCAATTCTCAACGCGCTTCAAGTGAATAAGAAAAAGGTTTTGTTGCTTACCTCATCGGCTGATGCCAACATTGTAAAATCCGGACGCAACATTCCTACGTTGAACATTCTTGAGGCGGCAAAGGCATCGACGTACGATATTCTCAACAACAATGTCGTTGTGATGACCAAGAGCAGCGTGGATGTGATTCACAAAACATTTGCAAACTAAACAATTGAAAAGCAGCGGTATTGATTATGGACATTCTCATTCAACCATTACTGACAGAAAAGATGACTGAGTTGGCGGCTCGACGGCAGTATGCATTTAAGGTGAAACAATCTGCAAATAAGATTGAAATTGCTCGAGCAGTAGAAAAGAAATTCAATGTCAACGTAATGAGTGTACGTACGGCAAACGTTAAAGGAAAAGTGAAATCGCAGTTGACCCGTCGCGGTCGGGTTGTCGGCAAACGCAGTGACTGGAAGAAGGCGATTGTCACACTTAAAGAAGGACAAACGATCGATTTTTTGGCAACAGTTTAAGAGAAGAGTAGGATATGGCACTTCGTAAATTAAAACCAATGACACCGGCAACTCGGTTCTACTCGATTGCTACGTTCGAAGAAATTACTAAGAAGGAACCTGAGAAGTCTCTTCTTGAGAAGATTACAAAATCCGGCGGACGAAATAATCATGGCCATGTTACTTCACGTCATCGTGGTGGAGGGCACAAGCGTCGTTACCGTATTATCGATTTCAAGCGGGATAAAAGGAATATTGAGGGGAAAGTTGTAGCAATTGAGTACGATCCTAATAGAACGTGTTACATTGCATTAGTTCACTACCCTGATGGAGAAAAACGGTACGTGCTGGCGCCCGAAGGATTGAAAGTCGGATCAAAAATCATTGCTGGTGAAAATGTTGAGCCGAATGTTGGTAACGCGCTACCTTTGAAGGCAATTCCGGTGAATACGATGGTGCACAACATTGAATTGAAAGTCGGCAAAGGGGGACAAATTGCCCGCAGCGCAGGTAACTACGCAACGGTTCAAGCAAAAGAAGGACGATTTGTGTTGTTAAAATTTCCATCGGGCGAATCCCGCAATGTTCATGCAGAATGTTATGCAACCATTGGCCAACTCAGCAATCTAGATCATGAAAATATCAGTTTAGGAAAAGCAGGACGCTCGCGGTGGCTTGGAATTCGTCCACACACGCGCGGTATGGTGATGAATCCTGTGGATCACCCAATGGGTGGTGGTCAAGGTAAATCGAAAGGTGGAGGTGGTTGGCAACATCCACGCAGCCCGTGGGGTCAGTTGGCAAAAGGTTTGAAGACACGCAAACGCAAAAAACAATCAAATCAATATATCGTAAAGCGCCGAAAGTAATTTCGTAAGAGAGTATTATGAGTCGTTCACTCAAAAAAGGTCCGTATATCGATTCACGCTTGCTAAAGAAAGTAGAAGCGTTGAACAAAACCAATAAAAAGCAAGTGATTAAAACCTGGTCGCGGGCATGCACGATTCCGCCGGAGTTTGTGGGGCATACCTTTGCCGTGCACAATGGGAACAAATTTATTCCCGTGTACATTCAGGAAGCGATGGTTGGACACAAACTTGGCGAATTTGCGCCAACGCGAATTTTCCGCGGACATCCTGGGCTGAAAACCGAAGCCGCGGCATAACACAGAAAAATTTTTGGAGACGATAGTTCATGGAAGCACGAGCAGTAAATCGGTACGTAGGAACATCACCGCGTAAAATGCGGATTGTCATCGATCTTATCCGCGGCAAATCAGTTGGTGAAGCAATGAACATTCTTCACTTTCAACCGAAGCACGCGGCAAAGAGTGCTGAAAAAGTTCTTCGTTCCGCGGTAGCAAATTTTCAAAACAATGATGCAAACGCTGGTATCAGTACTGATGATTTATATGTAAAAGAAGTGTACGTGAACGGCGGACCGCAAATGAAACGTATTCTTCCTGCACCGATGGGGAGAGCGTATCGCTTAATCAAACGGTCGCATCATTTAACTATTGTTGTCGATCAACGAAAACCAAAAAAATAATTCAGTTGAGGAGTTACTTTGGGACAAAAAATTAATCCGATTGGATTGCGCTTAGGAATCATCAAGACCTGGGATTCCAACTGGTACGACGATAAAAGTTTTGCCGAAAAACTGCTGGAAGATCAGCACATTCGCAACTACCTCCGCAGTCGGTTGAAAAAAGCTGGCGTGTCAAAGATTCAAATAGAGCGAACGCCAAAGAATGCACGCGTCACGATTCACACATCTCGTCCCGGTGTGGTGATCGGCAAGAGCGGAAAAGAAATTACTCAACTTGAAGAAGAGCTCAAGAAGATTACGAATAAAGAAGTAAAGATTCTGATCAACGAAATCAAGCGACCAGAATTAGACGCTGCGCTTGTTGCAGAAACTATTGCCGCTCAGTTGGAAGGAAGAATTGCGTTCCGAAGGGCGATGAAGCAAGCAATCACTGCCGCAATGAGAATGGGAGCAGAAGGTATTCGCGTGATGTGTTCTGGTCGGTTAGGCGGAGCGGAAATTGCCCGTGCTGAACAGTATAAAGAAGGACGTATTCCGTTGCACACACTCCGTGCTGATATTGATTACGCACAGGCTGAGGCGGCAACCATTTACGGAAAGATCGGCGTAAAGGTGTGGATCTGCAAAGGAGAAGTTCTCGACAAAGTTGGCAGACAATAACATTTATTATACGTTGCGAAGAGTTATAACCTTCACAGGGTTCACAATAAAGTATTTGGAGTTTTAAACATGTTAATGCCCAAAAGAGTAAAGTACAGAAGAGCACAACGCGGACGAATGAAAGGAGTTGCTACCCGCGGTGCAACAGTTGCCTTTGGCGATTACGGATTGAAAGCGATGGAGCCAGGGTGGATTTCTGCACGGCAAATTGAAGCCGCTCGTGTAGCGCTTACCCGATTAATGAAGCGTGAAGGAAAAGTATGGATCAGAATTTTTCCGGATAAACCGGTATCAAAAAAACCTGCGGAAACTCGTATGGGTAGTGGAAAAGGCGCACCGGAGTTTTGGGTTGCCGTTGTTAAACCGGGGCGAATCATGTTTGAAGTCGGCGGCATTAAAAAAGAAATGGCACAGGAAGCTCTGGCGTTAGCATCGCACAAACTTCCGATTAAGACAAAATTTGTATCACGTATTGATTTGGCGGCGTAAGGTCTTTGACCGCGTAAAGGAGCACACGTATGAAACCGCATGAACTTCGGCAATTAACTGATGAAGAACTGAAAAAGCGTATCGAAGAGCACCAGCAAACACTGACAACGATGAAATTTCAAAAAGCAACAAGTCAGGTAGAAAATACAGCACAGTTTACATTGTTGCGAAAAGATATTGCACGGATGAAAACAATTCTTCGTGAACGTCAACTATCAACACCCAAAGCTGCAGCACAGCAATCATTGTAAAGAGGAACGATGGAACAACGTAACAGCCGCAAAGTTAGAATAGGCAAAGTTATCAGCAACAAGATGCAAAAAAGCATCGTGGTTGCTGTTGAACGCAAAGTAGCGCACCCCTTGTATAAAAAATATTTCCGTCGCACGACAAAATTTTACGCGCACGATGAAAAGAACGAAGCACAGGTCGGCGACACAGTAAAAATTATGGAAACCCGTCCGCTGAGCAAGTTAAAACGGTGGCGGTTGGTCGAAATTATTGCCAAAGCACAGTAAGTTTACGAGTATCGTTGGGAGACGACTATGATTCAAGAAGAAACCAATTTAGTGGTAGCAGATAATTCAGGAGCAAAGAAAGTTCGGTGCATCCGAGTATTGGGTGGACATGACCGTCGTTATGCATCGGTTGGCGATTTAGTTGTTGTTTCAGTCAAATCGGCCATTCCGGGTGCAGCTGTTAAAAAGGGTGAAGTCTCGCGTGCTGTGGTTGTTCGGACAAAAAAAGAAGTTGGTCGGAAAGACGGTTCGTACATTCGGTTTGATGAAAATGCGGTTGTTCTTGTCAATGCGCAGGGAGAGCCGCGCGGCACACGCATCTTTGGTCCTGTTGCGCGTGAACTTCGTGAGCGTCAATTTATGAAAATTGTATCGCTGGCGCCGGAAGTACTGTAAGCCCAAAGAAGAATTCATGACTCAACTCGTGAGAAAGATCCACGGCTGAGTTGGGGTATACAACTGTAAAACGAGAAAGATTATGCACGTAAAGAAAAATGACATTGTAGTAGTGATTGCGGGAAACGCGAAAGGAAAAGAAGGTAAAGTGCTAAAAGTGTTTCCTGAAACAAACAGAGTAATTGTTGAAGGAGTGAATGTGGTAAAACGGCATACCCGTCCGAGTCAGAAAAATCCCCAAGGCGGTGTCGTGCAAAAGGAAGCCCCTATTCATTCGTCGAACGTGATGCTTAAAGATCCCAAAAGCGGTGAGGCAACCCGTATCGGATACGCGCGAACCAAAGATGCAGTAAGCGGCAAAAAGAAAGTGATGCGTGTTGCTAAGAAAAGCGGAGAAATGTTTTAACCATATCTGAGAATTAACCGGCATTACGCGAATAACGTAACGCATTATTAACGAGTAAAAAACAATGGCAAAAGAAAAAGCAAAAAAAGAAGAAAAGTCCGAGGCAAAACACTCTTCGGAAAAGAAAAAAGGTGGTCACGTACGTGAAGCTGGTGTGTACCCGCGCTTAGCGGAGAAATACAAGAAAGAGGTTGTTCCTGCAATGATGAAGCGGTTCAATTACAAAAACGTTATGCAGGTACCGAAACTCGAAAAAATTTCCATCAACATCGGCGTCGGACAAGCAACACAAGATGCAAAATTGATTGAGACCGCATTGGCAGAGTTGGAAGCCATTACTGGACAAAAGCCGGCAGTAACAAAGGCGAAGAAAGCTATTTCAAATTTCAAGCTGCGGCAAGGTTTGCCGATTGGCGTGCGGGTAACTTTGCGTGGCAAAATGATGTATGAATTTCTCGACAGACTTATCACGCTTGCCATGCCGCAAATTCGTGACTTCCGGGGGGTATCGGATCGTTCATTCGATGGACGAGGAAACTATACACTCGGTATTAAAGAACAAATCATCTTTCCGGAAATTGATGCGGACAAAGTAACTAAAATTTCCGGTATGGATATTACCTTTGTGACAACGGCAGAAACAGATATGGAGGCAATGGAACTGCTGAAATTGTTCGGTATGCCGTTTATTAAACGTGAACAACCGTTAGCAAAAGCAAGTTAAAAAGGAGATTATGGCAAAACTTAGTTCAGTAGCACGTCAACGGCGACGCGAAAAATTGGTGGCAAAGTATGCCGCAAAGCGAAAAGAGTTGATTGAAAAAGGAGATATTGAAGGTTTGCGGAAACTTCCGCGCGATAGCAACCCAAACCGGTTGCACAATCGTTGCAATCTCACCGGTCGTTCACGCGGATATTACCGCAAGTTCGGATTGTCGCGGTTGATGTTGCGGAAACTTGCCCACGAAGGTAAAATTCCAGGTCTTGTAAAAGCAAGCTGGTAACAACATTAACGGTTTACGACCTCAAGGAGAAAGTGGTACAATGGCTCATTCAGATCCAATAGCAGATTATCTCACACGACTTCGCAATGCCATTCGCGCAAAGCACAGGAAAGTGGAGATTCCTGCTTCGAATCTTAAAAAAGAAATTACGCGCATATTAACGGAATACAAATTGATTTCCGGTTACGAAATTGTTGAAACGGCAAACAAACAAGGGGCTATTCGGATTGCGTTGAAGTATGCCAACGGCAACTGTGTTATCAAAGGTACGCGACGAGTCAGCACGCCGGGCCGCCGTGTCTATCGGCCTGTTTCAGAACTGCCGCGCGTAAACAATGGTTTAGGACTTGCAATTGTGTCGACATCGAAAGGATTGATGTCGGATAAACAAGCACGAAAAGAAAATGTTGGCGGAGAAGTTCTCTGCCTTATTTGGTAAAAGGAGAAGAACGTGTCACGAATTGGTAGAAAACCGGTTGTGATTCCCAGCGGAGTAACCGTATCAACTTCAAACGGCGTTGTTACGGTGAAAGGAAAACTGGGCGAACTCAAAGAAACCCTTCACCCGCGTATTCGCGTGGAAGTTAAAGGTAACGAAGTGTACGTCCATCGTTCCAGCGATGCACGATCGGATAGAGCACTGCATGGAACAACGCGGGCAAATATTCAAAATATGGTGAAGGGAGTTTCTGAGGGATTCACAAAAAAATTGGAATTGGTTGGTGTTGGTTACAAGGCGGAAATGAAAGGGAAAAATCTTGCGCTTGCACTTGGTTTTTCGCATCCCATCGTGTTTCGGGCCCCGGAAACAATTAAAATTGAAGTGCCGACGCAAACCAATATCGTTATTTCTGGTTCGGATAAGCAATTGGTCGGACTTGTCGCAGCAAAAATTCGTTCCTTCAAACAACCTGAACCATACAAAGGTAAAGGTGTGAAGTATGAAAACGAATATATCCGTCGCAAAGCTGGTAAGACTGCAGCTGGTGCAAAATAATAAATGGGTGAAGTAATTCTATGATAAAGAAAGATTATACCAAACGGCGTCTTCGGATTAAAGCATCGATACGAAAGAAAATCTTCGGAACGCCAGAACGTCCCCGTTTGACGGTGTATCGAAGTTTGAATCAGATCTACGGACAGATCATTGATGATACGGTGGGAAAAACATTAGTCGCCGTTTCATCGAATTCTAAAGATGTGAAAAACGAACTTGCATCGGCAAAGTCTAAAGTCGAACGCAGTATGATTGTGGGAAAACTCCTCGCAAAAAAAGCGCTCGAGAAAAATATCAACGCTGTCGTGTTTGATCGTAACGGCTATTTATACCATGGCAGGGTGAAAGCTCTTGCCGATGGCGCCCGTGAAGGTGGTTTGAAATTTTAGTTTTTTGGATGTCGGTGTCTGCCATGGCAGAAAGAAGTATTCGATTGCTGCGGCATATTTTTGTCGTGTCGTCCAATGGCAGGACAGCGGCCTTTGGAGCCGTTAATCCTGGTTCGAATCCAGGCACGACAGCATACTTTCATTGACGTAGTCCTTCTGTAGGAATGAATGTTTAACACAAAGTGAGGTTTACCTTGGCACGAATTAAAGCAAGCGAACTTGATTTAAAAGATAAACTGGTGCACATCAACCGTGTAGCCAAAGTGGTGAAGGGCGGACGACGGTTTAGCTTCAATGCTATTGTTGTGGTTGGTGACGGCAATGGTCATGTTGGTGTTGGGCTTGGTAAAGCGAATGAAGTTGCTGATGCTATTGCAAAAGGAACTGATGATGCAAAGAAGAATGTCGTTAAAGTTCCGATTGTGAACGGAACCATACCACATGAAGTAATAGGCAAATATGGTGCGGGAAAAGTACTTCTTCGTCCTGCGGCCCCCGGTACCGGATTGATCGCCGGTGGTGGTGTGCGAGCCGTGCTCGAAATGGCAGGCGTGAAGGATGTGTTGACCAAGCAGATGGGTTCGTCGAATCCGCACAATGTGGTAAAAGCAACGTTGAGCGCGTTGCTCTCAATGCGTGATGCACGTATGATTGCTCAGGAGCGCGGTATAACTGTTCAAGAACTTTTTCAAAACTAAAAGTGTGAGTGACTATGGCAGCGCCGAAAAAAATTAAGATCACCCAAACCAAAAGTATCATCGATACCTTGGCAAAACACAAAGCAACCATTAAAGCACTCGGTCTTGGTCGCCCGAATTATTCTGTTGTGCATACGGATACACCCCAGATTCGCGGTATGATTAACAAAGTTCGCCATCTGGTAAAAGTTGAAGAGATTCAATTATAATCATTTGTAGAATGCCGTGAACGGCATCTATTATATTAAAGCGAGCTCCTCTCCGGAGCGTTAGTAAAACAAGGAGAAAGCATGGCTAATATTTTAAACAATTTACGTTACGCTGAAGGTTCAAAGAAGAAAAAGAAGAGAGTGGGACGTGGTCAAGGTTCCGGTCACGGCGGTACTGCAACGCGCGGACATAAAGGACAAGGTTCTCGTTCCGGCTCGGGTGTTAAACGAAACTTTGAGGGTGGGCAGATGCCGTTGGTGCGACGTCTTCCGAAGTTCGGTTTCAATCCGGTGAATCGAGTAGAGTATGCAGTGGTAAACGTTGGTACGTTACAAAAGCTGGCAGAGTCGAAAAAAATTTCTGATGGAACAGTAACACCGGAAACCTTGTATGCGGTAGGTGCTGTGTCCAATAAAAAGCTGCCAATAAAAATTTTAGGTGATGGTGAGTTGAAAGTGAAGTTGAATGTCACCGCCCACAAGTTTAGTGCATCGGCGGTGGAAAAGATCACTGCAGCAGGCGGTTCGACAAAAGAACTTGTAGTTGCAACAACTGCTGCCTCACAACAATAAGTGTTCGCCAATGAGTAAGTTTACCGAAAGTTTCCGAAATATTTTTAAGATCGAAGAACTGCGGACGAGAATTTTGTTTACCGCAGGATTGCTGATCGTTGTCCGTATCGGTTCACACATTACGCTTCCGGGTGTTGATGCCAGCGTTCTTGCCGACGCAATGCGCAATCAAGCTAGCAACACACTGTTCGGCTTGTATGACTTGTTCGTGGGGGGAGCGTTTCACAACGCGGCCATTTTTGCGTTGGGTATTATGCCCTACATCAGCGCGTCGATTATACTCCAATTACTCGGAGCAGTTGTTCCCTTCTTTCAAAAATTACAGAAAGAAGGAGAAGCGGGACGAAAAAAGATTAATCAATACACACGGTACGGAACGGTTGTAATTTCGCTGTTGCAGGCCTGGGGTGTGAGTGTTCGGTTAGAAAGCTTAAACGCCAACGGTGTGCCGATTGTGCCGGTGGAAGTTCAGGGTGCTTTCTTTGCTTTCAGCACAATGATCTTTCTTACCGCAGGAACGATGTTTATGATGTGGCTTGGTGAACAAATTACCGAACGCGGCATTGGAAACGGTATTTCGTTGATCATTTTCATCGGCATTATTGCACGTTTTCCACATGCAGTGCTGGATGAACTTCAACTCGTAAGTTCTGGCGCCCGACCAATAATTATTGAATTGATTATTTGGGGTGCAATGGTATTGATCGTCGCCGGCGTAGTTATGGTTACGCAAGGCACGCGCCGCATTCCTGTGCAGTATGCAAAACGTGTGGTGGGGAGAAAGGTGTATGGCGGCGTAACACAATACATTCCGATGCGAGTAAACACAGCGGGTGTGATGCCGATTATCTTTGCTCAATCGATTATGTTTATTCCGAGCACTATACTGACATTCTTTCCCGAAAGTGAGTTTGTCGGTTCAATAGCCGGATATTTGGATTATACGTCGTTTACTTATTCGTTCTTCTACGGTTTAATGATTGTATTCTTCACCTATTTTTATACAGCTATTGCATTTAATCCCAACGACGTAGCGGATAATATGCAGAAGAACGGCGGGTTTATTCCCGGCATTCGTCCGGGCAAACATACCTCGGAGTTTATCGACAACATTTTAACGAAGATTACGTTGCCCGGCTCTATTTTTCTGGCAATCATCGCCATTTTGCCGGCGTTTATGGTGAAGTTTGGAATCACTTCAAGTTTTGCGTCGTTTTTTGGTGGTACTAGTTTACTAATTTCGGTAGGTGTTGCGCTCGATACTCTGCAACAAATTGAGTCGCACTTGCTGATGCGACACTACGACGGGTTTATGAAAAGCGGAAAAATTAAAGGGCGCATCGGGCGCTAATATGTTCTGATGGCAATTGTGATAAAATCGGAACAAGAAATAAACTTGATGCGCGAAAGTTGCCAGATTGTAGCTGATGTTATAAAACTGATCGGAACACAGATTGCACCCGGAGTAACGACACTACAGTTAGATACATTGGCAGAAGATTATATCAGAAGTTGTGGAGCGGAGCCGGCATTTAAGGGATATGGATTCGAAGCAAATAATCTCTTTCCGGGAACGCTTTGTGTTTCGATTGATAATGAAGTTGTGCATGGAATTCCTGGTAAGCGAGTGTTGCGTGAAGGAGAGATTGTTTCGGTTGATGTGGGGGTGAAGAAGAACGGATTTTATGGCGATGGTGCGTATACGTTTCCTGTGGGTGAAGTATCCGACGAAAAAAAGCGCCTGATGCGAGTGACAAAAGAAGCTCTTGATAAAGCTGTCGAGCAAGCAGTAGAGGGAAAAAGAATCGGTGATATTGCCTTTGCAGTGCAATCTCATGTGGAAGCCGCAGGATATTCGGTAGTTCGTGATTTAGTTGGACATGCAGTAGGAAGAGAATTGCATGAAGACCCACAGGTTCCCAACTATGGTAAACCGAACAAGGGTGTGGTATTGCGAGAAGGAATGACCCTGGCAATTGAACCGATGGTCAATATGGGATCGTATAGAGTGCGCACGGCGGCTGATCGATGGACTGTCGTGACAGAAGACGGAATGCCGTCTGCACATTATGAATATACGGTAGTAGTACGGAAACAGAAAGCTGAAATATTAACGGTCTATCATTGACATGTCCAAACAAGATGCAATAAAAGTTGATGGTGTTATTACGGAAACATTACCGAATGCATCGTTCCGTGTAAAACTCGACAACGGACATGAGATCCTTGCACATATTTCCGGCAAAATGAGAATGCACTACATTAAAATTCTTGTCGGAGATAAAGTAACGGTGGAACTGTCGCCGTACGATTTAACCAAAGGAAGGATTACGTACCGTTATAAATAATCGCGGTTCAAAAGTCGGCGCAGTAGCAAAACCGACAACAAACAATACAAGCAGGTAGGAAGATCATGAAAGTTCGTGCATCTGTTAAAAAAATTTGTGAAAACTGCAAAATCATCCGCCGTAAAGGCAAAGTGATGGTTATTTGCAAAAAGAATCCTAAACATAAACAACGTCAAGGTTAATAGCGTAGGAGAATAATCAGTGGCTCGTATTGCCGGAGTAGATTTACCCAAAAATAAGCGTTCAGTCATCGGTCTGACGTACATTTACGGTATTGGTCGTCGTACTGCAGAGGAAATTCTTGCCAAAGCAGGAATTGATGAGAACAAAAAAATCGGTGCGTTGAACGACGAAGAAATCAATAAAATCCGTACCATCATCCAAAGTGATTACAAAACCGAAGGCGCGCTTCGTGCCGAGGTGCAGATGAGCATCAAACGGTTGATGGACATCGGCTCCTACAGAGGTTTACGTCATCGGAAAGGATTGCCCGTTCGCGGTCAGCGTACACGGACCAATGCCCGTACAAGAAAAGGAAAACGGAAGACAGTGGCTGGCAAGAAGAAAGCAGTCGCTAAGAAATAATCAGTTTGAAAGGATGAACTGTGGCTAAACAACAAGCAGCCCCGACTACAGCGGCGAAAAAGAAGAAAAAAATTCATGTCGATGTCAATGGTAAAGCGTACATCAAAGCTACCTTTAACAATGTCATCGTAACCATTACCGATACGTACGGCAACACCATCTCGTGGTCGTCGGCGGGAAAAAACGGATTCAAAGGTTCGCGAAAGAACACACCATTTGCCGCCCAAGTGTCAGCGGAAGCAGCGGCAAAAGAAGCGTACGATCTTGGTCTTCGTAAAGTGGAAGTATTTGTGAAAGGTCCCGGTTCCGGACGTGAGGCGGCGATTCGTTCACTGCAAACGGCAGGACTTGAGGTCACCGTCATTCGCGATATTACGCCGATACCGCACAACGGGTGTCGCCCTCCAAAGCGAAGAAGAGTGTAAGAAGACACCTTCTGCCTGTTTGACCAGCGGTGGTCAATCCTTCGGGATGAGGCGGAAGATGTTTGTTTCATCATTGTTTAACAAAAGGAATATCACAACGAATGGCACGACAACTAGGTTCAGTGGTCAAGCAATCCCGTAAGTTGGGAGTTGCGCTCAGTAACAAAGCGAATAAATTTATGGAGCGCCGCCCGTATGGTCCCGGTCAGCATGGAAAAGGGAAGCGGGCAAAAGTTTCCGAGTACGGATTGCAGTTAAAAGAGAAGCAAAAAATGAAGTTCATCTACGGTGTTCTCGAACGTCAGTTCAGAAATTACTTCGAGAAAGCAACCGGTATGAAGGGAAAAACTGGTGACAACCTTGTAAAACTCCTCGAACAGCGGCTTGATAACGTCGTCTATCGGATGGGTTTTGCTCCCACACGACGCGCAGCACGACAACTGGTAACGCACGGGCATTTCAGAGTGAACAACCAAAAAGTGAACATTCCGTCGTTCCAACTTAAATCGGGGGATGTGGTCAGTGTGCGTGAAAAAAGCAAACAGCTCGACATCATTCATAACGCAATGAAACGCGTTAAAGATGCGTCGATGTATCCATGGGTCAGTCTTGACAAAGCGTCAATGTCCGGTACGTTTATTCGTGTACCGGAACGGGAAGAAATTCCGCTACTGGCAAACGAACAACTTGTTGTTCAGTTGTATTCGAAATAATTCATTGAATTTTTTACTTGGTGAGAACCAATTATGAGCACTACACAATTTCAAATGCCGGAAAGCGTACTGTTAGACGAAGCAACAGCTACCGCCACCTACGGTAAATTTATTGTTCAACCTTTAGAAAAAGGATACGGCGTTACCATTGGTAACGCGCTTCGCCGCGTGCTTCTCTCATCGCTTCCCGGTTATGCCATTACGGCGTTGAGAATCGAAGGGATCGTGCACGAGTTTACGACGCTCCCGGGCATTGTGGAAGATGTGTCCGATATGATTCTGAACCTGAAACAAGTTCGGTTAAAAGCAACGAACAAAAAAGTGGGCAAGGTTATCGTCCACTTGAAAGGTCCGGGAAAATTTACCGGCGAAGATATTCAAAAGGCAAGCCCGGAAGTAGAAATTCTGAATCCTGAAATTCAAATTGCAACATTAAATAAGGATGCCGACTTCGAAATTGAACTTCGTATCGGTCGCGGTAAAGGATATGTGACTGCGGACGAGAACAAATTACCTGATCAGCCAGTGGGGATGATTAGCATCGATTCGATCTTTACGCCGATCGTAAATGTTCGCTACAATGTCGAATCAACCCGTGTTGGCCAACAAACAGACTACGAACGGTTGACGCTGGAAGTAGAAACCGATGGTTCAATCCTTCCCAAAGAAGCAGTTGCCTATGCGGGCAAAGTGTTACGCGATCATATTCAACTCTTCATCAATTTTGATGCATCACAGGAAACGGAAAAAGAAGAGACCGAACGCGATGAGGAGATCTCCCGCATCCGCAAGATTTTAATGACACCGGTAGATGAATTGGAACTTTCTGTTCGTTCACACAATTGCCTGCGTGCGGCTGATATCAAAACGCTTGGCGATCTTGTCCGACGCGATGAAGCAGAACTCTTGAAATTTAGAAATTTCGGCAGAAAATCTCTGGCAGAATTGACCGCGATTGTGGAAGCGAACAATCTCACGTTTGGTATGGACGTTGACAAATATTTGAAAGACAGTGATTAAAGGATTAGCCCAATGATACATGCACGTAAAGGAAGAAAATTAAAACGAACAGCGAGTCATCGTAAAGCATTGTTGAGTTCACTTTCCATGTCGCTGTTGCGTCACAAGCGTATTAAGACGACATTAGCAAAGGCAAAAGAAACCCGCATGGTCGTTGAGAAGTTGATTACGCGTGCAAAGCGTGCAGTAGCGCTTGAAGGTAACGGTGCTGCAAAAAATGTTCATGCACGTCGCGAAATCGCAAAGTTCATTCACGATAAAAATGTTGTGAAACAACTGTTCAACGAAATTGCTCCGAAAGTTGCTCAGCGTCCCGGTGGTTATACTCGCGTGGTAAAGCTGGGCCAACGGCTGGGTGATGGCGCGCAGATGGCATTGCTGGAGCTTGTTGACTTCGGATATCAGGCGGAAGAAGCGGCTACACCGGTAAAGAAGAAACAAGACCGCCGTGCACGTGTGCATCAGAAGAAAAAGACAAAAACGGAAACACCGGCAGAAGCTACCGCCGGAAAAGCAACAGAAGAACAACAATAACATCTAGTAGAGATGGCATCGCTGCCGCTCTACGGTGATTGCAGGTTAAACTATTCAATTGGTTGTGTAGCGTATGAAAATTTCAACTGTTGATTTCGTCGTTGGCGTCGCAAATCTCAAACAGCTTCCAAAAACAAATCTTCCGGAAATCATTTTTATCGGTCGTTCCAACGTCGGTAAGTCGTCGTTGTTAAACAAACTTTGTAATAGGAAGAATATCGCGCGAGTCAGCGCTACCCCGGGCAAAACCCGAGAGTTGAACTATTACCTGATCAATAAAGAGCTCTATTTTGTTGATCTGCCGGGATACGGATACGCTAAAGTTGCCGAACACGTCAAAGCCGGTTGGACGCAGTTGATTGAAGAATTTTTTCATACCCGAAAACAAATTGCACTTGCAATTCAAATTGTTGACGCGCGGTTAGGACCAACCGAACTCGACAACACAATGATGGGATGGCTGGATTTCTATAAAGTTCCCTTCCTTCTAGTGCTGACTAAAGCGGACAAACTTCCCAAAAATAAACTCATCATCCAGCAAAACACTATTGGCGCTGAACTGAGCAAGTACAAATACCTCTCAGGAATTCAGCCGTTTTCGGCCGTAACAGGTGAAGGACGCATTGAACTGCTGAAAATCATCGAACGGCATATTGAGGAAAAAGAAAAACATTCTTCAAAAATCGTTACGTCAGCAGTTGCTTAATTGGCAAAGTAGTCCTAAACTGTACGTGCCCATAGTCCCTCTGTTTCTACCACTCTTTATTTCATAAGGAATATTCGTCATGAAGAAGCGATTATTTACACCCGGACCGACTCCGATACCAGAAACAGTGATGTTGAAAATGGCGGAGCCGATCATTCATCATCGTAATCCGGAATTCAATGAGGTTCTTACCCGCGTTAATAAAAATTTGAAGTACCTCTTTCAAACCGAACAACCGGTGTTGACACTTACTTCTTCCGGTACCGGCGGTGTTGAAGCGACATTTGTCAGTTTATTTTCGCCCGGCGATACCATTATATCATGCAACGGCGGAAAATTCGGCGAACGTTGGGTAAAGATGCCGAAAGCATTTGGAATGAATGTTGTTGAAATAAAAGTTGAATGGGGAAAAGTACCGACAGAAGAACAAATTCTTGCCGCCTTGAAAGCTCATCCGACGGCAAAAGCAGTGTACCTCGTACACAGCGAAACATCAACCGGCGCGGCTACCGATGTGAAAGCATTGGCAAAAGTAATTCGCGAACATTCATCTGCATTGGTGTGTGTTGATGGCATTACCGCCGTTGGTGCGCACGAATTGAGATTTGACGAATGGGGTATAGATGTTTGTGTAACCGGCTCGCAAAAAGGTCTGATGATTCCGCCTGGTTTGGCGTTTGTTGCGCTTAGCCAACGCGCCATTGCCGCAATGGAAACGTCGAAGATGCCGCGTTTTTATTTTGATTTGAAGAAAGCGCTGAAGTCGTACCAAGATAACGACACGCCGTGGACACCAGCCGTTTCACTTGTTATTGGTGTTGATGCGGCGCTGCAAAAAATAGTTGAAGAAGGAATTGAGAATGTGTGGGCTCGACATAAACGACTTGCGCAGGCCATTCGTGCAGGCGTTCAAGCTACAGGATTAAAATTGTTTTCAGAATTTCCATCGTACGCTGTAACTCCTGTTTGGGTTCCTGAAGGTGTGGAGTGGAAAAAGTTCAACAAAATTCTCAAAGGCAAATATGGTATTACCATTGCCGGTGGTCAGGATGAATACAAAGATAAAATTTTCCGCATTTCACACCTTGGCTACTACGATGAACTGGATATGATTACCATGATTGGAGCGTTGGAATTAACACTGAAAGAATGCGGATACAGTTTTGATCTCGGCGCCGGAGTGAAAGCGTTATTACAATCGTTAGCAACAAATTAAATGACAGGTCAGGCATTCGTGCCTGACCATTATTTTTTTAAACAACCCTCTCTCTTTTTTTATTTCACTGTTATGAAAATTCTCATTACCGACCCAATTGAACAAAGTTGCGTTGATATTCTTACGCGTGAAGGCTTTCAGGTAGATTTAAAACCAGGTCTTCCTCCCGAAGAGATCAAAAAGATCATCGGTGACTACGTTGCAATGATTGTACGAAGCGGAACAAAAGTTACCGCTGATATTATTGAGCATGCGAATGCTATGAAGGTTATTGGCAGAGCTGGAGCCGGCGTTGATAATATAGATTCAGCGGCCGCATCACGAAAGGGAATTATTGTGATGAACACTCCGGGCGGAAATACTATTTCAACGGCTGAACATACACTATCAATGATGATGGCACTTGCGCGCAATATCCCTCAGGCGCATGCAAGTTTGGTAGCGGGAAAGTGGGATCGGAAAAAATTTATGGGGACTGAATTGTTCGGCAAAACACTCGGTGTTATTGGATTGGGAAAAATTGGCGCTGAAGTTGCAATACGAGCGCAGGCATTCGGAATGACAACAATTGGGTACGATCCGGTGTTGAGCGCTGAGGTTGCATCCAAGATGAATGTGCAATTAGTTACGCTTGACGAAATTTATCGTCGGTCAGATTTCATCACTGTGCACACGCCGCTCAACAACGAAACTCGCGGTTTACTAAACAAAGAAACAATAGCAAAATGTAAAAAAGGAGTTCGTCTTATCAACTGTGCGCGTGGCGGTATTATAGATGAAGCGGCATTGCTGGAAGCGCTTGAGAGCGGACATGTTGCTGGTGCTGCACTTGATGTATATTCAGAAGAGCCGCCGAAAGATTTTACACTCATTCGGCATCCAAAAGTAGTTGCCACACCACATCTTGGCGCGTCAACAGAAGAAGCACAGGAAAAAGTAGCAATTCAAATTGCGCACCAGATTGCTGATGCACTAAAAGATCGTGGTATTGTGGGTGCAGTTAACGCATCGGCGTTGCAGGCGGGCATTCCTATTGAAATTAAACCATTCCTGCAACTGGCAGAAAAGTTGGGAATGCTTCAAGCGCAAGTGATGAATGGAAAACTCAAAGAGCTTTCAATTGAATTACGCGGCGAGCTTCTTCACAAATACTCCGAACTGTTGAAAGCTGGAGTGCTTCGCGGATTGCTTTCGAAATTAATTCAGATTCACGAGCCGATTAATTACATCAATGCGCCGGTAGTTGCCCAGTCGTTAGGCGTGCGAGTGAGCGAAAAGAAAGAAGCGGAAGCAGAAAATTATACCAACCTTTTGACAATTGCGTACAAAACTGATGAAGAAGAACGTTCATTTGCTGGAACGGTGTTTGGTGGAAAATATTTAAAGATTGTTCGTCTCGATAGATATTATCTTGAAGGTACACCCGAAGGAACATATCTCTATTATACAAACATCGATCGCCCTGGTATGCTGGCAAAAGTCGGCGCAATTCTTGCTGAAGCGAACATTAACATTGCCGGTTTGTCGCTGGGACGCACAGGTGTTGGCGAGCGTGCATTAACCGTTGTACAAGTGGATAATCCGATCCCTGATTCGGTGTTGAAAAAAGTGCAATCACTCGACGGGGTATTTCACGCGAAGGTGGTTGTGTTGTAAAAAGATTAATATTCTTCTTTTTATTAATTTGAGAACCAACAAAAAATCCCGCAGTGCGGGATTTTTTGTTGGTGGATTTCACTACGCTGAAGATTATAATGGAATGGTATAATAGTTTAGTGCACGGGTTGCTATATTGTTATTAGTGCAGTTAATAGCCGATTTTGACATTGGTTTGGGGCATACAGTGGTTATAAACTTTTTGTTAAGAAAAAAGTTGATTACTATTGACAATTGCATCCACTGTAATTATATTCTCGATGTATAATGATGTATTAATAATTAATGAAAGAATTATTATTATAGTTCATTGTTACACTCACCTTGGTACCAAAAAATACATTGACACTCCTCACTAAAGCATATAGTAAGCAATAGTTCAGTCTGACAATGGAGACCCCACTCATGAATATTGAACTACCAGCCAATTGTTGTTTATCATCAACGTCATTCAACTTGACAAAAAGATTTTTCTATTCTATCTTTTCCGAGCATTTAAATTCACAATATAACACAATAAGCATTTGCAGAAAGGAGTCTATCTACCACCGTAAGTTTGTTTCTCAACCTAATCACACCTAATTCACTAACATCATAGGAGGCTCTAATGTCGAAGTCACTTTTTTACACAACCATTTTTGGGTTGGTGCTTTGCTTGACCGTTGCGGAAGCAGGCAGTAAATCCACACAGTATGCCGGAAAATCTCCGCGTGCAGTGGATAAAGAAGGAGAAAATTCTGTTGTATTTAATGTACCGATGGATCAGCAGAGTGTTATTTTCTCTTATACTGCTGTTGATACAATGGCAAACGTGTATGGACCTGCAAACGTGTATGTGAACCCAATTGCATATGATCCCTACTCGAATGTTGTTGTGATTATTCATCGTAGTAAATCTACATATGCTACCGGAGGTTCGGGAGGTATATTCTATGCTTATTCAACCGATGGAGGAACAACGTGGACGAAGAGAGTAGGTCCATTGCAGGCAGGTTTAGTAAGTAATGGAGTTGGACGCTATCCCAGTATTTCACTGCATAACCCAGCATTAGCAAAATCGAAGGATAGTGTGCTGGTTCAATTCCAATTTCCGGTGTTAACAGGTGCGGGTGGTGGTTTTGGTGGAATGATTTACGGTACCGATCCCGGTGTAGGTGCAAACAGCCCATTGTCGGTTATCGACTCTGTTGATCAGCCGTGGTCATCAAGCATGGCATCGCCAACAATTTTGGGTGCTGATGAGTACTTGTTTGCGGCGCCAAACTACAGTGATGCCGGACATATTACCATTTTTAGGGCGGCTGATGGAGTGACCTTTACCGCCTCCAATCCTTCCCAACTCAGTGCGGCAAAAATTAAAGATGGTTTAATTGATGATGTGGCCGGTATTGTTTACCGTAACGGTGTTTATTATATCGGAGTGCGGGCACAATTTGTGGCGGCTCCTACCTCGGATACCGGTAGTTATACGCTCGGCATTTCAAAATCAACTGACAAAGGTGTAACATGGTCAGAGTTTGAAATCGTACCGTGGAAAGCACTTGTTCCGTCAAACTATGCATATAATATTTATGCAAATGATTTTGTTGTTGATGGAGCAGGAGGATATCATTGGCTCACAGTTGGTGTTGATACCACAGCAAATCCGGATCTGTGGAGCCTTTTCCATCTGTATAAAGCAAGCGGTGGAAGTTGGACAGCCAATAAAATTAAAGACCTTCCACCACATGAAAACTGGAGTTACGGTGCTTTGAGTCAGACGCTTACAGAAAACCAACTTTCTGTTTCGCAGGATGGAAATATCGTAGCGGCAAAGTGGATTGAAGATGGTCGCGGGGCAACGTATAAGGATTCGTTGCCGATTGCCGATGTATGGACGGCAACATGGAAAGCAGGTTCAGGGTGGTCAACACCTGTCAATCGTACCAATACTCCCGAAGTTAATGATCAGATTACGCACATTGCGCAATTTATGGCAAACGACGGGGTTGCCCATTTTATGCGTAACCAATCACCTACTATTGCAGGTAACAGTGGTACACTTGATGTTGGTGTAACAGTTGTCTACTATAGCAACGACAAACTTACTAGTGTACGTCGTGACGAAGGCGTAGTTGCAGGTACGTATGAATTGAATCAGAACTACCCGAATCCATTTAACCCAACGACAACTATCTCGTTTACACTTCCCAAAGCAGGTCAAACAACGTTGAAGGTGTATAATATGGTTGGACAAGAAGTTGCAACGTTGGTTAATGGCTATCAAACCGCAGGATTGTACTTTGTTGATTTTGATGCTTCCAAATTGGCATCTGGTATGTATCTTTACAGGTTGCAATCTGGTTCATTTGTAGAAACAAAGAAAATGTTATTGGTGAAGTGATCAATAATATTTTTCGTTGGACACTCTTTGTTGAGTGTCCAACGGCTATATTTTTATGCATTACATTATATTTCCCCACCAATTATTTTTAAGAGGTTTTGCCATGAAACAGAATCGTTTGTTGCTTGCCGTTTTTTGTGTGGCACTGGTTGTTTCAACAGCAAGTGCTGGTATAACCGGTAAACTTGCTGGAAAAGTGAAAGACAAAGAAACTGGTGAGCCATTAGTAGGAGCAAGTGTTGTTATACAGGGAACAACATTTGGCGCTGCGGCAGATGTCCAAGGAGAATTTTATATTTTGAATATTCCTTCAGGTACCTACACGGTAAGGATTTCTGCGATTGGATATCAGACGGTAGCATTCAATAATGTTCAAATCAGTGCAGACGTAACTACAAGGTTAGATGCCGAGCTGTCCTCATCAGCTGTTCAAGTAAGAGAAGTTATTGTGCAGGCGGAGCGTCCCTTGGTAGAAAAATCGGTGACTTCAACTGTCCGACGTCAAACTTCCCAAGAGATTCAAACGCTTCCGAGAGAAAATATACAAGGATTAGTTGCGTTAACCGTTGGGGTTGTCAATGGTGTGAACTTTAGAGGTAGTCGGAATACTGATAATGTTCTTCAAATAGATGGATTACAAGTTAACGATCCGCAAACTGGATTTACAGGCGGTATTTTTCCGACAGTCAGTAACCTTGCTGTTGAAGAAGTTCAAGTAATCACTGGAGGTTTTACTGCAGAATATGGTAATGCCCAAGGGGGTGTTATTAATACGATAACCAAGGAGGGAAGTACAGAAACGTATGAGGGGACATTCCGGTACAAACGTGATGTGGAGGATTTAAATGGTTCATCCGATAAGGGGTATAAATTGAATGGTTTGGGGCAGAACCTCTACGAATTTAGTTTTGGGGGTGGTATTCCAGTAGGTGCCCGAACAAGATTCTTTATGGCTGGTAAGTATGACTATCAAAAGTACCGAAGTAACACATATGCATTCAAGGATATTACGGGAAGAAATATCGGGAAACGTCCTCATGATCAGTACGCTGAGCGATCACTTAATGTAAAGTTGACAACAAATCCGACCGACAACATAAAACTTACATTTAGTGGATTTAGTGGTGGAGCTTTGTGGGAAAATTCATCATGGACTTGGTTGTACGGTGATTATCAACAACAACCGAGTTTTATGCAATTTAATAATCAATTCTTTGTACGTATGACTCATACACTTAGTAATGCGACTTTTTACGAAGTGACAGGGTCATATTTTTCTCAAGAATTTAATAGCGGTAAGAAAGACGAGACAAAAGATTACAACTTTTTATTTGATAGTTTCACGATGTATGGTATTGTTGATGCGAACGGAGATGGAATTATTGACCGATATGCACCAGCGGGTGAGAGCGGCTATGGAATAAATCCGCTTACTGGGCGAAGAGAGGGGCCTGCCTTTACGCAGGGCAATAGAAATCCGTACGGCGTTGTTGGAAGTGCTGCGGGTGTTATATCATTTGTAATGTTTGGTAATGATAGAACTCTGCAAAATCGTAGAGCAAAATATACTTCACTAGGTGGAAGTATATCAAGTCAAGTAGACAACAATAATCTCATTAAAACAGGGGCTGAAATAAAGTTGCACGATGTTTTTAGAGAATATAATAGCTTACCTTGGGATGCCAATCCGTTTGCAGATAGTTATCATTATAAACCAATTCAAGCGCATGCTTATGTACAGGATAAAATTGAATATCAAGGAATCGTGATAAACGCCGGTGTGCGGTTTGACTACTTAGATCCGAATGCAAAGAAAATTGCTGATCTGTTGAAACCGGGAAACCCTCCTCGCACCGTTGATGCCACAATTAAAACGCAAGTAAGTCCGCGGTTAGGTGTTTCGTTTCCACTAACAGAAAGATCAAAGTTCTCATTGAATTATGGTTGGTATATGCAGGAGCCGGTTTTAACACGTTTGTATGAATCTATTACAAGATATGATCTTTCACGTGGTAATCAGATTTTTGGAAATCCTGATCTTGCTCCTCAAAAAACAAAGGCGTTTGAAATTGGTTATGCCAATCAATTTTCAGATTTATTTGCATTGGATATAACGGCTTATTACAAGGATCTCTATAATATTGAGGGTGTCACGTTTGTGCCAGCTGTACCGAGTTCGTTTACTCTTTATTCAACGAGCGAGTATGGCAATTCACGAGGAGTGGAATTCACATTACGAAAACAGTTGGCAAATTATTGGCGGTCACAAATTTCGTATGCTTATTCCATTGCTAAGGGTACAGCATCAAGTGTAACGACTAACTATCAATTAGTAACAAATGGTCCGCCAGATCCCTATACCGGACAATCTCGTGTCTATCCATTGACCGATTATTATCTTGATTTTGACCGACGACATGTATTGAACTTTATTCTCGATTTTGTCATTGGAGATGGAGAAGGGCCAACAATTGGCGGGGTACATTTCTTGCAGAACTTGAATATCAATTTTACAACAGTATTCCAGACGGGTACACCTTATACCCGTATTGATTACTACGGACGCCAGGTCGGTGAGTATAATGGCTCTCGTCGTCCTTCCTTTACTCAAACCGATATGAGAATTAGTCGCGATATTCCTTTGTCTGCACTGTTTGGTCCTAGTTTTAAGAATCTGACGTTTACTTTATTTGCTGATATTACTAATCTCTTTAATAGAGTTAAGCCAGTTGATGTTTATGCCCGAACCGGAGTTGCCGACTATGACGGATTTATTGTTAGCACACCCAGTTCTACACCGTGGATAAAGGATGATCCGAAGAGTGTTGATGCTGCAGGTTTTCCGTTGTATAATGAAAACATCGACTTGGACAAAAATGGGCTAGTAGATCAATCAGAAAAATTGTACGGTATTAATAAGTTACGACAAGATTACTTTGACAGCAGAATCAACGGTGCATATCAACTTGCACGTCGTGTGTGGATCGGTGCTATTTTGAGATTCTAAAGTAATAGCATTGTAGAAAAATTTAACAACGGTTTTTTTATAGGAGAAGCATACATGAAAACCCCACGAAGTATCTACTATGTGGTTTTAATAGTATTGGTAATAACTATGGTTACTGGTGTAGTAGGTGGAACAAAGGAAAAAAGTAGCCCTGTAATGAAGAAAACGGCTGCTGTTTTTGAACAACGGTTGAGTCAAGCCAGTAACAATGAATTTTATATCAGCAACTATGGAATCTACGGTCATAATATAGCATCGGGTGGGGCTGGATGGTACTGGCCACGTCAGTCAGGCAGAGCATATATCTTTGGACAATCGATTTGGTTTGGTACGAAGAAAAAAGTTGGTAATGATACCCTCAAATTAGTGTCTGTTGGGTATAATCCTAACAGTGGCGCGGGATGGTTTGCTCCTGGTTCTGTGGAGGACGGACTTGCTACGTTAGAGGAGTCGGATCCTCGCTCGGCAAAATATTACATGTATATGGGAATTGACTTCTCATCAAAAGGAAAGAATGTTAAAAATTCTTCACTACCGGATTGGCCAATTCGTTGGAAAGATAAAACAAAACAACCTGGTAAGAACGGATATTTCGGTGAGTACATTTCTGACCCTGCTGAAAGATCTCTATACGAACCAGTTTTCATATCGCAGGAAGATATGTTTTGCATCTATAAAGATACAGATGTAAAGAGAAATCCTGAATATAAACCAGGTTCTGGATATCCAATTGGTCTGGAATTTCATCAAACAGTTTACTCATGGGGATTTGGACCATACAAAGATTTTGTATTTTTTGTATACAATGTTATTAATAAAAGTGGGGACACGCTCCGCGAATGTTATCTTGCACCAGCGGGAGATTCCGATATTGGTAATGCCACTAATGATCATAACGCATTTTATAGTGTTAATCCGTCACTTAATCTAGCATTTCAATTTACTGAAGATGAGGCTGGTTACACAGGTGTCATCGGTTTTGATTTTTTGGAAAGCCCAGTGGTAAAGACAAAAGAAGATTCTCTAATGGTTTATCAAAAAACAGGTGTTCAGAGAAGAGTAGGTGAGCAAATTGGTTTAACTACTTTCCGGAACTGGGTTATCGAAAATGATCCGCCGAATGGACCTGCTCGTTATGATTTTATGGCGGCAGGAGTACGTGATGGGGATAATGGTCCAGGAGATAAGAGATTGCTGATGGCAACGGGACCTTTTACAATGGCTCCCAATGATACAGCGCGTGTAGTTGTTTGTGCTCTTATTGCTCCTGGCAAAGGAAATCCCATACAAGGCGATGTGCAAACAAACGGTTACCTAGATTCATTAATCAATCTCGATATTTTTGCACAAAGCGTTTATGATAATAACTTTAATGCACCAAAACCACCAGATGCTGCAGTAGTTAAAGCCTATGGAATCAATAAAGGTGTGGTCGTAACTTGGGATACAACTGCTGAAGCTTCGGTTGATACACTATCAGGCGGTGAAGATTTTCTAGGATACCGTGTCTATCGTAGCAGGACACAAGCCGGCCCATGGAAATTGTTGGCTGATTTTTCAAAAAACTCTTCAAATTTTGCACATCAGTTTATTGATATTGGTTCAGATACTTCGACGGGATTGATCAACAATGTCGATTACTACTACTACGTTTCATCATATGATGAAGGCGACATTGTTCAAAATATTCCTTCATTGGAAACACCTTCGGTGCCCAACGTGAACACAGTAAGGGTTCAACCTTTAGGAGCTTTAGCGGGTAATGATGTTAAGGTAGGTTCATTCAATACTTCAAGCAATTTAGGATCAATTCGTAATGTCCGTATTGAAATAACCGATCAACAACGAATGAATCAATTGTTGTCTGGACATCCTATTACGATTACGATGCAGCCGTCTAACAGTGGTACGGCGTACTCTATTGGAATTACAGTGAAAGATACAGTAGGTAATTTCAGTTCATCGCTTACGTTCACTCCGGGATTAGAAGTCAATCCTGCTGAAGGAACATATGCAAATGACACCACTATCTTTGGTGTTTATCGTAGTGCACAATTATTCCATAGTTTTCGATTGGTGTTTGATTATTCTTTCATTCAACGAAAGAATAAATTTAAATATGACACAGCGACGGTAACAGTTGGTGATGCAAATGTAGCGCTCGTCAGATTGGGAACGTCAAAAACAGTGCTAGATTCAGTTGCACCGATTCCAGTTAATAGTCAGATTAATTTAGGAGAAGCAACATTTAGGGTAGAATTTCTGCCAGGAGGAGTTGAAAGGATGAAGATAAGACCTGCGGATACCGATTCCCAAAATGTTCCCTACTTATTACTCCGTATAACCAATTTGACAACCGGCGAAGTGTTAGTTGCTGATTCTGGTTCAGCAGATGCCCCATATGGTAAGTACTCACTTTCAACTCTCGTATACAAATCTACCAATGGAGTACGAAGCTGGATCGCAGAGAAGAATTGGACGAACAGGTACTATATTGCAACTGCATATTCGAACAATCCAAATGATACAGGTTTTTTTGCGCATAAATTGTCGTTAAATGGACAAACTATAGCAATAGATCCGTACTCTACAAGTGGATTTAAAAAGATTGGTATTGCACCGACTCAGTATAGTTGGCAACGGGTGCCAGTGAATCCAATTGTAAGAGATTTTGAAGTAGGTGATCAATTCACGGCCAAGTTTGTAGGAGGTATTGCTGGTACCAATGGTGCCTCAGCGTTACCATCTCCAGGTGCTCGGTTAAATGCTACTACATCGAGTGCGCAGGTAACAAAGTATACAAAGGAAATTCTTGATCAAATAAAGATTGTACCTAATCCGTATATTATTAGCCATATCAGCCAGGTTACCACTGATGTTCCCAAACTATATTTCAATCATCTGCCTCCGAAGTGTAAAATTCGCATCTTCAATATTGCAGGGGATTTGATCAGAACGATTGACCATAACAATGGCACCTCTCAGGAGGTATGGGATTTGTTGAGTGATGGACGGCAGAAAGTTGCAAGTCAATTGCTCATTGCTCATATTGAAACACCGGATGGTGCTTCCATTTTGAAAAAATTTGCTGTGGTAGTCGGTGGTTTTCGAACAATTGCTGATTAACATAGTATAAACTACGGAGGCTTGAAATGAAAAACTATCTTTTGAAAAAAATCGTAATAGTAATTGCTGCCAGCGGATTGTTTTCGCTAGCAGTATTTGCCCAAACGGGAACCACAGGTCAAAGTTTTCAAAAAGCAGGTAGTACAGGTTCACAATTTTTGAAAATTGGTGTAGGGGCTCGCGCAATGGCTATGGGTGGTGCGTTTGGCGGGCTAAGCAACGACATTACTGCACTATACTATAACCCTGCTGGTATCGCAAAATTAGAGGGCACTAATCTTGGTGTTGAGTATAACAGTTGGTTTGCTGATCTCAAACATAGTTATGCTGCTCTATCGTTTCCACTAATGTCGGATTACACTTTTGGTCTAAGCTTAGTGTTACTCGATGCAGGGAGCATTGAGATGACCACTATTGAACAACCAGAAGGTACAGGATCAACCTACAGCGTATCTGATCTTGCCGTAGGTTTTACATTGGCGGGTAGAATTACTGATCAATTTTCTTTCGGTTTAACATTGAAATATATTGAAAATACGATTCATGATCTCACAGCACGCAATTTTGCTTTTGATGCCGGTACGATCTACGAAGGAGCTATAAAGGGATTGCGAATTGGTTTTTCAATGACCAATCTAGGTGGCGAAGCTAGTTTTGAAGGCCAATCATTGTCTGTGCTTGTGTACAATCAAAGTGAATTGGAAGCAGGTATTAACAGACGACCTCTTGATGCTCAACTCAACAATACTCCATTCTCAATTCCTTTGGCGTTTCGTGCTGGCGTTTCCTACAATTTATTTGCAAACTCTGAAGATCAAAGCTTAATAGTTGCTGGTGATTTCATCCATTTGAATGACAATCCTGAAAAATTCAATGTCGGGACTGAATATGTTTGGAATAATTTAGTAGCGATTCGTGGTGGCTATCAATTCCGTTACAATGAACTTGGATTGACACTTGGAGGTGGAATTAATTTTGACACCGAATCGTTTAAGGGATCGTTTGATTATGCCTATGCCGACCTCGGTATTCTGGGATCTGCAAATCGAATTGGAGTTCGTTTAAGATTCTAACGTTGTCAGTATCTATTGTTTTTTGTATGTTGAACAGGTTATAGAGAATATCTCTCTATAACCTGTTTTTTTTAGATGATAAAAATACAGAAATGATAGCTTATTTAGTGGCATTCATGATAGATTTGGTATTTATTGTTGAATGGAGTAGCGGTGCTTTCCTCACTGCCACATCTTTGTCGCATTGTATTAATGGAAGACTGTTGGTTGTTGATCAGGCAAGCAACAATATTTTTGTCATGAATATTGACACGACCGCGTTTCAAAATACTCTTCAAATTGGTGGCCACGGCTGGGGCAATTATGAGTTCGATACTCCAACCGATGTTGCATCGTCGTTTCTTCTTGATATCTTTGTAACCGATTATAATAACAGGCGCATTCAACGATTCGACAAAAATTTAAATTACATCCAAACCTACGACGAGCAAACACTACCGTCATCAGTGGGACGTTTTCAGCCACGCGCTTGTGCGATATCGACACAGGGAGATTTATTTGTGGTGGAACTTGACGGAAAAAGAATTTTGAAGTTCGATAAACGTAATCAACTTGTTAAAGAATTCGGGACATTTACCGATGGCGCTGGAATGGTAACCGACCCAAAAGATATTGCCATTTCACAAGCGGATGAAGTCTTCGTTCTTGACAAATCGAAAATTATTGGATATGACATTTTTGGAAATTATCTCCGTACGCTACCGCTTCCTCAGGCTGAATGGAACAACATTCAAGTTTCCGGCAAACGACTACTCGCCACCAGTTCTGATTGTATTGCAATGTATTCACTCGACACCGACAAAATGACTATAGTAACGAGAGATTCAATTATTGGCATTCCCTCTCAAGAACAATTTGTAGATGCCACATTGTATGGCGAAAATCTCCTCGTTCTAACGGCATCCTCACTCCACTACTGTTCCCCGACGAAGTAAATATCTGGCTTCCGCGCTGATTCTTTTTTATATTCTTACAATTCAATTGTCTCATATTGTAAGAATCATTCTATGTCAGTAGAACTTCTTGCTCGTTTACAATTCGCTTTTACCGTAGCGTTTCATTACATCTTTCCACCGTTGAGCATAGGACTTGGTGTGCTATTGGTGATAATGGAAGGGATGTACCTGAAAACAAAAAACAAAATGTACGAGCAGATGACGAAGTTTTGGGTGAAGGTATTTGCTCTTACATTTGCAATGGGGGTTGCCACCGGCATTGTGATGGAATTTGAATTTGGGACAAATTGGGCTACATATTCCCGGTACGTCGGTGATGTCTTCGGTAGCGCGCTTGCTGCGGAAGGCATTTTTGCCTTCTTTCTCGAGTCGGGTTTTCTTGCTGTTCTGGTGTTTGGCTGGAATAAGGTTGGACCGAAGATGCATTTTTTTTCCACCTGTATGGTCTCACTCGGTTCAATGATGAGTGCCGTGTGGATTGTTGTAGCGAATTCGTGGATGCAAACGCCAGCCGGATTTCACATTGTGGGAGAAGGGATGAATGCGCGGGCAGAAATTACAGATTTTTGGGCAATGGTTTTTAATCCGTCGTCCGTTGTTCGACTTTCACACGTGATGAGTGGAGCATGGCTTGCCGGCGCTACGCTGGTGTTAAGTGTCAGTGCATATTATCTTCTCAAACAACGGCATCTAGATATTGCAAAATCCGCGATGAAAATTTCCATCGTACTTTTGGCGTTTGCATCGTTGTTTCAATTGTTTACCGGTCACCAAAGCGCCGTTGTTGTTAGCAAATATCAACCAGCAAAAATGGCGGCATTTGAAGCACACTACGATTCGTCTGCCGTTGCTCCATTTTATCTGTTTGGGTGGGTAAATGAAGAGCAAGAGGAGGTGCAGTTCGGCATAGCAGTGCCGAAAATGCTGTCATTTCTTATCCATGGAGATTTTAATACTCCGGTGACAGGTCTTCGTGCATTTAAGAAAGAAGATCGTCCTCCGGTGAACATTGTGTTTCAATTCTATCATCTCATGGTTGCTATTGGTATGGCGCTCATTGTGCTGAGTGTTGTGCTGGTATTTTTGTGGTGGCGAGGAAAACTGTTTACTTATCCGCTGGTTCTGAAAATTTCTGTTGCGTCAGTGCTTCTTCCGCAAATTGCCAATCAGGTTGGGTGGTTTGCCGCAGAGGTCGGTAGACAGCCGTGGATTGTGTATGGATTACTGCGCACGTCGGAAGCCTTCTCAAAAAATGTGAGCGAGGGTCAATTGTGGTTTTCGTTGATTCTCTTTTTTATTATTTACTCTCTGCTGTTTGCACTGTTCATTTTTCTATTGGATCAAAAAATAAAGCACGGGCCGGACGATACAACGGAGATTCCTTCGGAATACGAACATCAAAAGCAATTATTTGTATAGTGGATGCGGTTGGTTGAAGCGTTTGTGTTCTGCGAAATCCGTTGACCAAGCCGACATGAAAGAATATGGAATTCACAGGTCTTGATCTTAATCTTACATGGTACATCCTCATCGGGGCGTTATTGACTGGATACGCAATTCTCGATGGGTTTGATCTTGGTGTTGGTGCGCTTCATCTTCTTACAACAACTGACGAGGAGCGACGCATTATGATCAATTCCATCGGTCCGGTATGGGATGGAAACGAAGTGTGGCTTGTAACTGGCGGTGGCGCGCTGTTTGCGGCATTTCCAAAAGTATATGCAACGGTTTTCTCTGGATTCTATACCGCATTTATGTTGTTGCTGGCAATGCTAATTTTTCGTGCGGTGGCGATTGAATTCCGAAGTAAACAACCGATGCGTTGGTGGCGAACAATGTGGGATGTTGCATTCAGTTTTTCGAGTCTGCTCATTACGTTGTTAATGGGTATTGCACTCGGCAACGTCATTGTTGGCTTGCCGATTGGTGAATCTGGCGAGTTTACTGTAACAATTGCCGATCTGTTCAATCCGTACGCCGTGCTGGTTGGCATTACTACTGTTGCCTTGTTCATGATGCATGGGGCAATTTACGTTGTGATGAAGACCGAAGGTGCAATGCAGGAAAAAATCCGCGGATGGATAAACAACACAATTATCTTTTTTGTCATCTGTTATGTAACAACAACCATGGCCACACTTCTCTATATGCCGCACATGGCAGAGCCGTTTAAAGAACATCCCACATTGTTTCTGGTTGCATTGGCGGGGATGCTTGCTATAGCAAACATTCCTCGTGAAATTCATCACCGTCGTGAATTTTTCGCATTTCTTTCTTCGTGCGCGAGTATTGCTGCCCTCATGTCGCTGTTTGCTATCGGCATGTTTCCCAATATCGTAATGTCAAATATTTCGCCGGCTTATCATTTGACAATTTATAATGCGGCTTCATCGCAAAAAACATTGGCGATCATGCTCACCGTTGCCATCATCGGATTGCCGTTTGTACTGGCGTACACTGTTAGTATCTACTGGATTTTCAGAGGAAAAGTACGTTTGGATTCGATGAGTTATTAGTATATTGGAGTATGATATGGGTCTACTAACCGAGAAACAAATAGCTGCACGCATGAAAAAATTGAAGGGATGGAAGCGGAATGGCGCGCAAATTTACCGCACGGTAGTGAAAAAAAATTTTGTTGAAGCAATGGGCTTCGTACAATCAGTTGCACTGCTGGCGGAAAAAGCCGATCATCATCCTGATATTGATATTCGGTGGAACACAATTACCCTTGTGCTTTCCACTCACAGCGAAGGCGGACTCACACATAAAGATTTTGACCTCGCTGAACAAATTAATGCACTACGGTAAACTGTTTCTGAATTCCGGTTTTCAAGTCTGAAGTTTTTCACTTGAACCATGAATTCTGAACGGCTTTGAAAAAATTCTAAAACTATTTTGAAAGATTTATGGCAAGCGAACAACGCATCCAAAAATTGAAAGAGCTGCTGGAAAAAGATCCGAACGATTCTTTTTCCCGCTATGCGCTCGCGCTCGAATATATAGGTATGAGCGATCTGCAAACCGCAATCGATGAACTTGAACATCTGATACAAAGAGACCCAAAGTATCTTGCGGCGTACCATCAACTCGGACAGATTTATGGTAAACTTAACCGCACTCAGGAAGCCAAGCGGGTGTACCGCAAAGGGATAGACCTGGCGCAGGAACTTGGCGAAGAGAAAGAAGCAAAGGAAATGAGTGAAGAGTTGGAAGAACTTGAAGACGAATGGTAACTGGTTGCTATAACATAGTGTTTCAACATTCAGGTCTTTAGGGCGACTGCACGCTTGCTATATTCTTGATAAGTTGAACAATAACCGATACAATACTTGTACACAACATAAAGGACGCTTTGATGAAATTGCCCAAAGACCAGATTCTCGAAATCTTCAAAGAAACCAAAGCACTGCTTGAAGGTCATTTCATTCTCACCTCAGGCTTGCACAGCCCGCACTACTTTCAATGTGCAAAAGTGTTGCAGTATCCGAAATACCTTCATTTGCTGGCAGGCGATATTGCAAAGCATTTCGAGTACAGTGAAATTGAGTTGGTCATTTCTCCTGCAATAGGCGGCATTGTTGTCGGCACGGAAGTAGGCCGCATGCTGGGCGCCAGAACAATTTTTGCGGAACGTGAACAAGGAGTGATGAAACTTCGTCGTGGGTTTGAAATTAGAAAGGGAGAACGTGTGTTGGTAGTCGAAGATGTTGTGACCACCGGCGGTTCAGTGGAAGAAATTATTACATTGGTGAACGAAGCGGAGGCAAAACTTGTCGGTGTTGGTTGTATTGTTGACCGCAGTAACGGAAAAGCCCAGTTCAATTCGAAGTTTTATTCTGTCATTGAAATGGAAGTGCAAACCTTTCCCGCCGATGCAGTTCCCGATTGGCTTGCGGCGATTCCTGTTTCTAAACCTGGCAGCCGTGGTTTACAAGGGTAAGAACTAGATTGTTGATGAAAATTTCAATGATATAACCTGTGTTCATTTGTGTAGTACAAGCGTTTAGTCTATGATAGATACGATACTTGATCAGTTGCTAAAACTTTTCAATGGCAACACACTGCTGTATCACACTATTGTTGGCGCTCTCATTGCCATCCTCACGCTTCTTGCCGGTAAAGTTATCAAATTTCTCTTGGATACTGTTGGTAGAAAGATTATTTCGAAAACCGAAAACGACATTGACGATCAAATCCTCGATATTGTTCTTGAGCGAATTATTGCATTGTCAGGCATCTTCGGTTTATATCTGGGCATACAAGAACTGCGTCGCGGCATTAAGCATGATTCTTCTTCACTATTCACTTTTTTGGATTACTGCAATAATGCGTTGTACATCCTTACAGCAATTTTGCTCACCACTATTCTGGTAAAAATTTCCCGCACTATTATTACCAGTGCAGTTCACCGTATTGCAGTAAAGAACGATGAAGAGGAATTAGGAAAGACGCTTCCGCTTTTAATTAATCGCGTTGTAACATTTCTGATCATCGCTGTTGCCGCCATTATTGTATTGGATAAATTCGGACAGAACATTTCAAGCATTCTTGCCATTTTGGGTGCCGGTTCTCTCGCGTTGGGACTTGCAGCACAAGACACTATCTCAAATATGATTTCCGGATTTGTGATTATGATTGATCGTCCGTTTCGTGTAGGAGATAGAATTAAAATTCCAAGCGGTGAAATCGGCGATGTGTATGAAATAGGTTTACGCAGTACAAAGATTCTCGATTTCGAAAACAACCTGCTCATTGTTCCTAACAATGAACTTGTTAAAACCCGCATTATTAATTATGGCTATCCACAGAGCGAAATTCGTGTGACAGTGGAAATTTCCGTTGCGTATGGTTCGGATATTGACACGGTAAAAAGAATCATGCTCGATGCAGCGCGTTCACACCCCAGCGTGTTGAAAACACCTGAACCCGAAGCATACTTGATGAAACTTGCCGCATCATCATTAGACTTTTCTCTCTTTTGCCGGGTTGCGGATTTCAAATTGCAATTCAAAACTGCCGAAGAATTGCGTATTGCTATTTACAACGGACTGAATAACGCCGGCATCGAGATTCCATTTCCACAGCAGGTTGTCCATTACAAATACGACTCACATGCACTTCACACTCCTCTCGCGAGAAAAAAAGTATCGCGGAAAAATCGTTGACCTTACCGTTGACCGGCTTAGGTATGTTTCCGGTACGGAAACATATCGTGAAATTGTCGAACATCCGGGCGGTGCTGTCATTGTTCCATTGTTTGATAACAACGATCTGCTTCTCGTAAAACAATATCGTCACCCATTTGCGAAGGATGTGATTGAACTGCCTGCTGGCAAATTGGATGTTGGAGAGGATCCCCTGCATTGTGCGCAACGCGAATTGCAGGAAGAAACAGGATATGCTTCATCCGACTGGAACAAGCTTACCGCTATCTATACGACTCCGGGCTTTTGCAATGAAGTACTTCACCTTTTTGAAGCACGCAATATTCATTTGTCGGAACAAGGGCAGGCATTGGAAGAGGGGGAGGCGTCGATTCAATTGTTGCGTATACCTCTGCGTGACGCGTTGCTGATGATTGAACGTCAGGAAATTGTGGATGGTAAAACGATTGTCGGAATCTTGATGACGGCGCGACGACAGAACCTGTAACCTCGACCTTTAGCTCGAGTAGAGAAGCATTATCAACCATAGCTGTAACATAAATACTTCAACTGAGCATTTTTTGTAATATGACGGTAAACGAAATCATCCGTAAAAAAAGAGATGGCAATACTCTCGCTTCCGATGAAATGAAATTCATCATCAACGGTTACGTCAATGGCGCAGTGCCGGACTACCAAGTCGCCGCATTTCTCATGGCAGTATATTTCCGTGGGATGAATAAAGAAGAAACGGCAGAATTCACGAAGCTGATGCTTCACTCCGGTGATATTGTTGATCTTTCGCATATCCGAGGCGTCAAAGTAGATAAACACTCTACCGGTGGTGTGGGAGACAAAATATCATTACCGCTTGCTCCAATAGTTGCGGCGTGCGGTGTACCGGTTCCAATGATTAGCGGACGTGGACTTGGTCACACTGGCGGTACGCTCGATAAACTTGAATCAATTCCCGGCTTCAAAACAAATCTTTCCATAGATGAATACAAACACGTGATCGAAGAAATTGGTTTGGTGATGATTGGACAAACGAAAGAGATTGCTCCTGCCGATAAAAAAATGTACGCTCTTCGCGATGTTACCGCAACGGTGGAGTGTATTCCGCTGATTGCCGGAAGCATTATGAGCAAAAAACTAGCTGAAGGAATTGATGCGTTGGTATTAGATGTAAAGACTGGACGCGGCGCTTTTATGCAGTCGTACGAACAATCGGTGGAGCTTGCACAGGCATTGGTCGGCATTGGGACCTCATTTGGAAAAGAAACGCTTGCTTTTATTACCGACATGAATCAACCGCTGGGGTATGCTATTGGCAATTGGCTTGAAATGGTAGAGTCGGTGGAATGTTTACGCGGTCGCAATGTGCCTGATGTGATGGAATTGACATACGTTCTTGGAGGCGCAATGGTGATGTTGGGGAAAAAAGCAGAATCGCTTGCCGAAGGAATTGAACAGTGTAAAGAAGTAGTGAAAAACGGAAAAGCGTACGAAAAATTTTTGCAGTTGGTGAAACGTCAAGGAGGAGACATTTCATTCATACAACACCTCGAAAAATATCCGCAGTCAAAATACTCCGAACCAATCACCGCCTCAGCTTCGGGATTTATTAGCGCTATTGATTCATTGGAATTGGGATTTTCCGGCATCATGCTTGGTGCGGGACGAACAAAAGTTGATGATGTGATAGATCCCAAAGCAGGCATTGTGTTGAAGAAGAAAGTCGGCGATGCTGTAGAGCGGGGCGAGTTGCTAGCAGAACTATTTACAGACAAAAAAGAAATTCTTGAGCAAACAGTTCAACGCGTCAAGAATGCATTTACCATTACACCAACACCGCCGAAACACACTCCGTTGATCATTTCTGTTGTGGATAAAGAGGGGGTAAAGCCATTTGTAATGCCGAATTCCGTTTGGTGAGATAAAAAAAATCGCTGGGCAAAGCCCAGCGATGAGGTATTCCACGTTTTTCGCATAGCACTTTCCTACATTTTCGCAATCACAGCATCTCCGAATTCAGAACACTTTACTTCTTTTGCTCCTTCCATAAGACGAGCAAAGTCGTACGTAACAGTTTTCGAAGCGATCGCTCCATTCAATCCTTTGAGAATCAAATCAGCCGCCTCTGTCCAACCCATATAACGTAGCATCATTTCGCCGCTGAGGATGACAGAACCGGGATTGACTTTATCCAGATTGGCGTACTTTGGTGCAGTGCCATGTGTTGCTTCAAAAATAGCGTGCCCTGTAATGTAGTTGATGTTACCGCCAGGCGCAATGCCGATACCACCGACTTGTGCGGCAAGTGCATCGGAAAGATAATCGCCATTTAAATTCAATGTTGCAATAACGTCAAAATCCTCCGGTCTGGTGAGCACCTGTTGAAGAGTGATATCGGCAATCGCATCTTTAATCACAATACCGGCGCCCGGCTTTCCTTCCGGAATTTTGCACCATGGTCCGCCGTCAATTTCCACCGCCCCAAAATATTCTTTAGCAACTTGATAGCCCCAATCGCGGAATGCCCCTTCGGTAAATTTCATAATGTTTCCTTTGTGCACCAGGGTAACACTTTTGCGATTATTTTTAATTGCGTAACTAATGGCGCTGTGAATCAGTCGCGCACTGCCGGAGTAGCTCACCGGTTTAATGCCAATGCCAACGTTAACATCGCTCGGAAAATTTTGCGCGCCGACGGTGTTCCAGAAATCTTCTGCCCGTTGTTTGGTACCGAAACGGATTTTTTCAAAAAACTTTGGAAATTCTTTTTGAAGAAAATCCAAAATTTTTTGTGACTCGGGCGTGCCCCCTTTGAATTCAATGCCCGCATAAATATCTTCCGTGTTTTCGCGGAAGATCACCATATTCACTTTTTCGGGGTGTTTTATCGGAGAAGGAACGCCGGTAAACCATTGCACAGGGCGCAGACAGACATACAAATCAAGAATTTGACGAAGTGCAACATTCAGCGAACGAATTCCGCCGCCAACTGGTGTTGTTAACGGACCTTTGATGCCGACAAGATGTTCTTTGAATGCTTCTATGGTTTCATCCGGAAGCCACGTGCCGAATTTGTCGAACGATTTTTGTCCTGCAAATACCTCTTTCCATTCTATTTTTCGTTTGCCGTCATACGCTTTTTCTACTGCGGCATTGAACACGCGCACTGAAGCGCGCCAAATGTCAGGACCTGTTCCATCCCCTTCAATGAACGGAATAATCGGATTATCGGGGACGTTCAGTTTGCCGTTTTGAATAGTTATTTTTTCTGCCATGATATTTTTTCCTTTTGAAATGTGTAACGTGTTAAAAAGGAGGAACAATTGATTGCGGAACTATGCCATCGTATTCCCGCAGTTGTCAGTCTGATACGAAAAATACGCTATTGAATATTTGCTCTAATTTTGTCTGCAATATCTTTCATCGCCTGCGGACTGTCGTATGTTTTTAGGTTGCGATGAAATGAAATGCCGTCGCCTTTATATCGCGGTGTTACATGGATGTGAAAATGAAAGATCGATTGTCCGGCAACTTCGCCATTGTTAGCGAAAAAGTTGAATCCTTCCAGATTCAGCGCCTGAACAATTGCGCGTGCCACTTTTTGTGTTACCACCATTAATTCACCTAATTCCGCTTCGGGTACGTCGAGAAACGTTGGGTATTCCTTTTTGGGAATAATCAACGCGTGGCCGTAATGAATCGGCATGATATCGATGATGGAGATAACCCTCTCATTTTCATACAAAATTTCAGCAGGGATTTCTCTGTTGATAATTTTTGTAAATATTGTGCTCATAGGTATATCACTGGTTGTTGAACAATCAAAAAGTAGAAAAAGAAGTGGAGAATTTAAAGGAAAAAATCTCTATATTTCTGCACCATTACAATGAAATTAAACAACCTATTTGAGGACACTATGAAAAAACTTGTTATATGGGGACTGTTGATCATCAGTGCCGCATCACTTGCATTGATGGGATTTCAATGCTCCTCAGCCGAAATGACCAGTGCAAAGTTATACATCCAACGAAAAGAATATCAAAATGCAGAAGCGCAATTAGTGAAGGAAGTCGCGAAAAATCCGAAAAATGAAGAAGCGTGGTACCTGTTGGGCCAAGTGCGCGTTGAGTTGAAAGATTATCGAGGAATGAAGGATGCTTTTGTGAAAGCAAAAGAAGCAGGCGTGAAATTTAAAAAAGAAATCGAATCCCAAACGCTTGCAGTTTGGGGACGATTATTCAACGATGGTGTTGAATACATCAACAAAGCAGAAGACGCCGCTGGTTTTGACAAAGCCATTGAAGCATTTAAACTAGCGTCGTATGTAATGCCAGAAAGTTTGGCAAACCAACAAAATCTTGGTTTGGCGTATTATAGGAAAGGGGATTACGCTTCCGCTGTGGAACCATTGACTGTTGCCTTTGAACAAGGGAAATCAGTTCTTGCATGCAAAATTTTAAGCGGTATATACCTGCAAGCCGCTGATAAAGCAAAAATGGAATACACAGAAAAGAACCGCGATGCGATGGAGTTGAAGAAAAATCTTGATATGATTCGTGAGAAGATTAAAAGCGCTGATGTGAAATACTATATTGGTCAACCAACATCGGTAAAGCAAGAGACGAAAGGAAAAGGGAAAAATGCAAAAGTGGTGAAAGAAGAATGGACGTATGCACCGTATAATTTGGTGGTGACAATTGAAGATGATGTGGTGACAAAAGTTACGTACACGTCACCATTCACGCCGGCGATTGATGATTCCAAATTAATTGAAGCAAAGCAGGAATATGGCAAGGCGATCGAGGTATTGAAAAAAGGCATCGCCATGTTCCCCGATGATCAGGATATCTCCGAATCACTGATGAATGCATTCATAGGGGCAGAAAGGAATGATGAAGCCCGGGCGTTGATGCTTGAACGAGTGAAAAAATATCCCGATAGCAAATTTGATCATTACAATCTTGGTGTCTTTTATTTAAAAGAAAATAATTTTATGGATGCGGTTAATGAATTTAAAGAAGTTCTAAGGTTAGAGTATGTAGTATTGCCTGGTACTACTATGGATGAAGTTAAAAAACTTTATGGTGAGCCCAAAACTTCTTCTGAAATGGTTTATGACACTATGAAAACAACAGGCTTAGTATACGATAAAGCAACATTTTATTTTGTAAATGGTAGGATTGTAGGATCAACAAGGACAAGTGAAAATACATCTATAGGAAGTTCTGCGATATATAATCTGGCGGCGACATATGTCAACTGGGGCGTGACGGAACAAGAGCGAATCAAGAAAGAAGGAAAAGAAGGGGATAAATCGTATCAAGAGAAATTTAAGTTGGCAATTCCGTATCTTGAAAAAGTTGCAACTGAAAAACCGAACGACGTACAGATTTGGGAATTACTTGGCCAGGTGTATGCAAATCTTGGTGAAGGAGATAAGGCGAAAACAGCATATGAAAAAGCAGATGCAATTCGCCAAGGAAAGAATTAAACACATCACCATGCCGCAGCAGAATTGTTTTCTGCTGCGGCTTTTTTATTGTAAGGAAGCACTATGAACAACCAACAACCGCAGCAAGGTCAACAAATCAATATAGAACTGAATGAGAAAGAAGCAGAAGGCATCTACTCAAATCTCGCGATCATTACTCATTCTCCAGCGGAATTTGTTGTCGATTTCACGCGAATACTTCCCGGTGTGCCGAAAGCAAAAGTGCACGCGAGAATTGTGATGACGCCTCAGCACACTAAATTATTGCTCAATGCACTGAAAGATAATATTCACAAATATGAAGAGAAGTTTGGGGAGATTAAAATTTTAGGGGAGGATTTACCTAATCCGTCATTTGGATTTCAGATACCGAACAAAGAGGAAAAAATACATTAACACTGACGGACGTTGCAACAAAGTCCGTCTTTTGCGTCTTTTTTGCTTTTTATTAGAAATTTCTAATTTGTCGTGTACAATTGCGTTTTTGAATCAACAACAGTAACTTTCCTCACGAACACCCCGCAATCCGTTACTCAAATTTGGAGGTTTACATGCAAACGATCAATCGAAGCGGTAACAGCCGTTCGCTGTTAGCGGCCCTTCTGCTTTTGCTTCTGCCGTTTTCGTACCACTGTATCAAATCGCCTCTTGAACCCAAAGCACCATCATGGACAACGCAGTTGACAATTCCGCTGATTGACCGAACATATTATTTCAGTGACTTGATTGCGAAAGACTCTGCATTTACCACAGACGCAGGTGTTTTAGTGTATAAGCCGGCATCACTTAATAATGAGCCAACGCCAATTTCAATACCGGCTCTTGATCCTGTTGAAGCGTCTTTCACTCGTCAATTAGGACTTATTCCGATCACCTCCGTTACTATTCCGGGTATTAGTCTTTCATTTCAGGACTTAACTGGCCAATCGCCCCCCGGGCTTCCGTGGCCTGGACCAGAACTTTCGACTTCACAAAATAGAGAGCTTATTAGTGATACAGCATCATACGATTATCTTGTTTACGAAGAAGGTGTTATGACGCTGTCGATTACCAACACGTTCAATTTTGATGTAACCTTTGCGCCCGGTGGAATTCAACTTGTTGATACAACTGTTTCTCCCGAAGAGGTTATTGGAACGTTCAATATTGGATTGGTAACCAAGAATGGAGGAAACGCGACAGCGTCAATTTCATTAAACGGCAAACGGATGAGTTCCGTGTTACGGATGAGATTTCAGTTTCAGACTGTTGACTTAACCGGAAAAACTATTAATGCGAGTGGAAGGATTTCATCTGTTGTTTCAATTACCAAAGATGGAACCCCAGGAACCGAGCCAACGCTTTCGGAAGCAAAGATGAAATTGGTCAATGAATTCTATGTACCGGTCACAAATATACGAGATTCTGTTCAAACACTTTCCGATTCAATCTTTATCAAAAATGCAGAATTCAGTGGTGGTGAATTTAACATTGTTATCAATAATGGAATTCCCTTTGATGTTATTGTTGAATTCAAACTGCGGGAATTGGTACACAAGCAAACGAACCAATCCTTTAAGTTGCGCGATCCAATTACCGATATCCCTTCTGATTCGATAACAATTGTCGGAAAGCAAATCTATGATAAGCCCTATGAATTGAAAAATTATAGACTTGAAGCACGACGGCAAAGCGGCGCAACTGATACACTGACAAGTGGCTTACATTTTTCCTTAAGCATTAAAACGCTAGTGAGATCAAACATTAAACAAGTTATCAAAAAAACAGATTCTGTTTTTGTGCAAATTTTACCGAAGAAGATAGGAGGAATTACTCAACCATATCTTATCGATAATGTCCGTGGTAAAATTCCACCTACCCGGGTGAATATTGCAGAAGAAGTACCGGCAGGAATTGGTACATCTTCAGATAAATTTACTGCCGACAGCCTTAAGTTAGAAGGTGCAAAAATTGTGCTGAAGATTTTTACTAATAGTCTTTTTCCAACTGACTTAAAGTTTACCGTACAAGGGGTACTCGATGGGGTGCCGGGAAGTTCGCTTGCAACTCCTCCTGGCAATCGCCCGCCAACGAATGATCCCGATCCGACAAGTTATCGCATCTTTCCGGGAGATACAGCAAAAATTGTTTTTGATGATGCCCACCCCGATCCGAATGGAGTTACACTTAGTAAATTTCTTTCGAGTTTTGTTCAAGGAGGGAAATTCAAATTTCCTGATAAATTTATCGTGCAAGGAACAGCCGTTCTTGAGCCCACTGATGCCTACGCAAATGATTCAGTTGGTTATGTAAAAAATAATGACAGCGTTTATACATCGCTTGATTTTTCATTTCCACTGAAAGTTGGTATTATGAACGGTTCATACAAAGATACTGCCTCATTTACCGGTAATATTGAGGATACCTCTCAAATCAACTCAATCGTCGGTGGACGAGTGTTCTTTGATCTTCACAGTACCTTTCCTATTGGATTGGAAGTTCAATCGAAATTATTGAAGCCGAGCACTGCAGATTCTACGCAACCGAGTAAGATCGATCCGCCTGTACTAGTACTAGATACAATTCGTGTTGCAGGAGATGATTCGCCTAACCGTGCAGGGAAAAAATCATTTACATTCGTTTCTCTAACTGCCGATGAGGCGGCTAAGATTAGTCAAGCGGCGTTTACCGCCATCGATATTAAACTTGCCTCTGCTCTCAACGGCGGTTCAACACCTGTTGCCTTTCGGCCGAATGACAGCATTACAGTACGAACTTCGGCAAATATCAAGTTCAATGTAGATTTCGACCGTTTAGGCGGCGGAAAATAATCCACACGAAAAGAATAGGAGACAGAATATGAAAAAGAGATATCACAATTTATTACTTTCCCTCCTTCTCAGTGTGGTTCTGTTTTCCATGCTCAGTGCAGGGGGCGACAAGTTCTCACCACGTATTGTTGGAATGGGACGTACATTTACCGCATTATCTCGTGGACTTGATGCTGTTGGAACGAATCCGGCAAATCTTGCGCTCAACGATCGGGATGCGAGCTTTACCCTTAATATTATTCCCATTGGGTTCCAGATTGGAAGTGATTTGTTCAATTACAAAATTTACAATGATTACTTCACAGGAATTCCTGATCCGAATGATCCGAACAACAGAATCTCAAAACCGCTGAATGATAATGATAAGAAGGATATCCTCGGATTATTTCCCGAAGGTATTGCGCGCACACAAATGCGGTTTGAAACAGCACCTATTGGTATTTCACTACAAATAGGTGATTTTGGATTTGCTCTTGTACCTTCTCTTTTAACAGCTGTTAATCTCGATTTGTCAGAAGGATACATGAAGTTTGCACTCAACGGATTTGAGGAAGGAGGATCAACATATTCATTTAACGGGACAGCACTCAATTCTTCTGCCGTTGCTGAAGTAAATGCATCGTTTGCTTATATTCTTCCGCTAACATTGCCAAACATCGACGAGATTTCTGTCGGGGTTGGTGTGAAGTATCTACAGGGATTGGCATTTCTTGGCACTGATCGATATAACGCGACCATTGAAACAACCGGCGAAACCTATACTGATCCGAACACCGGCGAAACTGTATTCTTGCCACGTTCAGTACGAGGGAATTTTGATTTTCTTCAGTATTTCGCTCTCGATACAACTGACTTTAAACCCGTTGGTAGCGGAATGGGCTATGATATCGGCGTGAGTGCACTTCTGCTTAATGCAATTCGTGTCGGCGTAAGTGTGACAGATATTGGTTCTATTACATGGGATAAATACACGAAAGCAATCGAAGGGAACTCTCAGTTTGAACTAAAAGGTATCGGCGACAAAGATGGGCAAGATTCTCTTGCAAAAGCATTCAAAGGGAAAACGAAAGATACCACAGCGTTTGAATTTGATCTTCCCACCGCATTTCATCTTGGCGTAGAAATGCGAGTGGATGAAATTGTTGAAGCAATTCCGTTCCGCTGGACAGTAGCCGTGGACTTGCATTTAGGGCTGAATGAAGTTGCAGGAAACACGAAAATACCGCAGGTTGCGTTGGGTACAGAACTGGATCCTCTTGCCGGATGGTTACCGCTACGCACTGGTATTCTCATTGGTGGACGAGATCGCTTTTCATGGGCGGCAGGATTCGGCATTCACCTTGCAAATACCTTTGACCTTGATTTTGCTACGCAAAGTATTGCCATGCTTACCAATCCTAATAGTTTTAGAACAGGTTCAATTACTATGGGAATGAGATTACGTTTTTAGTAACTTGCAACGGAACCAGAAAAAAGAACATCCCCGAAAAAACTTCGGGGATGTTTATTTTGAAGCAGAGGGAAACCTTAATGCCTATTCTGTTGCTCAAAGAATGTATCTGCTCATTTCTTTGTTCTTTGCAATAGCCGACAATTTTGACTCAACCATCGCCTGCGTGATGGTGATTTTTTTCGTTTCAATATGATCCGGTGAGTTAAACAAAATATCGTCGAGAAGAGAGGTGAGAATAGTATGAAGCCGCCGTGCACCAATGTTTTCTACTTCTTCGTTGACTTGTGTAGCGATGCGTGCAATTGCTTTAATAGCGTCATTATCAAACGAAATTTCAATTCCCTCTGTCTTCAACAACTCGGTGTATTGTTTCAGTAGCGCATTTTGCGGAAGCGTGAGAATTTTAACAAAATCTTCCTCTGTCAAACTTTTTAGTTCAACGCGGATGGGAAATCGTCCCTGCAGTTCCGGAATCAAATCAGATGGTTTTGCGACATGAAAGGCTCCGGAGGCGATAAATAACACATGGTCGGTTTTTACCGGACCGTACTTTGTCGAAACAGTTGATCCTTCTACAATCGGTAGAAGGTCTCGTTGCACGCCTTCACGGGAAACATCAGGGCCGCCAGATGCGGCGCGATTGCCGGCAATTTTATCGACTTCATCAATGAAAACAATTCCTGAATTTTCCACGCGGCTGATTGCTTCTTTGATAACAGCCTCTTGATCAATCAATTTCTGCGCTTCTTCTTGAGTTAAAATTTTCTTTGCTTCTCCAATGGTGACTTTTCTCTTCTTCTGTCGTTTTGGAAGAATGCCGCCAAGCATTTCCTGAATATTGACCCCCATTTCTTCCAGATTGAAAGGCCCCATTACCTGCACTGCGGGAAGGTTATCGGTTGTTGTTTCAATTTCAATTACTCGCTCATCAAGATCGCCGGCGGAAATTTTTTCACGGAATCGTTCGCGAGTTTTCTCGTTTAATTCTTCTTCCGCGGTATCGGAAGTTTCATCAGAAGATTTCGCTTTTCTGACGGGAGGAATGACGATATCTAAAATTCTTTCAATTGCCTGTTGATGAGCTTTTTCTTCAACCTCTGCTGTTTTTTCTGCGCGTACCATTACCACCGCCAGTTCGGTTAAGTCGCGGATCATGGATTCAACATCGCGGCCCACGTACCCAACTTCAGTAAATTTTGATGCTTCAACTTTGATGAATGGCGCGTTGGCCAGTCGTGCAAGACGTCGCGCAATTTCAGTTTTTCCGACGCCGGTGGGACCGATCAAGATGATATTGTTCGGCATGATGTCTTCGCGTAAATGTTCTGGTACTTGCAGTCGTCGCCAGCGGTTACGAAGTGCAATAGCGACAGATTTTTTTGCCTCATGTTGTCCAATAATGTACTTGTCCAATTCCTTTACGATCTGTGTTGGAGTTAGTTCGTGTCCTGCTATTTGATCTTTTTCTTTTTTCGGAGTTTTTACCATTACAATTCCAAAATTGTGATGTGAGTATTGGTGTAGATGCAGATATCGGCGGCGGTTTTTAAGCTTTCTTCTACAATTTCTTTTGCCGATAGTTGAGTGTGTTTTACGAGCATGCGTGCGGCAGCAAGCGCATAACTACCGCCGGAACCAATGGCAATAATTCCGTCGTCGGGTACCACAACATCACCGGTTCCGGAAATTACAAAGGTGTTTTCTTTGTTTAGTACGCCAATCATCGCTTCCAGTCGCCGGAGGTATTTATCTGTGCGCCAATCTTTTGCCAAAGCGAGCGCCGAACGTTCGACATTGCCTTGATACATTTGCAGCTTTTCCTCAAACCGCTCCATTAATGCAAATGCATCGGCGGATGCGCCGGCAAATCCGACCAGCACGGAATTGTTGTGAAGCAGGTGAACTTTCTTTGTGCGGTGTTTCATCACCGTAGAACCGAGCGTTACTTGTCCGTCACTACCCATAGCGCACGCTCCGTTGCGCTGTAAGCCAATGATAGTGGTGGAATGGAACTGTTGAGTGTTCATTGTACTTTGTGGTTGTATTGAAATGAGAAAATATTAAACGATGTTATGAATAACCGACAACATTAAATTGCTCTTCGTAGCCGTGCTACAGGGATCATCATTGATTCACGGTACTTAGCAACGGTACGGCGGGCAATGTTGTAGCCTTTTTCTCGTAAGATGGCAGCAATTTCTTCATCACTCAATGGTTTTGATTTATCTTCGTTATTGAGAATTTCCCTAATACGTTCTTTCACCTCTTTGTTGGAAACATCTTCGCCGCTTTGTGTACTAATACCTTCGCTGAAGAAGTAGCGAAGTTCATACACGCCGAAATCAGTTTGCACATACTTACCGTTCACTACTCGGCTTATGGTAGAAATATCCATGTGAATCATTTCGGCAATGTCTTTGTAAATCAGCGGTTTCAATCCCTCACCCGTTTCAAAAAATTCACGCTGGCGTTCAACAATAGCGTGCATCACTTTCAACATCGTTTCACGTCGTTGGTAGATGGACGCAATGAACCACTTTGCAGCTTCAAATTTTTGTTTGAGGAACTGTTTAGTTTCATTGTTGGTCATTTTATTTCGCTTCGACATGAGTTCGCGGTAATTCCGGTTGATGCGGAGCGGTGGAATATTTTTATCATTCAACTGAATGATAAATTCGTTTTCATCTTTAGTGACGATGAAATCCGGCACGATATAGTTTTCCTGTGTGGTGATTGTCCCTTCCCCCGGCTTTGGATTGAGGTGTGCAATAAGTTCAAGTATTTTCTTTACCTCATCGAGCGAAATCATCATCAGCTTGGCGATCTGCTCATAGTGTTTTTTGGTGAATTCGTCGAAATACTTGGTGAGTAGTGTACGGGCACGTTCAACCAGCTGCGGGTCAGCCTTTGAAAATTCTAACTGCACCAGCAAACATTCTTGCAATGAGCGCGAACCAATACCCGGCGGATCAAGTCGCTGGATGATTTTCAGCACTTCTTCTACTTGAGCGGGTGTTAAGTGTAATTTGTGTGTAAGATTAATATCGTTGGTAATTGCTTCAATATCTCTATGCAGGTAGCCATCTTCATCTATATTACCGATTATTTCTTCTGCTACCAGCATTCCTACTTCGGTAACATCGGCAAGACGGAGTTGGTCGAGCAATTTTTCTGTTAGCGGTTCCGGAGCGGCTAGAGGGAATTCATCTTTATCTTCATCGTCGGTATTTTGCCGCTCTCCTTTTGGTGTGTATGATTCTTCATCGTTGAGAAAGTCTTCAAAGGTAAAATCATCATCTTTGCTGTCGGCCGTTTCTTCTGCTCCGTCAGTAGGCGTTGGCTCATCTTCAGCGTTTTGGCTTACATCAATTTCATCTTCAACGCCCTCTTCCAGCAGCGGATTGGCTTCGAGTTCTGTTTTAATTAACTGTTCCAGCGCAATAGTTGGTACTTGCAGCAGTTTCAGGTATTGAATCTGTTGCGGGGTTAATTTTTGTAGAAGACGCTGTTGTTGTGAAAGATGTAGCATATTAGTGTGAATCAGTATACGTCAATAAATCTTCTGTCCATTGTTTTCCGAATGCACGTTCGAGCGACTCGCGGACAAACTGTGCGGCAGAAATGTTTTCGGCTGTACCGCGTTTAAGCGCCGGCTCGCATTCGCTGAAGTACTGGTAGTGAATTTCTTTTCCGTCCGCACCAATACGAATGGGGAAAAGGTGGCAGGAGAGTGGCTTTCGCCACGACAATTTTTTCTCGAAGTATGCCCGTTCAAACGAGCATTTTGCAATATCTCCCTCATAATAAACGAAGACACATGCTTTTCCATCAACACACTGCGTAGCGTAGTTGCCGGGTATGCCGTCGATAAGTCCGTGTTGCTCAATAACGCGACGATGTTCGTTTGGTAGCGTCGGTTTGACGATAGGGTACGCATGTTTTATAAGGTCAACTTCATTGTCACGCAACGGCGCACCTCTTCCACCGGCAAACGTACAACACGCGCCTTTGCATTCGCGCAGGTCGCATGCAAATTTCGTTTCCACTACATTATCATGAACGGATATTTCGCCAATAACAAACATCGTGCCGTAAAAAGATACGAATTTTTTGAGGAAGGAGAAAGAAGTTGAGGGGGATTTATTCGTGAGAAGAATTTTATGTCAAGACGAAACTATACTTTCACGAACATTTTTCCTGCCATTTGTCTGACAAGTCCCTTGAATTCCAAGCTAAGCAAATTGACCAGCGTATCAGAAGAAGAAAGGTTGGATTGCTCCGAAATTGCATCAATATGCATCGGTTCGTTTGTTAACACATCAAATATTTTTTGTTCAAAAACTGAAAGTTGTGGCTGTTCAGTTTTTGGCCGTGTTGTTTTTATGATGGGTTGTAATGCGAAAGCCAGTTCTTCAAGAATATCATTAACCGATTGAACCAGTTTCGCTTCTCCGGTTTTAATTAACCTATTAGGACCGCTGCTTTTCTTTTCGGTAATATTGCCAGGAAGTGAAAACAATTCGCGATTTTGATCGAGCGTTGTTCGCGCAGTGATCATCGCCCCGCCATCTTCTTCGGATTCGATGATTAGTGTGCCGAGCGAAAGTCCGCTGATGATTCTGTTGCGACGAGGGAAGTTGCCGGGATCGGTTTTTGTTCCCATAAAAAATTCGGAAATCAATACGCCATGTTCTTCGATCAATTCAGCTAATTTTTTATTTTCTGGCGGATAGATGTGGTCTAGTGCACTTCCCATTACGGCAAGTGTGCGTCCCTTTGATTTTAGTGTGGCAGTGTGTGCAATCGTATCAATACCGCGAGCTAATCCGCTAACAATGGTGATGCCAAGTTCTGTTAATTCTGTTGCAAAACGCTCTGCCATTAACTTGCCGTACGATGAAGGATGACGAGTACCCACAATAGCAATTGAGTATTGATCGTTTTTTGAAAAATTTCCTTTGACGAATAAAAATACCGGCGGGTCATAAATTTTTTTAAGAAGCATAGGGTATTCATCGTCCCACAAGGTAATGATTCTTCCTTCTACTTTGTTGAGACGGGAGAGTTGGTCGTCGATAAATTCCCTATTTAATGGTGTGTGAACAATGGAAGAAGCAATTGCTTTGTCAATACCATCCACGTGAGTGAGTTCTTTTGGCGATGCGGATAACACTGCCGATGGTGTTTTGAAATGTGAAATAAGTGCGCGGAGACGGTTGTTTCCAACTTTTGGGAGGGAAGCGAGGTGAAGCAATTCATGAATGTTGAAACGGGATGTCATCAATTTTTCTGTGCAACATCGAGGCCATCTACTACAGCAACTATGATAGTGTGAACAGGCACGTCTTTCCTTTTCAATATCTGTTGAGCGCCGGCTCCTTCCTGAATGTAGAGTACTGTGTCTCCAATACCTGCATCTACCATATCCAATGCAAGAACATCTTTTCCGATAAACTTTCCATCAAGATCAATCGGCTGCACGATGAGCAATTTGTGTTGTTTCAGTGTTTCATTTTTTTGTGTTGAAACGATAGAGCCGGTAACTTTTCCAAGTGTCATAAGTATGTTGGTATATGATTGGTAGTATCAAAGTGTTACGAGTTATCAACTATCTCTTTTTTAAATTGTTCCACTAGTTTTGCTGCTTCTGCTTTTGTTTTGGCTTCGGCAATAATGCGGATGATCGGTTCGGTATTCGACTTTCTCAGATGTACCCACGATGAGGCGAAATCAATTTTCAGACCGTCATCAGTATTTGTTTTTGCTGTGGTGGAATATTTCTTGTTCACTTGATGAAGAATCGCATCCGGTTGGAGCGAGCCAAGGGCAATGGTATCTTTCACAATCTCATATTGTGGTAAACTCGCTTTCAATTCCGATGCTGTCCCGCCAAACTCAGTTAAAAATTGTAAAAATAATCCGACGCCAACAATAGCATCGCGACTGAGATGCACTTGCGGGAGTATGACTCCACCGCTCCCTTCGCCACCGATGACGGAACCGTGTTGTTTCATTTTGGTTGCAACATTGATTTCACCCACAGGCGTGCGATAGACTGTTGCACCAAATTCTAAAGCTACATCTTCAACAGCGCGGGTAGTTGAAAGATTGATAACGACAGAGTGATTGTTTCTGCCTAATCGTTGCTCTGCCTGTAGCACAAATTTTGTTGCGGAGACAATTGTGTATTCCTCAACGAACGGTGTTCCTTTTTCTGTGATGAGTACAAGTCTGTCGGAGTCAGGATCGATGGCGATACCAAGGTCAGCTTTTTCTGTAACAACCGCCTGTGAAAGTTCGGTGAGATTTTCAGGAAGTGGTTCTGGTGTATGTGCAAAAATTCCGCTGACATCGCAGTGAAGTTCGATAACATTGCAACCCAATTCCCGAAGTAGTCTCGGTACTATAACGCCGCCGGAAGCATTAACGCAGTCCACAACTACAGTAAATTTCTTTGAAGCGATTTTCTTTTTATCAATATATGGCAATGAGAGTATCGCATGTATATGTTCATTGATAAATTCAGGCTTTGTGTCGAGTTTCCCTTGTTTATTCCAGGTCTTGTAGTTGAAGTTACCCCGATCAGCGATTGACCAGAAGGCTTTATTTTCTTCTGCATTCAAAAACATGCCGCTAGAAGCGATAAACTTTAGTCCGTTCCATATTATTGGATTATGGCTGGCGGTAATGGCAATTCCTCCTGCGGTGCCCAAACGCTCTACTGCCAGACTTATCGTTGGAGTTGGACAAACTCCCAAATCAATAACATTGCAGCCCATTTGTAACAATGTTGAAGCGACAATATGTGCAATCGAACTGCCTGTAACTCGTCCATCCCGACCTATGATGATAGTTCCAAAGTTCGAATATTCGGCAAAGGCCGCTGTGTATTTTACCACCACTTCGGGAGTCAGCGATTCACCGACAATGCCGCGAATGCCCGAAATGCTGACCATTAATGACATAAATTTTTCCTCTAATCAGTTTGATAATTGAAAATAATAAAGGATAGCGCCAGAGGCAAGGAAACGTGACCGAACAATTTGCAATTGTTGCTCAGTTTGTTCATATTCTTGCAATCCATGTTAGAGTGAAAGGTTTACTATGAAAATAAAACGCATCGTTAAAGTTTTTGCGGTTGTGTTCGGTATTTTGTTCATTCTTATACAATTTGTTCAGCCAAACAGAGAAAATCCGCCAGTGGATTTAGCACAAACAATGCAGACCGAACTCAATGTTCCGCCGAATGTTGCATCGTTATTACGGCGAGGGTGTATGGATTGTCATTCCAATGAAACACACTGGCCATGGTATGCGTACGTGGCGCCTGTTTCGTGGCTGACGTCGTACGATGTAGCAGAAGGTAGAAAACACTTTAACATGTCGGAATGGGGAAAGTATAAATTTTCAAAAAAAGTGAACATCCTTGGCGGTATCAACAGCACTGTTAAAGAGAAAGAAATGCCACTTCCTAAATATATCTTACTGCATCCCGAAGCTGACTTTTCCGATGCGGAGCGAGATACACTATCAACCTGGGCTCGCTTGGCGGCGGAATCTTTTATGGGGGTAGAAGAAGAGTAACGAGTCTACATCACATGGAAGTTGGCTATGTGATGTATCGTACTGCTTTTTACCTCATGTTGTTATTAGTTGCAGTTGCAATTCTTATCTATTTTCCTTGAAATTAGGCAGTTTTACCCAGTACGTATTCTTGACAACAGAGTCAATTTTTACAATATTCTTGATTGAGAACCCGGAGCAAATCCATGAACCGTGTAATACGGCTTTTCGTGATAGTTGCAACTGGAGCATGTTTTTTCACTTCTTGTGGACCTTCACTTTCCGACATTACCATTTCGTTGATTGAACAAGGACGTAACGACGAGGCACTTGCCCGAATGCGTCGTGCGGTTGTTCTTGAACCTGACGAAGTTGAATACCACCGTCTCATGGGCATTGCGCTGTATAATAAAAAGCAATATGCAGATGCCATTAAAGTGTTCGATAAAGTTCTTAAAATGGATGATGAAGACGATCAGGCGGCATATTATTTAGCGGCGTGTTATGAAGCCAATAAAGACTACAACAAGGCAATTCAATACTACAGGTTATACAATGAATTAACCTTTTTCGGTGAATATCGAGAATTGGTTGAAACCCGTATCAAATTACTCTACCGTCAACAGATGGAACTCGAGGCACAACGTGCGTTGCAAATGGAAAAGCAACTCGATGTAGCAAAAATTCCCACCAACACGATAGCCATTTTATATTTTGAAAATAAAGGACAAAAGACAGAATTGAATCCGCTGCAAAAGGGACTGGCAGAAATGCTGATTACAGATCTGTCTAAAGTTAAATCCTTAAAGGTGGTCGAGCGTATTCGCCTGCAACAATTGATTGAAGAAATGAATCTTGGCGAAACTGAGCTAGTTGATCAAAAGACAGCGCCACGACTTGGGAAATTACTTGGCGCCTACCGTTTGGTGAAAGGTTCGTACTTTGAACTAACGGATAACAAAATGAACATTGACGCCTTTGTCGCAAAAACGCGAACCGGGGAACTGGACGTTTCGACAAATATTACCGGCAATATGCAGGAATTTTTCCGACTTGAAAAAGAACTTGTCTTTAAAATTATCAAAGAAATGAATATTAAAATTACGGACGAAGAACGCGAAGCAATTCTAGAAGTACCGACGGAAAACTTTTTTGCATTTCTTCAGTATGCGCGTGGATTGGATTACGAAGACAGAGGAATGTACACTCAAGCCTTTGAAGCATATTCACGAGCGGCCGCAGCTGACCCGAACTTTATTCAAGCCAAGACGAACGCATCATCTGCCAAAAAATCTGAACAACTCGTAGGAACAACGTCGTCTCAATCTTCAAATCAACAAACACAAACTCAAGAGGGTCAAAATCAGTCAAAAGAAGGGACTGGAATAACGACAAAATCTTCTGCTTCTGGTTTAGGATCACCGTCGCTGGTTCCCTCGAGCAATCCTATGAATCGTCCCGGAGGTGGAAATATTGGAGACAGACTAAATAATTTAATAGGCAATATTAACAATAATCTTAATCCTGGTACAGGTAATCAAAATCAACCACCGCCGGCAGCTCTTCCGCGCAAATTACCTGAACCGCCATCTCCACCAAGTAGATGAGTATGAAGTATGCGCTTTCAATACTAATTTTTACAGCTACGCTCGCGTATTCTCAGACCGCCACTATCACGCCACTGGGGCCGGAAGGGGGAATAATTTCTCATTTAGAAGGTTCAACTGACGATAGTGTAGTAATTGCTGTTGTCGGAGAACATGAATTGTACCGTTCTCTGGATGGTGGTAATACTTGGATGAAAATTGAAATTTCACCGTTACAGTCAGAACAGCTTACGATCAATGGGATAACGTTTCATCCATCATCCTCTAACATTATTCTTCTCCCAACTTCTCAGGGACTTTTCCGCAGTACGGACAAAGGTGAAACGTGGTCTGCAGTAACAGAACCGTTGATACCATCACCAACATTATCGGTGAAATATGTACCAGGCATTCCAGGGGTATTGTTTGGTTCGGATTTTAACGGGGTGCTTCGCTCGACTGACGATGGAAAGACTTGGCAACCGATGAAGGATAATGTGTACTTTGGAAATCGGTTTATTGGGCATGTAGCAATTCATCCTAAAGATACCACTCTTGCTTCGTTGCGAGTTGTTGCAACAACAGGGTTTGGTGATACTACGGGAGTTTTCTTTTCCAGCAATGGGGGCATTACATGGGTTCCACTTATCAACGGTTTACCGTCTGGTGAAGCACGAAAAATATATACCGTGGTAATGGATTCTACTGGCTTGTTGGAAAGAGACTATAGGATTCTTATCGGAACGGCGGATGGAGTGTATGCCATTCAATCAAATTTGTTTGGAAACATCTGGCAGCAGGTAAAAATGAGCAATGTACAAATTCCGGTTGGAATAGTGACTGATGGTGTGTTGGTGTATGAAAAATACGATACCACTACCAGTGAGCATAAATTTAATTTGTACGTTGCCTCCAATAGCTCTGCATACGATAGACCTCCAAAACCATACACTGTCAATAACGGCGTCTTCCGTGTCGGTTCACCGTTGTTAGGACTTTTTCCACCTCCGGTTACACGTGTGTTTAACGAAGTGTGTGATGTGAGCAGTATCTTTGTTCCCATCCAATCGAATAAACAAAAAATTTACCTTGGTACATCCAATGGCATTTTTATCAGCACCGATGGGGGGGTAAGTTGGCAGCAGAAGAATAAGGGCATTCAACAATGCGGTATAAGGAATGTTGTATCATTGCAACAAATTGGCGGTACGTCGGTTCATTTTGCCGGAGTGCATGGAGGTGGAGTATACAGATTTTCAGATGAAGGAGGGTCGGTACTCTGGACATCAGTGAATAGCGGTTTAACCAACCCATACGTTACGTCGGTGATGAAGGATCCTCAGCGAAATATTTTGTATGCGGCGTCGGCATATACTATTTATCGTTCGACAAATTTTGGGCTGTCATGGATTCCAATCTTTACGCCGGATACAGTGAACATCTTAAATGCAAATGTCAACCAAACTAGATATAGTGAATTCACTCTACGTATCTCACCGAAAAATCCCGATATGCTCATGTTCTACTCCAATGTATATGGTCTAAAACTCAGTACTAACGGTGGTGCTGATTGGCAAGATGTATCGTTTCCCTCTATGGGTGATTCGGTGTTTATCCCAGAAAATATTGAGTTTGATCCAATTGATGAACAAACAATTTATTTTACAGGAAGAGGAATTTATAAGTCAACAAACAAGGGGGTTACGTGGGGCTCTATTTCATCGAATCTGCCGCAACAAGGCATTGAGATGTTGAGTCCAACCATCAATCCGGACAATAATCAAGAAATGTTTCTTGCAACAGTTTTTAGTCAAACTGATGGTGATGCTTTCAGACTCTTTAAAACAACGAACGGCGGATTGAGTTGGGACTCATTGAACCAGCGATTACCTGTATATGATATTGAATATGACCGCTACGATAGAAAACGCTTACTTGCTGTAGGTCCCGGTGGAATTTTTGGTACAAAGGACGGCGGTGCGAATTGGAGTATACTATCGCCTCCTTCACCACAGAATCCATTTTATCTGCTCGGTTCTCATGCAAAGGATGCCAACGTTTATTACTCTGGAAGTGATAGAGGAGTGTGGAAAATTCAGATTGAAGATCGTCCACAACTCGAATCTGATTCGCTTTACTACTTTGGAAGTCTTCTTTTAGGAAACGATACAACAATTTCCATCACTGTTAGCAATAAACGTGGTTTGCGCAATGTTCTTGTGTACTTTGCCAGTTTAAGCGATACGAACAATTTCAAATATCTCGGTCCCTCAATGTTTACTCTTGCCGAAGGAGATACCACTGCCTTCTTCGTTCAGTATAAACCTCAGGTAGCAGGGCTTCGTTCGGCGGTGCTTCGCTTCATTTCATCGGATCCGTCTGTTGGCGTTTTGCAGATTCAACTTCGCGGCCATTCGTTTGAACGATACGCATTCGAAAAATTTGCGTATGATTTTGGTTCAGTCACGGTAGGCGATGATTCCGTTGTAACGTTTGATATTGATAACAGATTCGGTTTGCATTCAATTCAGGTTAGCTATATCGGCAACACAGATACACTTTCGTTCAAGTATGAAGGGAATAAAACATTTACCATTGATACCGGTGCATCTGTTTCCCTGCCTGTTCGTTTTACGCCGAAATCGGCTGGACAAAAACAGGCCTTTATGGCATTCACAACTTCCGATACAAGGTTTCCAAATGTAGTCATACGATTTCAAGGAACCGGTGTTGTTAAAAATTTTACCAGGAGACGTGTATTGCTGGATACGACTCTTGGATTTGTATCACCTGATGGCTTGTCGCTTTCGGAATATTACAAACTGTGGAAGTTGAGTCTTGAGCGCGCAGAAATTAACGTCGATTTTCAAAAAATGCATCCTTTGGCAAACTACAATGCAGTTGTGTACGTACAGCCACCCACAACTCTCCCTCAACGTACTATTGATTCACTACAAAAATTTATTATGAACGGCGGAACAGTTGTGGTTGTTGGTGAACAGGGAGCAATATCACATACAGCATTCAATACGTTTCTGCATGATTCCACATGGGCAAGATTGAATATAAAAACAGGCATTCAGTTTAATGGAGATTTGGTCTGGGACGAAACACAAAAAGATTCTCTGTTATCGGGGTATGTTGTTGCACGTCCAGTGTCGAAAAATGCCTTGACTTACAAAATCGACAGCGTTGTGTTGATGACGCCGGGAAGTTTAAAAGTTGATACCACCGTACTGAATGTTGTTCCTTTGCTTTCAGCAGCAGCGCCAACATTATTTGCTACAAAAGATACAGTAACAAAGAAAATTTCGTCGGCTACAATTGCCGCATACTCACTTGTCGGTAAAGGAAAAATCATCGCCATCAGTGATTATGATATCTGGTGGAACGGCGACCGTGAAGATACAACAAAACCGTACGGTATTTTTGGCGGACAAAATCTGAGATTTGCACTGAACATTTTTGGCCTTGTTGATAATCTCGCGGCGCGTTTGCCGCAGCCAACTCCACAGGAGGCATACCAATTAATCAGCATTCCGTACACTTTTGCTGATTCTTCAGTGGTAACGTTGTTTAAAGATCTCGGTCCGCCGAACGAAGTCGTGTGGCGTATGTTTGGAAAATGGGATGAGAAGAAAGGTACTTATGGGGAATTTCCGAAGGATTTTAAGACGATTCGACGTGGCGAAGGATATTGGTTAATTACGAAAGTTCCGACTACAATCAATTTTGGTACGACTGAAGTTAAAGGGAGTGAAGAAGATTTTACCATCGTTCTTCGTCCCGGTTACAATATGATCGGTAATCCGTTCCCGTATGAAGTCAGTTGGGCAAATTCGTTCAAAGAAGATAGCGTGGAAAATATTCTCTGGTTTTATGACGGCAAGTTCGATACAACGACATCAACCATGTTGCCGTTTAAAGGATACTTTGTGAAAAACAGAGGGAAAACAGAAAAGCTTGTCAGAATCAGTTCTGAACCAATAACAACAACCGCCAGTTTGTCTAAAGATGAGCCTATTGCTCGACTTGAACCGAACGAATGGAAACTTCAAATTTCTGCCGTATCCAAAAAATCTTCCGACGTTCATAACTATGTTGGCATGTTAGAAAGCGCCGCCAATGGTGTTGATCAATTTGATTTTTCTGAACCACCTGCCTCTCCCACGGATTATCTTTCGTTAGCCATTCGTGGTAATTCAGAAAAACTTGCTGCAGACTACAGGGCAATTTCCCGCAATGGTCAATTTTGGGATATTGCACTTGCTTCTGGAATTGCCAACACACCAGTTACTCTTTCGCTCAACAAAATCGGAACATTTCCTTCCGACTTTAAAATTTTTATTCTCGATAAAAAGAAAGAACGAGTGTACGATGTTACTCAATCGCTTTCACATACGTTTACGTTGGAAAAGAAAGAGTACGGAAGAGAATTGCGATTAATTATCGGCACGCAAAAATTTGTAGAAGCCAATACCAACGGAATACCGGTTGTTCCGCTTGATTATACTTTGTATCAAAATTATCCTAATCCGTTCAATCTCTCAACTTCAATTCGGTACAGTATTGCTCATAGTTCGGATGTGAAGCTCGAAATATTCAATATGTTAGGACAGAGAGTGAAATTGTTAGTACACGAGTTCCAGCAAATAGGTACCTATGTAGTCGAATGGGATGGCACTGATGATGGCGGCAACATTGTTGCCACTGGGGTGTATTACTACAGATTAGAAGCAATTTCTAATGATGGTTCGCCAAAGTTTATAAATGTAAAAAAGATGACTCTTATCAAGTAGTCGCGATACGTGATGAACAATACAACATTTCAACGACGTAGTTTTCATATTTGGATAGTTCTGGTATGTGGAGCAGTGGTGTGGAATATCCTTGTCGCTCAGATAGCAAATCCGGGATACAATGATAAGTCGTTGTTCCGTGGAGCCGCGGGAATTACCACTGGTGCCGTTCAACAAAGTTATACATTGAACAAGTATGGTACGGTAGCGCAACAATCGGCTCCATTGTCAATTGCAATACCGCTCGCGAACAGAATGCTGTTTACGATAGCAAGTTCTGCAGGCATGTCGAAAGCAGATACGTCGAAATTACAGGGAATTGCTGATACTCGAGTGTCGCTGTCATATGCGTTGCCCGGTGATAAATTTTGGATGACTATAGGTGCAAGTTTGCCGACAGGAAAAACAAAATTAACAAGCAGTGAATTGGAAACATCTACAAAAATTTCTCAAACAGCACTTGGGTTGCGTATTCCGATTTTTGGACAAGGTTTGAACGTTAATGGCGGAGTGGCGTATGCGTCGGCATTGACGCGGCGATTGGTTTTTGGGCTTGGACTATCGTATGCGTACAGAGGAAACTACGAACCGATTAACACGACCACGATCAGTTATGACCCCGGTGAGGAAATATCGGTTAATGTTGGCATTGATTTCATTACGTATTCAAAAGTGGCACGATTATCGGTAGATCTTTCCACTGCTTATTCATTTGAAGATCGATTGAATGACAAAAAAATTTTTCACGCTGGACCCAGAGCCATTTTCTTGGGAGTGTATTCATTGAAAACGGGAACATTTACTCATCAGCTGACAGCACGGGTTCGTTACCGACAACAGAATACCTATATTACAGATTCTGTGTCAACAACATACGATGCCGGCGTGCAGGTTGAAGGACAATATTCGTTAACACATCAGTTGAATGAATGGCTTGTAGCCAGTGCAGTTGGCGAAGTAAAATATTACACGCCTGATCAATTATTGATCTCCGGACAACTGGTTGAATCTGGAAATGCAGAAATTGGATCAGTAGGAGGAGATCTCCTCTTCCTGGTATCGGATGTTGTATCGCCAACACTTGGCGTGCGCTACGCAATAGGTAATATTACCATTGACGACATCAGTTATGAATTGACCGGTTTTGAAGTCAATATTGGTTTACGAGTTTCTTTTTGAACAATGTTACATTAACAATAATAATCCGGAAGGATACCTCTATGAAGTACAATTATACCACGTTTGGTGCTGTTGCGCTGAGTGCTGTTCTTCTATGCGGCGTTGTCGCAGTACAGTCAGCACTTGCCGGTAATCCAAAGACAATCGCGGTGTTGTATTTTGAAAATAACAGCGTGGTCGATAAAGACAAACTCGATCCGCTCAAAAAAGGCCTTGCCGACATGATGATCACTGAGATGTCGAAGATTAAAGGAATCAAAGTTGTCGAGCGTCAACGTATTCAAGCGATCATCGAGGAGTTAAACTTGAACGAGACCGACATGGTGGATAAAGCTACGACGCAGAAAATGGGAAAACTGCTTGGCGCTCAAGTGATGCTATTCGGCGGATTTTCCAATCTGTTTAACGACAAACTCCGGATCGATGTTCGTATCATTAGAACGGAAACCGGCGAAACCTTGAAAGCAGAAGAAGAAACCGGCGAGCTGGATGAGTTCCTCACCATGCTACAATCGTTGGTCAAGAAAATTGCGAACGATCTTGAAGTGCAGTTGTCTTCTGACGATGAAGACCGGCTTGAAGCAACGAGAGATGGCAATTTTAACGGCTACGTAACATATGCCAAAGCGCTCGAATTTGAGGATCAAGGGAAGAGATTAGAAAAGCAGGGCAAAAAATCGGAAGCCAAAGCGGCATTTGAAAATGCAAAATCGCTGTACCAAAAAGCATGGGACGAATCTGACGGCTATGAACCCGCCAAGCAGAAGATGGAAGAAATGGCAGCGCTGATTTCGAAATTGAAATAAAAAACATAAAGAGGAGAAGAATTATGAAACGCATTCTTTCGTTACTCGTAATCTGTTCGCTGCTTGCGGTACCTTTACTGCCGATGATGATGCTGGCGCAGGAGATGCCGCGAGTAATGGTCATTGTTGATGAGAAGATAGATGATAAAGATGTTACCGCACGAAAAGTTTCCGGTAAATTAGAAAAGGCGCTGCTCGATAAAGGATACCGCATTGTCGATGCACGGCAATTCGAACAAGTGCGCGCTCGTGATCTTGCACTGAGCGATTTGAATCCGACCAAAGCGAAAGAACTTGGACGCCGCTATGGCGCTGAGTTGATTATTGCCGGTGGGGCGCAGACGCAATTTGGTGGTGAACGTGAAACCTACGGCATTAAAACCAATGAATATACTGCCGATGGTGAAGTAAAACTGATTATTACCGATACTGGGGAAATTCTTGCGGTTGCCAGCGCCAGCTCTAAAAAGTCTGCACAAGGAAAAGCACAGGCAGCATCGAAATCGCTGGAAGATATCGGTGATATGTTGGCGGCAGAGTTGATGACCAAACTCGATGCGAAGATGAAGGAAATGAAAGAAAAACCAATTATTGTTGAGTTGATAGTGCAGGGGATCAACGACGCATCATTGATGAAGATTGAATCAGAACTGCCGCAGAAGATTTCGATGATTCAAAGCATGAAACTTCGCTATATGGAAGGAGATGCGGCGTCATTCGATGTGAAAATGAAAGGGACACTTGATGATCTTCGTCGCGCCTTCTCCGGAATGCAGGAATATGCTGTTGTTGGCGCATCTGGTAACCGGTTAGATGTTTCAACGAAAGTGAGTGGCATTAAAAAAGCAAGCGCCATTCTTTCCAGTGCACTTGATATTACTGAGTTTAAAGTGGAAAACATCTTTCCTGCCCAGTACGCCTATTATGCAAAAAATCCTATTGGCGCTGTAACACTGGAAAACACCGGAAAAGTTGATGTCAAAAACATCAAAGCAAAAATTTTTATTCCCAACTACATGTCATTTGCTTCAGAACAGACAATTCCGCTACTCAAGGCAGGAGAGAAGAAATCGTTTGATGTTTCTGCTACGTTGGACAAAGATAAATTACAAACAGTAACTGAAAATACTATTGCCCAGGTAAAAATTGAAATTGCATTCAACCAGGGTGGAGAGGAGAAAGTTCGCAGCATTACCAAACCGGTTACCATCTATAGCAAAAATTCCATTAGTTGGAGCCGCCCGAATCATGTTGGTGCATTTGTAACCTCTAAGGATGTTGCGGTGGAAAATTTCTCTCGCAATGTTGTTGGCAATGTGAAATTCGATCCTGCTTTGTATCCTAATGCTTCACGTAACATGGTGAACGCCATGAAAATTTGGGATGCTGTGCGGGCATTCTCTATCAGTTATGTTACTGATCCGTGGGTGGTAGCCGAAGGCGATGTGCTTGACGAGATTCAATTTCCTCGACAAACGCTGGCAAAGAAAGCAGGCGATTGCGACGACAGTTCTATTCTCCTTGCCGCCTGTCTTGAAAATCTTGGCATACGTACCAAATTAATCGGTACGTCGGATCATATTTTCATCATGTTTGATACCGGCGTGAACAAGAAGAATGCATCGCGTGTTAGTTTGAATGAACGTGACTATATTATTTTAGACAACACAGTGTGGATTCCGCTTGAAACAACAGTTATCAATAAGCCGTTTGCTGAAGCGTGGCGTATGGGCGCTGATGGCTATTATAAAACCGTTGATGCGAATGGCAAACTTGATATTATTGATGTGCGAAAAGCATGGGAAGTTTCTCCGCCAAGCAATCTGGCCGGCGATGAGAAAGTAGCCGCAACGCCATCATCCGAAGAGATTGAAAAACTGCTTGCAGCAGATGCTCAAAACCTCAAGCGTTTGAATGAAGACATGCTCAATCAAAAAGTAGTATCTCTGAAGAGTCAGAACAACGAAAAAGCATCCAACGAAGCGGCGATGTTGCTGGCTAATGCGGGAAAGTATGATGAGGCAATTGCATTGCTAACGTCATACAAATCGGCTTCTTCGCAAAACAATCTCGGCAATATTTATCTGCTGAAAGGAGACTCAGTCAATGCATACAAAAATTACACAGCCGCGATGAAGTTAGATGGAAAAGACGGCGGCATCAATCTCAATTTGGGATTGCTGAAATATCTTGGAGGTGACCATGAAGGGACCATTGCATCGTTTGCCGATGCCGTGTCCAAATTTCCACCGCAGGAACAAGCATACGCTGAGTTGGGTATCGACAATATTGTTGCAGAATTAGGACAAACTCGTGCTGCCGAACGCAATACCGTTGTTGATAAAGGCGAATTGCAAAGTTTGCTCTTCAGTGCATTGCAGGATCTGCAGGCGCGGAAAGAAGCACGCACTGTCAGCCGTCAGGTACGCCGAGGAGAGAATAAATTCGTCTTCGGCGGCCGTCGTGGCATCGATCCAACAGCGTTGGCGAATATCAAAGATTTCCTCTACTGGAAAATATAATGAACGCTGCCACAGAATGAAGAGATATTTGATTGATATGTCTCCAAAATATCGTTGGATAAAATGAATAATTTTTTGCAAGTTACCCTCCACAACGGAGGGTAACTTGTTTTTGGACCTCTCAATCCACCACCAACACACGGATGTGTTATGAACAAACAACTTGTGAAATCCTTCGTCGGCATTCTGTTTGCACTTGTTTCTGTTGCGCTAGCTTCATGGCTTTTCCAGTTTGAATTTTTCCAATCTCTTGAACGCAAAGCGTACGATGCTATGATGATTGCGCGAGGCGAGCGCGAACATACGAACAATGTTGTTATCGTCAAGATTGACGAATACACCATGAAAGAACTTGATTACCCTATTCCGCGCGACAAGTACGGAACGTTGCTGGCAATTCTCGCCCAAAGTGGCGCTGTGGCAATCGGCGTTGACGATATTTTCCCGACAGTAAAACAAGATAGCATCTCGCTGGCTCAGAATGCGCAATTCCTGTTGTTTCACAACTACGCTCCTAATGTGTATCATGCTATTGGTCCGTTTGTTCCGTCAGACGACAATGGCGGAGAGGTAAGATCAATTGATAAGGAAGCGTATCAGACTTTGCACCAACACTCTATTCCCACGCATGGGATGCATTTTCCCTTTCCGCGCGCAACGTACATAGACGAGCGACCGTTTGATTCGCTCGCGCAATTAGCCGCCGGTGTTGGGCATATTTTGCTTCAACCGGATCCGATTGACGGCATTATTCGGTCGGTTCCGTTCTTTGTAGAGTTTGCTGGAGATTACTATCCAACATTCGGTGCTGCACTGGCATTTGCTGCCGCACAAGTTGATCTTCAGAAGATTACAGTTGAAGAAACACCGTTGGGTTTACTTGTACGTGCAGGGCAGTTAGAAATACCACTGGATCAGGATGGATATTTGCAGGTTGATTACGCTGGCCCGAATGATCTGTTTAAGCAAATTTCTTTTCAGGAAGTGTTAGACGCATTCGTGAAACAAGATAAATCTACGCTCTCTATTTTCAATGGGGCGATCGTCATTATCGGACCGACGGCTCGTTCTATCGGCGATCATAATGCGACACCTCTTGCCGAAATTTCCCCCAACTGTTTTGTTCATGCAAACGTTTATGACCAAATTATGATGGGACGATACATTACACAGGTGCCGTTTGCGGCGCAGTTGACATTGGTTATTATTATGGCGCTTATTGTTAGTATTGCCGCGATTTTGTTGAAACTGCGCTGGAGTGTACCGATCGGAGTGTTGTTAATTGCGGGGTATTTGTGGTTTGCATTTACAGCATTCGAGAATACGGGGGAAACCTATGCGTTGGTTCAGCCGCTCTTTGCGTTGTTCTTCTGTTATGCTTCAGCAATGAGTTACACTGCTGCCACTGAAGGACGGCAAAAAGCGCAAATTAAGGGACTCTTTGAGCGCTATGTTGATAAAGCGGTGGTTCAGCAAATTATCGATAATCCATCGTTGGTAAAATTAGGCGGCGAAGAAAGAGAAATCTCTACCATGTTTGCCGATATTGAAGGTTTTACGTCCATGGCGGAGAAAATGGGTCCACAAAATACCGTCAGTATGCTCAACTCATATTTGACAGAAATGAGCAATGTGATTATTCAAGAGTACGGAACGATAGACAAATATATTGGTGATTCTATTATGGCGTTTTGGGGTGCACCGTTGGATGATCCAGACCATGCGTACCATGCCTGTAAAGCCGCACTGGATATGCAAAGGAAACTTCTTGCGCTACACACGAAATGGATTCACTACGGCAGACCGGTAGTGAATCAGCGTATTGGTATCAATACAGGGAAAGCCGTGGTAGGAAATATGGGAGCCGAAGCGCGGTTGAATTACACAGCAGTCGGCGATGCTGTGAATCTTGCTTCGCGTCTTGAAGGGGTGAATAAAGAATATGGAACACGGCTGTTGATGAGCGAACATACATACCGTAAAGTGCATGATAAAATACTATCCCGTGAAATGGACTTGGTTGTTGTTGTTGGTAAAACCGAACCCATCCGCATTTACGAATTGATTGCACTCGCTGAAGAAGTACAAACCGACGCCACGAAACGTTTTCTTGAATATTACCACAACGGACTTGAGGCATACAAAAAACGCGCGTGGAAAAGCGCTATTGATCAATTCCAGCAGGCGCTCACAATTCGTAAGGACGATATTGTTTCCAACCTTTATATTCAGCGTTCAATGCTCTTTTTAGACAATCCACCGCCAGACGATTGGAACGGTGTGTTTGTGATGACCAAGAAATAACACAACTCTTGCATGCCATCCGATTGTTAAAGCAACCGGATGGCGAATTATTGCGAAAAAAGAACCTTTTATTTGTCTTTCTTCCTAAAATTTCTCTTGGTTTCAGGGCGGTCGTATATTATATTAGTGTTGTTTTCGGCTCAAAAAGGCCAAAAATTCGCTAAAAACGGCAAATTTTCAAACAACCCTGAGCATCGTCTTTGGATAATTCGCTCTTTCGAATTTTACTTTATCTATTTGTTTCAACGTTAAGCCCCAACCTTCTATTTTCTCAACAGCTCTTCTATGAAAACGGGTCTCCTTCGCATCCGGACATCCTTGGCTATACTTCTTCCACTCGTTCTATTATAGACTTAACAGGAGAGTGGGAATACACTCTCGATAACGGTGCCACATGGCAAAAAGTGAAAATTCCTTCAGCTGCTTCGTTTGAAGGTACAATCACCTTCAGAAAAAAATTTTTTGTTTCATCCGACTTAATTTCGCGCAGTGCATTTTCATTTGTTTCGTACGGAATGAATTGTCACGCCGAAATTTTTATCAACGAAACATTTGTCGGGAAGCATGAAGGGGGATACACATCGTTTGAACTCTCGATTCCGGATAATCTTATTCAGATTGGTGGGGAGAATGTTATTCGTGTAGTGGTTGATAACAGATTAGATTACCGCACAACTTTTCCTCCGCGTGCGCAGGTGAACAGCTGGAAAAATTATGGCGGGATAACACGAGATATCTTTATCGTTGCAACACCGCGGGTATGGATTAGCAGCACTGATATTTCTGTAGAAGCAATTGAACCAAAAGCAACTCGTTTATTGATTTCGGCAACACTTTCCGCAAAGGAACTACATCAAGTACCACAATTGAGCGCAAAGACACTTCAACTTGCTGCCGAAGTGGTTGAACTCAATTCGGGTATTGTTGTTGGAAAGCACATAGCAACCCCAGTAATAGTGGAATCGAATCGTGAAGTCAGGAATAATCTGTCCATCTCGATCCAAAATATAAAATTGTGGAGTCCCGAAACACCGGAATTATATGCGGTGAGAGTTTCATTGATTGCATCTGAAGGAAGAAAAGATTCATTGATTGATGAAACTTCAATCACAACAGGCATTCGTACATTCGTGAAAGAAAAAAATATGCTGTTGTTGAACGGTGCGCCCGTGGTGCTGCGGGGTGTCGTGTGGATTGAAGATTCGGAAAAACACGGAAGTGCGTTGACGTATGAAGAGATGGAGAAAGATGTTGCGTTGATAAAAAATCTTGGTGCTAATGCTGTTCGTGTAGCATTTAACCCGCCGCATCCGTTTTTCACTACACTATGCGATAAATACGGATTGTTTGTGTTCCAGGAAATTCCGAACATCGGAATTCCAGGATCACTTACCGATGATGAACAGTACCGTGTGCTGATGGAACAACGCCTTCAGGAAATGATCAAACGCGACAAACATCATCCAAGCGTTATTGCCTGGGGGCTTGGGGAAATGTTATCGGATAGCGAACGGCGTGATGGGAATGTGATTGGTCATTTACATCAAATAGCAAAATCTCTCGATGATAGATTGACGTACGCATTCATCAATAGCCTCTTCAACAATCAGCATCTTCCGTCAGATATTGTTGCGCTGAATTTTGTAGTACAGGATGTAAAAACATTTCGCACGATGTTGGCCGATATGAAGCAGGCATATACCAAGCAGGCACTTGTTGTTACGGCGTACGGTAAATCAGTTGAACAAGGAAACCGCAATGGGTATAGCGATCCGAATTCACAAGAAGCCCAGGCGCGATTTATTCATCAACGGTATGTGATTATCAGAGAAGCAGGCATTGCCGGCAGTATGATTTTTTCATTCAATGATTTTCGAAGTGATCGGCCGATTCTCGGCGTGAAACCGCATGATGTTCACCTTCGCACCACCGGTATTGTAGAATTAGATAGAAGCAAAAAGGTGGCGTATGATTTGGTTCATTCTCTCTTTCATGACCAAAAAATTTCAGCGCTCCAAGTCGGCACCTACGTTCCGCCAACGCCGTATGTGTATGTTGTTTCCGGAATAGGTTTATTGTTGACAGTTGCGTGGTTGTGGAATGGGAACCGCCGGTTTCGTGAAAGTACACGGCGCGCCATTATCAACTCATATAATTTCTTTGCCGATATTCGCGATCAATTCACTCTTCCGCTTTTCCATACCACAGTAACTGCATTGATTATTTCGGTAACTTGCGGAATTGTTTTCTCAAGTCTGCTACACCATTTCCGATCAAATACGATGCTTGATTACGTGTTGTCGTACTTCCTGCCGGACGAAATCAAAAGAGTCATTATCGTTATGGCATGGAATCCGCTGTTAGGTATTGGCTATTTTTCTGCCGGTGTGTTGATCTGGTTCCTTGTGCTGACAGTGCTCATTCAATTGTTCTCAAAACTAGCGCGGGTAAAGATTCGTCTCTTCCATTCATACTCTATCGCTGTGTGGACATCATTACCGTGGACATTTTTCATTCCAATAACAATGATTCTCTACCGTGTGCTGCAAAGTGAGCCATATGTTCCGTGGATCTTGGGACTTGTGGCTGTGATGTCGCTGTGGGTCGTGCTCCGAACGCTGAAAGGTATTTCGGTAATTTACAACATCTACCGTCCCAAAATGTATATGTATGGGTTTGCAGTTCTACTGGTTTTCTGTGTGGGAACATATTTCTATCTCGACTATACCATTGCCGTTACCGCGTATGCCGAATATTTTGTAACGTCAATTCTTCCATCAATCAATTAACGGCTCATGTATTTATCGAAACTGGAAATATTCGGTTTTAAATCGTTTGCCAACAAAGTAAACCTGGCATTTGATGCCGGATTAACAGCGATTGTTGGTCCTAACGGTTGCGGCAAAACGAACGTCGTTGATGCAATTCGATGGGCATTGGGTGAACAAAAACCGAGTCGATTGCGAAGCGATAAGATGGAAGATGTAATTTTCAACGGAACAAAAAGCCGCAAGCCGCTTGGGATGGCTGAAGTTTCGTTGACGATTGAAAACACGAAAGGGATTCTTCCCTCTGAATATAAAGAGGTAACCATCACGCGGCGCGTGTACCGGTCCGGCGAGAGTGAGTATTACTTAAACAAAACGCTCTGTCGATTGAAGGATATTAAAGATCTCTTTATGGATACCGGAATGGGTTCAGATGCGTATTCGGTGATTGAATTAAAAATGATTGAATCCATTTTGAGCGATAAAGCAGATGAACGACGAAGATTATTTGAAGAAGCGGCGGGTGTTACCAAGTATAAAGTCAGACGCAAAGAAACATTTACCAAGCTTGACCACGTGCAGCAGGATTTAAACCGCGTGAATGATATTGTGAAAGAAGTGCAGAAGGCGGTCAATTCATTGGAGCGACAAGCCAATAAGGCAGAACAGTTCAACAAACTTTCGGCAGAGTTACGTGAAAAAGAAATCATTCTGCTTGAGCGTGAGTATGCACACCTCATCGGCTCCATTGGACCGTTGAAAGAAAAGCTATCTACAGCGGTTGATGAAAAACAAAAAATCAGCGACGAACTCACCTCAGAAGAGAATCTGCTCGATCAACTGCGGAGCGAACTTTCTGACCTCGAACAAAAATTGAACGAGGTACAAATTGAACAAAACAACCAACAGCAGAAGATTAACCTGACGCAGCAAGCGCGCGTCAAGGCATCCGAACGAACTGTTTCTCTGGAAGAAGCTATTTCACGCTACGAAAAAGAGAAAACCGAACTGCAGGAGCAATTACAAGAATTGGAACGCCACGCCGAAGAATTAAAGCGTTCCATTGAGCAAACACATAAACTCGTTACCGATGCAACACAGCGCTACATTGTAAAGAAGGAAGAACTTGACAATTTCACGCTTCAGGTTGAGGAAAAGAAAAATGAAGTAAAAGAAAAGCAGGAACGAGTAATTGAACTTCTGCATACTATTGCGGAACGCCGCCACGAATATGAACGAACAAAAGCACGCCTTGAAAATATGAACGGCCGGCTTGAATATACTGCAGAAGAAAATTCGCTGTACGCTCAAGACATTGAAAAAAATACATCGCTTGTTGCTGAGTTGACTTCACAGGATCGCGAACTTCGACGACAATATGCGGAAGCGGAGTTAAAAGCCCTCGATGCTGAGCAAGCAAAACAACAACTGGCAAAAGAAATTGATGACCTGCGCAATCAGGAATTTGAACTTCGTTCCTCTATCGAACGTAAACGCTCTCGTTTGGAGTTTATCAAAGGACTTGTGGAAAGTCATGAAGGCTTTTCAGAGGGAGCAAAATATCTTTTAGCAAATGAGGATTGGAAACAACTTCTCCGAACCACCGTAGCAGATGCTTTTTCGACTGCGGGCGAATACCGCATTGCGATTGAAACTGCATTAGGAGAGTTTGCCGGATTCATCGTTGTTAACTCCATTGACGATGCGCATCGCGGAGTGGAGGTGCTCAAATCCCACAACAAAGGTCGGGCAACGTTTATCTGCCTTGAAGCTGTTCCCGTGTTGGAAGAAAAACGAATATCAGTTGATGGTCAAGGCGCTGTTGCTTGGGCAAGCGACATTGTGAAATGCGCTCCGCAGTACGAGCAGCTAAAACAATTTTTATTCTCCAATGTACTGCTTGTGGAGTCTGTTCAATCTGCAGCGTCGTTTGTACGGAAATACCCCTCCTTAAAATGTGTGACGCTTGACGGTGAACTTGTTACCGGTTCAGGAATGTTGCGGGGCGGAAGTATCCGTGCGGAAGATGGCGGCATTATCGGTAAGAAAGCGCAAATAGAAGAATTGGAGGCCGACCTTGCAGCTATGACCGAGGAGATTGCAGAACTTCGGTCTTCGATTCAAAAGAAAGAACAAACATTCAACGCCACAGATGTGAAGCCGCTGTTAGATGAAGTGAAAAGGATTGAACAGCAAATGACAGCCGTTGAAATGCGCATCGCACAGATTGAGTATGAAAAAAAGCGAATGGTGGAGAATGTTGAACGCAATACAGCAGAGAGTGAGCGTTTGCGGGAAGAAGCAGACAAACTTTCGATGGAATTGAAAACACTCCTGCCGGCTATTGAAGACTTAGAGAAGAAAAAATCTCTCGCCGAACAGCAATCTGGTGCCGCCTCCAGCGAATTGGAGACGATGGAAGTGATGTGGAACGAATTTTCTAAAGTAGCGGCTGATGCCCAGCTGGAAATGCTGCGGTTAGAAAATGAAGAAAAGAATCTGGCGCGCGAACTGGAATACACCACCTCAACCATTGCCAATCTGAATAGCACGTTTGCACAACGGGATGTTGATATTGCCAATGCGCGGAATGAGATCAACAGATTGAAACAGGAATTACTCTCGAACGCGTCCGAACTTGATGAGCTCGATCGGGAACTCAAAGCCATTATTGAACGGAAGCGTGCGGTACAAAATGACTACAATGCCAAACGAAATCAAACGCACGCGATTGAATTGAAGTTAAAAGATGCGCGTCGTTTGCACGATACGTCAATGTCACGTTCGCATGAACTCGAAATGAAGATTTCCGAGTTAACGATGAAAGCACAGAATCTTGTTGCCCGCGCCAAAGAAGAGTTTGATTACGATCTTGTGCTAAAAGAATTTCCTGCCGACGAACCGTTTGATGCGGTGACCGCTCACGACGAAGTTGCATCGCTGAAGGATAAAATCCGCTCGCTTGGTCCGGTGAACTTTGCGGCATTCGATGAATATCAAAAAGAAAAAGAACGGCTTGATTTTATCACACAGCAGCGAGACGACCTGATCGAATCCGAAAAAACGCTCATTCAAACAATTGAAGAAATTAATACCACCGCGCAACGCGAGTTTCTTTCAACATTTGAAAAAATACGGGAAAACTTCATTACAACGTTCAAGGGATTGTTTGATGAGGGAGATGAGTGTGATTTAAAATTGGAGAAAGATGTTGATCCGTTGGAAGCGCGAGTAGAAATCATCGCTAAACCACGAGGCAAACGTCCGACCTCTATTGATTTGCTCTCCGGAGGAGAAAAAACGTTGACGGCTATTGCACTGCTCTTTGCCATCTACCTTGTTAAGCCGTCGCCGTTCTGTATTCTTGATGAAGTCGATGCGCCGCTTGATGATTCAAACATCGACCGATTTACGCGAATTATTCGCAAGTTTAGCGACAACACGCAATTTATTATCGTTACGCACAACAAGCGGACGATGGAAGCGGCCAACGCTATGTACGGTGTAACGATGGAAGAACAAGGTGTATCAAAACTTGTTTCGGTACGCTTCAACGAAAACAAAGTTGCTACAAATTGAGTGGAAAACAACGATCACTATGTTTTGACACAGAGGTATGCGGGTACATGAACCAGCAACTTTCATATATTGTCTTTTCAGATTTTGACGGCACCATTGCAATTGACGACATTGGCGATGCAGTATTTGAACATTTTGCTGATGTCGAATGTTGCCGTGAAAGTTTTGCGGCGTACCGTCGGGGTGAAATCAGCGCGCGCGAATGTTGGCGCCGCGGATTTGCTTCCATGAAACCGGTAACGCGCGATGAATTTACCCGATTTGTGCTGACGAAACGTATTGATCCGTCGTTTAGATTGTTTGTTGAATATTGCCGTGAAAAAAATATTGAAGTGCACATTCTCAGCGACGGCTTTGACGCCTACATCAATCCGATGCTTCAGCGGGAACACCTTGATTTTCTTCCCCGCTATTCAAACGAGCTTCGTTTTAACACGGATCGTTCGGTGACACCGGTATTTCCGTTTACCGATGCAGAATGTCCATGGTGCGCACATTGCAAACGCAACCGGATGTTGACACACTCCGGCGAACATCACGTGATTGTGTACATCGGTGATGGAATTTCAGACCAATGCCCGGTGCAGTATGCCGACATCGTATTTGCGAAGGATTCACTGGTGAGTTTTTGCGAAACGCATAACATTACATTTCATCGTTTTGTCACATACGCTGATGTGTTGGCAAAGTTCCGTTCACTGGTGGAGACCACAAAACCGAAAAAACGTCGCACGGCCGAGTTGGCTCGTAAAGAAATTTTTATGATGGAGTGAACACTAATCTATGGATATACGTCTGAAAATCTTTGAGCTCCGGAGTTATACTCCTATACCGTTCATTATTATCATGTTGGTGTATGCGGAACCAACGATACCGTCGTTGATTACTGGATTTTTCATTGCACTCATTGGAGAAGCAATTCGTTTCTGGGGCGTATCGATTGTTGGCAGTGAAACCCGTACCACCGGCGCAGTTGGCGCAACGAATTTGATTACCGACGGACCGTTTTCCTATGTACGAAATCCGTTGTATGTCGGCAACATTTTAATATATCTGGGTTGTGGCATTATGTCCAATGCACTGGTGCCGTGGCTTCAACTGACGGCATTCGTATGGTTTGTTGTACAATACCATTTAATAGTATCACGTGAAGAAGAACATTTACGACAAACGTTTGGTGAGGAATATCAGCGTTATCTATACAATGTTCCACGTTTCATCCCGCGGTTGACAAAGTACACCGGTGAGCATTCGTTTCACCGTGATCCGGATTTTTCACGCGGCATACAATCCGAAACCCGTACACTGCAAGGATTTGCTGTTGTAGTTGTGTTGATTGTCGCGCGGTACCTCTTCCAGTAGTGCTGTGAATAATACTATGAGTGCGTCCAAAAAGGTACAACGCGTGTTAATGATTGCCGGTGAAGCATCGGGTGATGCACATGGTGCGGGCGTTGTGAAAGAATTGAAATCACGCAATCCCGACATCGACATTTTCGGCATTGGCGGCGATAAGATGCAGCAAGCGGGGATGACGTTGCTCTACCACATTCGCGATATGTCCTTTATGGGATTTGTAGAAGTAATCAAACATTTGCCCTTAATTCGTTCCGTCGAAAAAACACTCGAGCAGATGTTGGAATTTAAAAAACCTGATGTTGTCGTACTCATTGATTATCCCGGATTTAACTTGCGTTTTGCACGCAGAGTAAAACAGCGCGGCATAAAAGTCATCTATTACATTAGTCCGCAGGTGTGGGCGTGGAAAAAGGGGCGGGTGAAAAAAATGAAAGCCTGTATCGACAAAATGCTTGTTGTATTTCCCTTTGAAGTTCCGATTTATGAACACGAGCGTATTCCGGTAGAATTTGTCGGACATCCGCTGGTTGAAGAAATGAATACTACGATGGAACGAAATAAATTTTGTGCACAATTTGGTTTAGATGAACGCAAACAGTTTATCGCAATTATTCCTGGAAGCAGAAAGCAGGAAATTGATAAGTTGTTTTCGGTGATGCTTCGTGCAGCAATAAAGGTGGCGGGAAATGAAAAAGAAGTGCTTGTTGCCGTAGCACCGAACTTATCAGTAGATGATTACAAGAGATATATTCCTCAAAGAACATCGGTGCGGCTTATTCAACATGCCACGCATGAGATTATGAAACACGCTGAATTCGCATTTGTTACTTCTGGCACGGCAACGCTCGAAACAGCCTGTTATGAAACGCCAATGATTGTAGTCTATAAAACATCTTCGCTGACCTATTGGATTGCGCGTCTTGTGGTGAATATTCGCAACATCGCGCTGGTGAACATTGTTGCCGGTAAAACGGTAGTGCCAGAACTTATTCAAGGTGATGTTACCGTTCATAATCTTGTGAACGAAGCGCGCAAGATTCTTTCAAATCCTGCACGGATAATTTTAGTGAAAGAAGAATTACGTCGTGTGAAAGAAAAACTTGGGCAGGGAGGAGCGTCGTCCAAAGTAGCTGATGCCATCCTATCGGTATGAAAAAGAAATTGATTGTAGTTGCACTTCGTGTTGTGTTATGGAAAGTAGTGTTATGGTGGTGCAGAACATTGAGAATAACAAAAGTTGGTAGTCGGTCTTTTGATGAACTTCGTGCTGCGGGGAAAAATTACGTTGTTGTCTTCTGGCACGGTTCAATGCTTGTCGGATGGTTTCTCCATCGTCCGATGGGAATCGAGAAAATATCAGCGCTGGTAAGTCAGAGTCATGATGGAGAGTTTCTCGCAACAGTGTTGGAACGCTGGGGATATACGTTGATTCGTGGTTCAAGTCATATCGGAGGCAAAGAAGCAATGCAATTGATGATACAGTCAATCGCTGACGGCTCGTCGCTTGCAATTACTCCTGATGGTCCACGCGGTCCACGTCATGAAATGAAAATGGGTGCTGTGCGTGCAGCGCAACAAACATCAGCGCCGTTGGTACTGGCGGGAATTGCGTTGGAGAGAAAGAAATTTCTGCACAGTTGGGATAAGTTTGAAGTGCCGTTGCCGCTTTCCCGTGCCGCAGTGGTGTACAGTGAGCCAATCATTGTCCCGAAAGAACTGAATGGACAATCGCTTGACGAATTCAAAATGAACATGCAACGACAGTTGAATGAATTAACGGCAAGAGCGGAAGAACACCTTGGAATGGAAAGTTCATGAGAGTGAAACCGTATCGTGTTTTGTATCCGTTGTCGTTACTGTACGGGGTTGTAGTATGGTTGAGAAACTTTTTGTTTGATGTAGGCATTCTGAAAACAGTCGATGTCGGTGTGCCGGTGGTATCGATTGGGAACATCTCAGCAGGCGGCACAGGAAAAACACCAATCACAATTGAAGCGGCAAAGGTTTTTCTTGAACAAGGAAAAAGAGTTGCTGTAATCAGTCGTGGATACGGAAGAGCAACGCGCGGCACTGTTGTTGTGAGTGATGGAAAGAAATTGCTAGCGGATGCGACACAAGCCGGCGACGAGACTGTGATGATTGCCCGGCATCTGCCAAATGTGATTGTTATCGCTGATGAACAGAGAGTCCGCGGTGCAAAGAAAGCGATTGATGATTTTCATGCAGACGTTATTGTGTTAGACGATGGATTTCAACATCGGTATCTTGAACGTGCGCTCGATATTGTTTTACTCGACGGCGAAGGTTTTTGCTTCGAAACACCAATGTTGCCGGCAGGTTACCGACGCGAACCATTGAGTAGTATTAAACGTGCTGATGCTATTGTTGTAACTAAGGTGAACGAAATGACGGTGGCAGAAAAAACATTTAACAATAAACGCCTTTTATCCGTTGAATATAAATTTTCAGCATCGTATAAGCCGTCAGCAATTCAGAGCGTATTTGGTATAGTTCGCCAAACTGCCGAAACAATGGCGGGGCATGCGATTGTTGCGTTTTGCGGGATTGCACATCCCGAACATTTTAGGAGTGTTCTTGAAAAACTAGGGGTGCGCATTGTGCAATTTCTGCCGTTCAACGATCATCATCGTTATTCTCTATCAGATGTGCGTGAAATTGTACAAGTGTACCGAGAAAACAGTGCCGACATGATACTGACGACAGAAAAAGATGCCGTCAAGTTGCATACGTTTGCGGACGAACTTTCGCAGTTGCCGTTGTTTTCGTTGCTGATGGAGATGAGCATTCATCAACAACAACAATGGAAATCTTTGTTATCAAGAGTGATACACTAACATGAAAATCGCTGTTACTGATACCGGAAATGAGGACAAACAAAAACAGTATCTCGATTGGCTTCGCTCGTTTGAGCCATCAGCTGAGTATATTGTCGTCTCGTACAAACGAAACAATGGTATCTTACATGATGTTGACGGTGTAGTACTGACCGGCGGATGCGATATTGACCCGAAATTTTCGAAAGCTGAGCCGGTGGAGAAAGTTGAACCCTATGATACGAAGCGAGATGAATTTGAATTTTCTGTTCTCGACAAAGCGCTTCAACGCCACATACCTGTGCTTGGTATTTGCCGAGGTTTGCAGGTGGTAAATGTATTTTTGGGTGGTACACTTATTGCTGACCTTGAAACCGCTGGTTTTGCCAAACACACTGCAAAAACAAATGAACCGATTGTTTACCATCCAGTAGTAGTGAAAGAAAAAACACAAATGCATGAAATTGTGAATGTTGCTACAGGAACAATTAATTCATACCACCATCAGGCAGTACAAACACTTGCCGAACCGTTGATGCCTTCGTCATTTTCTCCTGATGGCGTTATTGAATCAATCGAGTGGAATGAGCAAGAGGGAAAGCCATACCTGCTTGCCGTGCAGTGGCACCCTGAACGGATGAAAGAACACGCCAATCCATTTACTACAAAGATTGGCGAATCATTTTTCAAAGCAGTCAGATTATGAACAGTACACCATTAACAAACACCTCACACACACACGTTTTCGCAAAGAGAAAACGCGCTGTGTGTTTCAATACAACCAATGGGCGGATGCCCGAAAGGAACGTATGTTATGAAACTTTCTGATTTCAAATATCCGGTGCCACGGAATTTGATTGCAAAACATCCAGCTAGTCCACGTGATCATTCACGCCTGCTGGTTATCAATCGTGCTGAGGAAACGTTTGAAGATAGGCACTTCTACGATATTGTTGATTACTTTGAAAAAGGGGATGTCATCGTCGTCAATCAGACAAAAGTATTTCAAGCGCGTTTGATTGGGAAAAAAGAGAAGACCAATGCGAAAATCGAAGTCTTTTTGCTTCGGCAGTTGAATGCAGAAGACAATATCTGGGATGTTATTGTCGATCCGGCACGCAAAGTTCGTATTGGCAACAAAATTTATTTCGACGATGGCAACCTTTGGTGCGAAGTGATTGATAATACCACCTCGCGGGGGCGTACGGTAAGATTTAACTATCAGGGAGATTTCTTCAAAGTCATCGATAGAATCGGTTTGACGCCGCTTCCGCACTACATTAAACGCGATCCTACTCCGAAAGACAAAGATGCCTATCAGACAATTTTTGCTGAAAAAGTTGGCGCCGTGGCTGCGCCAACTGCCGGCTTGCATTTCACAAAATCGTTGGTACACAAGTTGGAAAAGAAAGGTGTGAATTTTACTTCCGTACTGCTCCATATTGGATTGGGAACATTTCGTTCTGTTGAGGTAGAAGACCTGACCAAACATAAAATGGATTCTGAGTATTTTGAAGTAACGGAAGATGCAGTCAAAATTGTCAATAAGGCAATTGACACGAAAAAGAAAGTTTGTGTGGTGGGAACAAGTACCACACGGGCAGTGGAGTCTGCCGTGACAACCGATGGTCATTTGAAACCATTACGAGGGTGGACAGATAAGTTTATTTTTCCACCATACACGTTTAAGATTGCCGATTGTTTAATAACAAATTTTCACATGCCGGAATCAACGTTGCTAATGCTTGTTTCTGCATTTGCAGGTCATGAATTAACGATGCGAGCGTATAAACATGCAATCAAAAAAGGTTATCGCTTTTACAGCTATGGCGACGCCATGCTGATTCTTTAACGAACAATCATGGACTTCCCGTTCTCTAATAACTTTATTATTACACTACTTATTAACCTTGCGCTGCTTGGCACGTTTGGGTATGCGTTAACCCGTAAAAATCTCCTTGCCTATTTTTCACAAGGAAGGTGGTGGCTCACATGGCTTTCCATCGCTGTTATTACCCTGATGGATGAACTCACTTCTATCTTCTATGCGCCAAGTGAAGCATATCGGGTTATTGGTACTAATGCCATTGCCTTCATTATTATCACCTCTATTTTCATTCGCTTTATTTCGAAGCGAATGGTGGAGATTGCCGAAATTCTGGAGTTTCACAACATCAAAGGAGGGGGAGTATATTCGTTTTCGTATTTAGTGCTGGGGCCCACAGTCTCTTTTATTGCCGTTGCTTCCATTATTGTCGATTATGTGCTGACGGCAAGTATCTCCACAGTAAGTGCAGTAGAAAATGGAATGACATTTATACACCTATCGGAAACAGGAAAGTTTGCGTTGCAATTAGGCATTATCTGGTTTGTTGCCATTCTCAACATTTTAGGCATTAAAGAAAATGCAAAATTTACGTTTGGTGTTTTTATTGTTGCTGCTATTGTTCTTATTAACTTACTTGCTGCCGGTGTGATGAAGATGGACGATCACAATTGGGCGGCGGTTGGGCAAAGTTTTTCTAATGTTGCGGTAGGACTTGATTACGGCAATATTTTCAATTCGTTTTTCTTCATTGTTGTCGGAATTTCGAGTTGTATTCTTGCTTATTCAGGAATTGAATCAGTTGTTCAAACAGCAAGTCTGGTGAAATCGTGGCGCGATGTTGGTAAAGCATACATTTTCCTTGCAGCGACCACCGGTATCTTTACTCCATTTCTTGCCGCAGTAGTGTTGTCTTCCGATATTAACTTTATTGAACATGAAACAGATCTGATAACGCAGTTTGCAAAAATGGTAGGGGGAATTCCGTTTGGGTACATCGTCGGTATCCTTGCCAGTATATTGTTGATGATGGCAGTAAATACAGCGTATGTAGCGTCGAGCGAATTGATGGAGCGTGTTGCACACCGCTATGGCTTTCATTGGATCATTAAAACAAATAGCCGCCAGTCATTGTATCGCATCCATATTGCCAATGGAATTTTTTATACCTTCATTATTTATGTCACCGGTGGAAATCAGACGCTTCTTGCCGAAATGTATGCCATCGGTTTATTGGCAAGTTTCACTATTAATATGGGAAGTTTGCTCATCTATCGTTACTCGCAGGGAACGAAGGACAGCCGAGCGTATAACACTTCACGGTTAGGTACGTTTATCATTTTTCTTATTCTGTTAAGTTGTTTTAGTTACCTCGGCTACCACAAACCGTACGGCACATTGATGTGGTCGAGTGTAACGGCAATCTTTTTATTCATTGGCCTGCGAGTTGCTCAAAAGCGCGCGCCGGAAATTAAAGAGATTCAACAAACTGACCAGCCACTCAATATGATTTTCTACCTTGTCGATTCAGAAGCAGAACATTTGCATATTTACTTCCGCCGTCCGAACGAAAATGCGCCACGGATTGATGACAAGTCATCGGCATACATCAGTCTCTATCATCCTCGTCAGGGCATTCCGGAAAAAGTTGCTCCGAATCATTTCCGTTTTGCTAACCATAATCAATCAATCTATCAGGGAATGCTGGAAATTCTGTACGCATTAGATTATGAACTTCCCCACAAGAAAATTACGGTTCATCTTGGGTGGCCTACTTCCTCGTGGTTTGATCGGTTGTCTATTGGTGTGATGATCTTTAGTGTTATCCGCCTTCCTAAATTGTTCCCACGTTTCAATTTTGTCATTGAATATTTTGGTAAAGAAAAATTCCAGAAGTAGCGATGTTTGTTAGTGCAATTATACCGGCGGCAGGGTTTGGTGAACGGATGGGCGCGACCATCAGTAAGCAATTTTTGCTGTTGAACGGTAAGCCCATTCTTGTCCATACGCTAGAGCGGTTTCAGGCGTGCGACGCTGTGAACGAAATTATTGTGGCAACACAACGCTCTTCTATGCAATTGATTGAAGAGATAAAGGAGAAATATTCGCTGTCAAAACTTAAATCGCCGGTAGAAGGGGGGCAACGACGGCAAGATTCGGTAGCCAATGCGCTTCGGTGTATCGACGCTCAATCGGAGATTGTTACAGTGCACGATGCAGTGCGTCCGTTCGTTCATATGAAAGAATTAACTCAGTCAATTGAAACGGCGAAGTATTTCGGTGCTTCAATTGTTGCAGTGCGTGCGAAGGATACAATGAAAGTTGCTTCAACAGATGGAAGAGTAGAAAAAACACTCAACCGTTCATCGCTCTGGAATGTTCAAACACCGCAGACCTTTCAGCGCTCAATTCTGCTCGAAGCGTATCGGTTTGCAGAAAAAAATAATCTGACAGCGACTGATGATTCATTTTTGGTAGAGCAAATCGGTGTTTCACCAATTATCGTTGAAGGAAGTTACGACAACATCAAAATTACCACACCAGATGATTTACTGCTTGCAGAATTGTTGTTAAAACGATTTGTTCCGTAATATGGCTGTGAAACGAATCAGACTGTTGGGAGATCCTGTTCTGCGTACACACTGTACGCGCATACGCTTTCCACTTGGCAGAGCAGAACAACGATTGATTATTGATTTACGAGATACACTGCGTGACTTCCGTACTCGTCGCGGCTTTGGAAGAGGGATTGCCGCTCCACAAATTGGTATTACAAAAAGGGTTATTTACATCTCCTCACTGGGAGCGATGATCAACCCGCGAATTGTTGTTCGCAGTCGTGCAACCTTTACGCTGTGGGACGATTGTTTTTCGTTTCCCGAGTTGTTGGTGAAAGTGAAACGGAATAAAAAAATTGTTGTAGAATTTTACGATGAAGATGGTGTACGTCAAACGCTGGTGGCAAAAAACGATCTTGCCGAATTACTTCAACATGAAATTGACCATCTCAACGGTGTGCTTGCAATTGACCGTGCGTTGAATTCAACATATATCATTCTCCGCGATGAATACAGGCATCCTGTTAAAAAATTCTAACAACTAACAACCCTATTGCATCTATTACTCCGATTTTAGTATTTTAATAACAGAAGTAAGGAGGAACCCCACGGAATGGAAAATCTTTTTGTCGTTTTAATTTTAAGTTACGTCGTAGGCTCAATCCCGACAAGTATCATTGCCAGTAAATTGGCAAAAGCTGGCGATATACGAAAGTTTGGCAGTGGTAATGCCGGCGGTACAAACGTACTGCGTATGCTCGGATGGAAGATTGGACTTGCAGTGATACTGTTTGATTTGTTCAAAGGAGTTGTTGCCACATACTACATTCCGCAGATTTTTTGGGACCCGAATCCTCTTCCGTTTAACAACCGTACACCGTTCGAAGATTACACCGTTGTGCAAATTTTGTGTGGCATTGTTGCCGTTCTCGGCCACATTTGGACACTGTTTGCTGGATTTCGTGGAGGAAAAGGAGTGGCAACCGGTGCTGGGATGGTGTTGGGTCTTGCACCTATAGAATTTGTTGTTGCACTTCTCGTCTTTATTCTCGTCTTTATAGCTTGGCGGTACGTATCGTTGGGGTCCATTGTGGCTTCAATGGCAATACCGTTGACGATGGTTATTCGTGAAAATGTCTTTATGGTGGATATTCGCGGGTACCATACGTTGGTCTATTTTGCCATTGGTGTGTCGTTGCTGATTATGTACACGCACCGCGAAAACATTAAACGTCTTCTTGCCGGCACGGAAAATAAATTGACGCACTTTGGCGGCGCACGGAAGACCAATTAACGTTACTCTTCGAAAGCGTTCCTTATGCGAATTTCTGTACTCGGCGCCGGAAGCTGGGGAACAACACTGGCAATACTGCTCTGCGAAAATTTTCGCGATGTGACCTTGTGGAGTTACCGCCATGATCAGGCGGAAGAAATGCGCGAGCATCGCACGAATAAAGATTATCTTCCCGGCATTACCCTTCCCGCTCACTTAAAAATTTCCAACGATATTCAGGAAGCGGCATGGAGAAAAGACATTATTGTTGCCGCCGTTCCCTCACAATTTCTCCGTAATATCCTTAAAGACATTGCACTCTTCGATCTCACCCATACAATCATCGTCAATGTTGCCAAAGGAATAGAAAATACTACGCTGATGACGATGTCTGAAGTGATGTTAGATGTGTTGCAACATGAAAAGAAGTCGAACATTGCCATACTTTCTGGACCAAGCCATGCAGAAGAAGTGGTGAAAAAAATACCGACAGCGGTTGTTTCTGCTTCCTTCAGCACCCGAACGGCAAAAATTGTTGCCAACATTTTTTCGACGAAGTATTTCCGTGTGTATGTTTCTGATGATATACGCGGTGTTGAACTCGGCGGTGCTTTGAAGAATGTCATTGCTATCGGCGCCGGTGTGGTTGATGGAGCCGGATTTGGCGATAACACCAAAGCGGCTATTATTACCCGCGGCATTGCAGAGATGACGCGGCTTGGCGATAAAATGGGTGCATTACCGCGAACATTTTCCGGGCTTTCCGGCGTTGGCGATTTGATCGTGACCTGTATGAGCCGACACAGTCGCAATCGCTATGTGGGAGAACAGTTAGGCAAGGGAAGAAAATTGGATGACATTCTCAGCGAAATGTTGATGATTGCCGAAGGCGTTGCTACGTGTAAATCTGCCGTTGATCTTGCCCGTAAACATCACACCGAGATGGCAATCTTTCAGGAAGTATATAATATCATGTATGAAGGAAAAAATCCGTACAAAGCTACGGAAGATTTAATGACTCGCTCCATAAAAGGGGAACATTAAACAATTCATCTGTTCGGCGTTACTACCCTGGGGTTTCTTATGAAACAAATATACTTGTTGGTTTTCTTGCCGCTGATGCTTGTAGCTCAGCAATATGCCGATATCGTTTTCATTAATGGAAAGATTTGGACTGTCGATGATTCCAAACCGGAAGCCGAAGCGGTGGCTGTGTTCAATGGAAGAATTATTGCTGTTGGGTCAACGAAAGAAATACAACCATTCATTGGCAAAGTAACTCGCGTCGTCGATCTGAAAAGAAAACGAATGCTTCCCGGATTCATCGATAACCATACTCATTTCATCAGCGGCGGTTTTCAACTGCAAAATGTCGATCTTCGTTACGCTAAAGATGAATATGAATTTGCGGCAATCATAAAAAAACGCGCGCAAGAACAGCCCGGTAAATGGATTACCGGCGGCGACTGGGACCACGATTTGTGGAAGAGCGGGAAATTACCGACAAAAGAATTGATTGATCAATACACCCCTGCAACACCTGTATTTGTTAACCGGTACGACGGACACATGGCGCTTGCCAACAGTTATGCACTTAAACTTGCCGGCATTACCAAAGATACTCCTAACCCACCAGGAGGAACCATTGTCCGCGATTCCATTACCGGCGAACCAACCGGCTTGCTGAAAGATGAAGCAATGTCTGCGGTCTATCGGGTTATTCCTGATCCGAGTGATGACGACGTGCTGAACGCCGCCCGGTTAGCATTAGCCGAAGCAAGAAAATTTGGAGTGACATCAATTCAAGATATGGCATACTCCAATGCTGAACGTGATATTAAAACATATGTTGAGTTGTATCGCCGTGGTGAATTGACCTCACGCATGAACTGCGCTACGTTCATTACCAACTGGAAATCACTTGCCCGTAGCGGCATTCAGGCGCCATTTGGTAACGACATGGTTCGCATCGGATTTCTGAAAGCTTTTGTTGATGGTTCACTTGGTTCTTCGACAGCATTATTTTTTCAGCCGTATGATTCAGATCCGACAACGCGCGGTCTGCCAATGGATGTTGTTACCGATGGCAGATTGGAACAATGGATGACCAGCGCCGACAGCGCCCGACTGCAACTACGGATTCACGCTATCGGCGATAGCGCGAATAGTTTACTGCTTGATATGTTTGAGCGAATCGTCAAAAAGAATCCTACCTGGGACCGACGCTTTCGCATTGAACACGCGCAGCATATTCATCCGAAAGATTTTAAGCGCTTTGCAAAACTTGGCGTAATTGCATCGGTTCAACCTTACCATGCCATAGATGATGGCCGCTGGGCAATCAAACGAATTGGTTACGAGCGGTGCAAGACGACGTATCCGTTCAGAACATTTTTAGATAACGGAGTGATGATGTGTTTTGGAAGCGATTGGACTGTTGCGCCGTTGAATCCTCTTCTTGGCATTTATGCCGCCGTTACTCGCCGTACCACCGATGGCGCAAATCCGGATGGATGGTTTCCGGAACAAAAAATTTCAGTGCAGGAGGCAATACGATGTTATACCATCAACAACGCGTATGCGGCATTTGAAGAAAAGGAAAAAGGAAGTATCACAGTTGGCAAACTTGCGGACTTTGTAGTGCTGAGCGATGATATTCTTGCAATTGATCCTATAAAGATTGAAAGTGTTGAGGTGGAAATTACGGTTCTTGGTGGGAAGATTGTGTATCAGAAAAAGTGAATAGACTCGAAGCTGCAAAACAATATGCAGCATTAACACTTCGTCTATTGCTTCTAGTTATGTTCATCCGTATATCAAGCAAGAATATTTTCACCGAGCACGCAACTGAAACCGAAAAGGTACACTCACCCAAACAGCAACCGGTTGGTTATTCATTATTGCTGGAGTAAAAGTCCACTGAGTAGCCGCATCTAATGCGGATTGATTGAAAATCTCCGATGTCGATTTCAACACAACTCCCTTTTTTACGGTTCCTTCTTTTGTTACCCACATGTGTACCCACACAGTTCCTTCAATTCCTGCACGTCGGGCTATTTCCGGATATACCGGCAATGGTGTTGAAATAGGGATCGGTTGCTTTTCAACCGGAACAAACAGTGGCGGCTCTTTCTCTTCCAGCGTGGTATGATCGGTAATGATGACAGCTCCGTTCTGATCGCCAAATTCAGTTCCAGCAACAAGTGAGGTCATTTCATGTTGCGTTGGGATTGTTGCTTCGGGATTTATTTCGCTTTCCGGCACAGGTATCGGTATGCCAACAGAAAGGTGCGACGACGCTGTTGCAACAGTAACACGTGGAATCACTTCGCGCGATATTGGTGGCGGTGGATTCAGAAGTATATCCCGAGAAATTCTGATCGCAATTTTTTCTGTTGGCGTGTTGGAAATTTTAAGATAAAACTGCACGCCGCTGATGACCACGAAATGAATCAAGCCGGCTATGATAAGACTTTCTGTTACATAGTGTTGATACAGTTTTCTGAGTTCGTATGCTCCGGTGTTGATTGTTGTCTTCATAGATATCTCATTTGGAATTTGTAAATGGTTATTTGTACTTTGAAGCGTTCACTTTCTTCCGGTTAATGACATTCATGAGTAAAAGGTAAATGAAGTCTCCCATGCTGTATTTTAATGCCGATGCAAAAATTCTCGATCTCATGAAGAAAGGAGATGAAGAGGCATTAGTGATGTTGTATGAAGCAAACAAACGGATGGTGAGATCATATATTTTGAAAAATAGCGGTACTAATGATGATGCAGATGATCTGTTGCAAGAAGTCATCGTCATCGTGTGGGAAAGAGTACGTACCGGGAGATTTGAACATAGTGCAAAACTTTCAACATTTATCTACGCTACAGTGCAGAATATGTGGCGCCGTCGTCTCGCCCGATTGAAACGTGAAACGCCAACAGAATTTTCTGAGATGAATACGCTTGATGACACTACCTCACCAATTGATCTATTGATTGAGGATGAAATCTCGAAAAAAATTTCTGCCGCATTGGTACAGCTTGGCGAACCATGCAAAACGCTGCTACTGTTATTCTACTGGGAAGAATGTTCGATGGACGACATTGCCCGGAAAATGAAATTTGCTAATGCAGAAACAGCCAAATCAAAAAAATACCAGTGCAAAAAAGCGTTGGAAGAAATTTTGATTGCGATGGGAATACAATGACCAGTAAGTATTGCAGCCAACCGTTCGATGATCATGGATAATGAAAAGAAAACATATTGGACGGATGATCCGGAACTTGTTGAGAAATATGTGCTCGGACAATTTTCCGTGGAAGAGCGTCGACGTCTTGATGAGGAAATTGCAGACTGTGAGCCATGTAAGGAAAAACTCCACCACGAACTTCAACTGGTAGCCGGCATCCGGAGATATGGTCGCGACCAGTTGAAATCGCGGATGCGGTTGAGAGTGAGAAGTCAACAGGTATCATACAGCTACCGATATCAATACATTGGTTTGGCTGCCGCAATTGTGGTTATTGCTCTCGGTGTTGGTGTGTATCAACTATGGTTCAGTGATAGTAGTGCACCAAAACACTTCAACAGCCGCGAAGTTACCCTTGCGCAACCCGATACAAGTTCAGATGAATCTACCATGCAAAACGAAAAACCAATGGTAGAGGAAGAGGCGACACGGGATCGTTCTTCTCAACGAGCCGAGTCATCGTCTGCAAGTACATCAGCAGAACAAGTTGAACCATCTTCCTCGCGGGAAAACGAAATAAGACAAGAAGGATTTTCTTCGCGGACGAGAAGACAAAAAACACCAACGGCAGAATTTGCCGAACGTACTGTCAGTTTTCCGACACGTAGCATGTGGCTGATTGGAAAAGTTGTTGTAATGACAGAGCGCAAACCATCAACGGAACCGCAAGCGTTAATGGCGGAACAGCAGCAACAAGCACCACTGTCGAAAAGTGAGCAGCGAATCAAATCATTCACTATTGTGCGAGAAGGTTTTGAACAACAAGTTCAGCTCGAGCAACGTTTGTTTCGTGAACTACCCCGTTCACGCCAAACGCAAATCGGCAAAACACAGCTCATGGAGACATTCGTGCAACAAGATAGTGCGGGACTGCGGTTGATAATTTATTCTGACACATTTTTACCTCATGACCTCGAAAACGCCCGTGTTGAAGTAACGGCGAAAGATTCGCTGATTGTTGTCACGCCTTTACAACGCATCTATTACAAACTTCCGGATTCATTTCGTCCGCAAACGCGCTTGCGGTGAGAGGTGAAGTGGTGAGTAACGAACTTCAGTACATCAAAGGAATCGGACCAGCGCGCGCCGCGGCGCTGCGCAATGCCGGCATCACATCTATTCATGATCTGCTCTATTATTTTCCATATGATTATCTTGATCGATCACGAATCATCAAAATCAAAGAACTGCCAAAACTTGTTGAAGCAGGGGACGAAGTCACCGTCATTGGTTCAGTCTTCCGTGCCGAAACACGATATACACGCAATCGCAACAAAATTTTTTTCCTGACGCTGAAAGACGATACAGGATATCTCACCTGCGTTTTTTACAATGGTATTGAGTGGTATCAAAAAGCTTTTGAGCCGGGAGAAATTCTTGCTGTTTCGTCAGTTCCAGAGTTAGACAAATACAACCGTGTGCAGTTCATCCATCCTGAATTTGATCGGCTGAAAACGAAAGATGAAGAAGATGAAACAGATTGGAATTCACTCCTGCACACCGGCGCGATTATTCCAAAATACTCTTCGTCTGAGGAACTAAGAAAAGTTGGGCTCGACAATCGCGGATTTCGGCGCATTCTGAAAAACGCTATCGCCAATCATTTGAATGTATTGACAGAACATCTGCCGCGTGAAATTCTTCAGCGAAATAACCTACTCGATATTCATTCGGCAATTTCGATGGTTCACTTCCCAAAATCGTATGCTGAACGAGACCTCGCACTTTATCGGCTAAAGTTTGATGAATTGTTTTATTTTCAATTGCTTCTTGCTTACCGGCGCCGTGAGTTGAAGGGGGAATTGAAGGGAATTTCATTCACAACCAACCGAACACTGACAACACAGCTAAAAGAATCTCTTCCTTTCGAGCTGACCAACGCACAGAAAAGAGTTATACAAGAAATTTACACCGACATGCAAAAACCTGTTCCTATGAATCGCTTACTGCAAGGAGATGTTGGCAGCGGCAAGACCATTGTTGCGCTGTTTGCAATGTTGACGGCTATTGAAAATGGCTATCAATGCGCATTAATGGCGCCTACTGAAATACTTGCTGAACAGCACTGGCGAACATTAAAAAATTTTCTTCACGCATTACCAGTCAACATCCGTTTACTCATTGGCGGACAGAAAAAAAAGCTGCGTGAGGATATTCTTGAAGATATTCGTAGAGGAACGGCGCATATTGTCGTTGGCACGCATGCACTGATTCAGGAACAGGTGCAATTTGCCAACCTCGGTTTAGTCGTGATTGATGAACAACATCGCTTTGGTGTTGCGCAACGCGCTATGTTGCGTGAAAAAGGGAAGCACAATCCTGATGTGCTGGTCATGACGGCAACGCCAATTCCACGAACCTTGTCATTAACATTGTATGGAGATTTAGATATCTCGATTATTGATGAACTTCCGAAACACCGCAAACAGATTCGCACGGCAATCCGCACCGAAAAAGACAAAAAGAAAATTTTTGATTTTGTGAAAAGCGAAATTCACAAAGGAAGACAAGCCTACATTGTCTATCCGCTGATAGAAGAATCTGAAAAAGTTGATTTGAAAGCAGCAACAAAAGAATTTGAATACTTGAGCAAAGAAATTTTTCCTGAATTCAGTACAGGGCTTCTGCACGGGCGTTTATCATCTGATGAGAAGGATGAATTAATGCGGAAGTTTAAAGAGAAAAAGATTGATATTTTAATTGCTACAACAGTGATTGAAGTGGGAATTGATGTACCCAACGCCTCTCTTATGATTATTGAAAATGCTGAACGTTTCGGTCTTGCACAGTTGCATCAACTTCGTGGACGTGTTGGACGAGGAAATGAGCAGAGCTACTGCATTTTATTGACTGATGAAAAGTATGCGACAAAAAAATTACACACTTCATCCAATCGCGCACAAGCTCGTCAGGATATTGTGGCGATGAAGAAGCGATTGCAAACAATGGTAGAAACAACGGATGGATTCAAGATTGCTGAAGTCGATCTCGCACTGCGAGGTGCGGGAGAATATTTTGGTACACGCCAGAGTGGATTGCCGGGATTTCGTATTGCCAACATCATTACTGATGCACACGTCGTTGATGTGGCGCGGAGAGAAGCATTCGAACTTGTAGAACGAGATCCATTTCTTGCTCGCACCGAGCATAAAAACATTCGTAAAGAATTTGAGTTTGTGTCTAAAGATTTATTGTCGTTCGTTCGTGTTGGATGATGAATGGTACTTCACTCGTAAAAAAAATTGCCTCACAATCTTTGTACCAGTTTTTCTCCTTTCAAAATTTTTTCTGCTGAAAAATCGTCACACCTCTTGACAACGTGTTATAATTCCGTATATTAGTAGTAGTTTTTTGAGCGATGTTCGAACGTCGCTGGCTCTTTGGCAGGAAAGTACGTGCAAAAAAAATTCACCGAAGAGTTTGTTCTACGAAATGATGTTCAACAATTAGTGAAAGGTATCCAAAAGTTTTTTTGGTACTCTTTTGAATGGATGTAGCCTTAGTCTACAATGTGAAGAAGGAAGAGAATTCGACGAGTGAGAGTGATTCTCAACCTTCGAGTCTGACGCAGACGACGACTCGCACACACACACAACTTGCTTCCGGCGTTGATGCCTACGCAGAGTGGGATACCATCGAAACCATACACGCCGTTCGTGATGCTCTCTCCCTTCGCCATAGTGTCTCCCTTATTGAAGCCGACGACAATGCATTTGAGCGCTTGAAGTCATCCCGTCCTGATATCGTCTTTAATATTGCTGAGGGGCGATTTGGCGCGTCACGCGAAGCACAAATCCCTGCCATATTGGAGATGCTCAATATTCCTTACACCGGGTCTGACCCCTTGACGCTGGGAATTTGTCTCGATAAATCACGAGCGAAAGAAATTTTATCTCATTATGGAATTCCAACCCCTAAATTTACTGTCATCTCTTCACTTTCCGAACTTCGAGTGTTGAATTTCTCAGTACCGGCGATGGTGAAGCCTCTCTTTGAAGGTTCAAGCAAAGGAATTTTTAACGCTTCGCTTGTGCGGACTACGAAAGAGTTGGAGCAACAAGTCCAATCAGTCATTGAGCAGTACGATGAACCAGCGCTTGTTGAAGAATTTTTACCTGGCAGAGAATTTACTGTGGCGTTGCTTGGTAACGGAGGTGATCTCCAGGTTCTTCCTATTGTAGAAATCAAGTTTGATTCACTCCCTGCCGGAGTGAACCCCATCTATTCTTATGAAGCAAAATGGATTTGGGATCAATCCACAAATCCATTGGAAATCTTTGATTGTCCTGCGAAAATTGATGAACGATTGAGGCTCGAAATCGAAGAAATTTGCAGAAAAACCTATCATATTTTACGATGCAGAGATTGGTCAAGGATTGATGTCCGGCTTGACAAAAATGGCAGACCCAATATCATTGAAATCAACCCTCTACCAGGAATTTTGCCTAATCCTGAGGATAATTCGTGTTTTCCCAAAGCCGCCAGGATGGCAGGCTATAGTTACGAACAAATGCTGAATGCCGTACTTGATTCAGCCTGTAAACGTTACGAACTACTATGAGGTGTTATGTCTAAAAAAATTCACGTCGCCATTATCTATAATGAACCTACGATTGAAACGGAGAAAGGGGAAAGAGAGTACGCCTCCAAAGTTGGGATTTCCATCAATCAGTATTCAACGTTAATCAAGGAATCGAAATCCAACGGCAAGACAGTTGACTTGTCTGAGGTCGGTGTCATTGAGCAGAAGGAAGGTATTCAAGAAGCGCTTATCTCGTTAGGGTACGAAACATCGATGTTCAACATGTCGGATGACCTTGATCGGTTTCTTGCTTACCTGAAAGCGATGCAACCGGATATCATATTCAACATGGTAGAATGCCTTGGTGATGAAGCCATACATGAAATGCATGTTGCGGGAATTTATGAACTGCTGGGATTCACCTACACAGGCGCCGGACCATTTACGCTCGGTACGTGTTTGAACAAACCGCGGACGAAGGAGATATTATCATACAATGGAATTCCAACCGCAAAATTTTTTGTCTGTGATGACATGAAGAAACTTAACGCAGATGATATCACACTTTCGTATCCGTTGTTTGTTAAACCGAGTAACGAAGATGCCAGCGTTGGTATTGATAACAAATCCGTTGTACATACGTTTCAGGAGTTGAAAGAGCGTGTCGGGTACATTCTCCGCAAGTTTAATGAACCGGCAATTGTGGAAGAATATATTGACGGTAGAGAATTAAATGTCGGCATCCTTGGTAATAAAAATCCAATCGTTCTTCCGATTTCCGAAATTGATTTTTCCGGTTTACCTGATGACTATCCGAAGATTGTTACCTATGAAGCAAAGTGGATGGAAGGGACTATTGAATATACCGGAACACAAGGGAAATGTCCTGCAACCCTTGCACCATCAGTAGAAGAAAAAGTGAAAGAGATTGCGCTGAAAGCATTCAAGTTAATGGGATGTAGAGATTACGCTCGTGTTGATATCAGGCTTGCAAAGAACAACAGACCGTACGTTCTTGAAGTCAACCCGAATCCCGATCTTTCGGACGATGCCGGCTTTTACCGCTCGGCAAAAGCGTACGGTTATACCTATACTGAAATGATCGGTCATATTGTTGAGTGTGCTATCGAACGACACCCAACACTCGGAAAGCGGTAATGAGAGTTCGTGCTACTGAGCGGAACGACGTTGATGCCATACGTTCCATTATTCGTGCTACCGAAATGTTCAGTGAGGAAGAGATAGCAATTGCGTATGAACTGCTGGATATTTATGTGAACGATCCTCATCAACGAGATTATGAAATGTATACCTGTGTAGCCGATGACCCGAAGGAAAATGTTGCAGGGTATATCTGTTTTGGTCCGACACCGGCAACCGTAGCAACATATGACTTGTATTGGATAGCAGTTGATCCGGCCCAGCAACACCAAGGGGTTGGTACGCTGTTAGTACAGTTTGCTGCTGAAAAATTGAAAAGTAATAACGGCAGATTGCTGATTGCGGAAACATCATCCACCCCCAAGTATAGTAAAACCAGAGCGTTCTATGAACGCAGGGGATTTCAGAAGCTGGCGCATATTAAAGAGTACTATAAGCCGGATGACGATTTGATTATTTACGGTTTGTATTTGTAACACTATTGTTCAACAACAGAAGGAACACTGTATGGAACTCTGGCAAGAAATGCTCAGAGCAAGCGTCGATAGCGGCAAAGATTTAGTTGAACGCTTCGGCTTCGATCCCGATCTTGCGGACAAACTCAACAATCTTTTTCACACGCGGATTAATCCGTACTATCTGAGTCTCATCCGATATCCAGGGGATCCGATCTGGCTGCAATGCATTCCCGATGCGAAAGAGTTGGAAGAAGACGGACTGCCGGAAGATCCACTGAACGAAGACGCACACAGTCCGGTACCAAGTATCACGCATCGCTATCCCGATCGGGTGTTGTTTTTAACAACCAGTCAGTGTTCTATGTACTGCCGATTTTGCACGCGAAAACGTAAAGTGGGCGATAGCGGCAAAATCAGCATGAAATATATTCAAAGCGGTTTGGATTATATCGCCGCTCATCCTGAAATTCGCGATGTCATTCTTTCCGGTGGCGATCCGCTGATGTTGACCGATGTGATGCTGGAAAAAATTGTTTCCGGATTGCGTGCCATTCCTCATGTGGAAATTATCCGCATTGGTACAAAAATGCCGTGTGTTCTTCCTCAGCGCATCACCGAAAACCTCGTCTCTATGCTGAAGAAGTATCATCCCATTTACGTTAATACACATTTCAACCATCCGTGGGAATGTACGCCCGAAGCAGAACGTGCCTGCGCTATGCTTGCCGATGCCGGCATTCCTGTTGGCAACCAAGCAGTGCTCATGAAAGGGGTGAATGACGATCCCGACGTGATGCTGGAATTGATGCGGAAGTTGTTGAAGATGCGTGTGCGTCCATACTATCTCTACCAAGCAGATATTACCAAGGGAGCAAATCACTTCCGTACGCCGGTGAGCGTTGGGTTGGAAATCATGGACAAGTTACGCGGACATACCTCAGGTCTTGCCATTCCATACTATGTGATTGATGCGCCCGGGGGTGGCGGGAAAATTCCGCTTCTTCCACAATACGTGCTTGGACGCAGCGGCAATAAAATCATTATGCGTAACTATAAATACGAAATTTATGAGTATCCTGATGTTGAAGAAGAAGAAAAGAAAATCACGGATGCTCAGCAGATTGAAAAGAAATATCTGCGCAAGCGCAAAAGTGTACAGCGAAAGAAAACGTACAAGAAAGAAAAACCGGAAGTACCGGTGCAGTAATAACAGTGCGTCCCGCTTCGGCGGGACGTTGTATTTTGTAACGTGAGCAGAAAATTACCGAGATGAGGGGAAAACTTATCATATCACTTATCGGTTATGCAGTGTTGCTCTACCTTGTGCTTTTACTGCCGTTCAATTTATATACGCCGTCACGCTCTCTTGATATGCCGGGAATCTTGTGGTTTGTGCATCTACTCCTACTCTACATTCATGAGGCAGGTCATTTTTTCTTTAGTATGTTTGGCTGGACGTTGAGAACGATGGGCGGCTCGCTGATGCAAATTCTTGTGCCGCTTGTGTGGTATGGTGTTGCACTCCGCGAAGGATCTTCCCTACGATATACTGCGCTGGTATGCACAGGGGTGAGTATTGTTGATGTAAGTATCTATATCAAAGACGCCGGCATGCTTCTCCTCCCCCTCATTGGCGGATTGAGTACAACGCATCACGACTGGGCAAATTTGATGAACGAGTGGGGATTGATTGAATGGAGCTACGAGTTTGGTGAGATTGTTTTTTGGAGTGGAATGATACTTTGCGGTATAGGATTGTATGGTGGAGTTTCAACCGCCATAAAACAATTTCGCGTCGAACCAAACGCTTCCTCGATGGAACGCTGATGTCTTGTGTCGATTCATTCATTTTTCTGAGTGTTTACCTGAACCACCACACCATGAGCGATTTCCGTTTTTCCCTCGCGTCGCGCTGATAGCAGTAACTTTTTCGGCGATTCCCCTTTGATGACTATCGGAATTTCAAACACATCAACGGTTCCATATTTCATCAACATTTTACTGATTTGATAAAAGCTATCGAAGTGAAGGTCGATAAATATGCGCTGTAGTTCGTAGGGGGTGGTGCAGTTAAACATCGTCAGTAGTGTTTGGTTTACTTCCAGCACCGCCCAGGTTTGAAAGTTGAATTTCATCATACCTGCCACAGAATTTTCGAACAGCGTTTTGTACCGTTCTTCGCTCTTGCGTATTTCTTCTATTTTGGAATGTTGTTCAGCGATAATCTTCCGGTTGCTTGTAATAATTACGGCAAAGTAGCCAAGTGCTAGTGTTACAAGAACAATTGTAGAAATAATAATGATCTGGAGAAGTGGATGTTCGGTTATTGTTGGCACAGAAAACTCCTTGCATAAAGAATGTTTGCGATGATGCTAAATCCCCAATTAAAATGCCACAGCAAAGTAAAGTGTTCAATACCCAACGCAAGAACAGTGTTTCCTAAGCTATAAATTATTACTGTGCTACTGAAGGTAAGAATTGCACCAAGGCAAATCCAAAATGTCGACTGTGACGTGAGATTGCCTTGAGAGGTAGTAAAAAGATAAAACGAAACGGCAACAGAAACTATCAGAAGTGCGATGTTTGATACAGTGTTAATGAATTCTGAGTGCTGTTTTGGGAATGGGTCAAATGAAACTTCAGTGAACCATAATACAATATACAGCATACTAAGTATTGCCATGGCTTCACGGTAGGTGTGGTGATGAACGTGGTGGCGGAAAAAATACATAAATGAAACAAATTCGACAATTCGATGAATGTTGATGACAAATATGTTGTGAATGCCAAGCAATGCAAGAATCAATTCTGTAATTTCAACCAGTACGGTAAAATTAAAATAGAAAACAAGTACACGCATGGGAAGAGAAAGTCGCTTCCAGTACCAGAGCCCTACTGCGGCCGGAACAAGATGAGACGCTGCCGATACGTGTGCGATGAGCGGTACGTTCATGGTTGTTTTTGCAATGCTGATTGGACATCGCAGTATGGAGGGCAGGGATAGGACTGTTCCAATATAGGTGCAGTAGTCATATCTTTCCCTGTACTATCAACACCCACTAGAACAAGTGTCGGCGTTCCATTGTCATTTTTTGCATAGTAGTACCTGATGCCAACGACACCTTTTTGCGACAGCAACTTTTCGAGAGCATCGCGATAAAACATTCCACCGTTGACCTTCAACTGTGAAGCATCTTGTTCAAGGTTTTTGATAAACTTCTTTGCGCTGTCTAACGGCACTTCGTGGCTATGTGTGTTCTGGGGAAGATTTTGTGCGAATGTAGAATTTGTACATAGCACGATAGTGATGACGATGCATACCACAGCTACAACAGACTGTTTAGTCATAAACTTTTCCATTAACATGTTGAATGCTGTAATGATTTATAGTGAGTAATAATAAGAGAGTATGGTATCAGAGGCAAGAAATAATTCAGAGGAAAAAATTAAAATGGAAGATTTCCTTACATAGAACGCTGTTGTTGCAAAAGACATCCCTGAACGCTTCAAAGGTTTCGGGGGTGCTGAAGTTTCATTGGAAGCCGAATAAAATTTTTCTACATTTCTTTCAACGAAGAGAATATCACCCATGCGCATTCCGCAGGAAACAATCGATCACATCAGAAATTCCACCGACATTGTCGAATACATCGGCGGATTCGTCCGTTTGAAAAAACGGGGGAAGGATTACGTTGGGTTGTGTCCATTCCATAACGAAAAAACGCCGTCATTCACGGTTAGTCCATCTAAACAACTTTTTTATTGTTTTGGCTGTCACCGCGGCGGTGATGTGGTAAAATTTGTGATGGAATATGACAAAGCAAGTTACATCGAGGCGCTGGAAACACTGGCAGAACGAGCGGGCATTGCTATTACGCGCACCGAGGAAGCATATGAATCTGCCAGTGAAACCGAAAAACTTTACAACGTAATGTCGTTTGCCGCTCGTTTCTTCTATAACAATCTTACAAAAACGCCCGAAGGGGAATTTGCGCTGGAGTATTTCCGCACAAGAGGATTTACCAATCAGACGATTACCACATTTGGATTGGGATATTCACTACGTAGCTGGGATGCGCTGATCAGGAAAGCAGAAGAAGAGAAAATTTCTCCTGAGGTGTTGGAGAAAGTTGGGCTTCTCCGACGCCGTGATGACAATACGTTGTATGATGTGTTCCGCGGGCGTGCCATGTTCCCCATTTTTAGCACTACCGGACGAGTGATTGCCTTTGGCGCCCGCAAATTGTACGACGATGACAATCTTGGCAAGTACATCAATTCAGCTGAGACGCCGATTTATCATAAAAGCAAAGTGTTGTATGGTCTTTCACAGGCAAAAGAAGCAATCCGTCAGCGCGATTTTGTCGTACTGGTAGAAGGATATGCCGATTTGATTTCGGTGTTTCAAGCCGGAACAAAAAACATTGTTGCATCCAGCGGCACGGCGCTGACAAAGGAACAAGTGCAGTTAATTTCACGCTACACAAAAAATATTACGCTGGTGTATGATGCAGATTCCGCCGGAGCCACTGCGATGATGCGCGGTGTTGACCTTATTCTGGAAGGTGGGTTAGATGTACGGATTGCGCAACTGCCGGAGGGAGAAGACCCGGATTCATTTGTTCGAAAACATGGCGGCGACGCGTTTGAAGAATTGCTCAAGAAAGCGGTGACCTTTATCGACTTTAAAGCGAATGAATATCGTCGTGCAGGAAAATTTGAAACGCCGGAAGGACAAACAGAAGCGGTGCGCGGTTTAGTGCAGTCAATTGCAAAAATTCCCGATCACTTGAAGCGGGCATTGTTCATTAAAGATGTTGCAGAACGGTACGATCTGTATGAATCGACTCTCTACAACGAACTGGAAAAGTTCACCCGCAAAGTGCCGGAGAAGTTCATCGCAACCGTGCGGACGGAACTTGAACCAGAACAGCGAAGCGAAGCACCTGCGGTTGTGCCGGACGAACTGCCGATTGAAGAGCGCGAACTACTTTCGGTAGTGTTTGAAGAGCCGCAGGAAATGGTGCCGTTTATTTTTCGGGCCATTACACCCGATGAATTTTCACATCCGGCGGCGCGCACTATTGCAACAGCAGTGTTGGAGTATTTTGACAAACACCAAACAGTAGATGTCCATCAACTGTTGATGATGATTGAATCGGAAAAAGAAAAAACGATTGTGGCAAATATTGCATTTCATCGCTACCAGTTAAGCGAACGGTGGAATGAAGTGGGAAGTAAATTTCATGAAACACGATTGTACGAAATTGCTCTCGGCGCTATTAAAACAATGCGAAGAAAAAAGTTGGAAAAAGAGTTGAGCGAAAACCGTATGCAGATGAAAAACGCATCGCTCAGTGGCGGCGATACGATGCCGTTTCTTAAACGCCAACAGGAAATTCTTGCCAAACTGAAAGAAGTTGAAGGACTGAAGTTGATGAAGGGGTAATAGTCTTTTCTTCCCAATGTTTTTTCAAACCAATATGTGTAGGATAGAATGACGACAGATTCTTTCTATCAGGATTTGCCGCCCCTCGATAACTTTGTTGATATTTCCGATCCGACAAAATATGTAGCAATGCCGGATGATTGGTACATTGCCGTTTCGGACATCGAAAAATCTACTGAGATTATTCAACGCGGTGGCTATAAAGCAGTTAACCTGATTGGCGCTTCGACAATCATGGCTATCCTTAATCTGAAAAAATCTTTCTCGCTTCCCTTCATCTTCGGAGGAGATGGTGCCTGTGTGTGCATTCCAGAGTCGCTGCTTGCGCACACGCGGAAAGCGTTGCTTGCCACACGACAGATGGCGAACGATTTGTACGGCATACACCTGCGTGTCGGTATTGTTCCCATTCGCTACATTCGGGAACAAGGGTATGATGTATTGGTGGCGCCGTGTCGGCTTTCGCGCACTTATACGCAAGCGGCGTTCAGCGGCGGAGGAATTCAATATGCAGAAGATGTCATTAAGCAAGGCGCGTTTGCGTTGCCCTTTGCCACGGGAAACGATGAGCATGAGCAAGCGCAAGCAGATTTTACCGGACTGGAATGCCGATGGAATAATGTTCCGAGTGTGCATGGCGAGATTGTTACTTTTATTGTGCAGGCGCTGGGCAATACCCCTGAAACAAAAGCCGCAGTGTATAGAGAGGTGCTTCAACACATTCATTCCATTTATGGCGACGATACTACCTGCCATCCGTTGCAGGAACAATTACTGACCATGTCGTTATCGGAACGATTGCTGAAGGGAGAATCGGGAATACGATCATATGGGAAGGGTTTTCTGTATCGATTCTACTACTGGTTCAAGATTCGCTACGGTGTGCTGTTAGGAAAATTCTTGATGTGGGTGAAGTACAAGACAAATAATCTCGATTGGGGAACCTACAAACAGCGGCTGATAGCCAATACAGATTTCAAAAAATTTGATGATAAACTTCGTTTGGTTCTTTCCGGTTCGCCCGCGCAGAGAGAGCAATTGACGGCATATCTTGAGAAAAAATTTCAATCGAAGGAATTAGTTTACGGCATTCATACCGCCTCCAGCGCACTTGTTACCTGCCTTCTGTTCAATTACCATGATGCGCACGTGCATCTCGTCGATTCCGACAACGGGGGATATGCCGTAGCCGCAATGCGATTGAAAGAGAAACTGAAGCAGGTGTAAACACGTAATTGTCGCTTTCCTTTCAGTTGAGAAAGTAACCAAAGAAATCTTTCGAAATCAAAATGCGCGACTCAATTTCTGTATTGCATAAACCTGAAATATGCTTTGTGAAATAAATATTATTTGTCAGCATATTCAACGCTTCGGTTAATACTTTTCCAATTCGTTCGAACCTTCGGAATTTCGCAGTCTGCGCACAAATGAAAAAAAATCAGAGACGCACTTAAGAGTTTTTTGTCATTTTGAGGCAACCAGAGTGAAGCCGACGAATCAGGCAAGTTGACATTGCGAGAAACTCTACGTTCTGAATTTCCTGTCTAACGGCAGGCAGGTTTACTTCGTTCAGAATGAGAGTTAGTCAAGCGGACTCTTTACCGAAACGCCTCCTTTGTTCAAGACGTGAGTGTAAATCATTGTTGTCCGTACATCGGCGTGACCTAATAAATCTTGTACTGTGCGGATGTCGTAATGTCGTTCCAATAAATGTGTGGCGAATGAATGGCGAAAAGAATGTGCGCTGCCGTTTTTGTTTACACCGGCTTTAAGGATTGCTTTTTTAATAGCGCGTTGAAGAACTGTTTCGGAAAGATGATGACGCATTTCTTTCTTTGAGCGTGGGTCAATTGAACGTTTGATTGATGGAAAGAGATATTGCCAGCGGAATTCCTTTGCGGCGTGTGGAGCCTTTCTGCTGAGCGCGTGGGGTAAGTACACTTCACCAAAACCTTCTTCGCAGTCTTGATCGTGGATAAGTTTTACTTTTTGTACTTGTCGCAGTAATTGTTCTTTCACTGCCAGCGGAAGCATGGTAATTCTATCTTTGTTGCCTTTCCCTTGCCTAACGGTAATAGTGTTCATTTCAAAATCCACGTCGCAGATGCGCAACCGCAGCGCCTCAAGCAAGCGGAGTCCGGAGCCGTACAGCAATTGTGCGATGAGGCGGTGATCGCCATGAAGGTGTGAGAAAATCTGCTCAATTTCTTTTTGTGTAAAGACCACCGGTAAATGTTTGGGACGGTTTGCGCGCGCGACATTGGTAAGGTTGCCAAGTTTTTTGTGAAGGACTTTTTCATACAGAAACAAAAGCGCATTTAATGCTTGGTTTTGCGTAGAAGGAGAAACAGATTCTTGTTGAGCAAGATGTGAAAGGAATGCCGTTACTTCGTTTTCGCCCATTTGCAAGGGGTGGCGTTTGTTGTGGTGAAGGATGTATCGTTTAATCCAATAGACATAGGCAGATTCAGTTCTTATGCTGAGATGTTTCAGGCGTATTTTTTCTCTGACCTGGTCAAGGAGCTTTTTTGCCATGCCCGCCTCTTGATTTTGTGAATTTATGTGGTATAATTTGTGGGAACAATTAACGAAAGAGTCTAATAATATTCAATAGTGCATATTATCAGGCTTTTAGCAGTTTAATTACTAGTTAGCCCGCATTTCTATGAGCATCAAGGCAAGAATAGATGACGCATTATTCCTTTGGAAGAACGACCGTAAAGAGGGCGCTTTTTTATCAGCACTTGTGGCGGTAGCCTCAACTTCCAAAAG